>Ga0187776_10000571_pt1 | contig 17828 bp, 19 predicted proteins | sample 0216_BV02_MP12_2_FD_132426 | JGI IMG/M metagenome (GOLD analysis project Ga0187776, IMG submission 132426) | Tropical peat soil microbial communities from peatlands in Department of Meta, Colombia - 0216_BV02_MP12_20_MG | ecosystem: Environmental > Terrestrial > Soil > Wetlands > Peat | place...
GTCGGCCTCCAGGCCCGCCAGGGTGGGACGGACCACATTTTGAAGAATTTGTTTCTCGAGCTCCGTGGACATGAGGTCGTCCGTTGAATAGGCCCCCATTCCGCCTGTGTTCGGCCCCTTATCGCCATCAAACGCGCGCTTGTGGTCGCGCGCTGGAGCCATCGAGATGAAATTCTTCCCGTCCGTCAAAATCATGTAGGAGAGTTCCTCCCCGGCCAGCCCCTCTTCCAAGATGATTTGCTTCCCGGCATCTCCGAATCCTCCTGCGGCCATCACGCGATCAATAAACGCCGTCGCTTCATCCGGCGACGACGTCACGAGCACTCCCTTTCCCGCGCATAGCCCGTCCGCTTTGATCACCAGCGGCCAATCCACCTCGCAGAGCGCCGTGTAGGCATCCACCGCGGAATCAAAAATCCCATACACCGCCGCAGTCGGAATTTTGTGACGCCCCATGAATCGCTTGGCGAAAACTTTGCTTCCTTCCAGCATTGCCGCTTTTTTCGACGGGCCCAGCAAGGCGAGATTTCTGCTTGCGAATTCATCCCTCACGCCTTGCACCAGAGGCAACTCTGGCCCCACGATCGTCAAATCGGCTCCCAGTTTCGCCGCCAGATCGGCAGCGGCCCCCACATCATTCAAGTCGAGCGGTATGCATTCGGCATCGCTCGCAATACCGCCATTCCCCGGTGCGCACCACAATTTCTCAACCGAAGGCGACTGCCGCAGCTTCCAAACGATCGCGTGCTCGCGCCCGCCGCCGCCCAGAACAAGGATTTTCATTTGCGCTCACTTAAACGAACTGAAAACGATACGGCGTCGGCTCATCCAGTGTCAACTGGAGTTCGGCTTGCCCCCTTCGTGCAAAAGTGCTTTCATCTATCGCGATGCATTGGGATTTCGCCGCCATTTTGTTTTTTCTGGGCGTTGTCGTTCCCTGGATGGGACGCCGCCGCATGCGTCAACTCATAAAATTGGCTTCGACCAGCCGCCTGGAGCGCCTTTCCATCTACGCATCCACGATCGCCCTTCAATGGGTCGCTGCTGTCGTGATCCTCTGGCGGACGGCTTCCCGCGACATTCGGCCTACGCAATTGGGCCTTGCAGTTTCGCGTCCGGAGCTCACCTGGACAGTCACAGTTGCGCTTTCGATCCTTATCGTGGCGAATCAAATTGTAAGTCTCCGCCGGATTACCACTCGTCCGGAGGAATTGCGTGGCCTTATCTCACACCTTGCCCTGAAGGTTTTCCCTCAAGACACCGTCGAAAGCCTCGTTTTCCTTGCCCTTGTTTCGACTGTTGCTGTGTGCGAAGAACTGATCTACCGCGGCTTTGTTCAGTACGTATTTCAGAGTTGGGCAGGAGGCACGGTTATCGTCGGCATCGCAGCGTCAGCGCTTTTTTTTGGACTGGCTCATCTTTACCAAGACAAGCGAGGAACAGCTTCAACGGTCGTGATCGGCGCAATATTCTCGGCCATTCGAACCTGGACCGATTCACTGGTACCCTCGGCTGTTGCTCATTTCCTGGCTGATCTCGTTGTCGGTTTTTCCGCCCCCGCTCGCGTCCGCGCCGCGCTGGAGCAATCCAAAAATCAGTCTGTAAACGCGATAGAACTGAAGCACTAAATAATATGACTTATATAGTACTATATATATGGTATTGATCCCTAGCGCGCAGATTAAATTTAGCCTGGCAATCTATGGATTCGCCCCCTCAGAGTCCCAGTGCCAGCAGATCCGCGCCTATATTTCCCTACTTCTCCGCTGGAATCGGACTGTTTCGTTGACCGCAATAACCGGCATTGATGAGATCCTTCGATTCCACTTCGGGGAAAGTCTGTTCGCGTTGCAGCATGTTCCAATGGAAAAAGGTCGGCTCGCCGACGTTGGGTCAGGTGCAGGGTTTCCTGGGCTGGCCCTAAAGATCGGTCGGCCGCGCCTAGATTTGACGCTGCTAGAGCCAAACCAAAAGAAGGCGACCTTTCTTAGGGAAATCTCGCGGGAGCTCCGCCTTGAGGATGTCCAAGTCTTGCGAAGTCAATTTGAACACCTCTCCCCTGAAGTTGGAGAATTCGAGCACATCACAGCTCGAGCGCTAGGATCCCATGAAGCGTTTGTGCGATTCGCAGAATCAAGGCTCATTAGGTCCGGAAAGCTCATCCTTTGGATTGGTCAAGAGGACGCTGCCGCAACCAATTCGACCAAAATCTTTCAATGGGGTGATCCGATCCTTATTCCTGGCGCGAAGCGGAGATTTCTGCGTATCGGATCAAAAAAGTAGCGGATTTCGCCCTTGTTCCACGTGAAACAACTTGATTCTTCCGATTTTTCTCTGTTACATTTTGCAGTTCTCTGGGGGGCGTTCTGGCGCGAATAATTGCTATTGCCAATCAGAAGGGCGGCGTAGGAAAAACAACCACCGTTGTAAACCTTGGGGCCTCTCTCGCTGTCTCCGAAAAACGCACCTTGGTTATCGATTGCGACCCGCAGGCCAACACTACCGGCGCGTTGGGGTTCCCAAGAGATCCCTCTCGAAGAACGCTGTACCAGGCTCTGATCCTCGGGGAGCCAATCGATCGAGTCATCCTAACGACCCAGGTCGATGGCCTTGATATCATCCCATCGGACAAGAATCTTGTGGGAGCCGCGGTAGAACTTGTGTCCGTGCAAGAACGTGAATACAAGCTGAAGTCCATCGCCGAGGATCTCCGTTCCAAATACGAATTTATCCTGATCGATTGCCCTCCGGCGCTCGATTTGCTGACACTCAATGCTTTGGCCGCAGCTGATTCTGTCCTCATACCTATCCAGTGTGAGTATTTGGCACTCGAGGGAGTCTCAGAGCTTCTCGACACCCTCATGCGCCTGAGACGGACGATAAACCCGTCTCTCGCGATCGAAGGCATCCTTCTCACGATGTACGATGACCGGACAACTCTTTCCAAGCAAGTGGCCGCTGATTTGAGGAGCTTCTTCGGTTCACAGGTCTTTGAGGCCGTCATACCGCGAAACGTTAGGTTGGCTGAAGCACCAAGTCATGGAAAGCCCGTGATGTTCTACGACATACATAGTAAAGGAGCAGAAGGGTATCTCCTTCTCGCTAAGGAGGTCATAGCAAATGCCCAGAAACGCATTGGGCAAGGGTCTGAGTGCCCTGATTCGCGAGCCGGAGCTGCCGCAGCAGCCTCCGCAGGTGCCGGCGGCGGCAATCCCATCGGCGGCGGGGACAGCGGCGGCGCCAGCTAAGATCCAGCCTCAATTGGAAGGTCTGCTGCATGCCGATATTGATCTAATCGACCCGAGCCCCTTTCAGCCGCGGTCACGATTTCGCGAGGAAGCGCTTGATGAGCTGGCGCGCTCCATTCGCGTCAGCGGGATCGTTCAGCCACTAGTGGTTCGACGAGTCGGAACCCGCTTTCAGCTAATCGCCGGCGAACGCCGTTGGCGGGCGGCACAACGCGCGGAGCTGACTCGCGTTCCCGTCATCCTTCGAGACGTGCCCGAGGGGAAAGCCCTGGAGATGACCCTAGTAGAAAATCTCCAGCGGGAGGATCTGAACCCACTCGAGCAGGCGCGCGCGTTTCAGCGCCTTACGGATGAATTCAATCTAACGCAGGAGCAAGTGGCCGAACGAACCGGAAAGGATCGCGCGACAATTGCGAACGCCCTCCGCCTCCTGAAGCTTGAAGAACCGATCCAAGATTTGCTCGAAGAAGGCCGCTTGACGGCCGGCCACGGACGCGCACTTCTTGCCATCGCCGATGGAAAAATTCGACTCAGCCTGGCTCGCCGGATTGCCCGCGGGGGTATGACTGTTCGTCAGGTCGAGCGGTTCGCGGCGCGCAGCTCCAGGCCGGCGAAAGCAGTGCCCAAGTTTCAGGTTGATCCCAATACCAAAGCGGCGATTGAAGAACTTCAACGCGAGTATGCCACTCGCGTGATGATTCATCCCGCCGGTGCCGGAAGGCCTGGTCAGTTAGTCTTTGAATACTACGGGGATCGTGACCTGTCGCGCCTATATGATCAGCTTATGGGAAAATAGAACGACGTAAATAGGAGATAATCTAGTTCATGGGGATTTTTGAGCGGAAGAAGGACGAATCGGGCGAGTGGACCGGTTTTCTAGAGAAGGAAGTTAGGTTCGAAGGAAAGCTCGAGGCCGGCGGAACCTTTCGAATCGATTCAGCCGCAAAGGGGACTATAATATCCACTGAGACGCTTATTATTGGAGAGAACGCTTCCGTAGAAGGAATGATCCAAGGGAACTACGTGGTCATCGCCGGCCGCTTTGATGGAACTATCGAAGCTAAGGGAAAAGTGGAGATTCAGCCCAAAGCCATCGTCACGGGTGAAGTCCACACCCCCTGCCTAATCATCGAGCCTGGCGCCGTCTTTGACGGCCGCTGCCACATGCTTTCGCCAGCTAAGACCGCGAAACCAATCACGATTCCCATCCGCTCCGCCGCTCAGGCTTGAACGCTCCGCTCGGCCTATCCCAACGAAACCGCTTTCATCGCTTCTTTTCGATCTCCGTGAAATCCGCGCCTACTCGGATTCGCTGCACACAGGTCTATAATCGTACTCCAATGTTTCGAGGAGGGAATTCGCCTTGGCAGAGCCTGTCCGGTTGACGGCGGCGGCTAAGGCTGCGGGTTGAGCTTCCAAGCTGAGTCCCAGTCTGCTGGACTCCGTGCTGAAGAGCCTTCCGCGGCCTAATGACCCGAATCTTCTCGTTGGGTTCGAGACCAACGACGACGCGGGGGTGTATCGTCTGAGCGATGAATTAGCGCTGGTCCAGACGGTAGATTTCTTTACCCCGATTGTCGATGACCCTTCACTGTTCGGCCAAATCGCCGCGGCCAATTCCTTAAGCGATGTTTATGCCATGGGTGGGCGCCCCATTTCGGCCCTTTCCATCGTGGCTTTCCCCGCTGCAAGCCCGCCGGAAATCCTGGAAGATATCTTGCGAGGCGGGCTCGAAAAAATGAGTGAAGCAAAGTGTACGGTGGCCGGAGGCCATTCGGTTCGCGATGAAGAACTGAAATTCGGCTACGCCGTGACTGGAGTGGTGCACCCGAAAAGAATTTGGAGAAATGTAGGCGCGCAGCCCGGGGATTTGCTTTTGCTTACGAAGCCGATTGGCACCGGCGTGATCTCGACGGCGTTGAAGCAAGGAAAAGCAGACGATTCTTGGGTTGCCGCCTCGGCAGCTTCGATGGCTCAATTGAATCGCGAAGTTGCCGAAGCGTTCCATGAAGTCGAGGCCGCTTCGGAAAAAGAATCTCCTATCCGTGCCGTCACCGACATCACCGGATTCGGCCTTCTCGGCCACGCCCATGAAATGGCGCGCGGCAGCGGCGTCTCGATGCGGCTGGACCATTCTCGGATCGCGTACATTCCCGGCGCTGTCGAAGCCGCACGCGGAAAATTTTTTGCTGGCGGCCTGAAGAGCAATCGGGAATTTGTGGAAGGGTGTGTAGAATTTGCGTCAAGCGTCGCCGAGGAGTATCGAGCGCTGCTCTACGACCCTCAAACTTCCGGGGGGTTGTTTGTGGCTATCGCGCCCAATTCGATGGATACGGCACAAAGTCTTCTTGCGCGGCGCGGCGTTTCTGCACAATACATCGGCGAGGTCATTGCGAAGCGTACCCCGCTCATCGAAGTCGTCTGATTTCGGCCGAATCGTGTAGACTCCCCTTTTTCGAATTCTTCATGGACCCGGTAACCCACGGCATCACCGGCGCGCTGCTCGGCAAAGGTTATTTCTCCGACCGGTGCGGCCGCGTCGCAACTGTCGCCGTCACGCTCGGCGCTCTTTTTCCGGACGTGGATGTTTTCGTCGAAGCCGCCTCGCGCGATCCTCTGGCAATCATCAAATTTCATCGCGGTATCACGCATTCCTTCGTGGCCCTGCCTTTTTTCGCAGCGCTGCTCGCCTGGTTGACGCGCGAATTTGTGGTGCGTAGGCTGAAAATTGAATCGCCTTCCATTGTCATTCTCTGGCTTGCTTATGCGCTGGGAATTGCGAGCCATATCGTGCTGGATGGCATGACTTCCTTCGGCACACGAATGTGGTCGCCTGTTTCCCAGCGGCGCGTGGCCTGGGATTTTTTGTTTATCATTGATTTCTCGCTGACGTCGCTCGTATTGCTCCCGCAAGTCGCTGCCTGGATTTATCGCGACCGCGAGCGAAGCCGCAGGCGCGCCTGGCTGATGTGGCTGGTATTCTCAGCAGCCGCCGTTATTGTTTCGTACCTGGCGCGCGCAGCGGGATTTCCGTTTCGAATGTGGATCGTGCTGGCTGCGAGCGCCATTTTTGCCGTCCTCGTTTTTCTTCCGTCAGCCGGAGGTCGCGGATTTCGTATTGCGCGGTCCGCGTGGTGCCGGGCAGGCGTTTGTGGGACGGTCGCGTATCTCGTTGCCTGCGGATTGGCGCATCACGCCGCAATTCAGCGAGTGCAAAATTTTGCAGCGGAGAATCATATTGCTGTTGACCGCTTGGCCGCGCTGCCATTGCCTCCTTCGCTTTTCAGTTGGGGCGGAGCCATCCGCACTCCAGACGGCGTCTATCAGTCCCGCTTCGATTTGCGCAATCCGCTTCCGCCTCTCTTCCGGTTCTCACAGGACTCTCCGCCGGATTCCTTTATCGCTCGAGCCATGAAACTTCCGGAGGTTCAGCTTTATTGGAGCTTTGCGCGGTTTCCTGTGATTCGCTCAACCTTCGAGAACGGAAGCCACGTTGTGGAATTCGGCGAGAATCGCTTTGTCAGCCGGCGCGCGCAGGGACCCAAGCCATTCACCTATGAGGTTGTGTTCGACGCGTCGGGAAAGGCAATGGAAGAAGGATGGGAATCTAACGGCCTCTCTCTGCGGCAATTGAGAAAAATTCAGCCGCAGCGTGGGGGAGGCAGGCCATGAAAGTCTTGATCTTCAGCGACATTCACGGAGATTCGCGCGCGCTGGAGCGCCTCGTCGAGCAACCGGCGGATATTTTCATTGCCGCAGGCGACCTTTCGACGTTTCGCCGGAATCTCGATCGTTGCGGCGAAATCTTGATATCGCTTGGTGAGCGGCTCTGGGTTCTTCCGGGCAACCACGAGACACACGACGACACGCGCGCCCTGTGCGAAAAGTTTGGTTTTGTGGATTTCCATCGCCAGGTGCGCTCACTCGACGGAGCTTCGGGAATCACGCAGTGGGCCGGGCTCGGCTACAGCAACATCACGCCCTTCAACACGCCCGGCGAATATTCCGAGGAGGAAATTTCAAACGCCCTCGCAGCATTCGAGGGAATCAAGCCATTGTATCTCGTCGTTCATTTTCCTCCACAGGGGACAACGCTTGACGAATTCGCACCGGGCAAGCATGCCGGAAGTCCCACGCTGCGCGCCTGGGTTGATCGGAATCAGCCCGGCTATCTTTTTTGCGGGCATATCCACGAAGCGGCAGGAAAAAGCGAACGCCTCGGCTCGACGCAGTGCTTCAACGTCGGCAAGCAGGGCTACACTCTCGAAATCTGATTATTTTTTCGTGGCGGGGTAAATCACAAGGTGCCGCCGGTCGCCGGAACCTTCGCTGACCGTGCGAACTCCCGGGGCGCCGTTCAATTCCAGGTGAATGATGCGGCGTTCGCGCGAGGACATTGGATTGAAGGGAAATGCCTGGCCGGTTTCCCGCACGCGCTGGGCCGCCACGCGCGCCGAAAGCTTCAACTCCTCGAGCCGGCTGGCGCGATAGTCTCCGCAATCGAATCGCACCTGATTGTGCAGCCGCGGATCCAAGCGCAGCCAGCGGTGCGCAATGTGCTCGATCGCAAGCAGCAACTCGGCGTTGTGTTGCAGCAATAAACCCTGGTCCGCGCCGCGAAATGCCACAACTACACCCGTCTCCTCTGCGGCCTTCTCGCCACTGGCGCTCACGGTGATCTCATACTCGATTTCCAGATGCGTCGCTCGGACGAGGATCTCGAGAAACCGCTTCAGTTTCTCGGCAGCACGTGCGGCATCAAGCCGTGCCTCGGGCGGCAGGGGTTCTTTCCTCGCTGATCTCTCGGCCACATGGCCCTTCCCGAAATTGGCGCGTTCTTCGCTCATTCTTTTTTATTCTTGAACTTGCTCCGAGATGGTAGCGGTTCGGCGCGGTTCAGATACCATTGCTGAACGACACCGATCAAATTGCTTGCAAAATAATACAGATTGAGCCCGCTGGAAAGATTGAAAAAAATGAATCCCATGAAGAGCGGCATCAGCATCATCATTTTTTGCTGGGCCGGATCGGTCGTCGCCGGAGTGGGAGTCATCTTGGTCATCAGATACGTCGTGATGACCATCAGAATCGGCAGAATGTAGTAAGGATCTTTCGCCGATAAATCGTGAATCCAGCCGAACCACGGCGCGTGGCGCAATTCGATCGCACCGGCGAGCATCCGGTAAAACGCAAAGAGAATTGGAATTTGGACGAGCATCGGCAAGCAGCTTCCCATCGGGTTAACGCCCTCCCGCTGGTATACCGCCATGATTTCTTCCTGCATTTTTCGTTTCCGCGGATCGCTCATCGAATATTTTTTGTAGCGATCCTGGATGGCTTTCACCTCCGGCGCCACCAACTGCATCTTTCGCGCCGAATGGAAAGTCCAGATTCGAATCGGCAGCATGGCCATGGTGAGGACGAGCGTGAAAACTACAATCGCCCAGCCATAATTCGGAATGTAGCGGTGAATCCACTGCAAAACGAAAAGGAGCGGCTTGGCGATGAAACTGAACCAGCCGAATTGCACCAGTTCTTCGAGCGACGGCTGCACTTTGCTCAGCAACGCGAGGTCTTTGGGGCCGATGTACGCGCGCATTTTGAGCGGCGCCGGATTCATCGTTCCCGCCGCCATTTCCGCCACGGGCTGGCTCTCTGGTTTATCCGCCGTGCCGGTATTGCGTTGCTGCACCCAATCCCAAAGGGAAAGGTCCGTGCCGTCCGGCAGAAATGATGCCGTAAAGAATTGGTCTTCAATTCCGAGAAATTCCATCGGCCCGGGCTGCAATTTCGGCTGCGACTGGTTTTTGTCCACGCCAAGCTTTTTGTATTGCATGACGTTGAGCTTGCCGCCTTGTTTGTAAAATACGCTGACGAGCTGAGCGGCCTGATAGACAGCGCGGTCGCCAAAACCGCCGCGCCAGGCGATGGCCGCCGACAGCGGCTTGCCGTCCAACGTCACCGACGTTTCGACCGAGATTTCGTAATTCGTGTCGAACTTTATTTTTTTCGTGACTTCGAGATGGCCATCGCTGTAATGAAACGTTACGGTGGCCGGGGCGTCGAACCGAGCCTGATCCAGCGCCGGCGGCCCGCCGCGAAGTCCCGTGACCTCAAGTTTGTACAAACTAGAATTCGCTTGCTCTTCCGCTTGCGAGTCGGAAAGCATAAGAGAAAAAGGCCAGCCGAATTGTTGCGCCACATCCGGAAAAACAAGATCGAGAGGATGTGGCGGCTTCTGGTCGTCGAGGTATTTTTTGAGCTTCCAACTGCGCACCACTCCGCCGTGGTTGGATAGCTCCGCAACGTAAAGCGGGCTCTCTACGACAATGATTTTTTCTTCTGCGGCTTTGACTACCGGAGTGCTTGCTGGCGCCCGAGCAGAAGCCGGGGTGGTTGGAGCGTTTGAAGTAACCGGTGCCTGCCGTGTCGTTGGCGCGGGCTTCTGCTGGGGGGGCGGCTCGGGAGGTTTATAGAAATGGGACCAGATGACGATGATCAACAGCGCCACCGCAACGAAAACGAGGCCGCGAACCTGATCCGACATATCTTTCACTGCCGCGGCTCCTCGGAGATCGAATCAGGGACAAGATCCACTCCGCCTTTCGTGAACGGGTGGCAACGGCCCAGCCGTTTCAGCGCCATCACAAATCCCCTGCGGGCGCCGTGGCGCGCGATCGCTTCATACGCGTAGCGAGAACAGGACGGATAAAACTTACAGGTGCCGCCGAAGAAAGGCCCCAGCACAACTTGGTAGAAACGGACCAGGAAAAGCGATGCCCATTGCGCAGCCGAGCGGGGCTTTACGCCGGCTTCTCTCGGGGAAGCAATTTCAGCAGGTCGTCCGTCAGCACCGAAAAATTTGCGCTGGCTGCCGAACTGCGCGGATGAATCACAATGTCCCATCCCGAAGCAATCTCCTGTCGGTGCAACCTCACCACTTCTCGAATGCGGCGCCGGATGCGATTGCGCCGCACCGCTCCGCCAAGCGCCTTCTTGACGCTCCAGCCGAACCGGCTGATGTCCAGTCCGTTGGCTCGAAGAAATACGGTGAACTCCCGGCCCGAACGCCGCCGCCCTTCTCGATATACCGCGTCGTACTCGGCGCGGCGCAGGAGCCGGCAGGCGCGGGGAAAACCCAGCGATGGTGAGTTAGACGCGCGTGAGACTGTGGCGCCCCTTTTTGCGGCGTTGCGCAAGAACTTTGCGGCCACCCTGGCTCTTCATGCGTGTGCGGAAGCCGTGCTTTTTATGACGGGCGCGCACATGGGGTTGAAAGGTTCGTTTCGGCAACGATTCTTCTCCTCGGCTCGGGTTTTTCCAGTCAGCTTAGCGCCGGGCTTTGGCCCGGCAAGGTCTTCGGAAGAAGTTCCGCGCCGCATACGCGAGTCGCGGACCCAAGCGAAACAAACAGTCTATGCGACCGGCAGAGGCTGGTCAAGGAAGGATGCATGATGGCTGGAAGATCGTGTTTGGTGCGATTCCTTCCTTGGTGCGGCTATTTTTTCTCTGCGCTGTCTTTAAAAGTGATGAGATCAAATCGCGCGTCGTTCGAAGACGGATTCACGAGCGATGTAACGGCTCCGGCGGGCAGCCACGCCGCTTCGCCTCCATGAAGTTTCTTAACGGGCTGGCCGGGAAGTTCTATGTTCAGGTCGGAGCCTTCAAGCACGGCCACGAGCCGCGCGGGTTGCGCATCCGCGCCGGTGATCCGCATCTGGAAAGAGATCGAGCCCGAACGCAAGAGAAATTCGTCGGTCTCAAACACCTGCGTCGTCGCCAAGTCGAGCGGCGTGGCGGATGTTTGCGGGCAATCGAGCACACCATCGGCGATCACTTTCACGCAGCGGTTGCGCGGGTTCGCCTGCGGCTTGAGCAATTCGATTGTGAGGTTCTGGAAGGGCATGTCGGTATCCGTGCGCACCACGTGCGTGAAGCCGCCCTTGGAATAACTTACCTGGCCGTCCGTGAGCTTCGCGTGACCTTCTGGTTTTCCCGATACGGCGTTGACGTAATCAGCCGGGCCGAGCGCAATCCCCAAATAGGGTAGATCGTGATTGTGAAGCAAGGTGGCGTCGTGGCCAGTGATTCCGAAGGCCCAAACGTGGACGTAGTCGTTTTCAAAAAGCAATTTGTGATGCGGCTCTTCTTTGAGCCCCACCGGTGTGGCCGGAGCCTGAGCCTGTGCTGCGAACGCCAGCAGAAGGACTATCCCGAGAAGTGCTGGTTTCATAGCGAACCTCCACGAAGTGATTTGAGGCGCAACTTACTCCTGGCCGCCGATGTTGTCAAAGAATTCGCGTAAGATCCGTGCGGGAGGCGGCCATGGCGAAAACGAGCAAAGCGAAATTGCGCATGGTGGGCGTCGAGCTCTACACGGATGACCTCGAGACAGCAAAAAAATTCTATCGCGAGACCCTCGGGCTCAAGCTCACCGATGAAGCTCCCGGCCGCTTCGCGCAGTTCGATGCCGGAAGCGGATTCCTGTGCGTCGAGCGCAAAGGTTTCGAGAATTATCCTTCGCGCGACAAGGCCGTGGTTTTTTTCGAGGTTCCCGATCTTGCACGCGCCATCGCTACTTTGGGCCGCGAACAAATCGTGGGCTCCGATCTCAAGGGCGCAGGCGGCCGCCCGCCCTGGGCTGTCCTCCACGATCCCGAAGGGCACAATATTCTCTTGCTCGAAGCGCAAAAACAGCGCCGCAAGAAAGCCAGGGCTCGCCGCCTCGTCTGAGTATTTCATCCGGCTTCTACTCACTCATCAGCTCCACAAACACTTCTTCGAATTTCTCCTTGTCCACTTCGGTCTGCACGCTCGCGGGATGTAATGGCGCCGGAGGCCGCAAATGGCCTTGCCATTTGCTCTTGTCAGGGGGTTCCGGGCCGCTGTAGGAAAGAAAAAAAAGAGGCATTCCTTCCCGCTGTTTCCAGACCACTGTTTCTCCGTACTTAGGGCCATGCTCGATCACTGGGTCCAAGTACAGAGTCTCCGATTTCTTGATCACGCCCGGGTTCACAAGGGAAGCCACCAGGAGTTCGTCCCACATCATCGACCACATCGAGGTGCCCGCCGGGGGTGAAGAATCCAAATAGACTTGCTGGACGTGGCGAGCCAAAGGGCCCTTTCGGTCCACAACGCGTTTCATCAGGCGCGCGCTGGACATCACCTGCGCCCCCGCCTCGCCAGGCGACACTACGACCTCCTTCCATGGCTCGCGCATCACGATCGCCGCCGCTTCCGGATCCCACCACCAATTGAGCTCCCCTCCTCCCTTGAGGTTGCCGCCCATGATGTAAATTGCTTTGGTGAGCGGAACGATGCCAGGATCCATGCGAACCGCCAGGGCGATATTCGTCAGCGGCCCACCGCAATAGAGAACCACTTCGTCGGGGTTCGCGCGAATCGTGTCTATGATGAAATCCGCCGCGCGACCTGGCCGCGGCTTCACCTTTGGGAACCCCCCAGGAGGGGCCCAGGTTCGGCTGGGATCTGGAGCATCGGGATTGAACGATCCATGCCAAGTGACGCTGAGCCCGTACAGTTGCTCGCGCAGTTCCTGCTCGCGCGGGGTATTGAGCAGTGGCATCTCCGCTCCTTTGATCACCGGGACATCGGTTCTCCCTGCCTGCTCAGTGGCCCACAGAGCGAAAACCGTTGCCGGTTCCATCCACTGGTCGCCGCTCACGGTAGTGATACCGAGCAAATCAACCTGCTTCGCGCGCAGCAGCATCAACAGAGATAGAAGATTCGTACCTTGCGGACCCGCACTGTCCTGGTCGGCAATGACCTTGATCTTTTTCTGCTGCGCCGCCGCCGCGGAACATAGAATTGCGCATGCGAAAACAACTGCGAAAACCGTAAGCCCTCTCGGCGTCCGGGGAATGTTCTTTTTTCTTCTTCCTCGAAATGCCTTCCTTACTTCCAAGCCTCGACTCAGAATGTTCTCTGACGGAATGGCTTCAGCGGGAGTCTGTGAGCGATTGATTGGGGATCGGACCATTTCATTTCCTCTCCACACTGTCTTTGAATGCAATCAGAACGAAAGCGGAAGTCGTGAGGCTCTCCAGATTGCGAACTTTCAGAGTCGCGCCTGCGGGCAGCCAAAGAACCTGCCCGGTTTTCATTGTCTTCGCGGGCTGGCCGGGAGCTACCACACTGAGCGAGGACTGATCCAACACGAGCAGCAGGCGCGCCGGCCGGCCCGGTTTATCGTCAAACCATTCGCCATCGCCGGCGAGTACACCGGATAATACGCGGACTTCATCCGTTTCGAATAATGGCTTGATGGAGGCCAGCGGCGGCGGGCCTTTCAGAAGCCCCGGATCGTAGGACGGACAATCGGCTGCGGGCTTGTCCGGGATAACCCTAGTGCAGCGATTATGCGCCTCGCCTTGTGGATAAAGAAATTCAACGGTGATATTGCGAAACGAGAGCCCTGTATTTGCGCGCGCAATGTGCGCGAATCCTCCTTTCGAGTAGATGACCTGCCCGTCGGTCAGCGTCAAGTGCGCTTCCGGCTTTCCCTGAACCGCGTTGATGATATCCGCAGGCCCCAGCGCAACCGCCATATAGGGATAATCGTGCTGATGGAGGAGGGTGGCTTGATGGGCGGGAACTTCGACGTAATAGGCACGGGCATATTCGTTCTGAAAAATCAAATGGTGTTGGGGCTCACTCGCAACCGGCACGGAATTCATTTGCGCAGTTGCGGCCTGCTGCCAGCCGCCTGCGCACAGGATTGCCGCCAACAAGAAAAATCTCATTGCCGCACGCGTCCTTCTCCGGCAGGCGGCTGACTCCGGGCGAGTGTTGTAGCTGCGAATCGCGCCAGTTCCTCGAAGAGAATATCGGCCTGCGTTTCCCGTTGTTCACTCGGCAGAGCCATCAGGGCAACTGTCCGTGCGCTCATTTTTCCAAGCTCTTCGCGCGAAGTGAGCGGCGCCAGGCGCTCGAATAGCGCGTGGTGCACCTGCTTACGCTCCATCACTTCGAGGCCGTCGAGCGCCTGCCGGTGCGACGTCCCCTCCCAGATCGCCAGGATCATGGCCTCGCGCAGCCAACGTTCCGCACTGAATTCTCCCAGCACTCCCAAACCGCCGTGGACTTCCATGCCCCACTTCGCCGTTTGCACGGCCAACTCCGCGGTCCACGATTTCGCCAGATGCGCGACGAGCCGGAACAGATGATATTTCGCCGAGTAAGGCGGGCGTTCCTCGCTTACCTCGTCGAAGAGCTTCGCCGCCTCCCAGGCGAGACCCGCCGCAGCCCGCAAGTCGCGCTCGCGTTCTTCGAATTGTTTGCGCAGCAGCGCGTGCTGAAGGATGGGTTTTCCAAATGCGATCCGCTGGCCGGCGAAGCAATGCGCTTCGGCGAGTGCGCGCTGCGCGACGGCCACGCTGCCGAAGCTGTTGGCCACGCGCGAAAGATTGAGCACCTCGAGAACGTTGTAAATTCCCTGCTCCGCTCGGCCGAGCAGCCACGCTTCGCTCGCCCGCAATTCGATTTCGCCGGTGGGGACCGAGCGCGTGGCGATTTTGTCTTTCATCCGACGGATGAAATAGTTGAGCGAGCCATTTTCCTTTCGCCGCGGGACGAGAAACAGCGCCACTCCTTTCACTCCTGCCGGGGCTCCATCGGGGCGCGCGGCGACGACGGCGAGTCCGGCGCCGGCGTTGCTCGCGAAATACTTGTCGCCGGTGAGCGACCAGCGATTGCCTGTTGGAATCGCCGTTGTTTCCACGTTGGCACCAAGGTCCGAGCCGCCTTTGATTTCCGTCATCCACGTGGCGCCCTGCCAGGCCGTGCCGTCGCGCCGCAACATGTTGGGCAGAAAGCGGTCGCGCAAATCCGGCGTCGCATGTTTGGCGATCGCGGCGGCCGTGGCGAGCGAGACCGTGTAAGGGCACGCGAGGCCGGGATCATAAAAGGATGTGACGTAAATCCACAGGAATCCGGGGAAGAGAGAATTTTCTTCGAAGGCTCGCCAGAGCGCTCCGGTGCGGTAGCCGGTCTGGAGCATCCGCCAGTATTCCGGGGGGTAGAGAATTTCGTCCACGCGCGCGCCGGTGTGGTCGAACATTTTCAGCCACGGTGTTCCGGCGCGATCGGTGGCGTCGGAGATGGCGCGGCCGTCAGCTTCCCACCACTCCTCGTAGGAAAGCAGATCCTCCCGGTGAGGGAGCGCCGGGAATAGTTGCGAGAGAAAATCCACGGGCGAGCGCAGTGCTTCGGTCATGCGGCGAAACCTCGTGGCGTATTCTATGCTGCCGACGGCGGATTTTGCATCCCGGGCGCGAGCGCGGCAGGCGGCCGGACGGGTTAGCGCGGTCCCGGACCGTAGCGGCCGCAAGGCTCGAAGAGCAGAAGAAGATTGCTGAGGCTGAGCAGGTCGCGAATCGGCTTGCTCATGTTGACGATCTGGAATTGGCAGGCGTCTTTCTTCGCGGAGATGTACAGCGCGACCAAGGCGCCGAGCCCGGAGCTGTCCATCTGCACGACTTCGTGGAGATCGAGAATCACGCGCTTTTTGGCGGCCATGTGGCTTTTCACTTCGGCTTTCAATTGCGGGGCGGACTCCATCGTGAGCCGGCCGTTGCAGCGGACTACGGTGGCATCGTCTTCCGTGTGGGTGTGCAGCTTCAGGCGATCCGCAACATTCTGTTCGGGGATTGTCCCCATGGCTGGGCCTCCATGCGACTGCGCCGGGGAAGTTAACCTCCTTGTTTGCTGATGTCAACGGATCGCGGACAGCCTGACGCCACGAGTGCAGCGGCGCCTTGACGAGGATGCGGAATGGGATGTGCTATTCTCGGCCGGCGATCCAGAGAATTAGTTGGACGGATGAATTGCAATCGGGGGGCAACGATGAATGTGAGTGTGAATGCGAGCATGGTGACGACGACGTTTGATTTGCCGGGGTATCGGGTGACGAAGACGCTGGGGCTGGTGCGGGGCGTGACGGTGAGGTCGCGCAGCATTTTGGGGACACTCGGCGCGTCGCTCGAGACGATTGTCGGTGGGAACATCACCCTGTTTGAAGACATGTGCGAGAAAACGCGCGAGCAGGCGCTCGATTTGATGCTGGAGCACGCCGCGCAGCACGGCGCGAACGCCGTGATCGGCGTGCGCTACGACGCGACCGAGGTGATGCAGGGCGTGACGGAAGTGATCGCCTACGGCACGGCCGTGCAGGTGGAGCGTGCAGCGTGAATGGCGCGCGGCGTGGCGGCGGTTTACAATATCCGGGCCATTTTTTGGCAGGGGGAATTCATGAAGCTCATGCTGGCTGTGATTGGCGCGTTGATTCTGACGGCTTCGATGGCTCCAGAGGTGCGAGCGGCTGGAACGGACGGCGTACCGGCCATCGCGACGAAGTCCGAAACGGTGACGTATCCGAGCGGCAAGGACACGGTGAGCGGGTATCTGGTCGAGCCGGAAAAGGGGGGAAAATATCCGGCGCTGATCGTGATTCAGGAGTGGTGGGGATTGAACGACTGGGTGAGAGAACAAACACAAAAATTGGCGGAGCAGGGATACGTGGCGCTGGCCCCGGACCTTTACCGAGGAAAGGTGGCCACGAATCCAAGTGAGGCGCACGAGTTGATGCGGGGAATGCCACAGGACCGAGCGGTCGCGGATTTGAATGCCGCGTTCGCCTATCTGAGCGCGAAGAGTAACGTAGACCCTGTGCGGATCGGCTCGGTCGGATGGTGCATGGGCGGCGGGCTCTCACTTCAGCTGGCGATCCATCAGCCGAAGCTGGCCGCCTGCGTGGTGAATTATGGCGCGCTTCCGACCGATCCGGCGGACATCGGCCAGATTTTCGCGCCAGTGCTCGGCAATTTTGGCGCGGACGATCACGGGATTACTCCGGATGACGTCAAAGCGTTTGAGAAATCGATGGGGAAACTGGGACGGCTCGTCAGCGTCAAGATTTACGACGGCGCCGGGCACGGGTTCATGAATGATACGAATGCGAACGCGTACCGGCCCGAGGCCACGGCGGAGGCGTGGAAGAGAATCATGGATTTTCTGAACACGTTTCTGAAACCGCGGCCTGCAGCAGCCCCGGTGCCGCCCGCGAAGTCGAAGTAAATTTCACGCCCACGGCGCTGTGCTAAGATTGTTGTGCGGTTTCCATTTGAGTTTGTAGGCTCGTAGCTCAGTTGGTTAGAGCGCCACCTTGACACGGTGGAGGTCTGGGGTTCGAGTCCCCACGAGCCTACCATTGGTTCCCAATTTTTCTGTCCCTGCAAGAAGAGATGCAATCTCTCCCCGATTTCACCTGCGATAGAACCTTCTTGATTTTGGAATTTGCAGAAATCTCCGGACTGAAATTCTTCTGCAACTTTTGCTTGACAGGGTGCATCTTGGAATGTATGAATATGCAGTGGGATGAATAAAACTGCATAAACTTTCTTGAGCGTACAGAAACGATTCCGGCAGGGGCAAATCCTGAAGCTGCTGGCGGGGCCGCCGGTGGCGAACCAGGACGAGTTGCGGAGGCGGCTCGGGCATCTGGGCGTGCGCGTGACGCAGGCGACGCTTTCGCGCGACCTGCGCGAGCTGCGGCTGGTGAAA
>Ga0187776_10000572_pt1 | contig 17802 bp, 18 predicted proteins | sample 0216_BV02_MP12_2_FD_132426 | JGI IMG/M metagenome (GOLD analysis project Ga0187776, IMG submission 132426) | Tropical peat soil microbial communities from peatlands in Department of Meta, Colombia - 0216_BV02_MP12_20_MG | ecosystem: Environmental > Terrestrial > Soil > Wetlands > Peat | place...
AGCCGCAGCACATCATCAGGACGCTGAGCGATATGACGAAAGGCGAGCTCATCGTCACCACCGATGTGGGCCAGCACCAGATGTGGAGCGCCCTTTACTACCTAACCACCGAGCCCCGGCGCTTCATCACCTCGGGCGGCCTGGGCACCATGGGCTTCGGGTTCCCGGCGGCGATCGGGGCTGCGGTGGGTCGGCCCGATCTTCCCGTGGTGAACATTGCCGGAGACGGAAGCTTCCAGATGTGCATCCAAGAGCTGGCGACGGTACGGATGCACAACCTTCCGGTGAAGATGTTCATTATCAACAACGGCTACCTGGGCATGGTCCGCCAGTGGCAGCAACTCTTCTACCAGGGTCGATACTCACACACGAGGTTGGAGTTCAACCCCGACTTCTGCAAGGTGGCTGAAGGCTACGAGGTCCCGGCGTTCAGGGTAACCGAGCCCGGCGAGGTGCAGTCCACCCTGGAAAAGGCGCTTGCCACGGAGGGTCCCGTGCTCGTGGATTTCCACGTTGACAGAGAAGAAAACGTCATTCCCATGATTCCGCCCGCGGGTGGGCAGACGGACTTCATCGGCGAAGGGTAAGCTCATGCTAAGGATCATCTCAATTCTCGTACGGAACCATCCGGGAGTGCTCTCCCATGTGGCGGGTCTGTTCACCCGGCGCGCCTATAACATCGAAAGCATCGCCGCGGGTGAGACCGAGAACCCGAAGATCACCCGGATCACGATCACCGTGAGTGGTGACGAGTCGGTGTTCCAGCAGGTGACGAAACAACTCCGCAAGCTCATCGACGTGGTCAAGGTGCAGGAGCTCCATCACGCCGAGAGCATCGCCCGGGAGCTCGTGCTGCTCACCGTCTATGCGCCTATGCGGAAGCGACTTGAGATCATTCAGATTGCCAACACCTTCGGCGCCACGGTGGTGGATATAGCCGAGGAGACCATGACGCTGGAGTTCATGGGGAACTTGCGGAACATCGACACGCTACTGAACGCCCTGGGGGAGTTCAAGGTCAAGGAACTGGCGCGGACAGGTGTCGTCGCCCTGCCTCTGGAGAGTCAGCTCGAGCGGAAGAGGCACCTGTTGGAAGGATAAATTTTTGAAGAGAGGTTGTCCGGTTCTGCGTTCAACCCCTCGGCACCCTGTGGGCACCGACTCCCTTACGTCGTTACACTGTCGCCCATGCGGGGGCGCCATCTTCGCTACGCTCGGTCCCGCTTTGCGGGATGGTTCGCCTCTGCGATCTTCCGTCTGCGGCCTCCTTACGCCGCCCTCGTGCCACCGCATGCATTTCCCCGCGACCGATGACACCATCCCACCGTAAGACGTTGCCTTCTGCAACGCTTCTTTCCCTCCCGCAATAGCGCCGGAATGTCATGAAATGACAGGATGATTTTAGTGCAGGGGCCTTCAATGTTGCCTTCTGCAACAACCGCACACTCGAGGATTGACGCCCTCATCATCGAAATATATACGATATATCGAGAACTTATCTGGTTCCCCTGGTACTGGCACAGGAGTTGAACTGGTGAGAGCATGAAAAGGCAAGCGTTATCACGGCAAGACAAGCCGACACAGCAGGAGGATACGCCATGAGTATCAGGGAACGCATCGAGCAGATCATGATGGCCATTACCTTTGCGGAGGCAGGGGAGCATGAGACGGCTCGGAGATTATTGAGAGAGCAGAAACGGATGCAGAAGACGCAGCGCCCCACTCCGCGGTCGAGACCTAGGGCGTCGCTGCGGGCACCGTCTCTGAATGGTCAGGGGTAAGCGAGTAAGTGAAAGCGGTTCAGATCAGCGAAGGAGTTCGTGCGATGCAGAAGAAAAGGAATAAGCCTGTAGGGAAGACCATTCTCTGGGGTGCACTCTCTCTTGGCCTCTATGCGGCAGTTTTCAGCCATGGGACCACGCTGACCCGCCTGTTCGCCCAGGGCAGTTGGTATGCCATTCTGCCCATCGCCACGGTGTTCTTGTTCTCCCTCGTGCACGGGGCATTTGCGAGCTATATCTGGAGCCTCCTGGGGATCGAGGCGAGAAAGCAGCTACAGCCTCGGCCGACAGCCCAGAAACGGGCCGTGAAGAGGAAGCGGCCTCGTCCGCAACCTCAGCTTCAGGCCTAGCGGGCGCTGTCCCCGATGCGCTAAGGACGGGGCTGTGGGAGGTCAGCGTGCGGCTGGGAGAATCCCGTGATCTTACCGGATGTGGTTACAGTCAGGGGAGGAGAGAGACATGCATGAGGCAGTCAACTTCATAGACCTGAACATGGTGAGCGTAGTCTTCCTCTTTGTCGTCGGATTCATTGGGGGTCTCGTGAGCGGATTCATCGGGTCCGGGGGTGCCTTCGTCTTGACACCGGGCATGATGAGTTTGGGAGTCCCGGCAAATGTCGCCGTGGCGAGCAACATGTGCCACAAGTTCCCCAAGGCGTTGGTCGGGGCGTACAAGCGCTTCAAGTACGGCCAGGTGGACATCAAACTGGGCCTTCTGATGGCCGTTTTTGCCTCGTTGGGCGTACAGGTCGGCATCCAGATCCAACATCACGTCCTTGCCAGGTGGGGTCAGGCGGGCTCGAACCTCTATGTGAGCCTCGCCTTCGTCGTCGTCCTCGTGGTTGTGGGGGGCTACGTTTTCTACGATGCCTGGAAGCTTTCACGGGGTGACGCTCCGGAGGGTTCTTCGTCCCTTGCCAAGAGGCTCCAGAAGATCCACTTGCCACCCATGGTTTATTTCAAGACTGCCGATGTCAGGATATCGCTCTGGTTCGTGGGTCCCGTCGGCTTCGCCACGGGCATGCTGGCGGCGACCATCGCCGTGGGCGGGTTCATCGGGGTGCCCGGGATGATCTACATGGTCGGCGCTTCCGGTCTCGTCTCTTCGGCAAGCGAGCTGGTCGTGGCATTTGTTATGGGGCTCGGCGGAACCGTGAACTGGGCCTTCCACGGCATGGTAGATATCAGACTCGCCCTGATCATTCTCGCTGGGTCCCTGTTCGGTGTCCAGCTCGGAGCTATCGGCACGACTTATGTCAAGGACCACATGATCAAAATAGTCATGGGCACGATCATGCTCATCGTCGCGGTGAGTAGAGGGCTTGCGATACCGCAGTACCTGACGGAGCTCAACCTCCTCGCCATGAGTAAAACGACCGTCGGCACCCTCACCGCGGTGAGCTTTATCAGCATGTGCGTTGCCCTTGCTACCGGCGCGATCATCATCCTGGGGAGCATGTGGAAAGCCGTCAGGGCTTCATCCCCGGCGGAAGAAGAAGAGGCAACAGCTCCTGCCGAAGCGTCCGCCCATTGAAGGACGCGACAATCATGGGGAGATCTCTTGGAGGGCTCCATGGTAGGGTTCGACAAATTGCTCGTTGCCGTTGATGGCTCGGACTCCAGCGCCCATGCCTTGCGGGAATGCTTGCGGCTCGCCCGGGAGCAACGAAGTTTGGTTCTGGCCGTGTCCGTCGTGCCGCGCTATGAGGGCGATCTCCGCCTCGTGGGGGTGCGGGACATCAAGGCGGTGTTGCGGGAGCCGTGCGAAAAGGCCCTCAGCGAGGCAGGGAAGGTGGCGAAAGCCGAGGGTAGTCCGGTGCGGACAATGTGTGTCGAGGGCGAACCTCACGAGGAGATTGTGGACCTTGCGGAGGCCGAAGGCTGTGATCTCATCGTCATGGGGAGAGGAGAGAGCCCCCTGGACAGGTTTCGCACGGGAAGAATAACGGCACGCGTTATCGGTTACAGCCAAAGGGATGTTCTGGTTGTGCCAAAGGAAGCGCCCATCCGTTGGCAGAGGCTCCTTGCCGCTACCGATGGATCGAAGTTCGGTGCTCTCGCCACTAGGCGCGCCCTGGAGCTTGCCAAAGTCTTCGGCGCAAAGCTCGACATCATCGCTGCTACAGACTTCGCCTGCGAGTTGTATGCCGAGGCGCCCGAAGTCGGTGAAGAATTGATCAGGAAGGCAAAGGGGCATCTGGAAGCAGGCAGGCAGGAAGCGGATCGGGTGGGAGTCCAGACGGAGTGTTTTGTCCGGGAAGGGTTTGCATACCAGGCGATTTTAGACTTCGCCAAGGAGAACGGTACGCAGATGATCATCATGGGTTCCCACGGACGGACCGGGATCAAGAGATTGCTCATGGGAAGTGCGGCCGAGAAGGTCATCAGTCATTCATCATGCCCCGTACTGATCGTCAAGACATGGCCGGAGAGCCATGGCTGGTCCGAGGAGACATTGGCGCGCTGGAGCGTTGGCAAGACCTCCTATGGGCACATTTGAAAGACACGAGACGGCCTCGCGCGTTGGCGGCGCCAACAACAGCGCCGCATGAGATACGAGAGGTAGGTGGTCAGCCGTGATCAAGAGAATCAAGGGACTCTTTTCCAAGACGGACGACGAGGGCATTCTCGTGAGGCGGAGCAGGACGGGTGGTGTGGCCCGGCGGCTTGAGCGTTACGCCGAGGCAGCAGCCCTGGCCGAGGGCGGGGCGCAGGACCTGGCCCGGGAGATCATCCGCCGTGAGATTCGAGAACGCCCCAAGATCCTCGTGGTGGCCCATGGCAGCACTTTTTCTACCGGCCTCGTCGAATACGCCGTAGGCCTTGCCAAGCGCATGGGATACGAAATTGTGGCCTTGAACTGCGCGGGGGTCGACCGACAACGTTCCGGGGCGCATTTGAAGGAACTTTTCCAGGACTTCAAAGGGCGAGCCGCCCAGGGAGTGGCATTCCTGGCCAGCCGCGCTTCCGAGGAGGGTGTCCCGGTCTCCCATGTGGTGCGCCCGGATTCTGTCGCTCAGTGTGTCCGAGCTCTGGAGCGGGAAATGAGCCGATTGCAAATTGTCCTCACCGAGCCCGAAGCGACCAGGGAACTTGGGGCGGCGACATCGATTCCGGTCTTTGCGGTCACGGGGTGAGCAGCCCGCCCTCCTGACCCTCCCATCCTTGAGAATTCCAAAAAGATCCGTGCCATCCGAAAGGGCTTCGCTTCCCGTGTCGAAGGTTACTGCCTTTGACATCGAGGGCCGGCCAATGGGTGGTTTTTTTTGTCCAAGGAAGGCGACCTTGAGGTATAGTTCACCCAAGTTGGCTGTTTCCGACGTGGGGGGCGGAGCATTGGTTGGTTCTTCACGGGCGGGGATGAACCCGGTCCCGACCGAGAGGTTTCCTTGGGGGTAATTCCCCTGGCATCCACCAAGAGGTGAGCATGGCACTTTTCCGCAAGTCAGAGGAAAGGCAAGAGATCGAGGAACTCGCAGCACTCAAACAGGAAGTGCTGAAGGCCAAGATGACACCCTCGGCTGAAGGGTATGCCCTCAAGGAGCTCCAGAAGCTGGAGAAGACGCCATCGGATGCTGCGGAATACGCCATCGCCATCCGCTACCTGGAGTATCTTGTCAGTCTCCCCTGGAACGTTCTCACCGAGGACAACCTTGACCTAGAACACGCCGACTTCATCCTGAACCGGGAACATGCGGGTCTCGCCCACGTCAAGGAGCGGATACTGGAATACCTTGCTGTGCGGGCCCTGAAGATTCAGCGCGTTTTCCGGGTGTTGGTCGTAGACGACGAGGAGATCGCCCGGACCAATGTAGAACACGTCCTGAAGAAGGAAGGCTACTTCGTGGCCACGGCGACGAACGGTCTCGAAGCGCTGGAGCAGCTTCCTCGTGGGGCCTTCGACCTGGTCCTCACCGATCTCCTCATGATGAAGGTCGGCGGCATAGAGCTGCTTGAGAAAATCAAGAGCGATTACCCCAGCACCGAGGTCATCGTCATCACCGGCTATGCGACCGTACCGTCGGCAGTGGAGGCGCTCCAGAAAGGGGCCTACCACTACCTGGCCAAACCGCTCAAGATCGATGAGGTGCGGACCAGCGTCAAGAAAGCCTTGGCCAAGAAAGAGCGCACCCATCGGCCAAAAGGCCCGGTGCTCTGTTTCGCTGGGCCGCCGGGCACGGGCAAGACCTCATTGGGAAGGGCCATCGCCGCCGCTATGGGCAGGAAGTTCATCCACCTGTCGCTTGCGGGGATGAAGGACGAAGCGGAGATTAGGGGACATCGCCGGAGCTATGCCGGTGCACTTCCCGGCCGCATCATTGATACGATCAGGAGGGTAGGGACCAGGAATCCGGTCTTCATGCTGGATGAGATCGACAAGGTGGGTCGAGACTTTCGCGGGGACCCGGCCTCGGCCCTCCTGGAGGTTCTCGACCCGGAACAGAATGAGCGATTCCTCGACTACTACCTAGATGTTCCCTTCGATCTATCGAGCGCCATGTTCATCGCTACCGCCAATCTGGTTGACCCAATCCCCAGACCCCTACTCGATCGAATGGAGGTTCTTGTCTTGCCCGGCTACACAGACGAAGAGAAGGAACAAATCGCCCTTCAGTTTCTCATCCCTCGGCAGATCGATGCCGCGGGGCTCAGCCACTGCCCTCCTGAATTTACCGGGGATGGGGTGTTGAAGATCAGCAGGGAATACACGCGCGAGGCAGGGCTCCGGAACCTCGACCGGGAGATCGCCTCGATTTGCCGGAAGATTGCCCGTGAAGTTCTCCAGCACCACGGGGGTGGAACAGCCCGGCCGCGCATCACTTCCCTGGAAGTGGAACGATATCTCGGACCGAGGAAATTCCGCTACGAGGTGGCGGAGGCGGGAGATCGCATCGGCGTAACGACAGGCCTGGTATGGACGGAGACGGGTGGCGATATCATTTTCGTTGAGGTCACCCAGATGAAGGGGAGCAAGGGCCTGATCCTCACGGGGTCGCTGGGAGAGGTCATGCAGGAATCCGCCCAGGCAGCCTTGAGCTATGTCCGAAGTAACGCCCGCCGGTTCGCCATCCCGGAGGATTTCTTTGTCGGCCATGACATCCACATTCATGTCCCGGCTGGCGCCATCCCGAAGGACGGTCCCTCGGCCGGGCTTACCATCGCCCTTGCCCTGATCTCCCTCCTGACGAAGAGGCCGGCACGCCCCGATGTGGCCGTAACCGGCGAATTGACCCTGACCGGCAGGGTTCTCCCGGTGGGAGGTGTGCGGGAGAAAATCCTGGCGGCGCGGCGGGCCGGGGTCCGGACTGTGGTGTTTCCTGAAACGAACCGGGTAGATCTGGATGACCTGAGCGGGAAGATCCGGGGCACCCTGGAGGTAGTCCTGGCGGGAAGTGTGGAAGAGGTGGTGGATAAGGTTCTCAGGTAGAGGAGAGTACCGCGGTCGCCCTCATGCATTCTCAGCCTCAGCTTCGGAATCTTCAGCGAGGCCCCAGCGTTTGAGCTTCCGCCACAGAGAGACCCGGTCGATGTCGAGGATCTCCGCAGCCCTGGTCTTATTGCCGTCCACTCGCTTCAGTACCCAGCGGATATAGCCGAGTTCGTTTTCCTCGAGGGTGGGAAAGCGATCGCCCGAGTGGCGGGATACGGCGAAGCAGAGGCTCTCGAGCTCCTGGGGGAGGTGCTTCGGGAGAATCGTGGGCCCGTTGCACAGGGCAACCGCACGCTCCATGAGGTTTTCCAGCTCTCGGATGTTCCCCGGATACTCGTAGTGGAGGAGAATCTCCATGGCCTCGTCCGAGATCCCCTCGATGACCTTCTTTTGCGCCTGGGCATAGCGTGCCAGAAAGTGGTGTGCCAGGAGCGGAATGTCGTCTCGCCGTTCCGCCAGCGGCGGCAGCCGGAGGCTTACAACGTTGAGGCGATAGAAGAGGTCCTTGCGGAATCTGCCGGCCTCGACCTCACGAGTCAACTCCTTGTTGGTAGCGGCGACGATACGGATGTCAACGGCGATCGGTCGGGTGCCCCCGATCCGGAGGAGAGATTTCTCTTCGATGACGCGCAGGAGTTTGGTCTGCATAGATGGGGGCATGTCGCCAATCTCGTCGAGGAACACGGTACCTCCCCTGGCAGCCTCGAGAAGGCCAATCTTGGTCGAGGTGGCGCCGGTGAAGGCATCTTTCTCGTGGCCAAAGAGCTCATTGGCGAGGAGTTCTTCCGTGAAGGCGCCGCAGTTGAAGGCAAGAAACCGCCCCTCGGCGCGGTTGCTCTGGGCGTGGATAGCTTGGGCAATCAGCTCTTTCCCCGTACCCGTTTCGCCAAAGATGAGGACGCTGCAATCGGTGGGAGCGACCTGAGAGACCAGCTCAATGAGTTCCTGCATCTTGCGGCTTTTTCCGATGATCAGGGAGGAGCCGAGCCGGGCTCGATAATCCCGTTTCAGCTCGCGAAGCTCATCTTTCAGCCGCTTCTTCTCCAGGGCTCTCCCGACCACCATCCGGACTTCCTCGATCTTATATGGCTTGGGTACGTAGTGGTATGCCCCCCGCTGCATGGCCTCGATGGCGGTGGCCACCGTGGCGAAGGCCGTTACCATGATCACCTCGGTGTCCGGATGCCGCTCCTTGGCTCCGGACAGGACCTCCATGCCGTCCACCTGCTTCATCTTCAGATCGGTTACAACCACGTCGAATTCTCCGGCGGCGAGCTTCTTCAGAGCGTTCACGCCGCTATCCACGGAGACGACCTCATAGCCTTCTTTTTTCAGGATGTGCTCCAGGTTTTCCCTGGCGATGGCCTCGTCGTCGACGACAAGAATCTTGCCCTTGCTCATGAAACGCGGTCTCCGGAGGTACGGGGGAGTCTGATCGTGAACACGGAGCCCTCTCCGACCTTGCTCCTCACGGTGAGGGTCCCGCCGTGCCGTTCCACGATGCCGTGGGCTACAGAGAGGCCAAGACCGGTGCCGTAGCCCACTTCTTTGGTGGTGAAGAACGGATCGAATATCCGGGAAAGGTTCTCTTCCGGGATGCCGCAGCCCGTATCGCTTACCTCGATTTCCACCTGATCGGTCGCGCGATCTTCGCCGGCTCTGATGGCGATCCGCCCGGTGCCGTCGGGCATGGCCTGTGCCGCGTTCAAGAGAAGATTCAGGAAAACCTCCTGGAGCTTCTGACCATCGGCATAGATGTCAAGGTCCTCGGGGATCTCAGTGGTAACCTCGACTCCTGCCGGGAGCTGACTCGAGACGAGCCGGATGGTCTTGAGGGTGAGGTTTGCCAGATTCACCGAGCCGAGTTGGAACTCCCGCTCCCGAGAGAACTCGAGCAGCCCCTTGACAATGTCTCGAGCCCTGTCCACCTCCTGGTCGATGTTGGTGAGAAGTTTCCGGACGAACGCCTGGTCTCCTCCGGCAATCTCCTCCAGCAGTATCTGACAGGAGGTGGAGATGTTGTTGAGGGGGTTGTTGAGCTGGTGGGCGATCCCTGAGGTGAGGATGCCGAGAGAGGAGAGTTTCTGCGCCTGGACTAACTGCTCCTGACGTTTGTGGAGCTCACTGATCATCTTGTTAAAGGCCTCCACCACCGCCTGAGTCTCATCCTGTGTCTGGATCACCGGCAAGGGCTTGAAATCACCCTTGGCAATGCGTTTTGTGGTCCTCTCGATGACAATCAAGGGTTTGATGATCTTGCGGCTCACGAGGATGGTGAGGAACAGGCCCAAGAGAATGGCGATGACGAAGAAGTAACCGAACTTGGTCTTCAGGGAGTTCAGGACTTCCTGGATCCGAAGGTGCTCAAAGTCGGAAAGACGAAGGGAAAGATCAACGAGGTGCTTTCCCCGTTCCCGGAGCCCTGCCTCAATCTCCTCTCTTCGCCGTGACGCGGCATCCTGACCTTGCCCGTCAGCGATGAGGTCCCCGAGAAGCTGACCGTAGCTCAGCAGCTCCTTCTTGAGTTCTTGGAGATAGACGGCGCCCTTAAGGCCCGTCACATCGGGCTCGATCCGGTCAGAGATTTCCTTCGCCCTGGCGACGTTGGCGAGGGCCTCTTCGTAATTCTCTCTCCCGCCGTAGAGGAGGAAGTTCTTCTCGTAGCGTCTTGCCTCGAGCAGGGTGTCATGAAGCTCGTAGCCTATGACCACGAACCGCAGCTTCCGCTCGATCTGAAGAATGTTCCGGTACTCCACCATGCCGACCAGGAGGAAGGCGAGAAGAGACAGGACAAAGCCGAGGACCACCTTCTGGCGAATGGTCAACCGGGGAACACGCAAAGGTCTAATCATCCCACATGCCCTATACGAGGCAGGTTTGCTGCCAGGCTATTATACGCATCCGGGCGGGCGATGACAATGCCTGTTCTCCTCCCCCCTGTCGCCCCCTGCGAGCCCCAGCCGGGGAGCAGGGCGCTCGGCGAGGAGGAGATTTCCCTAGACTGGGAGTAGCCCTTTAGTATAGAAGCAAGGTATCATCACAGAAAAGAGAGGGGTCGTATGAAGGTACTTGTTGCCGTGGATCGCGATCTCGAGTCCCGTCTGGCGCTCCGGTATGCCTGCCACCTTCTCCAGCACTTCGAGGCGGCCGTGGACGCTATCCATGTGAAGGTGGATGTGGGCGCCATCCTTCTCGAGGATTACGATATCCCGTTCCTGAAGCCGGACTACCGGAAGAAGATCGAGCAACGGGCCAAGGAGGTTGAGCAGGCCATCGCCGATGCCTGCGAGGTCTGCCTCGCCGGCAAGGTTCCCTGTGCGCCGAGGATTCTGGTGGGCGATCCGGCGGAAGTGATCCTTCGCGAGGCCGAAGACGGCGACTATGATCTCATCGTGCTCGGCTGTCATCACTGCTCAGCCTTCAAGGAGATGCTCTTGGGCGAAGTGCACAGCCAGGTCATCCACCATGCCACCCGGCCGGTGCTCATTGTGAGAGAGATGCGAAACATCCACCGCATCCTCGTGGCGTACTCGGGCTCCTCCTGTGACGACTCGGCCCTCGAGTTCATCGGGCCTTTGCTGGTGAAGGAAAGGCCGGAAATCACGATCATGCACGTCCGTGAAGCGGACCGGGAAGAGAGCCTGGATTTCGCCGAAGCTTGCATCCTTAAGGGCGAGTCCCTTCTCAAGCGGCTCGAGCACCGCCCTCAGAACAAGCTTGTCTCGGGAAATGTGGTCGAGGAGGTGGTCAGGGAGATCACTCTCGACAACTACGACCTTGTCGTTCTGGGCGCCCGCGGTTTCGGCAAGTCCGGACGGTTCAACATCCTGGGTGAGAAGTCTCTCCAGATCATTCGGCGTATCACCCGGCCCGTCCTCCTGTACCGACCCAAGATGTGACGGGATGCCGTCGGCGGCGACCGTGTCGCCGACCATGAAGCTTGCCGTGGGATTGATCCCACATCCATCGGTCTGGACCGTCCAGCTTTATCCTTGACAGATAAGGGATTCATTTGCTAGCGTGGTGCCCCGGCTTGCAGAGCAAGCCGTTCTTTCTTGTACCTCGTTTTGTGAAAGCCATCCTTATCCGAAGGTACATGAAGTGCGAGCGCTTCGCTTCCATCGTTTCCGATCCCTCATAGCCCTTTGGCACAGGGGGGTTGGGGGGATTGTCATGGCATTGTGAGCGCGGAGGGTAGCACAGGACCGACTTGGCACTGCTGCAACGGAGGCAAGCGGTTCCTTGCAAGGTATTGTTCGGGTTGACCACATGATCCCTTGATCCAGGCGAACGGGGGTGCTCGATGGTAAGAGATCGGTCCAGGGCGCTGACGGGCACGATCATCGCTCTCACGGTGTGGTCAATGTCCAGCTCTGCGTGGGCGACGGGAGCGACGGCTGCGGGCCCGGAGAAGCCCTGGTGGTTCTGGCCCATCATTCTCTTGTTCTTCTGCTTCATCCTCGGTATCGTGGCCGTCCTTGCGGGTGTGGGGGGCGGGGTCCTTTTCGTCCCGCTCGTGAGCGGTTTTTTCCCCTTCCATCTTGACTTCGTTCGCGGCGCCGGTCTCCTGGTCGCCCTGGCCGGGGCCCTCGCGGCGGGACCAGGTCTCCTCCGCAGGAACTTTGCCAACTTGCGGCTCGCCTTGCCCGTTGCCCTTATCGCCTCCGCCTGCGCCATCGTCGGTGCGCTCCTCGGGCTCGCCCTCCCGACCAACATCGTGCAGATAGCCCTGGGGGCGACGATCATATTCATCGCGCTCCTTCTCATCTTCTCTAAGAACGTTGAGCGTCCCGAGGTGAAGCAACAGGACGCCATCGGTGCTGCTCTGGGCATGCACGGTATCTACCTCGAGCCATCCACAGGAGAGAACATCGAGTGGAAGACCCACCGCACACTTGCCGGCCTGATTCTCTTTATCGTCATCGGCGTTATGGCCGGCATGTTCGGCCTGGGCGCCGGCTGGGCCAATGTCCCCGTGCTCAACCTGCTCATGGGTGCGCCGCTCAAGATCGCGGTGGGGACGAGCAAGTTTCTCCTGTCCATCACCGATACCTCAGCGGCCTGGATCTACCTAAACCAGGGCTGCGTCATTCCGCTCATGGCAGTACCGTCCGTCGTCGGGCTCATGTTGGGCTCTTTCGTCGGCGTACGAATTCTCGCGGTAGCGAAACCGAAGATCATTCGCTACATGGTGATCGGGGTCCTTTCGTTTGCCGGCATCAGAGCGCTGATGAAAGGTTTCGGTATTTGACAAAAGGTGAGGTGAGCTCATGCGAAAGAGGATCCTGGAAACACCAGCAGAACAGGTTACCTACGCGAACCTTCTCTTTTACGGCGCCTGGGCTGCTATTGGGATTCTGATCCTGACTTATGTCATCTACGTGAGCGGCATTCTTGACCCGTACGTCCCCCTGGATCAGCTTACCCGTTACTGGAGCAAACCGGTGGGACAGTACGTCCACGGGGCAAACGTCCCGCTGGGGTGGGGGTGGGCGACGTTACTGCACAAGGGTGACTTCCTGAATTTCCTCGGGATCGTTCTGTTGGCAGGGATGACGATCATCTGTTACGCCGCCGTGCTTCCCGCTTTTGTCAAGCGGAGAGACGTCGCCTATGTTGTGATCATCATCCTGGAGATCCTCGTCCTCTGTCTGGGTGCATCGGGGATCTTCGGCACCGGCGGCCACTAACCCGAGCTCGAAGAGAAGCGTAAACAGCCATCTCCCGGAAACCCTGCCGCTGCGGCGGCTCCGGCAACTAATCTAACCAATGATGCTCCGGGTTTCTTCTCCCGTTGGAGCGACAGTCGGAATCTTCAGGGTCACTCTCGTACCCTTGCCCTCTTCGCTAGCAATCTCGATGTCCCCGCCCAGGCTAAGCATGATGCTCTGGGAGATAGCGAGGCCGAGGCCAGTGCCGTGGGCGATCCCTCTAGTGGAGTAGAAAGGCTCGAACACGTGCGGGCGCACCTTTTCGGTAATCCCGCGTCCGGTGTCCTCAATCTCGACCACGACTAGGTCGGTCTCGGCCCGGGTTCTTACCGTGAGTGTGCCCCGTCCTTCCTCCATGGCGTCAAGGGCATTGTTGATGATGTGGCGGAGGACCTCCTCTAGCTCGATGGACGAGGCCACGAGGGGCGGCAAGCCTGGCGTGAGGTGGGTCCGCACCTGGACGCCGAGCCTCTCGGCCCTGTCACGGTGCGAGCCAAGATGCTTCTCCACGAGCCCATTGAGGTCGAGAGCCTCGACCCGCCGGCGGTCTGGACGGCGAAGGGCCAGGAGTCGCATGGTGATCTCCTTGCAGCGCCCGATCTGTCTGGTAATCCGGGCCAGTGACTGTCTGATCTCATTGAGGTCGTCGCACTGCTGGAATTGCTCGTTCTCGATGAGATCCTGGATCCATCCGGTCTCGTTGAGGATGATGTTCAGGGGATTGTTAAGCTCGTGGGCCACACCCATGGCCATCCGCGCGAGGGAGGCAAGCTTTCCCGTCTGGATCATGCGCAAACGCTCGAGCCTCCGGGCGCGGCGGGCCTGGGCGCGCCGGATGGTCTCCACGAGCTGTGTCATCTCTACGGGCTTTTCCAGATAGTCGAAGGCGCCGCGTTTTATACCCTCGATGGCCGAGGGGACGCTCGCGTGCCCGGTGAGGACGACGACCTCGGTCTCGTCCCCCTGACGGGACTTGATCTGCCTGAGCGTCTCCATGCCGCCCATGCCGGGCATGCTCAGATCGAGGACAATGACATCGACTGACCTCTCCTCGAGGGCGGCGAGACCGTCCTCGCCGCTATAGGCGGCGCGTACATCCAGACCCCTCAGCGAGAGGCGCTCCGCCAGAGAGTCGGCGAACTCTCTCTCGTCGTCCACAATGAGCACGCTAACACCCATGCTTCTCTAGCCTCGCATGCACATGACTGTCCAGGCTCCCTCCACCGAGAGCCCGACTTCCAGGTGGGAGTATGTCTGCGCCTCGCGCTTGAGCACCATGGCGTACCTCTTGCCGGTGTGCGGCGGCTGAAATCTTGACGTCCTGCATCTCCGCGTCAGCCCAGCTCCACCTCTCCCGGCATTCTGGCCGGGACCACGATACTAATCGCGCCGACACCCGTGTCGACATACACGCCCGCGCCAAGGGCTGTGGCGAGGATTCCTGCAATCTCCGAGGGGAAGGTCTTCTCGGTCGTGGCGAGGCCTGAGAAGACGATCTCGCCCCCGCCGTCGCCGGCCTTGACAGCAATGCCGATCTTCTTTTCCGGCCCGGCCGCGGTAATGGCGAAGTTGAGGGTGTGGTGGATGAGGTTGTTCAGGAAAAACGGGTGAGTCGTGACCCGCGGGCCCTCATCCGGAAGGGAGAGGTTCAGGGTCCTGCCGGTGGCGAAGTGCCGGGAGAGAACGGCCATGACGCTCATGAGCCGGGCGAGATCCACCTCCCGCACCGGCACGTCGATGCTGTGGGCAAAGGCGTTCATATTGCCGATCACGTTCTGGCCGCGCTCCACCTGCTGGACGATGCGGCGGCTGAGGGTCCGGAGTTTCTCCGGGTTGGGCTCGATCTGGCCGGCCTGCTGGAGTTCGACGAGCTCATCGAGCAGGCTCGCCGTCTCGTTGATGATGGCAAGCACGTTCCTCATGTCATGGGAGATCGCCGCGTTCATACGTCCGAAAAAGGCCAGCCCTTCCGCCGCGAGCTTCTTGGGGGTCTCCTTCATAGCGCACCTATAGGTTCAAGGTTTCCTTTATCTTATGGATGAGGTCTTCGATCTTGAGGGGCTTGGCCAGGTAGAAAGCCGCCTCCTCGGAGCCGACCTTGAAGTCTTCCTGGGAGCCATGGCCGGTAAGAAAGATGAATTTCATGTGCGGATGCATGCCGTGAAGCTGCTTTCGGAGCTCGATGCCCCCGAGCCCGGGCATCTTGACGTCGAGCACCGCAAGGTCGTAGTGCGTCTCTTCCGCCATTTTCAGGGCTGCCTCGCCGGAAACCGCCCAGTCGGCATCCACGCTCCGGAAAGAGAGCCTCTCGGCGAGAGCAGAGACGAATTCCTTCTCATCATCCACGAGTAGGACCTTCATCTCCTACCTCTTTGGTTTCAATCGGCAGCGTCACCGTGAAGGTGGTTCCCTTCCCGATCTCGCTTGCCACTGCGATCTGGCCGCCGAGCCGTTGTACGAGGCCGTGAGTGATGGAGAGCCCAAGCCCCGTTCCTCCTGATCCCTTTTTCGTGGAAAAGAAAGGATCGAAGATCTTCTGCAGGTTCTCCTCGGAGATGCCGCACCCGTTGTCGCTGACGCTCACCGCCACACGCTCCGCGTCAACGGTCTTCGCTGCGATGTCGATGCGCCCGCCATCGTTCACCGCCTGGAAGGCGTTGTTGATAAGGTTCAAGAAGATCTGCTGGAGCTTACCCCTGTCGGAGACGAGGGGTGGGAGGCCGTCCTGGATGTCGAGATTGAGGGCGATATTGCGGTAGGAGGCCTCCTTTTCGAGGAAGCCCAGCACGTCCGCGATGACCTGCCGGACAGGGAAAGTGCTCACACTGACGCCGGTATGGCGCGCAAACCCGAGAAGCTGCTTGGTGACCGCCCCGCAACGCTCCACCGATTCGAGCACCGAGTCGATAAGGCCTTCGAGACGCCCGTCCCGCTTGTACTCCTCCTTGAAGGTGATGAAATCTTTGATGAGACCCGCCTTCTCGTTGATGATGGCCAGGGGGTTGTTGATCTCGTGGGCGACGCCGGCCGCAAGGCGACCCAGGGACGCGAGCCTCGCCGTCTCTTCCAGACGATGGATGGCCCTGGCCTGAGTCTGTTCGGCCGCGTAGAGACTCTCAATCATATAAGTCGGGATTACGTAGCATACCAGGAAAATGACCACAAGGCTCCCGAGGAAGAAAATGATGAGGTTCTGCCGAAGACCATACCAGTTCTGCATGATCTCCGACTTCTCCTTGACCAGAAGGAGGATGAACGGCGAGTTGGCGATGTAGGCGTATCCTACCATGAGGGGGTTCCCCCCCTCGCCGCCGGTTTCGAAAACCTCGGTATGCTCGGAGTACTCCGGCATCGGGATGCAGCACATCTTTTCCAGCAGCTCGCCGTACCGGCGGGAAGGCGTCTGAATGATCCCATCCCTGTTGATGATGAACGACACGCTACGCTCGCTGAGCTCCAGGGAGTGGAGGATCTCGGACAAACCCTCCATATCGAGGGTGGCGCGAAGGACAAAGTCCTCGCCCTGCCCGTTCCCCCACCTCACCGCCACAATCATGTGGGGCACGCCACGGTACCCCAGGAAGACGTCACTTACGTAGGCGCCCTGTTCCGCGGTCTTCTTGAACCAGTCCTGGCCGCTATAGTCTTTCCCCGTCAGCTCGAAGGGCCCGGTATAGGCTACCTGGATGCCCGAGGCGTCGATGACGCCAAGGTCCACGATGCGGCCGAACCCGTACTTAAGGTTCTTGAGCACTCCGGCAAGGTGGTCGCTCCGTTTGAGGTACGAGTAGCTCTCCACTTGGACGGTGAAGCGAAGGGCATTCAGGCGCTGCTCGAAGAAGGAGGTCACCGTGCGCCGGGTGTTCGAGGTGAGCCGGAGGATGCGCAGCACATTCTCCTTGTAGATGGCCTGTTCGGAGGATTGATAGACATAAGTGACCATTAGGGTGAGCGGCACAAGGGAGACCACGGCGAGCAGGGCGATGGAGAGCGCCCAGATGTAGCAGTAACGGCGCGCCCGGTCCACCCAGAAGGAGGGCCTGTACAGGGCGACCCACCGGGGCCTGATGGTCCTGAGGATGTCTCCGACCTTGGCGCTCATGCCACCATCTCCCAGGCTTCCTTGAGCAGGCCGGAGAGTTCCTTGATGTTCAAGGGCTTGCTCAAGAAGGCGAAGGCGCCAAGCTCCAGGCACTGCCGCCGGTCCTCTTCGTCGCCATGGCCGGTGGCGATGATCACCTGGGTCTTGGGCCAACTCTCCTTGATGCGCCGAAGGACCTCCAGACCGTCCATGTCCGGCATGCGGAGGTCGAGGACGACGAGGCCCACTCCGCCTTGTCCCAGCAGCTCGAGGGCGGAGGGACCGTCATAGGCTACCAGAGCGTCAAATCCCCTGAGCTGGAGCCGTTCGGCCAGGGCCTCGACGAACTGCCATTCGTCATCCACCAGGAGCACCCGCATACCTTATTCGCTCGCCGTACGCGCTTTAACTTGACATCTCTCCAAGGCTTCTTTATACGCATTTATACCTACCTGTACTCGAATTGTAAATCAAATGGTGCATTCATCTGGGGAGTCGGAACGATGCTCGAAAACGTTCTGCGACGAATGGAGTGCGTTCTCCTGCGGGCGCCTCTCGCAGCCCTGATTCGTTTCCAGGCTGTCTTTGCCGTTCGAGGCGTGGCTCGCGCCGAGTCGGTTCATCCCTGGTGGCACTGGTCGCTCATCTTTTTCTGTTTTGTTTTCGGCACCCTCATATTCTCCGGGCTCAAGGCCCTGGACAAAGCGCTGGGACCCCACTTTCTCGCGTAACCAGCAGGAAGTCTGATGATGAGTGAGGAACACCTTAACCAAGCTACGAGACCGATGCCGGAGCAGAT
>Ga0187776_10000573_pt1 | contig 17793 bp, 16 predicted proteins | sample 0216_BV02_MP12_2_FD_132426 | JGI IMG/M metagenome (GOLD analysis project Ga0187776, IMG submission 132426) | Tropical peat soil microbial communities from peatlands in Department of Meta, Colombia - 0216_BV02_MP12_20_MG | ecosystem: Environmental > Terrestrial > Soil > Wetlands > Peat | place...
GAGCTCCGACACACCGCCCGCGGCAAGCTCAGATCGGCCCAGCGACGCAGCGTCATCATCGCTTCCTGCTGGCAACAGGCCGAGCTGTTCTGATGTCACGAGGTTAAGTAAAACTCAATAGAATGCGTCCTGACCGGGAAGCGAGATGACTGCAGCCTGGACGTGGCTCACCCCTGCGGTGTCGTCGGCGTTGCTCGTTGTCGCGATCGCGGCCGGCGCGACTCCGCCGCTCGCCGCGCTCTGTGGCATCGGTCTCATCGGCGCGGTCATCGCGGCGGTCCACCACGCCGAAGTCATCGCCCATCGCGTCGGGGAGCCGTTCGGAACGCTGGTCCTCGCCGTCGCCGTCACGGTCATCGAGGCGTCGCTCATTCTGTCGATGATGCTGGCCGGCGGCGAGGACATGGCGGTCCTTACGCGGGACACCATCTACGCGGCGGTGATGATCATCTGTGCCGGCGTCGTCGGATTGTGCATCCTCGTCGGCGGGCTCGCGCACCACGAGCAGTCCTTCCGTGTCGAGGGTGCCGGCGCCGGTCTCGCGGCGCTGATCGTGATGTCGGCGCTCACGCTCGTGCTCCCGATCTTCACGACCAGCACGCCCGGCGGCACCTACAGCCCGGCGCAACTCGGGTTCGTGGCGGTGACCTCGGCCGCGCTCTGGGCCATCTTCGTCTTCATCCAGACCGTGCGCCACCGCGACTACTTCATTCCGGCCGCGGATGCGGCCGACCCGATCCACGCCACACCGCCGACCGCCACGGCGGCATGGGCGAGCTTCGGCTTGCTCGTCGTCTCGCTGGTGACCGTGGTCGGACTCGCCAAGGTGCTCTCTCCCACGATCGAGAGCGCTGTGGCGGCCGCCGGCGCGCCGAGGGCCGTGGTCGGAATCGTCATCGCGGGGCTGGTTCTCTTGCCCGAGGGATGGGCGGCCACCCGTGCGGCCCGGCGCAATCGCCTTCAGACCAGCATGAACCTGGCCATCGGCTCGGCGCTGGCGAGCATCGGGCTCACGATCCCGGTTGTGGCGATGGCCTCGCTCGCGTTCCACTTGCCGCTGGTGCTCGGCCTCGACCCGAAGGGGCTGGTGCTGCTCGCGGTGACCTTCCTGGTCAGCGCCATAACCCTGGGCACGGGGCGAACGCACATGATGCAGGGGGCGGTGCACCTGGTCATCTTCGCGGCGTTCCTGTTCCTGGCCATGGTGCCTTGATCTCGGGGGCGCTTCTCTTCTAATGTCTCGCATTGCTCGCGTTCGCTCGTTTGTGACGCCGCCTTGAGCTTTCGTCGCCGCCCGCATCTCAAGCGCGAGATCGTGATCGTCCTCGCGGTGAAGCTGCTCGCGCTCCTTGTCATCTGGGGCGTGTGGTTCGCGCACCCGCAGGCGCCGCGCCTCACCGCGGAAGCGGTGAAGCAGGCGCTGTATTCTTCGCCCAGGGCTGCAGAGGAGGGAACCGATGCCCGTCCCAAACCTTGATCTCGCCGACATCTCGCGCCTGCAGTTCGCGGTCACGGCGCTCTATCACTTCCTGTTCGTCCCGCTGACGCTGGGGCTCTCGTGGATCCTGGTCGTCATGGAATCGGTATACGTGATGACGGGCCGCCAGGTCTACCGCGACATGACCCAGTTCTGGGGGACGCTCTTCGGCATCAACTTCGTGATGGGCGTCACGACCGGGCTCACCATGGAGTTCCAGTTCGGCACCAACTGGGCCTACTACTCGCATTACGTCGGGGACATCTTCGGCGCGCCGCTCGCCATCGAGGGCCTGATGGCGTTCTTCCTCGAATCGACCTTCGTGGGTCTGTTCTTCTTCGGCTGGAAGCGCCTGTCGAAGGTCCAGCACCTGCTGGTGACGTTCCTGGTGGCGCTCGGCTCGAACCTCTCGGCGCTGTGGATCCTGGTGGCCAACGGCTGGATGCAGAATCCGGTCGGCGCCGAGTTCAACTTCGAGACGATGCGCATGGAGCTCGCGAGCTTTCCGGCGCTGTTCTTCAACCCGGTCGCGCAGGTCAAGTTCGTCCACACCGTGGCGGCGGGCTACGTGACCGCGTCGATGTTCGTGCTCGGGGTGTCGAGCTGGTACCTGCTCAAGGGGCGCGACACGGGGTTCGCGCTGCGCTCGTTCGCCGTGGCGGCGGGATTCGGCCTCGCCTCGGCGCTGTCGGTGATCGTCCTTGGCGACGAGTCGGGCTACACGTCGGGAGAGGTTCAGAAGGTCAAGCTCGCGACGATCGAAGCGGAATGGCACACCCAGCCGCCACCTGCGGCGATCACGGCGTTCGGACTGCCGGACCAGGCGAAGGAGCGCACCGACTTCGCCATCAAGATACCCTGGGTGCTCGGCCTCATCGCCACCCGTTCGGTCGACACCCCGATCGCGGGCATCGCGGAGCTGCGCCAGCAGGCGGAGGAGCGCATAAAACGCGGGATCGTCGCCTATACGCTGCTCGAAAAGCTGCAGGCAGGCGACCGGAGTCCGGAGGTGCGCCGGCAGTTCGACGAGAGCCGCGCAGACCTGGGATACGCGCTGCTCCTGAAGAAATACACGTCTCGGGTGAGCGATGCGACGCCCGAGCAGATCAGGCTCGCCGCCGCCGACACCATCCCGCGGGTCGCGCCGATGTTCTGGTCGTTCCGCGTGATGGCGGGCCTCGGATTCTTCTTCCTGTTCGTGTTCGCGGCGTCGTTCTTCTTTCTCGCGATCCGCAACCTCGCGCCGCAGCGCTGGCTCCTGCGGATGGCGCTGTGGAGCATTCCGCTGCCGTGGATCGCCGCGGAGCTGGGGTGGGTCGTGGCGGAATACGGACGGCAGCCGTGGACGATCAGCGAGGTGCTGCCCACGTACCTCAGCGTGTCCAATCTCTCGCCCGCGGACGTATGGGCGAGCCTGGCGGCGTTCGTCGCGTTCTACACGGCGCTGCTGATCGTCGAGCTCTACCTGATGCTGAAGTACATCCGCCTCGGGCCGTCGAGCCTGCACACCGGCGCCTACGACCTGGAGGCGCCGCGCGCGGGCACGCCGCGGACCGCCTGAGGAGTGCGCCATGATCGACTATGAAACGCTGAAAGTGATCTGGTGGCTGTTCATCGGCGTGCTGCTGATCGGCTTCGCGATCACGGATGGATTCGACCTGGGCGTTGCCGCGCTCCTGCCGCTGCTCGGCCGCAGCGACGAAGAGCGGCGAGTGATCGTCAACACGGTGGGCCCCGTGTGGGAGGGCAACCAGGTGTGGCTCGTCACCGCCGGCGGCGCGATCTTCGCCGCGTGGCCGCTGGTCTACGCCACCGCGTTCTCCGGTTTCTACGGCGCCATGCTGCTCACGCTGTTCGCGCTCTTCCTCCGCCCGGCGGGAATCGTGTACCGGAGCAAGCGCGACGATCCGCGCTGGCGCAGCGCCTGGGACTGGGGCCTGTTCGTGAGCGGCGTCGTCCCGGCGGTGGTGTTCGGCGTCGCCTTCGGGAACCTGCTCCGCGGCGTGCCGTTCCACTTCGACCCGGCGACGATGGGCGTGGTGTACACCGGATCGCTCTGGCAGCTCCTCAATCCTTTCGGGCTCGTCGCCGGAATGGTGAGCCTCGCGATGCTGACCATGCAGGGCGCGACCTACCTGCAGATCCGCACCGACGATGCGCTCGAGCGGAGGGCCCGAACGGCGGCGGTGTGGTCGGCGGTCGCCTTCATCGTCGTGTTCGCGCTCGCCGGCCTGTGGGTCAGCCTGGGGGTACCGGGATACCGCATCACGGCGATGCCTCCCGCGTCGAGCGCCTTCGCGCCCATCGCCAAGACGGTCGAGGCGTCGCAGGGCACGTGGCTCGCGAATTTCGCCAGCCATCCCTGGATGATGCTGGCCCCGATCGTCGCCTTCGCGGCCGCGCTGGGGGTGATCGCCTTCGCCCGACTCGACCGGGCGGTCGCCGCGTTCATCGCCAGCAGCGTGGTCAACGCCGGCGTGATCCTGACGGCCGGCCTGGCGATGTTCCCGTTCGTCATGCCTTCGTCGACCGATCCGCGATCGAGCCTGACGGTGTGGGACGCGGTGTCGAGCCATCGCACGCTGGCGATCATGTTCTGGGTTGTCGTCGTGATGCTGCCGCTGGTTCTCGCCTACACCGCCTGGGTGTACCGCGTCCTGCGCGGCAAGGTGACGGTGGCGTATATCCGCGAGACCACGCACACGAGCTACTGAAGATCAAGGAGCCGCCATGTGGTACTTCACCTGGATTCTCGGCGTCGGCCTGGCGCTGGCGTTCGGCATCATCAACGTGATGTGGCTCGAGTCGTCGTATTTCTCCGGCGAGCTCGACGAGGACTACGTGCGCAAGCGCTTCGAGACCGGCGGTCGCCCGTCCGAATAGCGGCCGACGGCGATCCGGCCGGTGAGATCGTGCGCGTCGCTGCCGGTGACGCGCACCCGCGCGAAGTCGCCGACGGCGAGCGCGCCGCCTTCGACCCAGACGACGCCGTCGATCTCCGGCGCGTCGGCCGCGCTTCGAGCCACGGCGCGATCGCCTTCGACGCGATCGACCAGCACATCGAGCGTGCGGCCGACCTTGGCGGCGAGCCGGCGAGCGCTGATGACCGCCTGGGCGGCCATGAACCGCGCCCGCCGCTCTTCCTTGACGCTCCCCGGAACCGCTCCGGGCAGGGAATTCGCGGCGGCGCCGTCGACCGGCGAATAGGCGAAGCAGCCCACGCGATCGAGCTCGGCTGCCTCCAGGAACGCGAGCAGCTCCTCGAATTCGGCCTCCGTTTCGCCGGGGAAGCCGACGATGAACGTCGAGCGCAGCGCGATGTCCGGACAGATCTCGCGCCAGGCGCGGATGCGATCGAGATTGTTCTCGACATTCGCGGGGCGCTTCATCGCCCTGAGGATGCGCGGGCTCGCGTGCTGAAAAGGCACGTCGAGATACGGCAGGATGCGGCGCTCCGCCATCAGCGGAACGACCTCGTCCACGTGCGGGTAGGGGTAGACGTAATGCAGGCGCACCCAGGTCCCGTGCTCGGCCGCGAGCTCTCCCAGCGCGCGAGCGAGCTCGGCCATCCGCGTGCGCAACGGACGCCCGCGCCAGAATCCCGTCCGGTATTTCACGTCGACCCCGTAGGCGCTCGTGTCCTGCGAGACGACGAGGAGCTCCTTCACGCCGGCCTTGAGCAGGTTCTCCGCCTCGATCATCACCTCGCCCAGCGGCCGGCTCACGAGGTCGCCCCGCAGCGACGGGATGATGCAGAACGTGCAGCGGTGATTGCAGCCCTCGGAGATCTTCAAGTAGGCGTAATGCTGCGGGGTGAGCTTGATTCCAGCGGGTGGTACGAGGTCCACGAACGGATCGTGCGGCTTCGGCAGATGGCGATGGACCGACGCCGTCACCTCGGAAGGCGAATGCGGCCCGGTGACGGCGAGCACCCTGGGGTGGCGCGCGCGCACGAAGTCCCCGCCGTTCTTCGCGCCGAGGCAGCCGGTGACGATGACCTTGCCGTTCTCGGAGAGCGCCTCGCCGATCGCCGAGAGCGATTCCTCCACGGCGGCGTCGATGAAGCCGCAGGTGTTCACCACGACGAGGTCGGCGCCGGCGTAGGTCGGCGCGATGGCGTAGCCTTCGGCGCGAAGCCGCGTGACGATTGCCTCCGAGTCGACCAGTGCCTTGGGGCAGCCGAGCGAGACGAAGCCGACGCTCGGCGTGGCGCGGCGATCCTTCATGGAAGCGGGCGGCGTTGCGTTGCGGAAAAGCGTCGCGCTGCAATGCGGCTTGTGCGCCGCTTCGCGGCTCTCGCCGACGATCAGCGCTTCTTCTCGTCCTCGGAACCCGACGGCGGCGCGCCGAAATTGGCGAAGGGGAAGGCGGTGAACAGTCCGCGCGTCTGGTCCTGCATCCGCTGCTGCATGTCCATGAACAGCTTCGCGCTCTGCTCGAGATAGTTGCCCAGCATGCCCTGCATGGCCGGCGCCTGCATCTGCAGGAACTGCTTCCACAGGTCCGGGGTGAGCATCATCTTGTCGCCGTAGATCTGCTTCGCCTGCTCCTGAAGCTTGTTCTGGATGGTTAGGAACGCCTTGACGTTCTGCTCCATGTAGTTGCCCATGATGCCCTGCAGCGCGTTGCCGTAGAAGCGGATCATCTGGGCGAGCATCTCGCTCGAGAACATAGGCACGCCGGCGGACTCCTCCTCCAGGATGATCTGCAGCAGGATGCTGCGCGTGAGGTCCTCGCCCGACTTGGCGTCCACCACCTGGAAGTCGACGTGGTCGAGGACCATCTGCTTGACGTCCGCCAGGGTGATATAGCCACTGTTGGCGGTGTCGTACAGACGGCGGTTGGGGTACTTCTTGATGACGCGCTTGCCCTTGTTCATGCCCAGCTCCCGGAGAGTCTGTCATTATAACTGACTGATTATTCTGGCTTTGAAATCGCGATGACCGGGGGTGCGAAAAGGCTCTTGTGCATCGCACCAAATAATCCTTGACAAAGCGCCTCCCCACTCCTAATATGCAATTGTGCGGTGCAGCAAAACCGAGTCGTCAGACGAAGCCACGAACTCTGGCCTGACCTCCGGGAACGGACCGGTCCGGCGCAACCGGATGCTTGTGTAACGGTGGATGTAACGAACTCAACGGGAAAGGACGATCATGTACAACGCAACGGAGCAGTTTGCCGAACTGAACAAAGCTGGCTATGACAACGCTGTCAAGCTGGCGTCGCTGTCGCTCGAGAAGGCCGAGCGGCTCGCGAAGCTCAACCTCGCCGCGGCCAAAGCCGCCCTCGAGCAAGGCGTCAACAACGCCAACGCAGTCGCTGGCGTGAAGGACGTGCAGGAGTTCTTCGCCCTGCGCGCGAAGCTCGCCGAAGCGGGCGTGCAAAGCGCGCTCGGGTATTCGCGTGGCGTCTACGAAATCGCCTCGGAAGCGCAAGCCGACTTCTCGGCCCTCAGCGAGGAAATCTGGGCGAACTACACCAAGGGCGTGGCCGCCTGGGTGGAAAAGGCAACCAAGAACGCTCCGGCCGGCTCGGACGCGGCCGTTACGGCGCTCAAGTCGACGGTCGCCGCGACCACCGCGGCGTTCGATCAGTTCTCGAAGGCCACCAAGCAGGTCGTCAACTTTGCGGACGCCTCGGTGCGCGCCGCGGCGACGGCCAACGCGGGTCCCGCCAAGGCCACGAAGGGTCGCAAGGCGGCCTAACGGTACGGGACGATCATCCCTCTTGGCCACATGGGAACTTGAACCGCGAGGGATTGTCCCAACATCGGAACGGGAGTTGATGACTCCTTCTGTATCATTTTCCTCCTCCTAAATGATACAGCCTCGCCCCGGCAGCAATGCCGGGGCTTTTTTTGTGCGCGCAACGGAAAGCCGCCGGCAGGCGGTGGCCGGCACCGCCAATCAGAACATGTGCTGGCCGCCGTTGATGGCGATGTTGGCGCCCGTCACGAAGGCCGCCTCGTCCGAGGCGAGGTAGGCGACCAGTCCCGCGATCTCGTCGGGCTTGCCGAGCCTGCCGACCGGGATCTGCGGGATGATCTTGCTGTCAAGCACCTCCTGCGGGATGGCCATCACCATCTTGGTCCCGATATAGCCCGGCGAGATCGTGTTGACGGTGACGCCCTTGCGCGCCACCTCGAGCGCCAGCGCCTTGGTGAAGCCGTGCATCCCGGCCTTGGCCGCCGAGTAGTTGACCTGTCCGAAGGCGCCCTTCTGGCCGTTCACCGACGAGATGTTGATGATGCGGCCCCAGCCGCGCTCGACCATGCCGTCGCAGACCTGCTTGGTCATGTTGAAGCAGGAGTCGAGGTTGGTGCGGATCACGATGTCCCAGTTCGACTTGTCCATCCGCTTGAAGGTCATATCGCGCGTGATACCGGCATTGTTGACGAGCACGTCGACCGGGCCCACGTCCTTGGCGACGTTCGTGGCGCAGGCGACGCACGAATCCCAGTCCACGACGTCGCAGGGATAGGCGTGAAAGGCGTATCCCTGCTTGCGCATCGTCTCGAGCCATTCCTGCGCCTTGGTATTGCCGGGCGAATGCGTGGTCACCACGGTGTATCCGAGCGCGGCGAGCTTGAGACAGATCGCCTCGCCCAGGCCGCCCATGCCTCCGGTCACCAGCGCGACGCGGGTCTTGTTCTGCGCCATTGCAACCTCCTTGAAATGCTCCGACCGTTCCGCGGATCGTGAATCGCTCTAGCGTTCGACCGCGAGCGCCACGCCCATGCCGCCGCCGATGCACAGCGACGCGAGGCCCTTCTTCGCACCGCGGCGCGCCATCTCGTGGAGCAGCGTGACCAGCACGCGGCAGCCCGACGCGCCGATGGGATGGCCGAGCGCAATCGCGCCGCCGTTGACGTTGATCCGGCTCGTGTCCCAGCCCATCTCCTTGTTGACAGCGCACGCCTGCGCGGCGAACGCTTCGTTGATCTCCATGAGATCGAGGTCGGCGGGCTTCCAGCCCGCCTTGTCGAGGCAGCGGCGCGACGCGGGCACGGGACCCATGCCCATCACCGCGGGATCCACACCCGAAGAGGCGTACGCCTTGATGCGGGCGAGCGGCGAAAGTCCCAGCTCGCGCGCGCGCTTTTCGCTCGTCACCAGCACCACCGCCGCGCCGTCGTTGATTCCGGACGCGTTCGCCGCCGTCACGGTGCCGTCCTTGGCGAACGCGGGCTTGAGCCCCGCGATCGATTCGAGCGTGGTGCCGGGTTTGACGAATTCGTCCTGCGCGAAGGCGATCGGCTCGCCCTTGCGCTGGGGAATGATCACCGGAACGATCTCGTTCTTGAAGCGGCCCGCCTTCTGCGCCGCCTCCGCCTTGTTCTGGCTCGCGACCGCGAATTCGTCCTGCATGCGGCGCGTGATGCCGTACTCGTTGGCGACGTTCTCCGCGGTGACGCCCATGTGGTACTGGTTGTAGACGTCCCACAGGCCGTCGACGATCATGCTGTCGACGAGCTTGACGTCGCCCATGCGGAAGCCCTCGCGCGAGCCGGGGAGCACGCGCGGCGCGGCGCTCATGTTCGCCTGGCCGCCGGCGATCACGATGTCGGCGTCGCCGCAGTGCACCGCCTGCGCGGCCAGCATCACCGCCTTGAGGCCCGAGCCGCACACCTTGTTGATGGTCATCGCCGGCACCGCCGCCGGCAGTCCGGACTTGATCGCCGCCTGGCGCGCCGGATTCTGGCCGCTGCCCGCGGCGAGAACCTGCCCGAGGATCACCTCGGAGACCTGCTTCGGCTCGAGTCCGGCCCGCGCGAGCAGCGCCTGGATCACCGTCGCGCCGAGCTCGGGTGCGGGAATGCGGGCGAGCGCGCCGCCGAATTTTCCGATCGCGGTGCGAGCGGCGCCGGCGATGACGATGTCGGTCATGGGATCTCCTTCGAGGATGCGAAGCTTTGGGTCAGCGGCCGGATCGCCGCTGCATCAGGAAAGCGCCGGATCGATGTTAGCGCATGTCGAGAGCGGCGCAAAATCGACTGTCGCCACGGTGAAGGCCGGGCTCGCAGCGCCGGATCTCATCCGGTCGAGCGAGCGTGCGAATGAATTCGCACCTGCAGGGCCTCAGGCCGGCATGACCCATCCGGTCACGACGGCTCGCGCACGTAGCTGCCGGGCGCGCGAGCCAGCCGCCGGTAGCGCTCGCTTCCCGGATGCGCGGGCGCGCGACGGCGCTCGCCGCCATGAGCCGCCAGCCATTCCCGCCAATGCGGCCACCACGAGCCGGGATGGCCTTGCGCGCCGGCGAACCATTCGTCCGGATCCTTCGCCGGGCGCGCATTGGTCCAGTACTGGCGGCGTCCCGACTCCGGCGGATTGACGACGCCGGCGATGTGGCCGGACGCGCCGAGGACGAAGGTGGCTTCGCCGCCGAGGAGCCCGACGGTGCGGTACGCCGAGCGCCAGGGCACGATGTGGTCCTCGCGCGACGCGTAGACGTAGCTCGGCAGCGCGATGCGCCTGAGGTCGATGCGCTCGCCGCACATGGCGAGCGCGTTGGGGCGGCGCAAGGCGTTGTCCAGATACATCCGGCGCACGTAATAGGCGTACATCGGTCCGGGCAGGTTGGCCGAGTCGCCGTTCCAGTAGAGCAGATCGAACGCCGGCGGCGTCCTGCCCTTGAGGTAGTTGCCGACGACGTAGTTCCACACCAGCTCGTTGGGGCGCAGGCTCGCGAACGCGCCGGTGAGCTCGCTGCCGTGCACGCGTCCGCCACGCTGGAGCAGCGGCTCCCTTGCGTCGAGATGCTCGCGCGAGATGTACACGCCGATGTCTCCGGGATCGGAGAAATCGAGCATGGTGGTGAGCAGCGTCGCGCTCGCGACCGAGGCTTCGCGCCGGGCGGCGAGCACGGCCAGCGCGCACGCGAGCATCGTTCCGCCGACGCAGAAGCCGAGCGCATTGACAGTGCGGCTCGCCGCGATCTCGCGCGCGGCATCGATCGCCGCGAACACACCCTGCCTCAGGTAGTCGTCCCAGGCGAGCCGGCCGAGCTCGGGCGGGATGTTGCGCCACGAGACGACGAAGACGGTGTGGCCGGCGCCGACCGCGTAGCGCACGAACGAGTTCTCCGGCTTCAGGTCGAGGATGTAATACTTGTTGATGCAGGGCGGGACGATGACCAGCGGCCGGTCGTAGACTCCCTCCGTGGCCGGGGCGTACTGGATCAGCTCGATCAGCCCGTTGCGGAACACCACCGCGCCGGGCGTGACCGCGAGGTTGCGTCCGACCGCGAACGCCGACTCGTCGGTCATCGTGATGCGACCGCGCTGCGCATCGGCGAGCAGATTGGCGAGTCCCTTCGCGACGCTCGCGCCGCCGGTCTCCATCGCCAGCGACAGCGCCTCCGGGTTGGTCGGCAGAAAATTGGAGGGCGCGATCGCGTCGGCGTACTGGCGGGCTAGAAAGCGCACCCGGCGCTTGGTGGCGGCATCGCATTGCGCGAGTTCCGCCAGCTCGCGCAAGTATTCGGCGTAGAGCAGATAGGCGTCCTTCAGCCAGGCGAAGTACGGCTCGTTGCGCCACGCGGCGGCGCCGAAGCGGCGATCGCGGACGTCATCCTCCCCGTCGCTGTCCGTTTCCGCTGCCGTGCCGGCAAGCGCCCGCTGCCATAGCGATTGAAAGCGCTCGTTGTAGCGCTGCGTCAGCGCGGCGGCCGCGACGGGATCGACGCGCAGGTCGGCAGGGGCGAGGAGCGCCAGCGCGGCGTTGCCGCTCTCCTGCGCCGCCGGCGTCGCGAAGCCGTCGCCGCGCGTCCACCACTTCGCCCATTGTTCGCCTAAGCGCTGCCACTGCTGCCCAAGCTCGGCCCAGTCGGGAACGGACGGATGCGCCTTCATGCCGGCCCGAGTGTAGCCAGTCGGTGTCCGGCGTACAAACGCGCGAGCATCACGCCGTACGCCAGATCAGCGTCGCCATGCGCCCGGCGCGCGCGCCGTCGCGCCGATAGGAATGGAACACGGCGCCCTCGCTGAACGTGCAGCGTTCCGAAGCGGCGATCGAGCCCACGCCGGCGCGCTCCAGGCGTCGCCGCGCGAGAGCCGGAAGATCGGCGAGCCATTTGCGCGGAGCCGCGGGGACGAAGCAGGCGGCGGCGCCGCGGTCAGCAGCGCAATGCGCTTCGAGCACGTCGGAGCCCACTTCGTACGCGCGCGGACCGATGCCCGGGCCGATCCAGGCGCGGACCTCCTGCGCCGGGACGCGTAGGCTCGCGAGCGCGGCTTCGATGACCCCGGCCGCCAGGCCGCGCCAGCCGGCGTGCGCCGCGCCGACCGCCGAGCCCGTGCCGTCGGTGAACAGGATGGGAAGGCAATCCGCGGTCTGGATCGCGCACACGACGCGCGGCGCACGGGCGACGATCGCGTCGGCGCGCGGAGGCGAAGCCACCGCGGGATCCGCGTCCGCGTCGTGGACGGCCGCTCCGTGCACCTGACGCAGCCAGCGCGGCGGCGAAGGCAGCCAGCGCGCAAGCGCGCTCGACAGCGCCTCTTCGGCGGCCTCGCCGCGCATCGTCCCGAGGTTGCGCGTCGTCGTGAACGCGTGCACGTTCGGCGGAGCGTCCCATTCCGGGACGATCCAATCGAGTCCCGCCGCGGCGAAGTCGCGAGCGAGCGAGCGCGGCGGGCTCATCGCGCCTGCTCTCGCAACGACTCGAGCAGACCCGCGAAATCCGCCGGCAGCGGCGACTCCCACGCGATCGGCTGCCGTGTCACGGGATGCACGAGCCCGAGGCGCCACGCGTGCAGCGCCTGGCGGTGGAAGCCGACGCCGCGGCGACGCCCGTACGCCGGATCGCCCACCAGCGGGTGATGCAGCGCGGCGAAGTGCACGCGTATCTGATGCGTGCGTCCGGTCTCGAGCCGGCAGGCGAGCAGCGTGCAGCTCGCGAAGCGCTCGCGCACCTCGTAGTGCGTCACGGCCCGCTTGCCCGTCGCGACCACCGCCATCGCCGTGCGCTTCACGGGATGGCGCGCGATCGGCGCATCGATGCTGCCGCCGCGCGCGATCGCGCCGTGAACCAGCGCGAGATACTCGCGGCGCATCGTGCGCGACTGGAGTTGGCGCACGAGGTCCGTCTGCGCGGTCGGCGTCTTGGCGACCACCAGCAGCCCGCTCGTGTCCTTGTCGAGCCGATGCACGATTCCGGCCCGGGCCACGCCGGCGAGCTGCGGGTAATGGTGGAGAAGCGCGTTGGCGAGCGTGCCGTCCCAGTGGCCGCTTCCAGGGTGCACGACCAGCCCCGCGGGCTTGTCGATCACGATCAGCGCTTGGTCCTCGTGCACGACGGCGAGCGGCAGCGGCTGCGCGGCCAGCGGAGCCGCGCGCGGATCGGCGAGGGGCTCGACGCTGACGCGCTCGCCGCCGAAGAGCTTCTGCTTCGCCGACGAGGCGCTGCCCGCGATGCGCACGCGGCCGGCATCGATCCACGTCCGGATGCGGCTGCGCGAATGCTCGGGCAACAGCCGGGCGAGCGCCTGGTCGAGCCGCAGTCCCGCCAGCTCGGCGGGGATCACCAACTCCCGCCCCGCCTCGGAGGTTGCATGGGCCGAGTTATAATCCGCCGCTGCCACGGGAGTTGCAACGATGTGGAAGATGTCGCTTCTGATTCGCGTCGCCGTCGCCATCGCGTTCGCGGCGGGCATCGCGGGCTGCGATCTGCTGCCCGAAGTCAAGGACGAGACGGCTGGCTGGAGCGCGGAGCGCCTCTACAAGGAGGCGCACGATATGCTCACGACGGGCAATTATACGCGGGCCATCAAGCTCTACGACACGCTCGAGGGCCGGTTTCCCTACGGTCGCTACGCGCAGCAGGCGATCCTCGAGGGCGCCTTCGCCAACTATCGTGCCGGCGAGTTCGCGACGGCCGTCGCCGCGTGCGATCGCTTCATCCACACCTATCCGAACCATCCGAACGTCGACTACGCCTATTACCTCAAGGGCCTCGTCAACTTCCGCGAGGACCAGGGCATCTTCGGCTACGTCGTGGAGCAGGACCCTGCCGAGCACGATCCCAAGCTGACCAAGGAATCGTTCCAGGCGTTCAAGGACCTGGTGACGCTGTTTCCGGACAGCCGGTACGCGGCGGACTCGATCGTGCGCATGCGCTTCCTCACCAACGCGCTGGGCAGCTACGAGGTGAAGGTCGCCGAGTACTATTACCGGCGCGGCGCGTACGTGGCGGCGATCGACCGCGCGCAGGCCGCGCTCACCAACTATCCGCGCACGCCGTCCAACGAGGACGCCTTGATCGTGCTCGTGCGAAGCTACGACGCGCTCGGTATGACCCAGCTTCGCGACGACGCGCAGCGCGTGCTCAAGGATACCTTCCCGAAGGGAAAGTTCTTCACGGTCAGCGCGACGCCGTGGTGGAAGTTCTGGGTCAAGGAGCCGACGCCGCTGCCGCCGGCCAAGCCGATCGACGACAAGCCATGGTGGAAAGTCTTGTAGGCGCCCGGGACATCACGCGCCGGAGCCGAGGCCCGGCGAGCGTCGCCTGCCCCGCGCCGGCGACTACGCCGCCTGCGCCGTCCGAAAGAACGCGAGCACGTCGTCGAGCTGGCGCGTGCGCGCCATCGGCGGCAGCGCGCTGACGATGCGCCGTCCGTAAGGCTTCTCCGCCAGGCGGCGATCGCAGATCATCAGCACGCCGCGGTCGCTCTCCGTCCGGATGAGCCGGCCCGCGCCCTGCTTCAGACTCAGGACCGCCTCCGGCAGCTGGTAATCGAGGAATGGGTTGCCGCCCTGGCGCTGGATGTGCGCCAGCCGGGCCGCGAGCAGCGGATCGTCCGGTGGCGCGAAGGGCAGCTTGTCGATCACGACCAGCGACAGGGCTTCGCCGGGCACGTCGACGCCCTCCCAGAAGCTCTGGCTGCCGAGCAGCACCGCGTTGCCGAGCCGGCGGAAGCGCGACAGCAGCTCGCTGCGCGAACCCTCGCCCTGAACGAGCAGCGGGTAATCGAGCCGCGCGCGCGACAGCGCGGCCGCGAGCGCGTCGCGGGCGCGCTCGAGCGCGCGCAGGGTCGTGAAGAGCAGGAACGCCCGGCCGCCGCTCGCCGCGATCGCCGGCAGCGCCGCGGCGACGACGCTTTCGGTGTGCTCGACGCTGTTGGGCATCGGCAGCCCGCGCGGCACGTACAGCAGCGCCTGCCGGCCGTAATCGAACGGGCTTTCCCAGCAGCCGGTGGCCGCGTGCTCGAGGCCGAGCTCACGGCGGTAGAGCGTGAAATCGCCGTTCACCGCCAGCGTGGCCGAGGTGAATATCCAAGACTGCGCGCTGTCCTCGACCTGCCGGGCGAAGATCTCCGCGATCGACAGCGGCGAGGCGTGGAGCTGCCAGCCGTGCGGCGTGACGTCGAGCCAGCGGATCCAGTCGGGGTCTTCCCCGGTGCACCAGCGCCTGAGCCGCGCGGCAGCGTCCGTCGCCCGCCGCTCGAGGTGCACGAGCTCCTCGCCGCGCTCGGCCTGCGCGGAGAGCTCCGAGCCGAGGCGCGCCAGCGCGGCCGCGAGCGCGTCGAGCGCGATGGCGAAGCCGGGGCGGCCGAGCGCTTCGGATTCAGCCTGCTTGACCACAGCCTCGCCGGCCTTGAGCTTCACGCCGCGCACCGCGAGCGCCAGCGCGCGCGCCGCCTCCGGCAGCGGCGAATAGTCGCGCACCGCCTGCAGCGCGCAAGCTTCCGCGTCGTGCGCGAGCTCGGAGAGCTGGCCCGCGCTAACCTCCTCGCCGAAGAACAGCGTCGCCGTCTCGGGAAGCTGGTGCGCCTCGTCGAGGATCACCGTGTTGCAGCGGGGCAGCAGCTCCGCGAGGCCTTCGTCCTTGAGCACGACGTCGGCGAGAAACAGATGATGGTTGATCACCACGACGTCGGCCGCCAGCGCGTCCTTGCGCGCCTTCATGACGAAGCAATCGGCGTAGCGCGGACACTCGCCTCCCAGGCAGTTCTCGCGCGTCGAGGTGACCTGGCTCCAGATCGCGGCGTTGTCGGGCACGTCCGCGAGCTCGGCCTTGTCGCCGCGCGTGGAGGTGCGCGCGAAGGATTCGATGCGCTCGAGCCGGCGCGCGTCCGCGCGCGAGGCGAACCGGTCCTGCTCGCGCGCGCGGGCGAGGTGATGATGGCAGACGTAGTTGGCGCGTCCCTTGAGCAGCGCGACCGTCACGGGCAGCCTCAGCGCGTCGCGCACGAACGGCAGATCGCGATGGAACAGCTGGTCCTGCAGCGTCTTGGTCCCGGTCGAGACGATGACCTTGCCGCCGGAAACGAGCGCCGGTACGAGGTAGGCGAACGTCTTGCCCGTCCCAGTGCCGGCCTCGGCGAGGAGCTGGCCGCCTTCGTCGATCGTGCGCGCGACGGCCTGCGCCATCGCGAGCTGCTGCGGACGGAGACGGTACGCGGGGAGCTCGCGGGCGAACGGCCCCTCGGTGCCGAAGATGCGCTCGAGATCGCTGGCCACGGGAGCTCGCCTGCCGTCGCGTTCCGCCGGCCTGAAAGGCCCGCGCGCCGGGGAAGCTACTTAGGCTTCCCCGCCTTCCCCGTGTTCGTCTTCGCCGCTTTCGCGGTCTTCGTCGGCTTGGGCTTGGCTGGGGGCGTCACCGCAGCCGCGCGAATGACGCGGATCTGCTCGTCGAATTGCGCGTACGGCTGCACGACCCGCGCCTTGTAGCTCGCGTCCGTCTCGCCGGCCGCGGGCACGAGCTTCGCGAGGCTCTCCAGCCATTCGTCGTAGAGCTTGCGCAGCCCCTGCACCATCTCCTTCTTAGAGGCAGACTCGCGCAGCGCTGCCTGGTACGGCCGGACGATGAGGATCTTGTGCTTGTCGATGCAATACTCGGTCTTGGCGCCGTTGACGCCTTCCTGCGCGCCCGCGAGGCCGAACTCGATCACCTCGATGCTCTTGATCTGCCGGCACATGGTGTAGGTCTGCGGCACCGCCTCGAGGAAGCAGTCGAGGCCGCTGTCGCGAGTGTGCGTAGGGCAGATGTACGGGTCGACCTTGTCGAGCGCGAGCACGCCCGGCGAGACGATCCAGGCTCCGGCGAGGAAGGCGAGCGTGCAGGCGTAACGGCGCATGGGTCCGCATGCTACCGTGCGACGCCGGGATCGCTCAAGGTTTGGCGGCGCGGGCCGGGCCGCGGGCATGGAGCGGGGGTCCGTCCGCGGGCTCCCGCACCGCGGTCGCGCTAGATCGTGACGCCGCCCGAGACTTCGATCACCGCACCGTTGATGTAGCTCGCCTCGTCCGACGCGAGCCAGGCGTAGGTGTTCGCGATCTCCTCGGGGCGGCCAAGGCGGCCCAGGGGCACCTTGGCCTCGATCGAGCGCAGCACCTTTTCCGGCATCGACGAAAGGATGGGCGTTTCGATGAATCCCGGACAGATGGCGTTGGCGCGGATGCCCTTGCCGCCGAGCTCGCGGGCCCACGTCTTCACCATGCCGATCACGCCGAACTTCGTCGCCGCGTAGTTCGTCTGCCCGAAGTTGCCGTAGAGCCCGACGATGGAGGAGGCGTTGAGGATGCAGCCGGAATTCTGCTGCAGCATGATGTCGACCACGGCCTTCGTGCAGTTGTAGACGCCCTTCAGGTTGACGTCGACGACCCGCTCGAACTGGTCGTCGGTCATCTTGGAGAGCCGCGCATCCTGGACGATGCCCGCGTTGTTGACCAGCGTGTCGATGCGCTGCCAGGCGAGCATCACGCTCTCGACCATCCGGGCGATGCTTTCCTTGTCGGTGACGTCGACCTGGAAGCCGAGCGCCTCGCCGCCGAAGTCGCGGATCTGCGCCAGCGTTTCGGCCACGGCGCTCATGTTGATGTCGCAGACCGCGACCCGGGCGCCTTCGTTGGCGAACTTGATCGCCGTGGCCCGGCCGATGCCTTGTCCGCCGCCGGTGATGATGGAAACCTTTCCGAGCAGGCGACCGTGACCGTCGTGCCCGTTGCCGTTGCTGCCGTTACCGTTGCTGCCGTTGCCCTCGCTGCCGTTCAGGCCCATGCGCTCCCCCATCCAACCCCCCTAAGGTGGTCAGGGTCTCGTTGCACCGCAGCGACTCTACCGGTTCTGATTGCGACGCACAATATTACGGCGCCGTGAAACCGGCGCCGTTCTCGAAAGTGTCGCGTTTCTGCACTTGCTTGCAAAACAATCACTTCCGATCGATCGGTGCGATGCGTCTGCTGCTCCACGTCGGCTTGGCGGCAACGCATGGATACGGGCCCCCGCAGCGCAGCGCTTTGCTGCATCCGCAGGCGGCCATCTGGCAAGCGGGCTTTGGGGGCCTGTCAACAGGCGGAGTCGGGCTGCCAGGA
>Ga0187776_10000575_pt1 | contig 17759 bp, 16 predicted proteins | sample 0216_BV02_MP12_2_FD_132426 | JGI IMG/M metagenome (GOLD analysis project Ga0187776, IMG submission 132426) | Tropical peat soil microbial communities from peatlands in Department of Meta, Colombia - 0216_BV02_MP12_20_MG | ecosystem: Environmental > Terrestrial > Soil > Wetlands > Peat | place...
TCGATCCCGCCACGCTGCTCGAGGTGGTCCAGAAGGTCCTGCGCTAGGAAGACCGACCATGGCGATCGACCTCAACCGCTTCATCGCGACGTTCTTCGACGAGGCCCAGGAGCACCTGGAGTCCATCGAGGACATGGCGATGGCGCTCGACTCCGGGCGCGAGGATCCGGAGCTGCTCAACTCGATCTTCCGCGCCGCGCACTCGATCAAGGGCGGCAGCGGCACGTTCGGCTTCACCCAGCTCGCCGAGGCGACCCACGAGATGGAGACGCTGTTCGACGCGCTGCGCAAGGGGCGGGGGCGCGCCGACGCCTCCACGGTGCGGCTGCTCCTCGACGCGTGCGACGCCTTCAAGGCGCACCTCGGGCGCCTGAAGGCGGGCGACAAGGGGATCGACCCGGCGATGGAGGCCGCGCGCTCGGCGCTCGCGGGCTACCGCGCCGGCGGGACCCTCCAGGCGCCCGTGCCCGCGAACGGCCCGCAGGAGGAGTCCTTCTTCGCCGCGCAGGAGCCGGCGCTGGAAGGCACCGCCGCGCCGAAGGCCGCCGGCTCCGAGGCCTACGGCCTGTTCGAGCCCGCCCCGGCCGCGCCCGCCGCGCCGGCGTCCGAGAAATTCGGCTTCTTCGAGGCCCTGCCCAACGCGGCCGAGGCGGCGCGCGCCCGCGCCGAGCAGTCCTCCATCCGCGTGAGCACCGAGAAGATCGACCGCATCGTGAACCTCGTGGGCGAGCTCGTCATCGCGCAGGCCATGATGCAGCAGTCGGTGGGCTCGCTCGCCGCGGAGCGCGACGAGAGCCTCACCCACAGCCTCGCCACGCTCGACCGCAACACGCGCGACCTGCAGCAGGCGGTGATGTCGATCCGCATGATGCCGATGGAATTCGTGTTCAGCCGCTTCCCGCGCCTGGTCTACGACGTGTCCACGCGCCTCGGCAAGAAGGTGCACCTGCGCACCCAGGGGCACGAGACCGAGCTCGACAAGGAGCTCATCGAGCTGCTCGTCGATCCGCTCACCCACGTGGTGAGGAACGCCATCGACCACGGCATCGAGCCGCCGGAGGAGCGCAAGCGCGCGGGCAAGCCCGAGACGGGCACCGTGGGCATGCGCGCCACGCACCGCGGCGGCAGCGTGATCATCGAGGTGTCGGACGACGGGCGCGGGCTCGACCGCGACCGCATCCTCGCCAAGGCGCGCGAGCTCGCGCTCCCGTGCGACGAGTCGATGACCGACGAGCAGGTCTGGGCGATCATCTTCGAGGCGGGCTTCACGACGGCGAAGCAGGTGACCGACGTGTCGGGCCGCGGCGTGGGCATGGACGTGGTCCGCCGCAACATCAACTCCCTGGGGGGCAACGTCTCGATCGCCTCCGTGAAGGGCGAGGGCACCACCATCACCATCCAGCTGCCTCTCACGCTCGCGGTCCTCGACGGCATGATCGTGAGCGTGGGCGAGGAGCAATACATCGTTCCCATCGAGTTCGTGGCCGAGGCCTTCAAGCCCGGCCCGAACGACATCCGCACGATCGTGGGCCAGCCCTCGCTGGTGGCCGTGCGCGGCGAGCAGCTGCCCCTCGTGCGGCTGGAGGACGTGGTCGAGCTTCCCGCGGGCGGCGGCGAGCGGCCTCAGCCCCTGTGCCTGGTGGTCGAGGTGGACAACCGGCGCGCCGCGCTCCTCGTCGACAGCCTGATCGGCCAGCAGCAGCTCGTGGTGAAGTCGCTCGACACGAACCTGCACGGGGTCGGCGGGGTCGCCGGGGCGACGATCCTGGGCGACGGGCGCGTGGCCCTGATCCTGGACGTGACCGCCGTCACGCGCAGCTACGCGGCGCGCATGACCGCGAAGGCGGCCGCATGAACGCGGCGGCCGAGGCGCGCTCCGACGCCATGTCCACGCGCGAGTTCCCCTTCGGCCCGGAGCATTTCCGCCTCATCAGCGAGCGCATCTACGAGTTCGCCGGCATCCGGCTGCCCGAGGCCAAGCGCGAGATGGTGTACGCGCGGCTCGCGCGGCGGCTGCGCCTGCTCGGCATCGGCTCGTTCGACGACTACGTGCGCTACCTCGAGCTCGAGCCCGCGGAGTGGGAGCACTGCACCAACGCCCTCACGACCAACGTCACTTCCTTCTACCGCGAGGAGCACCACTTCCGCGCGCTCGCGGCGCACGCCCAGGCGCGCGCGGGCTCCGGGAGCTTCCGCGTTTGGAGCGCGGGATGCTCGACGGGGGAGGAGCCCTACTCCATCTCGATGTGCCTCGCCGAGGCCCTCGGGGCGGCGCCCTACGAGGTGCTCGCGAGCGACCTCGACACCCAGGTGCTCGCCACCGCGCGCGAGGGAATTTATCCCCTGCAATCGGTGTTGAAGCTCGGGGAGGAGCGGCAGAGGCGTTTCTTCCTGCGCGGCACCGGGCGGCACGAGGGGCAGGCGCGGGTGCGCCCCGAGATCGCAGCGCGGGTCGAGTTCCTGCGGGTGAACCTCATGGACCGGGAATGGCCGGTGCGCGGCGGCCTCGACGCGATCTTCTGCCGCAACGTGATGATCTACTTCGACAAGCCCACCCAGGCGCGCCTGATCGAGCGCTTCGCCGCGCTGCTGGCGCCGCACGGCCTGTTCTTCGCGGGCCACGCCGAGAGCCTGCTCGACAACGGGCGGTATTTCCGCCTGAGGGGCCAGACGGTCTACGAGCTCGCGCGCCGGGGCGCGAACCCATGATGCGCGACGACGACCCCCTGCGCGAAGAGGTCCCGAACCGGTACTTCGATCCGCATTTCCGGATCGAGACGGCGAAGATCCTCCCGGGCGAGTACTACGCGACGAACAAGGACATGGCGCTGGTGACGGTGCTCGGCTCGTGCGTGTCGGCGTGCATCCGCGACCGCGAGGCCGGCATCGGCGGCATGAACCACTTCATGCTGCCCGACGAGGGCAAGCTCCTCGGGACCCACGGCAACATCAGCGCGGGCGGCCGCTACGGCGTGCACGCGATGGAGCTGCTGGTGAACCAGATCCTCAAGCTCGGCGGGCGGCGCGAGAACCTCGAGGCCAAGGTCTTCGGCGGCGGCAACGTGCTGCAGGGGTTCATGCTGTCCAACGTGGGCGAGCAGAACGCCGAGTTCATCGTGGAGTACCTCAACATCGAGCGCATCCCGATCCTCGCGCGCGACCTGCTCGACGTGTGGCCGCGCAAGATCTACTTCTTCCCGCGCAGCGGCCGGGTGATGGTCAAGCGGCTGCGCAAGATCAACAACGACACCATCGTGCTGCGCGAGCGCGACTACGGCGCGCGGCTCTTCCACGGCACCCTCGAAGGCGGGGCGGAGCTGTTCAAATGAGCGCGAAGATCAAGGTCCTCATCGTCGACGACTCGCGGATGATCCGCGACGTCCTCACCGACATCCTCAACGAGCAGCCGGACATCGAGGTGGTCGGAGCGGCCGCCGACGCCTTCGAGGCGCGCGACATGCTGCGGGACCTCAAGCCCGACGTGATCACCCTCGACGTCGAGATGCCGAGGATGAGCGGGCTCGAGTTCCTCGACAAGCTCATGCGCGCGCGTCCGATGCCGGTGGTGATGATCTCCTCGTTCACCGAGCGCGGCTCCGAGGTCACCTTCCGGGCCCTCGAGCTCGGCGCGGTCGAGTTCGTCACCAAGCCCAAGCTCAACGAGCAGACGCCGGACGACTACGGCCAGGTGATCGCGGAGAAGATCCGGGCGGCGAGGAGCGCGCGCCTCAAGGCGCCGCGGCGCTCGCTCGAGGAGGGCGCGCTCCTCGACGCGCCGCCGGCCTCGCCCGTGGCCAAGCGTCCCGTGCCGCGCGGGGTGAAGACCTCCGAGCGGCTCATCGTCGTGGGCGCCTCGACCGGGGGCACCGAGGCGATCCGCGAGTTCCTCGTCGACATGCCCGAGGACTGTCCCGGCATCGCCATCGTCCAGCACATGCCGGAGAACTTCACGCGCATGTTCGCCGAGCGGCTGAACGGGCTGTGCCGCATCACCGTGAAGGAGGCCGAGCACAACGATCCCATCCTTCCGGGGCACGCCTACATCGCGCCCGGCGGCAAGCACCTGTGGGTGAAGCGCGATCAGGGGCAGCTGCTCGCGAAGCTGTCGACGGAGGCGCCCATGAACCTGCACCGTCCCTCGGTGGACTTCCTGTTCCTGTCGGCGGCGAAGTTCGTGGGGGCGGACGCGATCGGCGTGATCATGACCGGCATGGGCCGCGACGGCGCCCAGGGCATGGTCGAGATGAAGAAGGCGGGCGCGTGGAACATCGCCCAGGACGAGGCGAGCTCGGTGATCTTCGGGATGCCGCGCGAGGCGATCGAGCTCGACGCGGTGCACGAGGTGGCTCCGCTCAACCGGCTGCGCGAGCGGGCGCTCGCGCGCGTGGCCCGTCAGGAGGTGGCGCGATGAACGCGGACGTCGCGGGAGTGGCGGAGCTGGGCGGAGCGCCGGGCGCGGAGGCCGCGCGCCGCGAGTTCCTCACGTTCCGGCTGGGCGAGGAGCGCTACGGCATCGACATCCTCCAGGTGCAGGAGATCCGGGAGATCGACCGGGTGACCCGCGTGCCCCACGTGAAGCGCTTCGTGCGCGGCGTGATCAACCTGCGCGGCGCGATCGTGCCCATCGTGGACCTGGGGCTCATGTTCGGCTTCGCCGAGCCGCTGCCGCTGGAGAAGGCGAACGCGATCGTGCTGAACGTCGACCGGCGCATGGTAGGGCTCGTCGTGGCGAGCGTCTCCGACGTGGTCGGGCTCGCCGACGAGGAGATCCTGCCGCCGCCGGAGCTCGGCGATCGCGCCATCGCGCGGGCGATCTCCGGCATCGGCACGCGCGAGGCCCCGGGGCAGGAGGCGGCCGCCTCGAGCCTGCTGCTGCTCGACGTGCAGCACCTGCTCGGCCGCATCCGCGAGGACCGCGAATGAGCCTGCACGCGGGCCTCCCGCCGGCCGTCGACCGGGCCCGGGCGCCCGGGGCGACGCCGGCGCGCATCGGCAACTACGAGATCCAGGGGGTCCTCGGCCGGGGGGAGTCCGCGACGATCTACCTCGGGCGCGAGCTCTTCCCCGCGCGCGACGTCGCGATCAAGGTCTACGACCCGCAGCTCCTCGCCTCGGAGGACCGGGCGCTCTTCCGCTCCCTCTTCCTCAAGGAGGCGCTGCTCGCGAAGAAGCTCACCCACCCGAACATCACGCAGGTCTACGACGCGGCGGCCGACGACGAGCGCGCCTACATCGTGATGGAGTACGTGCAGGCGGGCAGCCTCGACCGCTACTGCGTCGCCGAGGGGCTGCTCGACCCGAAGCGGGTGGCCGCGATCCTCGAGCGCGTGTGCGACGCGCTGAGCTACGCGAACGCGCTGGGCATCGTGCACCGGGACCTCAAGCCCGCCAACATCCTGATGGGCGCCGACGGGGAGCCCAAGGTCGCGGACTTCGGCGTGGCCCACACCGCCTTCGCGTTCGACGCGACGCGCGGCCTCGTGGTGGGCTCGCCCGCATACATGGCGCCCGAGCAGCTCGAGCGCAAGCCCGCCTCGATGCAGTCGGACATGTATTCCCTCGGCATCGTGATGTACAAGCTGCTGATGGGGGAGCTGCCGTTCCCGCCCGACACGCCCGCCGCGCTCATGACGCGCATCCTGCTCGGCAACCTGCCGCGGCCGGGCGAGGGGCGCAGCGGCCTGCCGCCGCTCTTCGACGAGATCTTCGCCCGCGCCACGGCGCGCGACCCCGCCGCGCGCTACGCGAGCTGGGAGGACTTCGCCGCGGACCTGCGGCGCATCGCGGAGCCGGAAGGCGCGGGGTCCGACGAGCGCGTGGCCCAGCTGCGCGCGCTGCCGTTCTTCCGCGACTTCAGCCGCACGGCGCTCGCCGAGGTGGCCGCCATGGGCCGCTGGTTCGACGTGCGCGGGGGCTCGGTCCTCGTGGGCGAGAACGACCCGGGCTACTCGTTCTTCGTGCTGGTGCGCGGCCAGATGCGCGTCACCCGCGGGGGGACGCTGCTGCGCATCCACGGGGCGGGCCAGTGCATCGAGGAGACCGCCTTCCTGCGGCGCAGCGCCGCGCGCCGCTTCGCCACGGTCACCGCGGTGACCGATTGCACCGTGATCGAGTTCGACCCGGACGTGCTCTGGCTCGCCTCGGACGAATGCACGCGGCGCTTCGACCAGGCCTTCCTCGCCGCGCTCGCCGAGCGGCTCGTGAACGCCGAGGGCGCGCTCGCCGAGATGCTGGCGGGGCGCAGCGTCACTCTCTTCTGAAGGCGCCATGAACCCCTTGCGCGCGATCCGCAACTTCCGCGTCTCACGGATCCAGCTGAAGCTGCTCGCCATCGTGGGCGTGGCCATGGCGGTCGCGGTCGCGGTGGCGGTGGGCGCGCTCTGGCGGGTGTACGGCGCGGCGAAGGACGTCGAGCGCCTCAGCCGCGAGGACTACGAGAGCCAGCTCGGGATCGTGCGCAGCGAGGTCGCGTTCAAGTCGCAGGTGAGGGAGTGGCAGAACCTGCTCCTGCGCGGCGCCGACCCGCAGATGCGCGACAACGGCTGGAACGCGTTCCTCGAGGCGGAGAAGTCGGTGCACGATTTCGCCGCCGACGCCCGCGCCACCACGAAGCATGCCCAGGTGGCGAGCATGCTCGACGATTTTCTCGCCGCGCACGCCGAGGCGGGAAGGGCCTATCGGCGGGCTTTCGAGGCCGCGAGCCAGGGGTCGTGGGATGCGGCCGGCGCCGACAAGGCCTCGGCGGGACTCGACCGCGGGCCGGCCGAGCACCTCGAGGAGGCCGAGGCCGTCGCCCAGCAGCAGGGCGCGCGGCTCGTGAGCGCGGCCGTCGATTCGGGAACCCGGGCGTTCCGCGTCGCGGTCGTCGCCACGCTGGTCGCGATGGTCGCGGCGCTGGCGGGGGTCTGGCTCTACTCGCGGCGCGCGCTGCTCGCGCCGATCGCCTCGGCCGCGGCGTACGCGCAGCGCATCGCGCGCGGCGACCTCACCGCCGGGGTCCAATCCCATTCCTCCGACGAGGCGGGCGAGCTGCTCGTCGCCCTGGGCCGCATGAACGCGGGGCTGTCGGAGGTGGTGAGCCAGGTGCGCGCCGCCGCCGAGTCGGTCGTGAGCGCCTCGGGCCAGGTGGCGGCGGGCACGACGGACCTGTCGCAGCGCACCGAGGAGCAGGCCTCGAGCCTGGAGGAGACTGCGGCGAGCATGGAGGAGCTGTCGAGCACGGTGCGCCAGAACGCCGACAACGCGCGCGAGGCCGACGAGCTCGCGCTCAACGCCTCGAAGCGGGCCGAGCAGGGCGGCCGCGAGGTCGCCCGCGTGGTGGTCACGATGAGCGCGATCAGCGAGAGCGCGGGCCGCATCGCCGACATCATCTCGGTGATCGACGGCATCGCTTTCCAGACCAACATCCTCGCGCTCAACGCCGCGGTGGAAGCCGCGCGGGCGGGCGAGCAGGGGCGGGGCTTCGCGGTGGTGGCCGCCGAGGTGCGCTCGCTCGCGCAGCGCAGCTCCGCGGCGGCCAAGGAGATCCGCGACCTGATCGGCGAGTCCGTGGCGCAGGTCGACGAGGGCACGAAGCTCGTGGACCAGGCGGGCGGAACCATCTCGGCGCTGGTCGGCGACGTGAAGCGCGTGAGCGGGCTCATGCGCTCGATCGCGGAGGCCTCGGCCGAGCAGAGCCGCGGCGTGCAGCAGGTCAACAAGACCGTCACCGAGATGGACAAGGTCGTGCAGCAGAACGCCTCGGCGGTGCAGCAGTCCGCGGCGGCCGCCGAGGCGATGCGGCGCCAGGCCGACGCCCTGCTGCGGGCGGTGGGCGCCTTCCGGCTCGCGCACGGCCCCGCGCTCGCGGCCGCCCCGGCCGGGCTCGCCGCGCGGCTGCCTGCCGCCGCGCCCGTCCCGATGCCTGCGGCCTCCCCGCGCGCCACGCCGGGGCCCGCGCCCACCGACGAGTGGCAGGAGTTCTGAGATGAGAGACCACGGCCTCGAGCCGAAGGGAGACGCGCGATGAAGACGGCCGCCGCGGCGCGGGAGCAGACGCGGGAAGTCCTGGTGTTCGTCCTGGGCAAGGAGGAATACGGCGTCGACATCCTCAAGGTCCAGGAGATCCGCGGCTACGACAAGGTGACGCCGATCCCCTCGGCGCCGGACTACCTCAAGGGCGTGGTGAACCTGCGCGGGATCATCGTCCCGGTGATCGACATGCGCGTGAAGTTCCGCCTCGCGGAAGTGCGCTACGACTCGTTCACGGTGGTGGTGATCCTGCGAATCGCGGGACGGGTGATCGGGCTGGTGGTCGACGGCGTCTCCGACGTCGTGCACTTCCCCGAGAGCGCCGTGAAGCCCGCCCCGCAGCTCGGCTCGGTGGTCGACGGCTCGTTCATCGCGGGGCTCGCGACCCAGGGCGAGCGCATGGTGCTGCTGCTCGACATCGAGAAGCTCCTGTCGAGCGGCGAGCTCAACCTCCTGCGCCAGGTGGCGGAGTCGGCGTCGTGAGGCGTTACCTGGGATTCCTGGCGCGGCACCCGTACCTGCTCGCCGCGCTCGTGGTGATCCTGTTCCTGCCGTGGCTTTGGCTCGGCGCGCTGATCCCGCACTGGGCGCTCATCACGGCCCTCGGCCTCGTGCCGATCGCCGCCGTGGTGGCGCTCGCCCTGGTGATGAAGGACCTCGACTCGGAGGACGACGGGCTCGGGGCGGGCGGCGGGGAGATGCACCTCAAGTGGCGCAAGCGCACGCGCCTGTTCCAGCAGGTCGTGGTCGGCCTGGACACGATGCTCGAGCGCTGGGACGCGGCCTCCCAGCAGAACCGCAGGAAGCTCGACATCGTCGCCGAGTCGGTCGAGGAGGTGATCAAGCTCACGGAGGCCGCCGTCACCGAGATCAGCAAGAGCTTCCGCGTGCTCGTGGCCAAGGCGAACGAGCAGACGGAGGCGGCGATGTCGCTGCTCCGGGCCGACGAGGGCAAGCGCTCGGGGATCCTGTCCCTGCCGGACTTCATCAAGGCCTACGACAGCCAGCTCGTGAACGTGACCTCCCACATGACGAGCTTCTCCCAGGCGGCCGACGAGATGGCGAGCCACCAGAAGCGCGTGTCCGAGCACGCGAGGGTGATGGAGGAGACGATCGACGGCCTGCGCAACATGGCCTCCCAGATCTCGCGCATCGCCCTCGACGGCTCGGTCGCGATGACCTCGCAGACGCTCAACCCGCGCGACTTCGTCGAGATGACCGACCGCATCCGCGCGATCAGCGCCGAGGCGCACGAGCTCACGCGCAAGACCCGCCAGGGGCTGGACGCGATCGGCGACGAAGTGCGCCAGGGCAACAAGCGCACCACGCAGGTCGCGGAGGCGGCGCGCCGGGCGGTCGAGGTCGCGCGCGTCGAGATCGGCACCCTCAACGCCGCCACGATCGAGCAGACGCGCCAGATCGAGATCACGCTCAAGCGCATCAACGACCTGTCGGTGGACATCCAGAAGGACATCAACCAGATCATCGTGGCGATGCAGTTCCAGGACATCACCCGCCAGAAGCTCGAGCGCCTGCACAAGCCCGTGATCGGGGCGGCCGCCGAGTCGCTGTCGCTGCTCTCCCACGAGACCCGGGCGCTGCTGCAGCGCGACCTGTATCGCGCGGTGCGCGCCTATTCCGAAAGCGCCCTCAAGCCGCGCATGCCGGGCGCCCGCGAGGCGACCGAGGCCGAGGGGGGCGAGCTCGACGCCGTGGACGAGGCGTCGCCCCGCCACCCGTCGGTGGCGCCCGAGGATGGCCACGACAGCGGGACCAAGGTCGAGATCTTCTAGGCCCTTGCGGCCGAGCAACCCGGGCGCGTGCCGGGCGCTCGCCCGAGGGGTAAACTGGGCTACTTCCACCAGGGGCCCGGGGGTCCCAGGCGCTCGATGAAGCCGCTCGCGGCCGTCAACGATTTCGTCGTCAAGTTCGCCAACGTGAACGGCTCCGGGTCGGCCTCGGCGAACACGCTCTTCGCCAAGGCGATCCTGCGCATGGGCGTGCCGGTGAGCCCGCGCAACATCTTCCCCTCGAACATCCAGGGCCTGCCGACCTGGTACGAGGTGCGCGTCTGCGAGCGGGGCTGGCTGGGCCGGCGCGGGGGCGTGGACCTGCTGGTCGCCATGAACCCGCAGACCTGGGAGAAGGACCTCGCCGAGCTCGAGCCCGGCGGCTACCTCTTCTACGATTCCACCAAGCCGATGCCGCCCTCGAGGTTCCGCGAGGACGTGCAGGTGATCGGCATGCCGCTCACGGAGATCTGCAACGCCGCCTACGCGGTGCCGCGCGAGCGCCAGCTCTTCAAGAACATCGTCTACGTGGGCGCGCTCTCGGCGCTGCTCGGCATCGACCTCGGCTGCGTCGAGAAGCTCGTCGCGGAGCAATACAAGGGCAAGGAGAAGCTCCTCGAGCCCAACGTGAACGCGCTGCGCATGGGGCACGATTACGCCGTGGCGAACCTCGCGCCGATCGGGCTCCACGTCCGGCGCGGCGACGGCGTCGGCAAGCGCGTCTTCCTCGAGGGCAACAACGCCGCCGCGCTGGGTTGCGTGTACGGCGGCGCCACGGTCTGCGCCTGGTATCCGATCACGCCGTCCTCGTCGCTCGCCGAGGCCTTCGCGCGCCATTGCCGCAAGTACCGCACCGACCCCGACAGCGGCAGGGGGAGGTACGCCGTCGTGCAGGCCGAGGACGAGCTCGCCTCCATCGGCATGGTGATCGGCGCCGGATGGAACGGCGCGCGCGCCTTCACGTGCACCTCCGGCCCCGGGGTGTCGCTGATGCAGGAATTCATCGGGCTCGCGTACTTCGCCGAGATTCCCGCGGTGATCATCGACGTGCAGCGGGCGGGCCCCTCCACCGGGATGCCCACGCGCACGCAGCAGGCGGACGTGCTCGCCTGCGCCTACGCCTCCCACGGCGACACGAAGCACGTGCTGCTCTTTCCCGAGGACCCGAAGGAAGGCTTCGAGATGGCGGCCGCGTCCTTCGACGTCGCCGAGCGGCTGCAGACGCCGGTGTTCGTGATGCTCGACCTGGACATCGGGATGAACGAGCGGCTGTGCGAGCCGCTCGCCTGGGACGACCGCACGCGCTACGACCGCGGCAAGGTGCTCTCCTACGAGGACCTCGAGGCGGGCAAGCGCTTCGGCCGCTACCTGGACCTCGACGCCGACGGCATCGCCTACCGGACCTATCCCGGCACGCATCCGAAGCGCGGGGCCTACTTCACGCGGGGCACGAGCCGCGACCGCTACGCGCGCTACACCGAGGAGGGCAGCGCCTACGTGGACAACATGCAGCGCCTCCTCAAGAAGTTCGAGACGGCGAAGGACTTCATCCCGAAGCCCGCCGTCCGGGCCTCGGCGAAGGGCTCGCGCTTCGGGGTGGTCTACTACGGCTCCACCTCGGCCGCGATGGACGAGGCCCTCGCCATGCTCGAGGAGGAGGGCCTGCAGCTCGACGCGCTGCGCGTGCGCGCCTTCCCTTTCCACGACGAGGTGGCCGACTTCGTGGGCTCCCACGACCACGTCTTCGTGGTGGAGCAGAACCGCGACGGGCAGCTGCGCACGCTCCTCGTCGCCGAGGCGATGCTGCCCTCGGAGAAGCTCACGCCCGTGCTGCACTACGACGGCACGCCGATCACCGCGCGCTTCATCCACGGCGAGATCGCCTCGCGCCTCTCGGCCTTCAACGTCTCCCCGCTGAAGAAGTCCGCCGCGGCCGATTGACACGAAAGGCTTTGAATCCGCCGATGAACGCCGATAAACGCCGATGAAATTCAAAACGAACTTCTGGTCGTGCATGTTCGAGGGTGGTGGAATATTCCGGAAGCACCACGTCTTCTGCCTTATCCGCGTTCATCGGCGTTCATCGGCGGATCCAACGCTTCTTGCCTGGACCACTCCATGACCTACCTCTCGAAACCGAAGCTGCACCACCCGGAGCTGCCGAAGAACGAGCTCGGCCTCACGCGCCGCGACTACGAGGGCGCGATCTCGACGCTGTGCGCGGGCTGCGGGCACGATTCGATCAGCGCGGCGATCATCCAGGCGTGCTGGGAGCTCGCGATCCAGCCGCACCGCGTGGCGAAGCTCTCGGGCATCGGCTGCTCGTCGAAGACGCCGACGTATTTCCTCGGCCAGTCCCACGGGTTCAACAGCGTGCACGGGCGCATGCCCTCGGTCCTCACCGGGGCGAACCTCGCGAACCGCGACCTCATCTACCTCGGCGTCTCGGGCGACGGCGACTCGGCCTCGATCGGCCTGGGGCAGTTCGCGCACAGCATCCGGCGCGGCGTGAACATGACCTACATCGTGGAGAACAACGGCGTGTACGGCCTCACCAAGGGCCAGTTCTCCGCGACCGCCGACCGGGGATCGAAGTCCAAGCGCGGAGCGGTGAACACCGACGAGGGCATCGACCTCGTCTCGCTCGCGCTCCAGCTCGGGGCGACCTACGTCGCGCGGAGCTTTTCGGGCGACAAGGCCCAGCTCGTGCCCCTCATCAAGGGGGCGCTCACGCACGGGGGCGCCGCGTTCATCGACGTGATCTCGCCCTGCGTCGCGTTCAACAACCACGAGGGCTCGACCAAGAGCTACGACTACGTCCGCGAGCACAACGAGGTGCTGAACCGCCTCGACGTGATCGGCCTGCATGCCGAGATCACCGCGGACTACCCGCCCGGCTCGGTGCAGGAGGTGCGCCAGCACGACGGCTCGATCCTGCGCCTGCGCAAGCTCGAGGAGGGCTACGACACGTCCGACCGCATCGCGGCGATGGCCTACGTGCAGTCGCGCTACGCCCACGGCGAGATCGTGACGGGGCTGCTCTACGTCCACCCCGAGGCGCAGGACCTCCACGGGCACCTCAACACCGTCGCGCAGCCGCTCAACCAGCTCGGCGAGCGCGAGCTCTGCCCGGGAGAGGCGGCGCTCGCGAGGTTCAACGAAGGGTTGCGCTAGCCCCGCACCGGAGGCCCGCATGAACCCGATCGACCTGCGCAGCGATACCGTCACGAAGCCCGGCGCCGCAATGCGGGAAGCCATGGCGCGCGCGGAAGTCGGCGACGACGTCTTCGGCGACGATCCGACGGTGAACCGCCTGCAGGAGATTCTCGCCGGGCGCTTCGGCGTGGACGCGGGGCTCTTCTTCCCCTCGGGGACGCAGTCGAACCTCGCCGCGCTCATGGCCCATTGCCAGCGCGGCGAGGAGGTGATCGTCGGGCAGGACGCGCACACCTACCACTACGAGGCGGGTGGAATGGCGGTGCTGGGCTCGATCCAGCCGCAGCCGCTCGCGAACCGCCCCGACGGCACCCTGGACCTTGCCGAGGTCGAGGCGGCGATCAAGCCCGACGACGCGCACTTCGCGATCACGAGGCTCCTCGCCCTCGAGAACACCATCGGCGGCAAGGTTCTCGCGCGCGGGTACATGGCGGATGCGATCGCGCTCGCGAGGCGCCGGAGCCTCTCGACCCACCTCGACGGCGCGCGCATCTTCAACGCTTCCGTGAAGCTCGGGATGCCGGTGAAGGAGCTGTGCGCGGGCTTCGACACCGTTTCCGTGTGCCTGTCCAAGGGGCTCGGCACGCCGGCGGGGACGGTGCTCGTGGGACGCAAGGACCTGATCGCCCGGGCGCGCCGCATCCGCAAGATGCTGGGCGGCACGATGCGCCAGGTGGGGATCCTCGCGGCGGCGGGAATCTACGCGCTCGAGCACAACGTGGACCGTCTCGCGGAGGATCACGCCAACGCGGAGCGGCTCGCGAAGGGCCTCGCCGCGATCGGCCTCGCGGTCGAGCCCGTGCAGACCAACATGGTGTTCGCGGCGATTCCCCGCAGCTCGGTCGCGGGCCTCGAGGCGCACCTGGCGGCGAGCGGGGTGAAGGCGCTCGTCGGCCCGCGGCTGCGCCTCGTCACGCACCTCGACGTCGACCGCGCGGGCGTCGATCGCGCGGTGTCGGTGTTCGGCGCCTTCTTCGCGAAGGCGAAGGCGCACGCCGCCGGTTGACTAGAGCACCTCGCCCGCGTGGTCGGCGAGCCGCGAGCGCTCGCCGCGCATGAGCGTCACGTGGCCCGAGTGGCTCCAGCCCTTGAAGCGGTCCACGACGTAGGTGAGGCCCGACGACCCTTCGGTGAGGTAGGGGGTGTCGATCTGGGCGACGTTGCCCAGGCACACGACCTTGGTTCCCGGCCCTGCGCGCGTGATGAGCGTCTTCATCTGCTTGGGCGTGAGGTTCTGCGCCTCGTCGATGATGAGGTACTTGTTGATGAACGTGCGCCCGCGCATGAAATTGAGGCTCTTCACCTTGATGCGGTTCCTGATGAGATCGGCGGTGGCGGCGCGCCCCCAATCGCCCGCCTCGTCGTCGGTGCGCATGAGCACGTCGAGGTTGTCCTCGAGGGCCCCCATCCACGGCGTCATCTTCTCCTCCTCGGTGCCGGGCAGGAACCCGATGTCCTCGCCCACGGGGACGGTGACGCGCGTCATGATGATCTCGCTGTAGACCTTGTACTCGAGCGTCTGCATGAGGCCCGCGGCGAGCGTGAGGAGGGTCTTGCCGGTGCCCGCCTGGCCGAGCAGCGTCACGAAGTCGACCTCCGGGTCCATGAGGAGGTTCAGCGCGAAGTTCTGCTCGCGGTTCCTCGCCGTGATGCCCCAGGCGTTGTTCTTGTGGTGCGAGAAGTCCTTGAGGGTCTGCAGCACCGCGGTCTTGCCGCGTGCCTCGCGCACGATCGCGAGGAACGGCCGGTCGCCCTCGTGGTAGACGAACTGGTTCACGAGCATCGACGGCACCAGGGGCCCGCGCACGCGGTACAGGGTGCGCCCGTGCTCCTGCCAGCTCTCGACGTCCTTGCCGTGGCGGTCCCAGAAGTCCTGGGGCAGCTCCATCATCCCGGTGTAGAGGAGGTCGGTGTCCTCGAGCACCTTGTCGTTGTAGTAGTCCTCCGCGGCGATCCCGACGGCGTGCGCCTTGATGCGCATGTTGATGTCCTTGGACACCAGCACGACGTCGCGCTTCGGGTACCTGCCCTTCAGGTGCATCGCCACGCCGAGGATCACGTTGTCGGCCTTCTGGGAGGCGACCGAATCGGGGATCTCGACGTTCACCGAGTGGGTCTGCAGGAACAGGCGCCCATCGGACTCGCCCCCGCTCTTCGCCTTGAGCGAGTAGCCCTTCTCGATGTCGCCGCCCTGGGAGACGATCTCGTCGAGGAAGCGGCTCGCCTGGCGGGCGTTCCTCGCGACCTCGCTCATGCCCTTCTTGTGGTCGTCGAGCTCCTCGAGCGTCACCATGGGCAGGAAGACGTCGTGCTCCTCGAAGCGGAACAGGCTCGTCGGGTCGTGCATGAGGACGTTCGTGTCCAGCACGAAGAGCTTGGTCGTCGCCGGGTGCGCCGAGCGGGCGGGCTTGTCGCGTTCGCGTCTGCGTTGCATGGGGGCCTCCGGATGCGAGGCGTGGCCGTGCGCCTCCTCCACATCGTGCCGCGCGGAGGAGTCTCTCAGGGTGTCGTTGGGCATCAGGTGGGGACGGTGGGTTGGGAAAGGGGTCGGGGACGGGTCAAGGCTCGGCGGCGGATGGGCCCTGTCCCCGGAAGGCCGTGCGCACGTAGTCGAGCACCTCGCGGGCGTGGCCCGGCACCTTCACGCCGCGCCATTCGCGCGTGATGCGGCCCTCGCGGTCGATCACGAAGGTGCTGCGCTCGATCCCGCGGACCTGGCGCCCGTACATGTTCTTCAGCTTGATCACGCCGAAGATCGCGCACGCCTTCTCGTCGGGGTCCGACAGCAGCTCGAACGGGAAGGACATTTTCGCCTTGAAACGCTCGTGGGAGGCGAGCGGGTCGCGCGAGACGCCGAAGACGGCGACCTTTGCCTTCACGAAATCGTCGTGCAGGTCGCGGAAATCCGCGCCCTCCGCAGTGCAGCCGGGCGTGTCGTCCTTGGGATAGAAGTACAGGACGAAGGGATGGCCGCGGAAGGCCGAGAGGGCGAAGCGCTGGTTGCCGGTGGCGGGAAGCTCGAAATCGGGCAGCTTCGCGCGAGCGTTCATCCGAGTCGAGGCTGGGGGCTGCGAATGGCCACAACCCATGGTGAACAAAAAACTTGAAAAACGCAAGCTATGGGGATGATTCTTCGGCCAGAAAGACCGGCCCCTGGCAGGCGAGGGTGCCGGAACGGCCGGGGACCGGCGCCTCGATGACCGCGTGCAGGGGCAGGGAACCGGGAGTGAGCCCGGCCGCGACGTCGCGCATCGCGACGAGCTCGTAGCCCTGGGAGCGCCATCCGTCGAGCAGCGACTCGAGCGCGCCCGAGAGCTTCATGCCCTCGAGCTCGGCGTGCATCGTGAACACGTGGTCGCGGCGGTCCTCGGCCGTGCGCTCGAGGAGCCGCCCGGCGACGTTCGCCTCCGTCACGCCGGCGAGGCCGATCATCTCGTCGAGCGTGGGCAGGGTGGTGGGCAGCTGCGGGCAAGCCACGATCTCGGCGTCGATCACCGGGATGAACGGATGCGTGCCGCGCGTATCGGAGGCGTAGCGGAATCCGAGCGACTGCGTGCGCCGCCACGCGTGCCGGTTCATCTGCCAGCCGGCCGCGCCGTGGACCCGCGCTTCCTCGCCGAAGATCTCGAGGAAGCGCCGGCGGGCGAGAGCCATCTGCCAGCCGGTCCACGCTTCGCCCGCGCCTCCCACGCCGTCCTGCCACTTCACGTGGTCCCACGTGTGGATGCCGACCTCGAAGCCCGCGTCGCGCGCGCGCCTGAGCACGCCGGCGCAGCGCCGTCCGATGTCCGGGCCCGGGAGCAGCGTCCCGTAGAGCAGGGTGCGCAGCCCGTAGTGCGAGAGGACCGAGGTCCGTCCCACCTTCTGCATGAAGCCGGGCCGCAGCGCCCGCTTGATCGCGCGGCCCGTGTGGTCGGGGCCCAGCGCGAAGAGGAACGTGGCGCCCGCCCCGCGTTGCTGCAGAATGTCGATGAGGCGGGGGATGCCTTCGCGGGTGCCGCGAAAGGTATCGACGTCGATCTTCAGGGCGAGCTTCATCGCGGAGCCAAGGAACTGGAACCTCAGGAAAGCGATTCTCCCACGCCGTACGACCTTCTCGGCGGCGACGGGGCCGTCCGGGAGCTCGTCGAGCGGTTCTACGACCTGATGGAGCTCGAGCCCGCGTACGCCCGGCTGCGGCGCGTGCACGGGCCGAGCCTGGAGAGCGCGCGCGAGAAGCTCCACCTCTTCCTCTCGGGCTGGCTCGGCGGCCCGCCTCTCTACGCCGAGCGATTCGGACACCCCATGCTTCGGGCCCGCCACCTTCCCTTCGCGATCGGCGAGGAGGAGCGCGACCAGTGGATGGCGTGCATGACCCAGGCCATGGAGGAAACCGGCGTTTCCCCCGAGCTTCGCGAGGCGCTCGCGGCCGCCTTCTTCCGGACGGCCGACTGGATGCGCAACCGCTGAAGGCCCGCTTCCGGGAAAAAATGGTGCAGCGCCGCAGTCGTGTGTTAAAATGTTGAAATTTTTCGGATTTTCGACGATGCCCCGGCCGCTCCGCAACATCGCCATCATCGCCCACGTCGACCACGGCAAGACCACGCTCGTCGACAAGCTCCTCCAGCAGGCCGGCACCTTTGCCGCGCACCAGCACGTGGTCGAGCGCGTGATGGATTCCAACGACCTCGAGCGCGAGCGCGGGATCACCATCCTCGCGAAGAACACGAGCGTCGCGTGGCGAGGGACGAAGATCAACGTCCA
>Ga0187776_10000576_pt1 | contig 17754 bp, 15 predicted proteins | sample 0216_BV02_MP12_2_FD_132426 | JGI IMG/M metagenome (GOLD analysis project Ga0187776, IMG submission 132426) | Tropical peat soil microbial communities from peatlands in Department of Meta, Colombia - 0216_BV02_MP12_20_MG | ecosystem: Environmental > Terrestrial > Soil > Wetlands > Peat | place...
AGCTTGTCGAGGAGAACGATCACGCCGATCATCGTGACGACTCCCCAGAAGATGGCGCGCGTGTCGCCGGCGTTGGCGGCGGTCTGGAGATAAGACCCGAGGCCGGGCAGCCGAAGATCGCGATCGCCGAGAACGAACATTTCACAGGCCATCAGGAAGAACCAGGCTCCCGCGACGGACATCATCGAATTCCAAATCAAGCCGATTGCGGAAAAGGGAAGCTCCATTTGCGTGAAGCGCTGCCACCAGCTCCAGCGATAGAGGCGCGCGACTTCGCGCATGTCTTCGGGGATATTTTTCAGCGACGAATAAAAGCTGAAGGTCATGTTCCAGACCTGCCCAGTGAAGATGAGGACGATTGAGCCGAGTTCGATGCCGAACTGGCGGCGAGGGAAGAGGGAAATCATGGCGAGCATCACGCCGGGGAGGAAGCTGAGGACGGGGATGGATTGGAGCGTATCGAGGAGTGGAATAAGGAAGCGCTCGGCGCGCGCGTTGTAGGCGGCGATGTAGCCGTAGAAAAAAGTGAAGATGAGACTGAAGGCGTAGGCGATTCCAATTCGCAGGAGTGAAAACGCGGCGTATTTCGGCAGGGAGGAGGGGCCGAGGCTGATGTGGGTTTGCGGCGCGGGAGGGGCGAGCCAATAGTGCGTGAGCGCGAGGAGAAGATAGAACGTCGAAAGGCCGGCGAGGAGGATGGGAACGTCGCGGAGAAACGAGCCGACGGCGGACGATACGCGCCCGAACTGCGAAAAGCCGAGGGAAGAGAGGAGTGGCGGGCGCATTAGTGGAGAGGGGCGCCGGGGGCGCTTTGTGTTTCCGGCTCGTAAAGGGAGAGGCGGTCGGAATCGGGATCGTAGGTGAAAATGTCGGCGTAGCGGCCCCAATCGAGGGCAGTCTGGAGTTGGCGCTCTACTTCCTCTTTCCCGAAATGTTCGTCGAGGAGGTCGCGAAAAAATTCGAGGGGCATGCTGTGATCGGTCTTGCAGGCGAGCGCGGTCTGCATTTGGCGCAGGAGGCCCACGCGCTGGAGAGTGGCTTCGCGGAAGAGATCTTTGCGCGCGGGAATATCGGCAGCGACGAAGGCGCGGCCTTCGGGCGTGATAGCAACATCGCCTTCGTGTGCCGTGGCAAAGCCGAGCAGCGTGGCGGCTTGAATGATGGGCAGCAGGTCGTCCACCTCGAGGAGGAGTTCCTCGGAGAGGTGGTACATGTCTTCCTTGCCCTCGCGATCCACGAGCAATTCGAGCAGGCCGGCGACGCCGCCGGGACGGGAGTGAGGCAGAGGTTCGAAGCGCGGCTTGGCGCGGGGCTCCGTGGGAGGCGCGAGCTCGAGTTCGGGCTGGGTCATGACTTTGTAGATGTAGTCCACGTAAAGGAGGAAGGAAGCGGACTTGCGGTCGCGCGGGCGTGAGAGGACGAGGCGGAAATCGGCGCGGATTTTGGCTGGCGAGCCGCCGAGGACGATGACGCGATCAGCGAGGAGGACGGCTTCTTCAATGTTGTGCGTGACCATGAAAATGCAGCGCGTGGGGATTTTCTTGGCTTCCCACAATTCGAGCAGGTCGCTGCGGAGGTTTTCCGCCGTTAGGACGTCGAGCGCGGAGAAGGGCTCGTCCATGAAGAGAATTTCAGGCTCGACGGCGAGAGCGCGAGCGAAGCCGACGCGCTGCTTCATCCCGCCGGAGAGCTCTTTGGGGAACGCGGTGTCGAAATTGGCGAGTCCGACGAGCGTGAGCGCCTGGAGGGCGCGGCGGTGGCGATCATCGTGGTCGAGCCCTCGAGCGAGCAACGGGGCTTCGACGTTTTCGAGCACCGTGAGCCAGGGGAAGAGCGCGAAGCTTTGAAAGACGAGGGATACGTTCGGGCGGCACTGCGTGATGGGAGTGCCGTGCCAGAAGACTTCGCCGCTCGAAGGAGCGACGAGGCCGGAAATCATCCGCAGCGTCGTGGATTTTCCAGAGCCGGAGGGGCCGAGCAGCGCGATGATCGTCCCGGCTTCGAGCGATAAATCCATCGGCGCGGTGATGGCGATGTCGTGGCCGTCGGGCTGCGTGTAGTGTTTTTCGATGGCGCGCGCTTCGGTGATGGGAGCTTCCGGCAAGGCCAGCGGGACTGGAACGGCCGGCGCTTCGACTGCTTCCGGGAGCAGCGGAGCGGGCTGAGCCGCGGCAGCAGCGGCGGCGGCGAGAGTGTTCATCAAGCCGTGCCAGGCTTCTTCGGGGAGCTCGTCCATGAAGTGGTCGCGCTCGGCGACGTTCATGGAGTCCACGATCTGGCGCATTTCTTCCGGCGGGCGCGAGAACAGAAGAACGTAGGCGTGGAAATAGGGGAATTGAGTGAGCAGGTGCGCGGCGAATTCGGGCCGCATGCGGCGGAACAGGGCGCGCTGCTCTTCGAAGGGCAGAGCAAGGAAGGTGGCGGCGGCGATGCGAGGCATCATCTGCTCGAGGAGATTCAGCGCGGCGTCCAGGAGAGATTGGGCGATGAGCCCGCGGAGGCGGTTGAGTTCGGCGGAGGCCATGAGCGAGGCGTAAGGCTACTACGAATTTGATAAATATAATGATAAAGACGCGGGGGAGGGGTTGGGCGCGATGGCGCGAGACATGCCCTCGGGCATAGAGCGCGTGAACGGGAAGGCCTCCGGGCAGGGACGCGCGATATTTAGATTGGCAGCCGTAAAAAAACTGCCGGCAAGATGCCGGCGATACGCAAACTGGCGGCTGAAGATTTCACACACTGCCAAGCAGGGGGCTTGCCCGGACGCATAGGGCGCGTCCGGCCGGTACGTAAACTTTTGTTAGGCGGGGTCTTTTGAGATTGGGGCGGCGGCGGCTTCGGCGGAGAGGCTGGCTACTTGAGGCTCTGTCAGCCCGAAGAGCGGGGGCGTTGGCACGCCAAGGATGCCGAGGTAAAGATAGATTTGGCCGCGGTGGTGGATTTCGTGTTCGAGCATGGAGCGCATCATTTTCCAGGCGGTGACGGGGCGGCCTTCGGGCGAGGTGCCGCGGCCGTTCCATTGATCGTCGGACATTTCGCGGATGATCTGCATGGATTCGGCGTGCAAGCGGGCCATGAAGCCGATGATGTTTTCGCGGCCCTCGGCTAACTCGCGGCCGCAGCCTTTGTAGCGGCTGGGGCGGCCGCAGGCGCATTCGGCGAAGACGTAGCGTTCGGTGGCGGCGAGGTGGCGGACCAGATCGCCGAGCGTGAAGGCGCCTTCGCGGCAGGTCCAGTCGAATTTGTCGGATGGGATGCAGCGGACGACGCGCATGGTCCTCTCGCGGACCTGATCGAAATAACGGAGAAAGTCTTCCCGATCCATTCCTTTTGCTCCGAGGCCGGGGTTCGGAAACGCTGGCTCGAAAATGAATCATACACCCGCAGAAATTGAGAGGTGAGAGAGAACGGCCTTGGTTGGCTGAGAGGTTAGAAATTGGGGCTGAGCCAGGTGCGATCGGCGAGGATTTGTTGCACGGCTAGCTGGTACGGCTGGCCGGGAGTCCAATTGCCGGAATAGTGGAAGCCGATGCAGCCCCAGAAGACGTAGTTCCAGCCGTTTTGCGCGGCGATTTGATCCACGGTCTGGCCGCGGTAGAGCCAGTCGCTACCGTCGTAGAAATCTCCGTCGTAACAGGACCGGATGTGCGCAGCGTACCAATCGACATTTAGTGCTGTGGCCTGCATCGTGTGCGGATAGCCGCCGTGGATGACGGCGCCGGTGCAATCCATATTTTTGATTTGCAGCAGACCGTAGGAGCCTTCGCCGACCGGGCCGCAGACGTCGCCGATGGTGCTCTGGTGCCAGTAGGATTCTTGGACGGCGTCGGCGCGGATGGTGTCTTCGTCAATGCCCCATTTGCAGGCAGCCCACTGGATGATTTCGGTGGTGGTGCCGGTGAAGTTGCCGGTCACTTTGTCGCGCTTGTCGCGCCATTTGGTCCAGTAATTTTCGACGGACCAATTGTGAGGAGGATTGGTGAGGGTGTGGTTGGCCTGGTTGTTGTCCGGGCGCGGCTCGAAGGAGTTGGGAGTGATGGCAGAAGCGCAGTAGGAGTCCGGGTGCGGGAGGTCGGTGGCGTGGGAGGGTTCGGTGCCGAAATAGACGGGATTGCCGGATGGTGGCGGCTGCGATCCGCCCGATTGCGTGGCCATATGTCCGCCGCAACCGAACTGGGCCACCAGCAGGGCGAACAAGCAGGAAAGCGAGCTCGAGTGTCGGATGCGGCTCATCGGGCGAAGCCACGTCAGGCCGAAAATTTGTGCAAGTAGTATGGCCGGGAAACCCTTGAACAGGGTAGAACGGCCGTGCGGGGCGGAGGCAAGAGAACGAACGGCCAGATGAAGGGCAAGAGGCGAACTGTACGAAAGGGCAATGAGGCGTGACTGCGACGAAAAATTCGAGAATCGCGGCGCTACTTCGGCTCGGAGGCGGAAGCGTTGAAGACGATCGTAAGCGGGGTGGTGCGGTCGGACTTGACGTAGCGGTTGACGAGAAAGCGCTGGCCGTCTTTTGCGACGTCGTACGTGAAGATGTCGGTCGAGGAAATGTTGGCGCGCCCGTGAATCTGGAACAGCGCCGTGGGATTGCCGGCCGAGAACGTATCCGCCGTCGAGGCGACAGGGACGGCTGTGAGCACTCCTTTGGAATCGAGGTAATAGATTTCCTTGCCGTCGCCGCGCCAGCGAGGCTCGGTGCCGCCGCCGAGCGAGAGCTGCCAGCGTCCGGCGCCGCCGGGAAACGACATGACATACACTTTGGGGCTTCCCAGCTCGTCGGAAACGAAGGCTACCCATTTTCCATCCGGGGAGATCATTCCATTGCCCTGATTGCCGGCCGAATTGAGGAAAGAGGTGAGCTTCCCGGTCGAGATATCAAAAATTTGCAGATGGTCGCCGGTGGGGTTGAGGCGTTGGCAGAGAATCTGCCGGTCGTCGGGTGACCACGAGTTGGGGATGGTGTCGTCGGTGCCGTTTACGTGGACCGCCACTTTTTCATGTTCCAGCCCGGAATTTCGCTTCAGGAGAATCTCGAGGCCCGTCGCAGTGGCCCTGCGGTAAGCCATCGTCTGACCGTCACGCGACCAAACACCGACGACCTCTTCGGCCGGGTCGAACGTGAAGCGGTAATTACCAACTTCCGCTAGGCTCATCAACTAAGCGTCCACGTTGTTGGCTTTCGTGTCGGTGATGTCAACCGAAACGCGGCGCCCGTCGATTTCATAGGGTCCGGCCTTCGTTCCTGATGAGAGCATCATGAGCGGGCAGGATTATAGACCTTCTCGCAGCGCGAAAATTGAAGAATGAATCGGGAAATTGACCCTGCTGGGGACCGGGCCTATACTGAGGCTTCGGAATTCGGAAAACCCTCGCGAAGGAAACGGCCATGGAAAAGACCAATCAGCCGGTGATTTTGAGCGCGGTGCGCACGCCGATCGGGAAATTCATGGGGGGGCTGGCGCCGCTCACAGCGACAGAGCTGGGCGCGAAAGTCATGGCAGAAGCGGTGCGGCGCGCGGGGATTGACGCCAAGCAAGTGGACGAAGTGATCATGGGCAACGTCGTGCAGGCGGGGCTCGGGCAGAATCCGGCGCGGCAGGCGGGGTTGCGCGGCGGGCTCGATTCGCGCGTCGCGGCGATGACGGTCAACAAGGTTTGCGGCTCCGGGCTCAAAGCCGTGGCGCTCGCGGCGCAGGCCGTGGCGCTCGGCGAATCGGAAATCGTCGTGGCGGGCGGGATGGAGAGCATGTCGAACTGCCCCTACCTGCTGAAGGGCGCGCGGACGGGATTCAAACTCGGCAACCAGGAAATTTACGACGCGATGATCACCGACGGCTTGTGGGACGCGTACGAAAATTTTCACATGGGGATGACCGGCGAACTGGTGGCGGAAAAATACGGCATCACGCGGCAGGAGCAGGACCAGTTTGCGTTCGAGAGCCACAAGAAAGCGGTGCGCGCAATCAAGTCGTGCTTCTTCGGCGAGCAGATTGTGCCGGTGGAAATACCGCAGAAGAAGGGCGAGCCGGTGGTGATCAAGACGGACGAATCGCCCCGCGAGGATTCGACGCTCGAAGCGCTCGCAAAGCTTCGCCCGGCGTTCAAGAAGGACGGCACCGTGACGGCCGGGAACGCGCCGGGAACGAATGACGGCGCGGCGGCAACTGTGGTGACGAGCGAGCCGACCGCCGCGCGGCTGGGCAAGCAGCCGATGGCGCGCGTCGTCGCGCAGGCCGTCAGCGGTGTCGAGCCGAAATGGGTGATGATGGCGCCGGTCGAGGCCGTCGAGAAGATTCTCGCGAAGACTGGCTGGGACCGCGACAAGGATGTCGACCTCGTGGAATTGAACGAAGCGTTTTCAGTGGCTGCGATTGCCGTGACGCGACAACTCAAGCTGAATCCCGAGAAAGTAAACGTCAATGGCGGCGCCGTGGCACTGGGCCATCCGATTGGTGCGTCCGGCGCGCGCATCCTCGTGACGCTGCTCTACGAATTGCAGCGGCGCGGGCTGAAGCGTGGAATTGCCGCGCTCTGCCTCGGCGGCGGCAACGCCGTCGCGCTCGCCATCGAGCGGCCGTAACTCGCAAGCCGACCGACCGCGACTAGCGGAATCCCCAATTTGCGCTAGAACTTCGCAGTCCATGTTTTGCCCCATTTGCAAAGCGGAGTACCGCGAGGGATTCACACATTGCTCAGACTGTGATGTTGATTTGGTTCCTTCATTGGAGCCCCTGAAAATTTCCGACGCGCGTGGACCTGTCCTGGCGTGGAGCGGAGACGACCCAATCCAGTTCAGCCGAGTCCTAGGGGCCCTGAAGGACGCAAAAATCACTTACTTCCAGCTTTCCAACCAAGACCAGCTAGCCTTCCAACCCATCACTCCGAGGCCGGGGTACGGAATCTTCGTGAGAAGTGAGGACGCACCGCGAGCAGCGGGGATTGTACGGGACGCGATCGAGCAGAACCCTCCCGAATCTGAGGCGCGAGAGAATCAGTGAAATCTGCTGCGGTGGGATTTCGAGTGCATTCGGGGTGGGCGGCGGTGGTGGCGGTGGGGCTGCCGCTCGAGAAGGGCGCGCCGGTGGTGCTGGTGCGCGAGCGTGTGCACCTGGTGAAAAATTTCACATACGAATCGAGGCAACCTTACCACACGGCCGCGAAACTGGCGCCGGATGAGGCGCGCGCGTTTGTGGCGCACATTCGGCGCGAGGCGCGGGCGCTTGGGCTACGCGCGATTCGCGCGCTGCAGGACAAGCTCGAAGAGCATGGTTATGCTCTCGAGCGCAGCGCCGTTCTTCTGGCGGCTGGAAGGTCGCTGCCGCCGCTCCCAAAAATTCTGGCGGCACATTCTTTGATTCACACCGCGGATGGGGAGCTTTTCCGCGAGGCGCTGGTTCATGCGAGCAAGCGGAGCGATCTCAATATCGTGACCGTCAGGGAACGGGAACCTGCGGACGCTGCTTCGCGCGCTTTGCGGAGGAAGTCGGCACAACTCTCCCGTCAAGTCGCAGAGCTGGGGCGCAGGCTCGGCCCGCCATGGTCGCACGACGAGAAGATGGCGACGTTCGCGGTGTGGTTTGCGTTAGCGGCGAAGACTTAGGCGCAAGACTTCCCGCGGACGATCTTCGCGATCGATTTTATTAAGGCCGCTAACGGCCGAACATCGAGTACGGAATACGATGCGGGGCCGGTGGTGTTTCTGGCACTGGTTCAGCGTCCTTGGCCTCCGACGCGGCAGTCGGGGCGCGGGCTGCATCCTGGGCGTCTTGGCGCATCATCTGCGATGCGCCCTGGTCCGCGATTCGTTCCAGAGCCTCTGCGATTCGGGCCATTTCGGCAGTCAAATCCTCGGTCACTTCCGACCGCTTCAGCGTGGTCTTCCGCCCGCGGGCAATAGCCAGGAGCATGGCAGCAACTCCCAAGAGCAGTGCGCCCAGGCCCAACATCTGAAAAGTGGTGATGGAATGGCCTGCGAAGGTGATGCTATCCGAGAGCATTTCTTCCTCCCGGCTGGGCTGGTGGATCGGCGGGCTGGCAAGGCTGGGCGTCGAAAGGAGCCTGCTGGTGCTGTCTGTGTGATGCGTGCGGAGGCCGACAGGGTAGCAGGAGATTTCCAGGGGCGGTTTGCGTTTCGTTTTTATCCGTTGCTTCCCTTGCGCGCGCAAATTCCGATATCATCAGCGGCGCGATGACGACGGATTCGATCAAAACGGTTGGAGTGCTGGGCGCGGGGACGATGGGGAACGGCATCGCGCACGTGTTTGCGCGGTCGGGCTACCACGTGATTTTGCGCGACGTGGAGAAGCGCTTCCTCGACCGCGGGCTCGAGACGATCAGCAAGAATCTGGACCGTGAAGTGAAGAAAGGGAAGCTCGCGGAGTCAGATAAGCCCGTGGTTGTCGCGCGGGTTAAACCGACCACGGAAGCTCGCGACTTGGCTCCCGCGGATTTTGTCGTGGAAGCTGTGCCGGAGCAACTCGATCTGAAAGTGCGCGTGCTGAAAGATGTGGACGCAGCGCTTCGGCCGGACGTGATTCTCGCGAGCAACACGTCTTCGATTTCGATCACGCAACTCGCGGCGCAGACGTCACGGCCGGAGCGATTTATCGGCATGCACTTCATGAATCCCGTGCCCGTGATGGAGCTGGTGGAAGTAATCCGCGGGCTGGCGACGAGCGATGAGACGTTTCAAACAACGATGGCGCTCTGCGAGAAACTCGGCAAAAAACCTGTCGCAGTGAACGACGCGCCGGGCTTTGTGTCGAATCGCGTGTTGATGCCGTTGATCAACGAGGCGGCATTCTGCGTGATGGAAGGCGTAGCAACGCCCGAGGCGGTGGACGCAGTGATGAAAACGGGCATGAATCACCCGATGGGGCCGCTGGAGCTGGCGGATTTCATCGGCCTCGACGTGTGCGTGGATATCCTCGAAGTGCTCTACAAAGGGTTTGGCGACCCGAAATACCGCGCCTGCCCGCTACTGCGGAAATACGTGGCGGCGGGTTGGCTAGGACGCAAAAGCGGCCGCGGATTTTACAAGTACGCCTGAAAATCAGGGTAAGATTTTCTTAATGCAACGCATCGTGGCTATCGCTGCGCTTGGGATGCTGCTCCTGCAACTTTCTGCCGGACAGGAAAAGCCTCGCCGGGACATTCTTATTCACAGCCGGTCGGGCAATCAATGGTTCGAAGGGCCGCTCGGCTCCGTGACGGTGTCGAGCAACGGCGAATGGGCTGCGTTTGCTACGCACGGGCAGGGAGTTCACCTGATTCGTCTCCAAACCGGCGAAGAAGATCCGCAGAAAATGCTCGGAGGGCTCGACAAGGTGGAGTTCGCATTTTTCTGCGGGCCGGAATCGCTCGCGCGGCTGGGGCAACGCGCAAGCGAAAAAGGCTGGTTCCTGCGCAAGGGACAAAATATTCAGCTTTCTTCGCTGCCGAACGACGCGATTTTGTACTGCTCGCCGGACGGGACCCAATTCGCGTATTACGAGGCTCGCAATCCTCAAGCAGGACTTTTCGTAGGAACGCCCGGGAATTTCAGCGACTTCCGGTTGGAAGGGCGCGTGATCGCCATGGCGTTTGCGCCGGACGACAGCGCGCTTTACGCCCTCGTATTCCCAGCGTCGGGAAGATCGTCGGTCGTGCGGATTACGCTGCGGCCGCTCGGGACAAAGACAATCGCGAGTAATCTGGACGCGAATTCGATTCCCGATCGCATGGCCGTATCGGATGACGGGAAGAAGTTGTATCTCGCGCTGGCAAGTGACGGCGCGCCAGACAACGAAGCGCGGCACGCGCCGAACGCCGATCGCTGGCTGAAAATTTTTGAGTTGGACATAGCGACTGGGGCGCGCCGCGTGATGGTGGAATCGCCGGGACAGGATTGCAACAATCCGCTGGTTGCCGGCGAGAATCTTTATTGGACACGCAACCTGATGCAGACCGCGATTGTGATCGTGCCTGCCGAAGGCGGGAGCGCGAAAGAATTGGCGGCGGGCGGGCAGATCCCCATGTGGAGCCCCGATAACAAAAGGGTTGGATATACGTTCGGCGGATTCCGCATGGCGGATTGGGGGCTGGATTTGGATGACGCCGTCATCGGCGTCGACGCAAATGCGGACCGCGCGGCGCCGCCGGCGATCATCGTCTCCGGCTACCACGAAGATTTTCCTCCGGCGTGGTCGCCGGACGGCGGGTGGATCGCGTTCCATTCGCACCGGTCGAAAACGGCTGTTCCGGAATACGCCAGCGCCGGAAGCACGGATGACATTTACCTGCGGCGCGCCGATGATCCGAACTCCCCGGAAATCCGACTGACGGACTTCGGCTGGGAAACGGGGCCGGCCTATTGGTCGCCCGACGGCCAGAAATTGCTCTTCAGTTCGTGGGTGCGCGGGGGCGAGGCGGGAATTGACAAGGCCTGGATCCTCACGATGGATTCGGAAACTGGCCGGGCGCTGCGCGCGGAAATGTTGCCGCTATCGCCGCAGATTCGCAGCGCGGCATGGCTGGCGTGGTCGCCGGACGGAAAGGAAATCGCGATTGAGGACAATCGCGGCGGCGCGGACCGCACGCTGTGGGTGGTTCATGCCGACGGCTCCGACGCCGTGATGATCGCCGACTACAAAGGAACGACTTACGACGGGCTGGACTGGACGCCGGACGGGAAGACCCTCATCATCAGTGCGCTCGCTGGCGACAATCTTCAATTGTTCGCCGTACCCCGGGGTGGTGGCGCGCCCAAGCAGTTGACCCACGACACGGGAAATTTGATGCACCCGCGCATTTCGCCCGACGGGAAGTGGATCGCCGCGACGCGCATCGTGCAGTCCAAACAGCTCTGGCGCCGCCCACTTTCTTAGTCGCCCGATAGAAATCACGCGCTTTGGCGATCGCGCTTCCCCGCTGCTGCCTCCGTGCGTCTAATTGCCGAGCAGTTTCACTTCATCTGTCAGAGGAAAGCGATGAAAAATATACGCGCCCCACTTGCGGCAGTAGCCTGCGCTACGCTGTTCGCGCTTATGTCTGGAAGCCCCGCGGATTCCCGCTTGGCATCCGACGCCGGGCGTGCTGCGGAAGCGGAATTGCTCGCGCTACACCAGGCAGACCGGCGCGCGCACTTCGCACGAGATGTGGACGCGCTGCTGGCAACACTCCCGGAGAAACTTATTTACGTTCGCGACGGCAAAATCACGAATGCATCGAAGGAGAACGCTCGAAAAAATTTTACGGAATACTTTCGCGGCGCGGAGTTTTCCGCTTGGGACGATTTGGAGCCGCCGGTTGTTCGCGCTTCACCGGATGGAAAAATGGGCTGGATGATCGTGAGGGTTAAAGTGGCTTACACCAAGATGGACGAATCGGGGAAGAAGAGCCCGGAGGAATCGGTAATGGCCTGGATGTCCACTTACGAAAAGCGGGCAGGGAAATGGATGGTCGTCGCCAACGTCACCACCACGGCACCTTAAAGATAGGCTGCTGTTGAGGATAGCGGTGCCCCCGGTTAGTCAGGGATAATTACCCCGCAAAATACTTTTGCTTTTTCTTCGCCCCATGGTAGAGTCTACGTAGAATTTCGGATTGTGGGGCCAGGCGGAGTGCTACACTAGCCCGGCAGTGTCCCCAGGAATACAAAAAAGCGCCCTTTCGAGGTGGCCGATGGCTGACGAAAAAACAAAAAATCTGGACCTCGCAATTTCTCAAATCGAAAAGCAGTATGGCAAAGGCTCGATCATGCGGCTGGGAAGCCGCGACGTGCTCGTCCCGGTGAACGTGATCCCCACGGGCTCGATTTCGTTAGACGCGGCGCTGGGAGTCGGCGGATTCCCGCGCGGACGCGTTGTGGAAGTATACGGCCCCGAATCGGGCGGCAAAACGACGCTGACGCTGCATGTGATCGCCGAGGCGCAGAAGATGGGCGGCCAGGCCGCGTTCATAGATGCCGAGCACGCGCTCGATCCTTCGTATGCGCGGAAGCTGGGCGTGGACGTGGACAACTTGCTGGTGTCGCAGCCGGACAATGGCGAGCAAGCGCTGGAAATCGCCGAGACGCTGATCCGTTCGAGCGCGGTGGATGTGGTCGTTGTCGACTCGGTGGCGGCGCTGGTGCCGCGCGCCGAACTCGAAGGCGAGATGGGCGAACCGCAAATGGGCTTGCAGGCGCGGCTGATGTCGCAGGCGCTGAGGAAGCTGACGGCTATCGTTTCGAAGTCGAAGACCTGCCTGATTTTCATCAACCAGATTCGCGAGAAGATCGGTGTGATGTTCGGCAACCCGGAAACCACCACGGGCGGCCGCGCGCTGAAATTCTATTCCTCGATTCGCGTGGATATTCGCCGGATTCAATCCATCAAGGAAGGTGACCGAGTGGTGGGCTCGCGCACGCGCGCGAAAGTCGTGAAAAACAAAGTAGCCGCGCCGTTCCGCGAAGCCGAATTCGACATTATTTATGGCGAAGGCGTTTCGCGCGAAGGCGATTTGTTGGACTTGGGTGTGGCCAAGGGTCTGCTTGAAAAGTCCGGCACGTGGATTTCCTACAAGGGCGAGCGGCTGGGCCAGGGCCGCGACAACGCGCGAATTTTCCTGAAGGAAAATGTGGACATTCGCCAGAAGATCGAAAACGAGCTGCGCAAAGCTATAGGGCTTGCTGCATTCAGCGCTGCGGAGGATATCGAGAAGCCCGCCGAGGCGCAGAAAGCGGCGGCTAAGGCGGCCGCGGCTTCTTCGAGCCGTGCGGGCCGCTGATTCGCCGGCGCCAAAGATAAATTCTCCGGCGGCCTAAAATCGCCCCGACAGGACCCCAATGCAAAAACCTGTCCGGGCATCCCTTCCCAACTGTACTTCCGTCCAATTATGCTGTCCAAGAACGACCTGTCCGTGAATTCAGTTGCCCGCGGGCATGCGAGTCCCTAGACTTTGAAAAGATGGGCCAAGTTGAGGTATTGTACGAGCCCATTTAAAGCCAAATGAGAAGAAACCCAGCCGTAGCACAGGCAGTATCGATTTTTTGTTTGATTCTCGCGGGCGCCATGGGCGCCGCGTTCGGGGCTACTCCCGCGACTCGCTCGCACCGCACGCGCGGGCTTTCCAGCTACGCCGATCCCACGAAAGGCGACGTCGCTGATTTCGACGACCCGATCGTCCGCCAGATCGCCGTGGATGCGCTCGGCCACGCGAACGGTTCGGTCGTGGCGGTGGATCCCACCACCGGCCGCATCCTGACCGTGGTCAATCAGAAGATGGCGTTTTCATCCGGGTTCGAACCGTGCTCGACCATTAAACCGGTAATCGCTCTGGCCGGATTGCAGGAAGGCGCGATCACGCGCGACACCATGATTCGCGTCGGCTACCACCGCTATATGAATCTTACTGAGGCCATGGCGCATTCCAACAACACCTATTTCGAGCAGGTGGGCCAGCGGCTGGGATTTGATACGGTTTCGAAATATGCGCGCCTGCTCGGGTTGGGCGAGCGAGCGGGCTACAACCTGACGCAAGAGCAGCCCGGCGCACTGCCGTCCCATCCTCCGACATACGGCGGTGTGGCCCGAATGTCGAGCTTCGGCGGTGGAATTCGCATCACGCCGCTCCAGCTTGCCTCGCTGGTCTCCACGTTCGCCAACGGCGGCACACAGTATTACCTGCAGTACCCGCAGACCGACACCGATCGCCAGAATTTTCAGCCCCGCATCCGGCAGCAGCTCGACATCGCACCGCTTCTGCCCGATATACGGGAAGGGATGCTCGCCGCGGTCCTCTACGGCACAGCCCGGCAGAGCTACGACCCCTACGGCGAGCAGGCGCTCGGCAAAACCGGCACCTGCAACGATGAATCGCTGGGCGGACGGCTCGGGTGGTTTGTTTCGTATGCGGACCAGGCCAGCCCGAAGATTGTTCTCGTCGTGCTGATCCGCGGCGGCAGCCGCGCCGTGAACGGCCCGCACGCTTCGGAAATTGCCGGGCGAATTTACCACGGCCTGCGCGGACGTAATTATTTCGCGTTGAAGGCGCGCAACGAAGACCTTTACGTGCAAACTGCTGCCGCCGGCGCCTCGCACTGACTCTCCGCCGCGCGTCGCGTTCCTGAATCCTCTGATTGATTTTCCGACGGTGTTAACTCGCTTGGCGCACGCGCGTTCATTTGCAGTTTTCCCGAACAGAGCCGACGCGATATTCTTCCAACCGCCCAGCAGGAGGCAGGGCGGGCTCATGGGAAAGTGGATTCGCATTCTATCTTGGCTGATCTTCATTTTGGCCGGATCGGCCGGCGTCGGCTGGTCGTATTACGCGCGATGGTCAGCGGAGAGGCAATTTGCCGCGGAGGCGCTGCTCGCGCGCGCCGAAGCCCGGCGAATTCAAGAGCAGGTCGTACTGTTCACAGAGATAAGCGTCCCGCCAAAAATTCCTTTTTATGGAATTCTGTTGGGAATGGGAATTGACCCGGCGCTGGCGGCGCGCGCGGTGGCCGCCGCGCAGCCGGTCTTCGATCTGAGGCATTTGAGAGCGGGCAACCGCCTCGAGGTCGGCCGCTCGGTGCTGGGAAAGTTTCGCGCCGTACGCTACCGCATTGATACCGACCGCGTGCTGTGGATCGCCCCGCAAGGAGGCGATTTCCATTCAGTAATTGAGACAATACCTTCGGAGACGCAGGCGGAGGGGGTGAGTGGCGAAATTCACGGGTCATTATTTGAGTCTGTGATCGATGCGGGCGAAAAACCCGAGCTAGCCATGCGCTTGGCGGAAATCTTCGGCTGGGATCTGGATTTTTACACCGACCCGCGCCCCAGCGACACTTTCCGCGTCGTCGTCGAAAAGAAAAAGCTTGCCGACGGCTCGACCGCCGACTACGGCCGGATCCTCGCCGCGGAATACAATAACCAGGGGCGCGCCTACCGCGCCGTGCTGTTCCACGACCCTTCCGGGCACGCCGCCTATTACACGCCCGAAGGAAAATCCATGAAGAAGGCGTTCCTGCACTCGCCGCTAAAATTCGCCGCGCCGATTTCTTCGCACTTCAGCGCGCACCGCTTCCATCCGATCCTGAAGGAATATCGCCCGCACCTCGGGATTGATTACGCCGCGCCAACGGGCACGCCCGTGCAGACAATCGGCGACGGACGTGTGATTTTCGCCGGCCCGAAAGGCGGCGCGGGAAACTTGATCGAAGTGCAGCACACCAACGGCTACACCACCTACTACATGCACCTCTCGCGCATCCTGGTGCGCAATGGCCAGCGCGTCGAGCAGGGCCAGCGCATCGGGCTTGTCGGCATGACCGGTCTCGCCACCGGGCCACATCTCGATTTCCGCATCGAGCGCCGCAGGCAATTTCTGAATTTTGAAAAATTGCCGCTGCCGACAGCCGATCCCATCACGAAACGCGATTGGCCGGCATTTGCCGCCGCGCGCGACCACGCGCTCGACTTGATGCCAGCTCCGTATACGAAGCAAGCCGACGTCGCCAGCAATTCTGTGCCTGCCGCACCGGCTCCGAATCAGTGAGATAACTACTGTTAATTGCATGCATCCAGGCCACGGAAAACCGCGCGCTGGCTTCTGCGTTGACTTGCCTCTAACCCGCAGCCTATGATTTTGCCGCACATCACTGGCTTCCATCGCCGATGGACCCGACCGTCGCCCATTACCGAATAATCGAGAAGATCGGGGAAGGCGGGATGGGAGTGGTTTATCGCGCCCACGACGAGCGCCTGAACCGCGACGTCGCCCTGAAGTTTCTCCCCGCGGAACTCGACAAAGACGCCGCCGCGCGCAGCCTGCTCGTGCGAGAAGCGCGCACCGCCTCGGCGCTGAACCATCCAAACATCTGCACGATTCACGATGTGGGCGAGGAAGACGGCCGCACCTACATCGTGATGGAATACGTGCACGGCCGCCCGCTCGAGGAAATCGCGCGCGAAGGTCCGATGCCCACCGAAGCGATCGTGCGCTATGGCGAGCAAATCGCCGACGCGCTCGCCCACGCGCACCAGCACGGCGTCGTTCACCGCGACCTGAAGAGTGCAAATATTCTCGTCAGCCCCGAAGGCCGCATCAAAATTCTGGATTTCGGCCTCGCGCGCCATCTCGAAGCTGACGAAGTCGGAGGCAAAACACTCTCGCTCACTCCCTCGAATCAGCGCGGCGTCGTCGGCACGCTGCACTACATCGCGCCGGAAGTCTTTCGCGGCGAAATGGCCGACGCGCGCAGCGATATTTGGGCGCTCGGCGTCATTCTCTACGAGATGGCAGCCGGCCGCCGGCCCTTCCGCGGCAAAACCGCTTATGAGTTGAGCGCGCTCATCCTGAATGAATCGGCGCCGCTGCTGCGCGCGAGCGTACCGCCGGCCCTGAGCGCTGTCGTCAACCACTGCCTGATCAAAGATCCCGGCCGCCGCTATCAAAATGCCGGAGAAGTGCGCGCGGCGCTCGAAGCGGTGGCGACGCAGAGCTCGCCATTTGTTCCGCTCGTTGAAACCGCGGGCGCCGCCGCAGGCGCGCGTCCGCAGAACCGCATCGCCCTGATCGCCATCCTTGCGGTCGTCGCCGCCTCGATCGTTGGCGCCGTCCTGTGGAAAAAGAAATCCAGCGGCGCCGCTACGCCGCCCGCCGCCTCCGGCGCAATTCAATCCCTCGCTGTGCTGCCGCTCGAAAATCTTTCCGGCGATCCCAAGCAGGATTATTTCGCCGACGGCATGAGCGACGCCCTGATCACGGATCTCTCCCAGATTCGCGGCCTTCGCGTGATTTCACGCGGCTCCGTCATGCAGTACAAAGGCAAGCGCATCCCGGTCTCGGAGATCGCCAAAGAATTGAATGTGGACGCGGTCGTGGAAGGCTCAGTGGTGCGGTCGAATGATCGCGTGCGCATCTCCGCCGAATTGGTTCGCGGGCAGACGCAGCAAAATCTGTGGGCGCAGAGCTATGAGCGCCCGTACAAGGACATCCTCGCGCTTCAGAACGAGGTATCCAGCGACATCGTGAAGGAAATCCAGATTCAGCTCACGCAACAGGAGCGCGCGCGGCTTTCCGCGAGCCGTGCGGTGATACCGGCCGCGTACGATGCGTACCTGGAAGGCCGTTACGACGCCAGCCGGCGGACCGGCGACGCGCTGACGCAATCCGTGGCCGGTTTCCGGCGCGCGATTCAGCTCGACGCGAGCTACGCGCCGGCCTACGCTGGACTCGCCACTTCGCTGGCCTTGCTCGCGGAGTACAAAGACGTTCCGCCAGCGGAATTGCTTTTCGAGGCCGAATCGGTTGCAAAAAAAGCGGCCCAGCTCGACGAAAATCTCGCCGAAGCGCACGCGGCGCTGGGCCTGATTCACTATTCGCTGTTGGACTGGAAAGGCGTATTCGGCGAATACCAGCACGCCATCGAATTGAATCCAGGCGAGGCCAACGCCCACCACTGGTACGCGTTGGCTCTTTCCGAATCCGGCAAAAGCGAGCAGGGGATCGCGGAAATCAAGCTCGCGCGGGAACTCGACCCGCGCTCGCGGATCATCAACGCCAACGTGGCGTGGTGCTTCTACCTGGCCGGAAAATACGATGAAGCCATCGAGCAGGCGCGCCAGACGCTTGCGCTCGACCCGAGCTTTGCCGTGGCGCACGGCTATCTGGGCCAGGCCTATCTCGAGAAAGGGAATTACGAAAATTCCGTCGAGGAGCTGCAAATGGCGATCTCGCTTTCCGGCGGCGAGACGACTTACAAGGCGGAACTGGCGAACGCTTACGCGGTCGCGGGAAGTTCGG
>Ga0187776_10000579_pt1 | contig 17708 bp, 13 predicted proteins | sample 0216_BV02_MP12_2_FD_132426 | JGI IMG/M metagenome (GOLD analysis project Ga0187776, IMG submission 132426) | Tropical peat soil microbial communities from peatlands in Department of Meta, Colombia - 0216_BV02_MP12_20_MG | ecosystem: Environmental > Terrestrial > Soil > Wetlands > Peat | place...
CGGCGTTGGTCTTGGCGGCGGCCGAGCCGCCGCCGAGATTCCTGAGCCCACTTGGAACCGACCCCCGAAGGCTCGTCGTCAAGTAGAGTGCTGCTCCGATGCCACAGGAACTCAGCCGCCAAGCAGCTCGCAACCGTTGGTCTGCTCGCCATCGAGCGAGAAATCAGCCACGGCTCCGCCGGCGAACTGCAGGACAACAAGCCCACTGGTGAAGACGAGGCCTGGCTCGCCGGTGTTCGCCTGGCTCACAGGACCGAAGGCGAACCAGTTCAAGCCTTCTCCCACGAAGGTTCCGGTCCCGTCGGGATGATCGGTCTCTGTCGTGGGGCCGCTTACATTCCGGACGATGCTCGAGCCGGTGGCGGCGTTGGTGAAGCTCAGCACGAGCCTGCCCCTGATGCGGGTGACCGTCGTTCCGTCGGCCAGCGTCACCACGTCCTGATACTCGCTGTTCGCCACGACCCCGACGTCGATCGGGAATCCGCAGCGGTTCGCCGGTATGGTAAATGGCGTGAACGTCACCGGCTCGCGAGCCTGCGCCGCCGGCGCGAGCAATGCGAGGGCTGACGCGCCCAAAGCGGCGGCCGTGACACATGTGGCTACATGGTGGTTTCTCATGACTTACCCCCTGTTCGGGTTTCCTGGTTGGGCTGCTCCCGGTTCCGGCAGCGGACGGAACTGCGGCGCCTGTCGTGAGCGGCTGAAACTCCGAGAGTCCTAGACCACACTCGATCGGCGTCGCACAGATCGTCGGCGAATTGAATCCGCACCGCATCCTACGAACGTATGACAGTTCCGACTTTTTGTTAGTCCGAATCGGTGGTGGTGCAATCGGTGCGATCCGATAGAGCGGCGAGAGAACTAGGGCACTGAGCCGCCGGCGGTGGAGGCATTTGCCTCCCATGCCATCTAGCGCTAATGTGATCCTGCTTGCACGACGCGAATGCGACTCGTTCGCGTCACCGCATCACTTTCTCGAGGGGAGCGGGAATATGAAGCGGATTCAAGGCAAGGCGCCGGCGTGTTCGTTGCTGAGGAACACGTGCGGCGCAACCGTGGCGATCGTCCTCGCATCGCTGGTTCACGGACAGCCTGCTGCACCGCCCGTGGAGCCGCCGCCGATCCCGAGGTTTCAGAAGGTCGTCGTCACCGGCTCGTGGATCCCGCTGCAGACGCTCGAGAGCGAGAGTCCGGTCAACTTCGTCACCGCGCGGGACATCGCGTTCACCGGTCTCACGAACATTTCGGACGTTCTCAACCAGTTGCCGTATGTGAGCGCGGATCTCGGGAGCATGGTGCTGTCGAGCACGTCCACGGTGAACCTGCGCAATCTGGGATCGACCCGGACGCTGGTGCTAATCGACGGGCGCCGGCTGCCCGCTGGCGACCCGCAGAACTGGGCCACCGACCTCAACCAGATCCCCGCCTCGCTGATCCGGCGCGTGGAAGTGCTGACCGGTGGCGCATCCGCGGTCTACGGCTCCGACGCAGTCGCGGGTGTCGTGAATTTCATCATGAACGACCGGTTCGATGGCGTGCAGCTCTCCTTGAACGGTAGCGGCTACAACCATCAGCAGCACGACGCCTCGGGAGTCTCCTCCGCTGTCGCCGCGCTTTCGGTCACCAATCCTTCGCAATTCCAGGTTCCGGGGGACACGGGTCTCGATGGACAGGTCCACGACTTCAACGCGACGTTCGGACGCAACTTCGCGAGTGGCAGCGGCAACGTCACGGGTTATTTCGAGTACAGGAAGATGCAACCCGTTGTGCAAACGGCGCGGGATTTCAGCGCATGCGCGATCGGCACGAATGGGCCTGGCACGGACTTCGTGTGCGGCGGTTCCGTGACGAGCTATCCGGGGCTCTTCCTGGATGCGAAAACCGGTAACGGCTTCACGATCTCCGACGCGGCCGGCAACGTGCGGCCGTTCGTCCCCTCGACCGACCAATTCAACTTCGGCGCCTTTAAGCACTTCCAGGTCGGCGACGAGCGCTACCTCTTCGACACATTTGCGCATTACGACGCATTGCCGAGCATTCGTGTTTACGGCGAATTCGAATTCATGGACTCGAAGGCTCGGGTGCAGCTCGCGCCAAGCGGCAGCTTCTTCGGCGTGGACACGTACACGCTGTACGACTCGAATCCTCTGCTGTCGCCTTCTTTCAAGGCGGCATTCGGCATCACGCCCGCCACGCCAGGCATGCTGCTGATCGGCCGGCGCAACGTCGAGGGCGGCGATCGCCTCGTCCTTGCCGAGCACAAGTCCTATCGTACTGTCGTCGGCGCGAAGGGCGACTTCCTGGGCGGGACGTGGAACTACGACGCCTGGTGGCAGTCCGGGAAGATCGTGAATTCGGACATCGGCCTGCACGACCAATCGCGCCCGCACTTGTTCAACGCACTGAACGTCGTCACGAATCCTGCGAACGGTCAGCCGGTGTGCGCCTCGGTGCTCGACGGCAGCGATCCGAATTGCGTGCCGTGGGACATCTTCCACATCGGAGGGGTCACGCAGGCGGCGCTCGATTATCTGGAGCTCACCGGACACGAGGGCGGCTACACCTCGCAGGATGTGGTAGGGGTGCACCTCGACTCCGACCTCGGGCAGGCATACGGGTGGAAGCTCCCCTGGGCGAGGAATGGCATCGGCGTGGCGCTGGGCGCCGAGCATCGCACCGAGAGACTCGTGTTCAATGCCGACGACTGCTACTCGGTTCCCTTATGCGCGAGCAAGGGTGGACCCGACCTGCCGGTGAGCGGCCAATACCGCGTGAATGAGTTTTTCGGAGAAGCCCGCGTGCCGATCGTCGAGAACCAGCCGGGGGTGCAGGGCCTCGCTTTCAACGCGGCCTACCGGTGGTCGAACTACACCACGAGTGGTTCGACCCGCACCTACGGGCTCGGTGGCGAGTGGTTGCCGGTCAGGGAAGCGCGGCTGCGAGGCACCTACCAGCAGGCCGTGCGAGCGCCGAACATCATCGACCTGTTCACGCCGCAGGGGACAAGCCTCTTCGCCATGAACGCCGATCCCTGCGGGCCCACGATGGGGGCCACGCTGGAGCAATGCCTGCAGACCGGGCTCAAGCCCGGCCAATACGGGCAGAACATTCTCGACGATCCGGGATTTCAGTACCACAACCTCGTGGGTGGCAACCCGGATCTCAAGCCCGAGACCGCGAAGACCTACACCGTCGGCGCCGTTCTCCAGCCGGTGGCACAACTGCGCGCCACGCTGGACTACTGGAACATCAGGATCGCCGAGGTCATCGGCACGATTCCCCCAACCTTGGCTCTCACCCAGTGCTTGTCGGTCGGGCAGTTCTGCGACCTGATCCATCGCGATCCGAACTTCGGCACCCTCTGGCTCAACGGCGGTTTCATCACCAGCACCAACATCAACCTGGGCAGGCTGAAGACCGATGGGTTAGACGTCACCGCAGATTGGACTCTCCCTCTCGATAAGTACGGCAGGCTCTCGATCGGCTTCATCGGCACCTGGCTCGACCACCTCATCAGCGAGCCTGTTCCCGGACTCGGCTCCTACGACTGCGCCGGTCTCTACGGAAGCACCTGCGGGCTGGCGCCAAGATGGCGCTCGCGCCTGCAATCGATCTGGAGTTCGCCGTGGAGCTGGGACTTCGGCGCGACGTGGCGGTATTTCAGCTCGGTGGCCATCGATCAGAGCTCATCGAACCCGCTGCTCGCCGGCGCCTTCGATCCGAAGATCGGCCATCTGGGAACGCGAAGCTATCTGGACCTGGTGGCGCAATGGAGGATCACCGAGAACCTCATCGTCCGGGGCGGGGTGAACAACGTCTTCGACCGCGATCCGCCGATCACCACCACCGGGAACAACGGCAACACCTATCCGCAGACGTACGATGCGCTGGGTCGGTTCTTGTTTCTGAACGTCACGGCGAAGTTCTGAACCGGCATCGCGGCAAGATCATTCTTCCGGAAATCCGGCTTTGCGCAGGCCGGCGAGGAGGTGGGTCTCGGTCTGCTGCACGAATGAGGGGTTGTCCGACCAATAGAGCTTTTTGAAATCGGCGATCGACGTCCCTGGACGGAGTTCGAGCAGCGCTCCTTTCTCACTCGCGGCTTTCGCAGGCTCTCCTTTGAGTGCGTAACCGGCCACGAGGTAAAGGTGCGGTAGCCACCAGTCGTCGAGCGCAACGTCTTTTTCGCAAGCGGCGATCGCGTCGTCGTAACGGCCGAGAGCCATGGACGCACCACAACGTTGGAGCATCGCCCAGCCCGCGGTTTCCGGGTTCGTGTCCTTCACTGCCCGATCGGCCAGGGCAAGCGCCTCCTGAGGCTGACCCAGAAGAAGCATGATCTTTGCGCGATATATGGCGAGCCATCCGCCAGCTTCAGGAGAGAAGCCCGATTTGTCGCTCGCTTGCAGAGCCGCTTCCCAACGCCCCTGCCGTATCAGGGTATCAGTTCGGTACTGCCAGGAAGTCCCGTTGGCTATGTCGATGCTCACGGCACGAAACGACAGTTCATCCATTTCGCGCAGGATGCGGACGTAGTCGGGCTTGGGTGCAAAGTCCAGCTCATACTCCAACGTGCGCCATCGAGCCCGTATGGCCGGCACGTAATTGGGGTCAAGCCGTAGTGCCCGGTCGAACCACGTCCGTGCTTCCAGTGCCGCAGGCACAGTGTTGTTATTGGCATACATTATCGCGCCGCCATGCCACACGAGTTCCGGTGGTCCGGCGTTCGGCGGCGGCGGTCCTGCAAAACGGCGAAAGAAGGCCGTCTTGACGCCATCCCACATTTCACCGCCGAGCGCCGAGAGCAACGCCGCCGTCATATCCTTCGGGTCACCTGCTCTAGCGATTTCTACACGCTTGCTCCACACCGGCGTCGCACTTGGTGCTTCAATGATCTGTAGGTACAGCTCGACCCGATCGTCACCGACGCGCCGAATCTCGCCCTCCACAAGGTACGTTGCATCGAGTTCGCGGCCGACCTTGCGCGGGTCGATAGCTTTGCCTTTATATGGCGCGACAAGATCTCGCGAGACCCATTGCATCAAATCAGACTGAGGGTTCGCGCGCCCTGTCAGCTCCCGCGTAAGCTCGCTTGCGATGGCCTCTCCCTCCCGCCAATCACCGACGGACGTAAAGGGAATTGTTGCTACCGCTGGGCGCGGCAATGCCGGCAGGGTGGTTTTCCAAGGCTTGTACACGTACAGCGGCAGCGCGATCGCGATCAACAGAGTGAGTGCACCGGCTGTTGCTAGCTTTGGCTGTCGCCACCACGCCTTCGTCCGCCACGCCTTCGGCGAATCCGTCGGTGCGCGCAGCGGCGCGATCCCGGGCTCGCCGACTTCGTGCACCGTCACGGGCTCCGCCACACCCTTGAAGTGATAGCGTCCATGCGCGACCCAGCGCACCGGTCCAGGGTATCCGGTGAAGTCGCGCTCGCCGCGTTGCACGAGCGTTTGCACGACCGCCGAAACCAGTATCTGCCCGGGGAGTGCAAGCCCCATCAGCCGCGCGGCGACCGGTTTCGCCAAGCCCTCGACTTCGACCGGCTTCGCGCCGTGAGCCACATCGTCAGGTGCGTTGTCCCAAACCATCACTTCCCCGACGTGGATACCTACTCGCGCACTTAGCGCTTGCTTGGCTTCTTCGGCGAGCACGCGCAGGGCGCGTTGATATTCGAGAGCGAACGCCACCGCCTCGATGGGCCGTTCGAACAGCAGCAGGAAACCATCGGTCTTGTCGATCTCGCGGCCGCCGTGACGCTGTACAGCTACGCGCACGAGGCGGTCGTGCCGGCGAAGCAGGTCGGCGGCGGTCTTGTCGCCCAGGCGCTCGACCAGCGTCGTCGAATCCGTCAGGTCGCAAAGGACGAGCGCGCGCAGCAGGGTCCCGATGCTCTGATCCCCACTCTTGCCGCGGACTGGCGAGGTTTCTGCCTTCATTGCTGCCATCTACGCGCTGTCGCTAATGCGCTACCGCCGACTGCGCCAAATGCAACAGCTTCTGCGCGACCGCGGCGCGATCGTTGACCTCCAGCCGCGCGTATACCTGCTTCACGTGAGAGCTGGCGGTATTGAAGCTCAACCCGAGATCATCGGCGATTTCCCGGTTGCTCTTACCGGCAGCGATCAGCAGAGCCACTTCGCGCTGCTGCGGCGTCAGCGCTGCCAGGCCTGTCCCGCGCACCAAGGAAAGCGAGCGCGGCTCTTCTCGCCGAATGAGCAGGCCGATCTGGTCGGCCGCGCTCTGTTTCGGATCGGGTAGACGGAAACCACGGATCGCGAACCGGCCCCACGCCGTATCGTGAATGATCTCTCTCGCACGCGGTGCGGCGCCTTTCTCGGACACGAGATCTTCGCACAGTCTCTGAACGAACAATTCGATCGCCTCGCGCTCCTTAAGTGCGTTGCGCGGCGAGACTTCGGCGAGCGCCGCGATGCGCAACAAGCGGCGCCAGCTCTCGGATGCGCTGATGATGGCGCCTGCGATGCTTACGATGCCCAGGTCTTCTTCGACCGTGATCGCCGTATCTTCCTGAGGAGTGCTCCGCGCATTCGCTCCGAGGCCGATTGCAAGATAGCGGAGCACGGAGCGCAGCGTCTCCGCATCCCCCTTGCCGAATGGTTTGTCGGCAGCGCCGCGATAGAAGCTGATCTGAGCGAACGGCCTCGCGGCTTCCTTCAGGATCCCGTAGAGCACATGGTACGCATCGAGCCGATGCATGACGTCGCGGAAATAGTCCGTGTCTTGCTCGGCACGGCTGAACGAGTGAAACGAAACGGGATCGTCGTTCTGCGCCCGACGGTGGAAGGCGTCCGAAAAGCTCCTCGCTTTGACCGCGTAGTGCTTCTCGTAATACGCCGCCATCGCGTCCGGCGGGAGTAGCCGCTCGGCGTAGAGGTTCGTCATCTCGCCCTGGTGATCTACCCAGAACACGCCCGCGGAATGCGACGGAATCAGTCTTCGCAGCTCGGGCAGCAGGCACTGGGCGACCGTCTGCGGCGGAAGCCCGAGCGTGCACAACTTCCGGATGAAGGAGACATCCCGGACGCGCGCCATGGATCCCTTCCCTGGGCGTCGGTCAGTGCTTTCTCACCCAACTGGGTGCTGATCCGCTTTTCGGGAACGACTATCGTGCCATCAACCGAAAAAGGCACGTACCTCGCGAAAGCGGACTTACTGACGCCCTGGCACTCGGACTAGGGTAGCAAAGGGGGTTCGAATGAACAAGCTGACTTGCCTTGCATGCGCGTTACTGCTGACGACGGCCCCAGTGGGGGCCGCCGACCTCGCTAGCCCAGTTGCTGACATGACGAGGGCGACCGGCCACCCAAGCCCTATCGTGTCAGCAGAGCCCGCTAGCTTGGGTGCTGACATGACGAGGGCGACCGTCCAGGCAGGCCCTATCGTGTCGTCTTGGAATCCGGACGGGTCCGACATCGGGTACGGGTTTGCGGGAGTGTTGGACCGCTTCAGCGACAGCGGCGCGAAGCCCTGGAGCGTTCTGACGGTCGGGGCCCAGATCGTCGCCACTGACCATACCGGCATCAATCAAGTGGTCTTTGGGATCGCAACCGAAGCTGTTGCCGATTTCGGCAGCTTTTCGGAGCTCACAGGCGTCGAGGCTACCGCGTTCAACCGCGAGCCCGACAACCCATGGCGGAAGATCAGCCTATGGTCGACCTTCAAGAACCGGCCCGACACCGAATACTCGATGCCCCCGATCGATGCTGCGAACATGGACTCCCAGGCGCTTCGCATCGAGAGCCAGCCGGGAACGGGATTCGAGCGCGGCGTCGTGTTCGCTCGGATCAGCCTGCACCCATCGAGAACGTTGGTCCGCCCTGTGGCGATCGATTTCGCGGAAATGGACGAGGCGGCGGTTGAAGGCGTCGATATCATTCGCTTTCCGGACGGCTGCAGCGTCGTCTACCTCGGGCATGGCACGTTGGGCACGAGGTGCGACCAGTAGGCGGAGAACGCGCGATGTTGGCTGCCTCGCGTCACTTTCGCGAAGACGACATGGCAACCGATGGTACGGATGCGAGCTCGATCGAGCGCCATGCGCTGGCTGCGACGCTCGACAATTTCACTGTCGGCGTAATCATTGTGACTCATGGCAATCGCATCCTCTACGCGAACCGTGCCGCGACGCGGATGTTCGCGGGGGGCCGTCCGATCCGCGCCGTGAATGGACGTCTGTCTACCCGCGATCCGGCGGCTACCGATCAGCTCGGCAAGGCCATCGCAAATGTACTTCAGAGGCACTCGGGGCTCGGGACTGCTGGGAGCGGCGTCCCGCTCGGGAGCCCGCTTGATGGCTTTGCGATAGCCCACGTCATCCCACTTGCTCGCGCCGAGCTAACCCGGGAAACCGTGTCAGAGTTTACGGCTGCTGTCCTCGTCACGCGTGCTGCGGATCGTCCCGCCGTTGACGTCGCCCCGGTTGCGGATTGCCTCGGCCTCACTCCATCCGAAGCCCGCCTCGTGGAGAAGCTGATGATCGGCGCCACGCTTGCGGAAGCCGCTGCCGCACTCGGTATCGCCGGCACCACAGCGAGGACTCATCTGACGCACGTCTTTTCTAAGGTTGGTGTGTCGCGGCAAGTCGACCTGGTGGCACTGATCCACCACCTCGTCCCGCCAGTACAAAAGCCAGCCGTGAATTGATGCGGCATGCGAGCGCCCCACCGCTTCGCCCATGCTGACCCGGATCATACGTTCGTACGATGCGCTGCGGATTCGCACCCTACGCGTCGCTGAGCAGAGACCGACCTGCCCAGGGCACAGCAACGGCTCGGGTACAAGAGCGTCAAGACGACTGAGACTTACCTGCGCGCCGGGCCGGCGACAAGGTGACGCCGACCAAGTAATCCAGCGAATTGCGGAACGCGGCCGGTCTTGCGGAACGAAAGCGCAACCACCAAACCCGCCGCGACCCGCATGTGGATTGAGTAGCGAGGGAGGGACTTGAACCCCCGACCAAAGGATTATGATTCCTCTGCTCTAACCAGCTGAGCTACCTCGCCGAAAGGGGCAGAATTATCGGCGATCCGCGGCGAGACTGTCAAAAGCACGCGGCCGCGCAACGCGCCGCCCCGGCCCTTCGCCGCTTCGGCGCCGTCGCGCTACAGCGGCGCGGCGCCGGTGCCAGCGATCTCCGCGTACGCCGAGTGGTTGTGGATCGACTCGAAGTTCTCCGAGGCGACGCGGAAGCGGCCGATGCGCGGATCACGCCTGAGCCGCAGCGCGATGTCGCGGACCAGGTCCTCGACGAACTTCGGATTGTCGTAGGCGCGCTCGGTGACGAACTTCTCGTCGGAGCGCTTGAGCAGCCCGTAGAGCTCCGAGGAGGCCTCCTCCTCGGCGATGCGCGCGAGCTCCTCGAGCGTGAGCTCGCCGCCCGCCAGCTCGACGCGCACGGTGATGTGGGAGCGCTGGTTGTGCGCGCCGTAGTCGGAGATCTTCTTCGAGCACGGACACAGGCTCGTCACCGGCGCAACCAGCTCGATCGCCACTCGCGTCCGCGTGTCGGCTCCGGTCTCGATCGACCAGCGCGCGTCGTAGTCGAGCAGACTCTCGACTCCCGACACCGGCGCGGCCTTGCGCACGAAGTACGGAAACGCCAGGTCGATGCGGCCGGTCCTCGCGCCGAGCCGCTCCAGCATGCGCGCGTGCATCGCCCGCAGCGCGGTCAGGTCGAGCGGCCCACGGCGCTCCTCGAGCACCTCGATGAAGCGCGACATGTGCGTGCCCTTCACGTCGTCCGCCAGGCCGACATACATCCCCAGCTCGGCGATGGTGTGCTGCACGCTGCCGTCCGCCTCGCGCAGGGCGAGCGGATAGCGCAGGCCCTTCACGCCCACGCGCTCGATGGGGAGCTCGCGCGCATCGGGCAGCGACTGGGTATCGGGCAGCGGCAGGTATTCGGGCGCGTTCAAGTGGGTTCCTCGGTGTTCGATTTCCGCGATCCCATCAGATGCGTCATCCACGGCCTACGTTCCGCCGAACCATATGCCGGCAGCCGCGGGCGTTTCAACCCTGCGGCTCTACGGGTTTATCGGCGAGCAGCTTTTCGATCAGCGAAACGAGCTCGCGGTCGTTCGGCTCGACCCGGCTCGCGAACGTCGCCACCGGATTGCCGTCGCGGTCGACGACGTACTTGTGGAAATTCCACTTCGGCGCCTGGCCGGTCCGGGCGATCAGATCGGCGTAGAGCGGGTTGGCGGCGAGGTTCTTCACGGTCGTCTTCTCGAACATCGGGAATTGCACGCCGTAGGTGAGCCGGCAGAACTCCGCGATCTCCTTGTTGCTGCCCGGCTCCTGCGCGCCGAAGTCGTTCGTCGGAAAGCCGAGCACGACCAGGCCGCGATCCTTGTACTTGCGGTACAGGGCTTCGAGGCCTTCGTATTGATGGGTGTAACCGCAGTAGCTCGCGGTGTTCACGATCAGCAGCACCTTGCCGCGGTACTGGCACAGCGATTCCGGCTTGCCGGTCTGCAGCCGGTTGAACTCCCGGTCAAGGAGCGCCGGGCAGGATGCCGCGGCGGCGATTTGCGCCGAGTCGGCACGAGCAGGCGCGGCGGGCCACAGCATCAGCGCGGACAGCGCCATGGCGACGGTGCACACGGTTGCCTGCGGAGCCATCGGAGTTCTCCTCGGGGAAGAAAAGTATAGCATCGCCGTTTGTCTTGGACAGCGGGTCGACAGCTTAGATCAGGGTCGTGCTAGTCTTGAGCTGGGTAACGCCATGGCAACCGAGGAAACGCTGTTCAATATCAGCGCCGTGGAGCGCGAGACCGGCCTTTCCAAGGACGTGCTGCGTATCTGGGAGCGCCGCTATGGCTTTCCGCGGCCACGCCGCGACGAGAACGCCGAGCGCCAGTACACCGCGGAGGAGCTGGCGCGCCTGCGCACCATCAAGCGGCTGATGGACACCGGCTTGCGGCCCGGCAAGCTCATCCGCCAATCGCTCGAGGAATTGAGCGTGCTCGCGGAGAAGCGCATCCGGCCGCGCCGCGAGGTGCCGCCGCCGGCGGTGGAGAGCGACGTGCTGGGGTTGCTCAAGGGTCACGACGCGGCTGCGCTGCATGCCGCTCTCAGCGGGTTGCTCCTCCGCCATGGCGTGCAACGCTTCGTGCTCGAGACGGTCGCTCCGCTCAATCGCGCCGTCGGCGAGGCGTGGATGCATGGCGACCTGCAGGTGTTCGAGGAGCACCTCTACAGCGAGCACCTGCAGCTCGTGCTGCGAAGCGCCGTCAACGCGATGCCGCGAGGCCAGGGAACGCCGAGGATGCTGCTCACGACCGTGCCGGGCGAGCAGCACGGTATCGGGCTCCTGATGAGCGAAGCGCTGCTCGCCTCCGAAGGCGCGCAGTGCGTATCGCTGGGCACGCAGACGCCCTTCGAGGACATCCGCCGGGGGGTGCTCGCTTACAAGACCCAGGTGCTCGCCGTCTCGTTCTCGACCGCGTTTCCGCTGCGTCAGGCCGGCGACGCCATCGCTGCGCTGCGCCGGGCCGTCGCGCCCGGCGTCGCTCTCTGGGCCGGGGGCGCGATCACCCGTCGGCTGCGCAGAACGCCTGCCGGCGTGCGACTTCTCCCGGATATCGCGGACGTGCTGCTGGCGCTGCAGGCCTGGCGAGTCGACCCGGGCGCTTCGGGCGCGCGCTGATCGACTCGCCCTGTGACCGCGTTCCTCCTCATGCTGGCCCTCGTTTTGGGCACCGGCGCGTACGTGCGCTGGGCCACGGGCGGGATCCATGATGGCGCGTCGGCCGCCTCGTTCCTGCTCGGCGCGCCGATCGCGTACTTCGCGCCCGCGCTCGCGCTGGTGACGCTGTGGTTCGCGATGGCTTGGATCTGGCGGACTCCGCGGCCGGCGGACGCGCGCATCGGGCTCAAGGCGACGCTTCGCATGTACTGGACGGAGGTCTGGGTGATCGCGATCTCGTGGCCGCTCATGGCGCTGCATCGCCTGCTGATCCGCGATCCCGAGCCCGCGCCGAGTGCGCGCCCGGTGCTCCTCGTCCACGGCGTGCTGGTGAACGACGGCGTCTTTGCCTCCTTCCGACGGTATCTGCGACGGCAGGGCGTCGATCCCGTCTACACCATCAACTACGGCCCGCCGCTCGCGGGTATCGAGCACTTCGCAGAGCAGCTCGACGCGAAGATCGAGGTGGTGTGCGCCGCGACCGGCGCACAGAGCGTCGTGCTGATCGGGCACAGCATGGGAGGCCTCGTCGCCCGCGCCTATCTCCGCCGCTTCGGCGGCCGGCGCGTCGATCGGCTGATCACGCTGGGCACGCCTCACCACGGCAGCGTGCTCGCCTACCTCTTCCCGGGCCGCAGTCTCGCTCAATTGCGGCCCGGGAACACCTGGCTCGCCGACCTCAACCGCGACGAGAACCTTCCTCCGCCCGCGCCGATCACCTCGATCTGGTCCTGGCACGACAGCATGGTCGCGCCGCAGGCCAGCGCGGTCCTCGCTCAGGCCGAAAACGTCTCGCTGCTCGGCGTCGCGCACAATGCGCTGCTGGCGGATGCTGAAGTGAGACGTCGGGTGATGACTGAGCTGTCAAGGGCAACACCGTGTGCGATGGGTCATCTTCCATAGCAGATCGCTCGAGGCTTGCCTGCACGCCGCGTGTCGCGCCGGCTCCCGCGTTATGGTAGGCTACAGACGCTCGGCCCTGAATTAGCCGCGAGAGTTCTCTCGCGGCGGGCAGCCAGCGCAGGTCTTCTAATGGGGAGAACACACATGCTAACAAGAATCGTCAATGAGCCTGCTCGTTGTCTCGGCCTATTAACTGCCCTAGCCTTAGCAACGGTGCTGCTGTGCGGCTGCGCCTCCGCTCCGGGATTCGACGTCGCCGCACCGACCGCGACCCATCGGACAGTCAGCATCGAGATATACACGAACAACTATGCACCCGAAGGCTGGTCGTGTACGAGCAAGGGTAAGTACACGATTTGTCTCAGCGAAGACCCGATCGATTTGAGCCATGACCCTGACCCGGTTCTGATCACTTGGTCATTGGCCGCACAGGGTTGGAGCTTCGTGCGCAACAAGGGCATAAAGATCACCGGCGGCGGCTGGCACGAGACGGAGGTAAGCGGTACGCAATACAACGCCTGGAACAGGAAAGACAGGCAGGCCCACAAGTACGAAATCAACGTCGTCAACGCCAACGGCGATCCGGTGACGTGGGATCCCTTCATCTGGAACAACTGAGACGGTGGGCCGCGCGACCCTGGTTGGGTCAACCGTACCGATCGAGCCAAGCCTTGGCTTCGATCATGGCCTGATCGTACGAGAGCGCTCGGCCTGCTTTCTCTGCTTCGGCAAACGCACCGACACCGAAGTTCGAGCGCGCCGCGGCAACGAGGGGCATGAGAAACGCTTCATCAGCGGGATCGCGGTGAAGGCCGGTCTGTTGTAGTTGCGCTTCGGCGGCCCCGAAAAACAGGGCCGCCCGCTCGGGTGCATCTTTGAGCGCGGCCAGTCCGGCGGTCACGTCCAGAGCGCTGACCCCGGCTGGCTTGGAGCCCAGGTCCTCGGCGATTGCGAACACTTCCATGAGCTCCGTTCGCACCCGATCGGCGCGGCGTTCGCCGATCGCGACCATCGCGAGATTGAGCAATCCGATGGCGATGCTCTGGCGGTCTCCGAGCTCGCGCGCGAGCAGGACAACCTTCTCGTACAGTGGCTCCGCCTTGTCGAGCGCCCCCTCGACACGATGAACCTGCGCGAGAGCGGTGAGCGCCGCAGCGACATCGCGCTTGCTGCCCAGGTCGAGAGCCAACTCGAGCGCCTCTTCGAAGTATTCGCGAGCACTGGCTGCTTTGCCGCGACCGAGCGAGGCGACGCCCAACGGCTGCAGCACGGCTGCAACCATGCGCTTGTCGCCAATCTCGCGCGCGATTGCGAGGCTTTCCTCCAGGTGAGGCTGCGCCTCGGCATAGCGACCCATCACGCAACCGAGCTGTCCGGCGTCGAACAGCGCGCCGGCGCGCACGATAGTTCTTTCGCGGGCGCCGGGGCGAGCTAGCGCCTCGGTAATCAGACGCTGCCCCAACGCCAGAAGGCCGCGGCTGATCCAGTAGTGCCTGAGCGAGCACACGAGACGCAAGCCTTTGTCGTCGTGCCCTGCCAGGTTAGGCGCCCAAGAGTGAGCGGACAGCACGTTCTCTCTCTCCAAGTCCAACCTGGCGAGCCACGCACCCTGCTGCGGTCCCACAAGCTCGGGCCGGGCATGCTCCGCAAGGGCCAGGTAGAACTCGAGATGGCGACCGCGCGCGGGTTTCTCCTCCTCCGAGTCGCGCAAGCGCTCAAGGGCGTACTGATTGACGGTGTCGAGCAGCCGATAGCGCTTTCCCGACGCCTCCAGTACGACGAGCGACTTCTCCACGAGGGCAGTCAGGAGGTCCAGCACGTCGGATTCGGACAAGTTCCCGGTGGCGCACACCCCTTCGGCCGCGTCGAGCGTCCAGCCGCCGGCGAACACGGCCAGCCGCCTGAGCACCGCGCGCTCGCGTTCATCGAGCAGGTCGTAACTCCAGTCGATGAGCGCGCGCAGGGTCTTTTGGCGCGGAAGCGCCGTGCGATCGCCTCCAGTAAGCAGTCGAAACCGATCGTCGAGCCGTTCGGCAATGTCGTGCACCGATAGGGCACGCACTCGGGCGGCGGCCAGCTCTATCGCGAGAGGGATGCCGTCGAGTCGGCGGGAGATTTCGCCGATGGCGGTGGCGTTGTCCTTGGTCACCTGAAACGAAGGCTGCGCGGCGGCGGCGCGATCGAGGAACAGCCGGATGGAGTCGTACCGCTCCAACGAGGTGGAGGTCAAGACATCCGATGAAGCGGGGATCGCTAGCGTCGGCACGGGATAAGTCGCTTCCCCTGCAAGGTGCAAGGCTTCGCGGCTCGACGCGAGGATCCTGACGTGTCGGCTTGACTCGAGCAGCTCCTTAGCCAGCTCCGCGCAGGCTTGGACGAGGTGCTCGCAGTTGTCGAAGACGAGCAGCATCCTCCGATCCTTGACGTGCCTCTTCAGCGTGTCGAGCAGGCTCGAACCAGGCTCTTCCTTGAGACCCAGCACCGAAGCCACGGCCTGCGCCACGAGCCGCGGATCCCGAAGCGGCGCGAATTCCACCAGCCACGCGCCATCGGGAAATTGGTCTAGCACATCGGCCGCGACCTGGAGCGACAGTCTCGTCTTGCCGATGCCCCCGACCCCGTGAAGAGTCAGCAGACGGTTGTTCGCGAGCATTTTTACGACATCAGCGCGCTCACGCTCGCGACCGACAAACGACGTGAGTTGCTGGGGCAGGTTGTTCGGAACGGCCTCCAGCGAGCGCAGCGCGGGGAAATCCTGACGAAGCTCCGGATGGACGATCTGATAGACGTGTTCGGAGGTGGCGAGGTCGCGCAATCGTACTGTACCGAGATCGCGCAGTGCGGCATGCGGCGGCAGGCGTTCCCCCGCCAGCGTCGCCACGGCCTCGGAGACGAGCACTTGCCCTCCATGAGCTGCACTCATGATGCGCGCGGCGCGGTTGACAGCGCGGCCAAAGAAGTCGTTGTCGCGACTTTCGTCGACGCCGGCGTGTATGCCGCAGCGCAGCCTCAGCAGGATCCCGCCGGTCGATTCGGGCTCGGCAATGGTTCTCTGCAATGCAACCGCCGCGTGGACGGCGTCAGAGGGGTCATCGAACACCGCATGGATCCCGTCGCCGGTAGTCTTGACCACCACCCCGTGATGGCGTTGCACAGTCTCTCTGGCGATCTCGTCGTGGCGCGCCAGCGCCAGGCGCATCTGGTCCGGCTTGTCTTCCCACAGCCGCGTGCTGCCCTCGATGTCGGTAAACAGATACGTGACGACGCTCGGAGATGCCGGCATTTCACGGCCCGCGCCCTGTGGGACGTCAAGCAGTGTAGCGCATGCGTCGGTTGACCAGCGGATGGCCGGATGAAGCTCCCAGACCCAGCGGCCGATCGCGACCGGCGGTAGAACGCAGCGCGCACGAGCCCGGCCTCGGCGCGGCTCGAGAGGCTCGCTCTGGCAATACCGGGCGGTTCCCCAGCGTCTCTAGGGAGCCTAGTTACCCCGCCGATGCGATTCGGCGATGGACTCGATCTTCGGCTCGAGCAGTTGATGCTGCATCGATGCCGCGGCCGTATTCGGGTCGTCCGGAATGAGCGTCACGATCAGACCGGCGAGCGTTACGGTCGCGACGGCGAAAGCGATCGCCACGATGAGCCAGTAAAGTTTGCTCGTCCTCATGCCGACCACTGTACTGGCTCTGCACGGGCCGCTGCTGTCTACAATTCCGCATGCCGTTCACTGACAATTCGCGGTGTGCGGGCTTCGCGCCTGCGATCGGCGCTGGCTTCGTCGAGCGCACCTACCAGTGGATCCCCTGCGTCAGCTGCGCGAACGCCATCTGCTCGGCGGTGAGCGCCTGCGGCTCGCCGTCCTTCCTGCCGGCGGCGGCGGGCGAATCCGGGAACATGTTGAAGGCGGTGTTGAGCAGGATCTGGGTGAGCTTGGGTGCGATCGCGTGCGCGACCGCGCCGAAGATGCCGAGCCTCGTGGCGATGCGCACCGGCTTGTAGACGATCGCCTCGACGACGAGATCCGCGGCCTCCTCGGGCGCGAGCGTCGGGACGTTCTCGTACATCCGGGTCGGGGCGATCATCGGCGTGCGCACCAGCGGCATGTTGATCGTGGTGAAGCTGATGCCCCTGTCGAGGAATTCTGACGCGGCGCACGCCGAGAACGCGTCGAGCGCCGATTTCGAGGCGACGTAGGCCGAGAAGCGCGGCGCGTTGGAGAGCACTCCGATCGACGAGATGTTGATGATGTGCCCGGCCTTCTGCTCGAGCATCTTCGGCAGGAACCCCATGATGAGCCGGAGCGACCCGAAGTAGTTGAGCTGCATCGTGCGCTCGAAGTCGTGGAAGCGGTCGAGCGAGTTGACGATGCCGCGCCGGATCGAGCGGCCGGCGTTGTTGACGAGGTAGTCGCAGACGCCGTGGTCCTTAAGGATTGCGGCGACCAGCGCGTCGGCGGCGGCCATGTCCGAGAGATCGCAGGTATACGTCCAGGCCCTGCCCCCCGCGGCCTCGATCTCCTTCTTCGTCTCGACCAGCTTCTCCTCGCCGCGCGCGACCAGCATGACCTTGGCGCCCCCGGAAGCGAGCTTGAGCGCGGTCGCCCGCCCGATGCCGGAGGAGGAACCCGTGATCACCACTACCTTGTCGCGGACGCGCCCGGAGAGGCTGCGGTCGATGAACAGATCCGGGTCGAGGTTGCGCTCCCAGTAGTCCCACAGCTTTGCCGCGTAGCTCTCGAGATGCGGCACCTCGATGCCGGAGCCCTTGAGCGCCTTGGCGGCCTCGCGGTTGTCGTAGCGCGTCGGCCAGTTCACGAACTGGAACACGTCCTTCGGTATGCCGAAGTCCTTGAGCACGGCGCGGAGCATGCGCTTGATTGGAGCGAGCGAAGCCACGCCGTACAGGATCGGCGCGGGGATGAAGCCGAACATCCGCGCGTTGATGCGCATGGTCATCTGCGGCGCGTGCGCCGCCTTGGCGAAGATGTTAAGCACCTCGCCGATGCGGTGCGGCGCCGGGTCGGTAAGGTGGAAGCACTTGCCGTCGAGACCTCGCTTGTGCGCGAGATGGTCGAGCGCCGCGGCGACGAAGTCGA
>Ga0187776_10000580_pt1 | contig 17689 bp, 12 predicted proteins | sample 0216_BV02_MP12_2_FD_132426 | JGI IMG/M metagenome (GOLD analysis project Ga0187776, IMG submission 132426) | Tropical peat soil microbial communities from peatlands in Department of Meta, Colombia - 0216_BV02_MP12_20_MG | ecosystem: Environmental > Terrestrial > Soil > Wetlands > Peat | place...
GCGAACCGAGAGGATGTTGCGCCCGCGCCGATCCTGAATGTTGGCAAAGACAACATTGGCTAGCTTCTCGCGATCGGCGTCGCTAAGCACGCTTATTTCCAGCAACTCGGAGCCGGCGGTATGGGGACGCAGCTCGACGCGCAATTTTTCCGGATAAGCAAAATGCTTCCGCCACTCCGCCAGCCACTCCTCCAGCACCTTGGTCGGGAACTCCGTCTGCACCAGATGCTGGAACTGCGTCGATCCCTTGCCCATCGCCTTGGTGGCAGCGGTGCGTCCGGAAACCGCGATCAATGCGGCGTCCAGCCGTGGTCCTCCCACCAGCGTTTGCGGAGTCCGATACGGCGATTCCAGCAGCCTGAATTTGCGCTGCAGGCGCGCCAGCGCCAGCATTCCGTCCTGCTTCAGCGCGGTGGCAAACTCCTCGGCAGCCAGACCGTCGATCTGATGCCCGCCATAGGTGATGAAGTTGAAAACGAAGCCCAGTTTCCCCAATTCTTCGGGGAACCGCCGCATTTCTTCGTCGCTCATGCCGGTGGTGTCCCAGTTGAACGATGGCGACAAGTTGTAGGCTAGCATCTTGTCTGGAAATTCCGCACGAATTGCGTCCGCGAACTTCGCGGCGTCTTCGAGATCGGCAGTCTTAGTCTCCATCCACAGAATGTCGGCGAAGGGAGCCGCCGCCAGGGACTTGGCGATTGCGTAATCGATTCCACCCTCGACCTGGTAGAAGCCCTCGGGAGTCTTCGGCAGCTCGCAATCCCAGCTGACCCGAACTCCCATGGCTTTCGCGCGCTCCTGCACATCGTAAAACGAAGCGCGCCGCGAGAAGGCGAGCCATTCTTCGACGGTCATGTCGAAGCTCACGCCCTCGTAGGTGCGCGACTCCATTACCTCGGCGACTGCCTGCGCATAAGTCTTCAGCCCCGCTTCTGACTGCCACACTTCCATGTAGCGGGTGTCAATCTTGTCGAGCGCGTTGTCGAGCCAGTTGGCGCTGGCGTTCTTGAGCGACTTCGCACTCTCCGCGATGAGTGGCATCAGCCCCACGCGCTCCAGCCAGGCGAATGCGGCCTGGTATGCGGCCTCGGAGACGGCGAACAACAAGTGTCCGCGGACCTCCTCCACTCCCAACTCAGAGAGCTTCCGCAAAATAGCCAGATACCCAAGCTTGTAGCTGGGCAGGTCGAGATTGGTCGCGCCCAGGATGAAGGGCTGATCGCGCTCGTCGCTGCGATTCTCCAGAAACGTCGCAGATTCGGCGTCGGTACGCGCCACGATGATGCCCGGAACCCGCATGATGTCGAGCTGCAGGCGGGCGGCGTTGAGCCGTTTGATCTGCTCGTCTTCCGCCACCAGCACCTTCCCACCCTGGTGGCCGCACTTCTTGGCTCCGGGCTTCTGATCTTCGATGTGGTAACCGGGTACGCCGGCCTCGACCAGCCGCCGGATCAGGTTGCGCACATGCGCGTCGCCGCCGTGGCCGGTATCGGCGTCAGCGATGATGAACGGACGATAGTCAACCACTGGGTTCGCCTTGCGTTGCTCTTCGCTCATGCGCATGCGCGCGAAGTGCTGATTCTTGTCAGCCGTGAGCAGCGCGCGTACCAATCCGGCTGCCTCGTCCGGCACCTGGCTGAGCGGATAGCTTGCCAGGTCGGGGCCGGGATCCTCGTCGGACGATCCCTTAGCCGACGTCGCCCAACCTCCCAGGTAGATCCCTTCCATCCCGATGCGCTTCATGGTCACGGCCTGCCCGGGGGAATAAGGACCGAAGGTCGTGATCTGCTTGCGTTGCTGGAACAGCTCGCGCAAGCGCGCGTAGAACGCTTCGGCAGCGCGCCGCGCGACCGTGTAGTCACCCGGAATCGTTCCTTGCTGCTCCGCCACCTGGCGTGGCGAGTAGAGACGGACGATGCCCGCAAACCGTGGATCGGCAAACCATTGCCTGGCGGCCTCGACCTGTTGCTCAGCTGTAGTCATGGTCGTTTTCCTGCGCTCGGCGCAAATAAATTTTGGAGATAAAAGGCGGAGCCATTGTACAGCGGTTCCCGCTGCCGGAGCGCTCTAAGCCAGGCTTGCCGCGGCGGCATCCCGCTTCGGGCGAATGCAGGCGTTTGGTGTTCCTGGGTCAGGAATCGCAACCCTTTGCAGGGATCGAATTCGGAAGGGTGAGTTTATGTTTAGTGCGACACGCTTACCGGCGCCGATGCCAGACAGTTGTTGGTTTCATCGGCTTCTTTCACGTAGTTGTACTGATCGGCACAGGCGATCAGGTAGTAGCTGCCCGCAGCCGTGCTTGCCGGAATGGTGACCATAGTTGTGCCCGCAGAGCTGGCTCCCGACGGCAGCGCCGACACGGAGCGAGTCGCGCCCAGTTGCACGCTGGATCCGCTCTTGGTTGGAGTAGTGGACAGGTAATAGCCGGTGTAAGAAGCAGCCGCGTTGCCGCTCCCTTGATTCAGTAGGGTATCGGAGAGCTGCGCCGCGGCCCCCGCCGTCAAGGTTTGCGGCACGCTGACGCTGGTCTCCACCAGGTCGGGCACGCCTACCGGCAGAGGCGCGGAGGTGGCCACGCAGTTATTGGTCTCGTCGGTCTCCTTCACGTAGTTGTACTGGTCGGCACAGGCAATCAGATAGTAGCTGCCCGGGGCGGTATTCAGCGGAATAGTAACGGTAGCTGCGCCTGAGGAACTGGCTCCCGCTGCCAACGCTGGCACGGAACGAGTCGCACCCAACTGCACGCTGGACCCGCTCTTGCTCAGTGTGGTGGACAAGTAGTAGGCGGTGTAGGAACTTGCAGCGTTGCCGGCCCCCTGGTTGAGCACAGTGTCGGAGATCTGCACCGCAATTCCCGCAGCTAACGGCCCGAGGGGATTGACGCTGCTCTCGACCAGGTCGGGCATGCCCATCGGCAGAGGCGCAGACGTAGCCAGGCAGTTGTTGGTTTCGTCGCTCTCCTTCGAGTAGTTATATTGATCGGCGCAAGCAATCAGGTAATAGCTGCCGGCCGCTGTGTTGAGTGGAATGGTTACAGTAGCCACTCCCGAAGAGGTGGCGCTCGCCGCCAATGCCGGAACTGAGCGGTTGGTTCCCAGCAGCACACTCGATCCGGTTTTAGCCGGTGTGGTGGACAGGTAATAGCCAGTGTAGGAAGCAGCCGCGTTGCCCGTCCCCTGATTCATCACGGTGTCGGAAATCTGCACCGCAACTCCGGCCGCCAACGGTCCCGGCACGCTGAGGCTGCTCTCAACCAGGTCGGGCAAACCCATCGGAAGCGGAGCCGCTGTAGCCACGCAGTTGTTAGTTTCGTCGCTCTCCCTCACGTAGTTGTACTGATCAGCGCAGGCAAGCACGTAATAGCTACCAGCCGCCGTGTTCAGGGGAATCATTACCGTGGCGAGACCGGAAGAACTGGCTCCCGACGGCAGAGCCGGTACGGAGCGGCTCGTTCCCAGCAGCACACTGGAGCTGGTCTTGTTGGGTGTGGTGGACAGGTAATAGCCGGTATAGGAATTACCCGCATTGCCGGTTCCCTGGTTCAGCACGGTATCGGAAACCTGCACCGACACTCCGGCGGCGAGCGGCCCTGTCAGACTTGCCGCGGTCTCAACCAGGTCTGGCAATCCTGCTCCCGAACCTTGCAGGCTGATCGATTGCGGACTGTTGCTGGCGTCATGTGAGACGGTCAGGCTGCCACTCCGATTTCCTACCGCCGACGGCGTGAATGTCACCGTAATCGTGCAGCTTCCACTACCCGCCACAGTGCTTCCACAGTTGTTGCTCTGGTTGAAGTCACCGCTGATCACGATGCTAACAATGTGAAGCGGGGTTTGCGTCTGATTGTTGGTCAGCACTACTTGCTTGGGCGCGCTGGTACTGCCGATCGGCACGCTGCCAAAATCGAGGGCATCAGGCGCCAGAGTGACCGGCGGCGGCACATAACCGATACCCGACAGCGCTGAAATCTGCGGGCTGTTGGGCGCATCGTCGGTAACGGTGAGAGCGCCACTCAGGGAACCCGCTGTTCTTGGGGTAAAGGTGACCGTTATCGCGCAGTTCGTGCCCGGCGCCAGACTCGTGGGACAGGCATTCGTCTGCGCAAAATCGCCGGTGGCAGCAATGCTGACCACGGTCAGCGGCGTGGTCTGGTTGTTGGTGAGGGTTACCGTGCGTGGGCCGCTGGTGGTGTTCAGATTCTGATTGCCAAAAGAAACCGCTGCCGGCGACAAGCTTACCGGAGCCGTGCAGGCTTGCAGCGCTTTATCCACATTCAGGCGCCCTCCGCTGACCGTGATCCCCGTCATGGAAGCGATGTTATCGACATTATTCAGAAGATCCGCTTTGAGCGACGAGGTGCTCAGTGGGCAGCGCGACAGCACCAGTGCAGCCGCGCCGGAGACGTGCGGGGTAGCCATCGAAGTTCCGCTCATCAATTGGTAGTTGCCTCCGGGAATCGTAGAGAGAATACTCACTCCCGGCGCCCCCAGGTGAACGCTTCCTGCTCCGTAATTCGAGAACGACGCCCGGTTATCGTTGTTGTCCGTGGCGGCCACGGCAATCAGGCTGGGCAAGTTGTAAGCGGCGGGATAGAAGGGCATGACGTCGTTATTGGATCCATTGTTACCTGCGGCAAAAACGAACAGCATGTCATTGTCGGCGGCGTGTTGGATTTCATCAGCCAGCGCCTGGGAGTAGCCGCCTCCGCCCCAGCTGTTCGAAACCACGCGAATGTTGGCGCTCTTCGTGGGTGCAAAAGCCTGCTTGGCCTGCACCAGGAACTCGATGGCCTCGATGGCATCCGCCGCCGTCCCCGAACCACTGGAATCCAGGAATTTGGCTCCGATCAGTTTGGTCGTCCAATTGACCCCCACCACACCTAACCCGTTATTGCCGGCCGCGCCGATTGTGCCCGAGACGTGCGTCCCGTGACCATGATCATCCATGGGATCACAGGAATTTGTGATGGCATTGAAGCCGTGGGAGCCGGCTGGGCAGGTGATTGTCTGCCCCGCTATGACGACGGAGAAATCCGATGGCGCAGACCAGACATTAGCGGCGAGATCGGGGTGGGTGTAGTCAATTCCTGTGTCAATCACCGCCACCACCTCATCGGAGGATCCCGTTGAGATATTCCAGGCGGAAGCGGCGCTGATGTCAGCTCCGGGTGTTCCCGGCGAGTACCCGAACGACTGCCCGGTGTTTTGCAGCCCCCAGAGTTCTACAAACCGAGGATCATTCGGCTCGCCGATTACATCGATGATGTAATTGGGCTCCGCGTAAACGACTCCCTCGGCATTTCTCAATTGCTGGAGCAGGACGGCCAGCTTCTTCGAGCGTGAGTGGAGGCGATAAACCTGCTTCAGCCTTCCAACTGGTTTTGCCGAATCCAGATCGTGATCCCTCCACAAGCGTTGCAGCCAGCCAGGTGTCATGCCTTCGAAGCGAACGATGGCTTCGCGGGCAGCGACCTTGTAGCCATTGTGGATCTCGATGTTGTCCTGCGCCCTGAGTACGGGCATGCAAAGTGCCAGGGCAGCAAAGACCAGAAGCAGGGCGGAAGGGCGAAGTGGCGGGCGCATGACTTCCTCCTCTGGAAGAGACTGCGTGGGGTGAACATCGCTCTGAGAAGAGGGACCGGAGACCAGGGGAGAAAAGAGGAATCATCACACCAATTACTTCGAAGAAAGATTCTTGTCTTTACGCCCTTCTTACAGATTGATTACTTTTGGCGAATGCGGCTCAGGGGGTTGAGCCGCTCCGATCTGATGAAATTCTGCACAGGGCTATATTCCCGTAGTGGGTAAGTCTCAGGTCTAGATGAATAATTCCCGTGCTCCCGTATCGAACGGACCTAGCATTTACTCGAATAGGGAAACTCAGCAGTCGGGGGATCCCGGCGCACCCCAGGGACCCTTATGCCCGCAAGCACGAAAAGCGCGGCACATCGCACCACAGCGGGTGGGGTATCGTATTCCTTCAGCCCCTTCGTCCTTGATACCTCAGAACACATGCTGATCTGCGAAGGAAATCCTTTGGAGCTCACGCCCAAGGTTTATCGAACCCTGCTGGTACTGGTCAGCCACGCAGGGCATCTGCTCACGAAGGATGATCTGATAGAAAATGTCTGGCCCGATGCGGTAGTGGAAGAGAGTGGCCTGGCAAGAAATGTGTGTCTGTTGCGGAAAATTTTGGGCGATACGAGCCATCCCGCTCGCTACATCGAAACCATCCCCAAGGTCGGTTACCGCTTCGTGGCTCCTGTAAGAGAAATTCAGGAGACGGCGTCTTCTTCGCCATACCAGCCGGCGATCCAGCGCGACCTCGGAGTGGTGCAGAAGCACAAGAAGCTGCGTCGCAGCATGGAGGCGGCTTGGATGTTCTTCGCCGCCGTCCTGGGGGTGCTGGCGATCCTGTTGGCGCTGGCGCTGCTACTGCTGAGCACGAGGATTCATTAGCTGACTGGGCCTGCTTCTGGCGCGTTCACCAGACCTCTAGTGGCGTTCGTGCAGGGGATTAGCGACTGCGGAGGCCGCCAGTGAAGCCAAGGTCACTTGGTTCCAAACAACGGCTGGCGGTCGACGTGAATGTAAGTGTCGAACTCGACTGCGACCGGATTGCCGGCCTTAAGACATGTCGGGCAGAGACGATTCATCAGCTTGAAGCGCTCGGCGGCTGCCGATTCGCTCTCGGCGTCGATAAATCCCGGCTCACTCTGGTCGGTGTCGATTACCCAAACGTTATGACAGCTGCGGCAGGTCGCTTTGCCGATCGCTCGATAGTGCATGGCGGCAGGGATTATACGTCAGTCCGGCGACAGCAACGCAGATTCACTTACCTAAGAGATAAACGTGAAGAGATCTTCTCTATAGCGGAAAATGGAATTTTAGAAACTGGTAATAATCGCTGCCCAGTTTGGAGAGATATGCACAGAGGGTAAGCAACCCGGCGAGAGACAACCTCCTTCCGGCTGGACTGTGAGCTTGTAAACCAAGCCGGAGCACTGTGATCAACGCCACTGCTATAAGGGACATTAAGATCGTTGGTAATAGGAGGTAGCCCTGCACCATGTACAAGACAAGAACAAGAGCGTATTGAGTTGCGAAGATCACAATTCCAGTTGGTACATTAGGCGATCCGTCACCTTTCTCAAATCGCCAATACCGATACCCGCCAAGCACGCTGCACAGGAATCCCATTGGTGCAAGCAGAGCAAAACCAAACGGCAAGAGCAATTCCCAATCCACACAGCCATTCTCGCAGGGTGGACCACCAGCGTCTAGATTACAGTTGTTACCAGGCGTTAGCGCAACTGAGCGCGATCAAATAACCCGCGATCCCTACCGCACCAGCGCCTCGATCTTCGGACGAAGCTCCTCGTACGTCATCCGTCCAGGATGATAGAGCGCGACGCGGCCGGCCCGGTTGATCAGAACCAGCGTGGGTGTGGTGCTGCAACCGTAGGTACGGAAGTTCTGTGAGCTGACCGGAACCGGAACATCAGTCAGACTCGAGTAGTATTGCTGCCTGACCTGATCGATGTACCTGAGTTCAGTTTGCGGGTTAGCCTCGGCGCCGCCGGCAATGAATCCGTACTGCTGAGTGGGAGCAATCAAGCTTAGACCTTGGGCGGCAAACTCTGACTTCAGCCTGGCCAGGATCGGTCCCTCAATCTTGCAATCCGGACACCAGTGCGCCCAGAAAAACAGAACCACCGGCTTGCCCTTCAGGGCCGCCAGGGACGCCGGCTTTGCGCCCAGATATACACTTTCGCTCAACTCCGGAGCAGGTTTCCCTTCCAGGCTGAGCAGATTGATGTTTTTCTGTATGCGGGCGGCGATGCTGGTTGACTGATACCGCTTCAACTCACCGCGAAGATCCTCGACCGCGGCAGCTCGGTCGCCGCGGGCAGCCATCACCTGAGCCTGCACTTCAATCGCCGCTCCCAGCGCGGTCGCAAGATGCGGATCCGAGTCGATCGGGCGCGTCCCCGCCATCTTCACTGCAAGCTGATGAGTTTCGCGGGCGGACGCGAGCGCCTTATCGTATTGGCGCGCGGCGAGAGTGTCCCGCGCCACCCAGGAGAGCGCCTCCAGCATCTCCGAGGTCACGCCTTGCAGCGCGCGATATTCACGGATGAGTTGCTCGGCGGCGTGGAAATCGCGGCGAGCGTCGGCGGAGCGGACGTCAGTGATAATGTCGGCCGCGCTCAGCGTGGGAATTAGTGCGATAAGAATGAGAGTGAGCCTGCGGAGCATAGAAATTGAGGTCGTTACGATTATCGCAGAAGGTAGCCGTCAGCACTCAGCCCTCAGCCGTTATGGAATTACGGGAACAGAAACGCAAGATCCTTCGGCTCCGCGCCCGCGACCTGCGAAAAGCGCGGGTCGAAAAAGCAAGACGGGCGCGTCGCTCAGGATGAGAGGCTGAAACTATTTCAGTTCTCATACAGACTCGTGCCCCAAAATCTCCCGAACTCGTGGGGGCCCAATTGCGTATCGTAATCAATCAACCCATGAAGATTTTCCGCCGTTGCATCGTTGCGTTAGCCCTTCTCCTTGCATTTCCCGGAGCTTCTTCATTGTTACTGGCGCAAGCGCCCGCCGCTGCCAGCAAGGAACAAGTCCTCGGCCGCTGGGCGGCGGCCCTAGGCGGCAAAGAGAAGCTTGCATCCGTGCGATCGGTATATGTCCGCCTCTCGATGGACACCGGCAACCTCCACGGCTCCCTCGAAATCTGGCAAAACTCTCGCGGACAGCACAAAACCCAACTGGTGCTGGGAGCGTTTCAGCAGACCACGGTCTTTGACGGCAGCCAGGGTTGGCAGCTCGATCAAACCGGCAAAGTTCGCTCGCTGGGCGGAACGGAACTCGAGGACGAAGTCACTGCCGCCTACTTCGCCAGCAATGCGCAATTCTTCCCTGAGCGCTGGCCTGGGCAGATCGAGTTGCTCGGTGAAGATGCCCAATTCTACAAGCTGCGCATCGCGCCGAAGGGCGGGAAGGTGGTCACGGTTTACCTCGACAAGCAGACCGGTCTGCCTGCGAAAGAAGAGCGGCAGCAGCAGGACCGCACTGCTACCTTTTCATACTCCGAGTGGCGTGATCATGATGGCATCAAATTCTGGACACGCGGCCGACAGAGCACGGGCGATCCCAAATTCGACACCGTGCTGGTGACCGAGAAGCTGGAGTGGAATCCGGAACTGGCAGCCGATCTTTTCGGCAAGCCGCCAACCGCCGCGCCCGACTTCCAGTTTCTCTCTGGCCAGAGCGCGCGCATTCCTTTCGAACTCAGCAGTAACCACATCTACGTAGAAGTCCGCATCAATCGCTCGCCTCCCCTGTGGATGATCTTCGACAGCGGCGCCGAAGCCACCGTGATAGACCGCGCCCGGGCGCAGGCGCTGGGTCTCCGTATGGAAGGAGCCCTGGAGTCACGAGGCGCTGGAGAAGAGTCGGTGGAAACCGGCATCGTCGATAACGCCGTAATCGTCCTGCCGGGAGTCACCATGACTCCGCGCCCCGTCGCCGCCGTTCCCCTCGGTCCGCTCCAGCCCATCGAGGGCCGCGCGATCGACGGCATCCTTGGGTATGACGTCATCAGCAGTTTCGTGGTAGAGATCGACTACGCGGCGCGAAAAATCATCCTTCACGATCCGCGCACCTACCGGTACAGCGGCAATGGTGATGTAGTGCCGTTCATCTTTGAAGGCAACCTGCCGAAGATCACCGCCAGCCTTGCGTTGCCCAACGGCAAATCCCTTTCCGCCAAATTGCTGGTCGATACGGGCGCGCGTATGGCGCTCAACCTGTACTCACCATTCATTACCAGCAATCGGCTTCTGGACAAGGTTCCGGGAACCATCGATGCTCCGTTTGGCTTTGGACTCGGTGGACAAACGAAGCAACGTGTCGGGCGGTTGGCTGCGCTCAAGATTGGCGCGATCACCTTGGAGCGGCCCGTCGCCAGCTTCTCGCTCGAGACCAAGGGCGGCGAAGCGAACCCCGACGATGCCGGACTGATGGGCGGCGAAGTCCTCCGCCGCTTCCGGGTGGTTTTCGATTACGGACAGCAAAAGATAATTCTCGAGCCCAACAGCTCGCTGCGTGAGCCTTTCGAGTTTGACATGAGCGGCCTGCAACTGGTGGCAGAAGCCTCGGATTTCAGGACGTTCCGCGTGAACCGTGTGATCGCGAACTCACCAGCGGCACAGGTGGGACTTCAGATCGGCGACGTGATCACCTCCATCGAGGGCCGGCCCGCTGCGCAACTCACACTCGAGGAGGTGCGCCGACTATTCCGCCAGCCTGATCGTGAATACCGTCTGGAAGTGAAGCGGGGCGGGCAAGTGATTCCGGTGAAATTGAAGACCCGCAGGCTGGTGTGATTGGTGAACCATTTGGCGGTGTAAACGCGACGAAATTCCACTTCCTTCGTCCAATCCTCCGACCATCCCCGGGGAGGAGCTCGCATGAAATCTGCCAGGGTGCTTCCCGTTCTGCTGCTATTGGCGGCCGGATTTTCGCAAAACAGCACGCCCACTGCAGCTCCGCGACCCGATCTGCCCCGAAAAGGCTACCTCGGTGTCTCGCTACACGATCCACAGCCCGGCAAGCCGGGTGCGGAAATCCGACGAGTCACGCCTGGGACGGCTGCCGCGCAGCTGGGCCTAAAATCCGGGGATCGAATTCTCAGCGTGAACTCGACCCCTCTGAATGATCCAATTGCCATCGACCGCGCCTGGGAGACGCTCCGCGCCGGCGATCAGGTCAAGCTGGGCGTGCTGCGCGATGGCAAAGAATCAGCTCTCGTAGTGACCGTTCCCCCGCTGCCCAAAGAAGAAATTCAGGACTTCGACGTGATCTATGGCTCGGTCACCGCGGACAAAGGCCTGCGCCTGCGCACTATCCTGACCAGACCCAGATCCGCCACCGGGCGCCTGCCGGGCATCTTCCTCGTCGGGTGGCTGAGCTGCGATAGCGCGGAGGCGCCGCTGGGGATACAAGACGGCTTCGCGCGCTTCATTCGCAATCTGATTACACAGTCCGGCTTTGTCATGATGCGCATGGATAAACCGGGAGTCGGCGACAGTGAGGGAATTTGCTCAGATACGGATTTCCTGACTGAATTGGCCGGATACCGTGCAGCATTCGAGAGCTTCACCCGCTCTCAATATGTGGATCCGAAAAAAATCGTCATGCTGGGTATGAGCAACGGCGGCGGAGTGCTGCCGCTGGTAGCAGGCGATTATCCGGTGGCGGGTTACGTCGTCAGCGGAGGCTGGGTGAAGACCTGGTTGGAGCACATGCTGGAGATCGAACGGCGCAGGCTTACATTGTCAGGAAAAAATCCGGGTGAGGTCTCAGACCAGATGCGCGGCTACGAGGAGTTCTACGATCTTTATCTGAACGGGGTAAAAACGCCGGGAGAAGTTCTGCGCGAGAAGCCCAACCTGGCGCCATTATGGACCGAGGATGGCGGCCATCAATACGGGCGGCCGGCAGCGTTTTATCAGCAATTACAGGATCTGAACCTGGCTGCGGCCTGGCAGAAGGTGAACGTTCCGGTGCTCTCGGTGCACGGCGAATATGACTGGATCATGACCGGCCAGGATCACCAAATGATTGCTGGAATCGTCAATGCCAACAAACCGGGCTTCGGCAAATTTGTCGAAATCCCGAAAATGGACCATGGCTACAACGTTTACGAAACCCCGGTGGCGGCGTTCAACGGGACCGGCGGACGTTTCAGCGAAACCGTGAGCCCACTGGTGCTGGAGTGGCTGCGGCAAACCGTGAAGCCTTAGCCACGGATTTCACGGATTTTCTTAGATCTGTCTAAAGGCCTCGCTGGTAAGCCTTCTCGCGAAACGCCGACCTGATTGCCGATCCGGCCTTTTCCGGGGTTGGATTGAATGATTGGGACGCGTAAGCATCAGTGAAAACCGCGGCTAGCTCTTCCGACTTTTACCTTGCCGCCCACCCGGCGTGAGACTCGGCCAACATCCCACCTTCGTGGCAGACCCCGCACATGCGCGTGCCCTTCATGTCGTTCAACTGGATCTCCACGGATTGCGCGGTCGGACTGGCGCTGGCAGTCAGACGCAGTTGCGCCCGTTCGAGATGAGTCTGCCAGAGTTCGAGATCGGCCTCGAGTTGGCGCCGGGCGGTCGGATCCTGCACGCCATCGGCCAGAACCTGCCAGCGCTCGAGAGAAGCACGCAACTGCTGGATCTCCGAACGATCGGCCAGCAACTGCTCACGGGGAATGAAGCGAAAGATGCCGGGACGTCCACCCGCCAGGCCTCGGGGCATCTGTGACGGCAGCTGCGGAGCCACCTGTGCCACTAGCGCGCTGCTGAATGGAGCCGGGCGAATAGAAAGAGCAGGGACAAGCAGCAGCAAGGCGAAGCCAAAGAAAACAACCCATACAGCCCTGGTTTTCATGGTCGTACACCTCGGCTGGGAGCATTCAACTCCCACTCTCACGCCAGGGCTGTGATGAGTGTCATAGGGGAAGGTGAGGAGAACTTCTATGCGGGCAGGCAGCCCACGACGATTCACACGTCTAGACCTATCGACGCCTTGGCTCGGCGCGCAAAATTTCGGCTACTGAGAGTGGCAGACTCACTGGTGCTTATGGTGGGAGGCCAAGACGCGCCTTCAATTTCCCACCACCTCGCGAATCACCCGCAGGAAGTTCCCACCCATGATCTTCTGGATGTCCTGTTCGCTGTAGCCGCGCTCGAGCAGGGCAGCGGTGAGACTGGGCATCTTGGAGACATCCTCGAGCCCGCGCGGCACGATGCTGACGCCATCAAAATCGCTGCCGATCCCGACATGATCGATGCCCGCCACTTTGACGATGTGATCGATACAGGCGGCGGCGTCGTCCACCGTGGCCTGGCCAACTCGCGGATGGCCGATGGCGCTCTTGCGATGATCCGCAGCAGCAAATTCGTCCAAGGCCGCGCCTGTGAGACTGGGCTCCGTTTCGTTTCGGCGTTCGACCACTTGCTTGAAATCCTCTCCATCCTTGGCATTCAGAAATGCTGCCCCGAAATTAATACCTACGACGCCACCGTTGTGGGCCAGCGCACGCAGCATGTCATCAGTCATGTTGCGAGGAATGTCAGAGATAGAGCGGCAGGAGGAGTGCGAAGCGATGACCGGCTTGGTTGTGACCTGCAGCACGTCATAAAAAGTCTTATCCGAGACATGCGAGATGTCGACCAGCATGCCCAGCGAATTCATCTCCCGCACCACTTGCTTCCCGAAATCCGTCAGCCCATTGTGCAGGGGCTTATCGGTGGAGGAGTCCGCCCAATCGTTGTTGCGGAAGTGCGTGAGCGTCATGGAGAGTATGCCCATGCGGCGGTACATGCGCAGAACCGCGAGATCATTATCGATCTGGTGGCCGCCTTCGATGGTCAGCACCGCGGCGATTTTCTTCTGGCCGACAATTCGCTCGATGTCGCGTGCGCTGGTGGCCAGTTCGATCCGATCAGGGTATTTGTCGAAAACCGCTTGCATAGCGTCGCGGAAGTCGAGGGTACGGCGCACGGCTTCAGCTCCGGGATAGTAGGTAGGAACCCAGAGAGCGAAAAAAGGAACGTGTATGCCGCCCTCCTGCAACCGAACCAGGTCGATAGCGCCGTCAGGCAGGCGCTGGCCGAGGTCAACGCGCTCGAAAACCACTCGCTGCACCGTATCGTTGTGTGTGTCGATGCCGAGAACATTAGCTTGTATGCGATGCGCCTGATCGGGTTGCTGGGCATAGACCTGTGAGGCGAGGAAGAAAATAAGGACAAGGATCAGAATTTTGCGACGCAATGGTTTCCCCTCTGCTGAAAGCGATTGAATCTAGCCTCAAAACGAACTGCAGGTCAAATACGAGCGCAAGCAATGCTCTCCCCTGTCATCACGAGGAAGACGAAGTCCGACGAGGAATCTGCAGTTTCCTCAGTGGCGAGCTGTCTATTGTTGAGCGCTGCTTTCTCACATAGCGCCTGATAAACTCGCCTGCATGCCCTTCCGCCAGCATCCTGCGACAAAGAAAGAACCCAAGACCGGCGGCCTGTTTGATTCAACTCCACCGCGGCCGCAAACTTACCTGGTGGCCAGCACCGACGGAGGCGCGCGCGGCAACCCCGGACCCGCCGGATATGGAGTGGTTGTCGAAGATCAGACTGGAAAACTCGTGGCGGAGCTGAACCGGTACCTCGGTCATCAGACAAACAACTACGCTGAATATTCCGCCCTTCTCGCTGCTCTTGAGTACGCGATTGCGCACGGCTGGAAAGCGCTCAAGGTCCGCAGTGACTCTGAGCTGATGGTGAAACAAATCCGCGGCGAGTACAAGGTCAGCAATCCAACTTTAAAAGAGCTGCACAGCCGCGCCAAAAATCTGATTCGTCAGCTGGACTGGTTCGAGATCGAGCACGTACTGCGCGGAAAAAACGCAGATGCAGACCGCTTAGCTAACCAGGCGATGGATGAAGGATCGCGCTCTCGGTGATTAGACCTTGGGCAGAATGCGGGCAGCCACCAGCCTGTAAGTCGAAGAATCCTTAAACAGCAGGCCGTGGACGGTCACGCTCGCGCCATCGGCGACAGTAATGCCAATCGACTGCGTGTCCGGCTGAATATAGACCACAGCGGTGGTTGCGCCGGTGAGGGTAGCGAAGACCGAATCTGACGTGAGCGTCAGGGTAAACGTGTTCCCCGTCAGGTTTGAAACGGTTCCGCTCAACGACTGCTGCTGCAGATCCACTTCCAACGTGGAAACTTCCCCGAATACAAGTTGCGAGGGGAACGCGCCCACGCCGCTGAACGTAGTGCTCGCAGGCAATAACTGACCGGTGCTGCTGGCCTCAACCGCCTGCCCCGGAACTACGGTGGTGGCGTCAAATGTAGCTGTGAAAGGCAGGTTGGTAAGATCGACCCCCGCCTGGTTGATGACATACACCGTGGGCGTGTTTCCCGTGTTCGTCACGGCGATGTTCAGCCCATTGCCCAGGAAGTTCGACTGCAAGCCGCCGCCGGTGAGTTCGCGCGCCGCCATCTGGAAGTTGGTTACGTCCCCGGGCGCGGCAGGAATTCGGGCGGTTAGCAGTCCCTGCGTGTGAAAAGCAAACTGAGGCAAACTCGACGCCTTAACGTTACCGGCCAGAAAGGAACCATTGGACTGCAGTGAGCCATCCACCACCCCCAGCTGGCCCGTCGTGAGCTGGCTCAAGCCGGTGATGCCGGTGAATTTCGTGTTGGAATCGGTGTTGAAAGTGAGCGACTGATCACCGAAGCGCAGGGTCATAGTGAAAGAATTTGTGCTGACGGAACTAACCTGGCCCACCACGTGCTCCAACTGACCATTGAATGGATTCAGGTTGGAGGAAGCCAGTGCCGCGGTCGTCAGGTTCACGGACGGACTGAAGCTGATATTGCCCTGCGAATCGCTGGTGAGCGAAGCGGCTGTATTCACGTCCAGCGTGAGAACCATTGGCGTGGTGGAGATGACCATAGCAGGACTGAACGTAAGGCTCACGGTGAAAGGCCCCGCCGGCAGGTTCGGGTGGCTGGGCTGCTGGGTTGTGGGCGAGAGCAGCGTGAGTGCGGGAGAGCCTACCACCAGCGTGAGCGAGGTGTAGGTTCCCTGCGGAATGCTGCTAAGCACCGCCAGCGGAGTCGAGGTACCCGCCAGCCGTGTGATCTCAATCGTGACCGGAGTCGAGAGCACAGTGACAGTCGAGCCGGCTTGCGAAGTCAGAGTAAGCGACGAGAACGACAGGCTGAGAGCAGCCACCTGGTCCGCGGTTGCGTCGCTTAGCTGCACCAGCAGAATTCCGGTGGTTCCTCCGCCTCCGTCGGTTCCCTTGGATGTGCCCGTACCCCCGCCATTCCCGCATGCGACGAGAGCCGCCACCAGAATCATCACCGGCAGGAAGCACAGGGGTTTCGCAAGCCCTGTTGAGGAGCGAAAAGGAGTCATCAGCGAGACCTCGTCTTATCCCAACTCCCAGATCAAGTTATGCCCGTAAACCCACTAAGTTTGCGCGTTTCGAGGTAACACGGCAAGTAACGAAGGGGAATCAGGTGATCCGGGAAACCTGGTAAACGGTGGTCGGACAAACCGGCAGCCTGATTCAGACCGCGGCCGGGCGGGAACTGCCGAGGGGCAAAAAATACTGTGTCCCGCGAACGGGTTCGCTCACCTTGCGCAGCAATTCCTGCAGGTCTTCGTTGCGGTCCACAAAATCGATATCCGAAGTGTTGACAATCAGCAGATCGGATGAGGTGTAGTGGAAGAAGAAATGTTCGTAAGCCTTGGCGATCGCCTCGATGTAATCGTCGCTGATTGCGGCCTCGGCGGAAGCCCCTTTCTTGCGCAGCCGTTTCTTCAGCACCTCGGGAGTGGCCTGCAGATAAATCACCAGGTCGGGCGAAGGCAGCTGTTCGCGAAACAGCGAGTAGTAGCGGTTATAAAGCTCAAGCTCGGGGTCACTCAGGTTCAAACAGGCGAAGAGTTTGTCCTTTTCGAAAATGTAGTCAGCCACAACCACCTTCTGCGACTGTGGCCCCACGTCAAGCGCCCGCAACTGCTCGAAGCGCCGGATCAGGAAGGAAAACTGGGCCTGGAATGCGGCTCCGCCATTGCCCTTATGAAAAGAAGAGAGGAAGGGATTATCCTCAGGCTCCACGATCAGCTGCGCATGCAGCCGGTCAGCGATGACATTGGCCAAAGTGGTCTTGCCAACGCGAATGGGACCTTCTACCGCAATATAGCGGGGAAGTTCGAAGAGCTTGGCCATGAATCAGGGTCCCGCGAAGAATCTCCTGCAGGATAGCTCGGGAGTTCGTCCGACACAATTGTGGAAAACAGCAATCGAAAGCAGCATTCTGCAATCAGCAGTCAGCCAATTCAATGACAGATTTGCTCGTTGCGTCCCAATTCAGGAAATCGGCTGGACACTGATCAGAAAACATCGCTGAATGCTGGTTTTTTCTATGCGGCAGTAATCGCTTCGAGGCGAGCCAGAAAATACTCCGGCCGCTCTTCACTCCACAGCAAGTTGTGCCAGGGGACCTGAGGAATCGGTCCGTCCTGACGCATCAGATAAGCTACAGCGGAGCCCGGGGAGATACGGCGAAGCTTGCGGTACAGACTCTCCGAGGAGCGCGCATCGCCGGCGAGCGCAATCACGATCACGTTATAACGATTGTTGCGGGTATAGGAGCAGGCCAGACCAGCGGTGTCGACGCAATCAACAACGTAGCCGAAGCGGCGCAGGTGCTCGGCGCAGATTCTTGCATCAGTGCGCGTGGTATCTACTAAGAGAACCCGTTTGGCCTGGTTGGATGACACAGCGAAAATCGACTTCTCTCTCATGCCCTCCTCCCGTTCGAGCACAGGAGCGTTAGGCTGGTTCGGGCTGAGAAAACACCCGGGAAACTGATGGTCAGTATAGGGCGAACCCGTGCGATTGCAAGCGCAAAAGATGTCACTTTTTCTCGTCGCGATACAATCCCAATGGAATGTTGGGATTAGTGGCGGCTTCCAGTTTGGGAACGGTGGCTGCAGTGGTGGCCGGGTACAACACCATGGCCCCGCAGTCGCAGCTGTACGGGCGGACCTTCATCGGCCTGAAGCCCGGAAACCGGCAACTGGCGCTGACTTTCGACGATGGACC
>Ga0187776_10000581_pt1 | contig 17670 bp, 17 predicted proteins | sample 0216_BV02_MP12_2_FD_132426 | JGI IMG/M metagenome (GOLD analysis project Ga0187776, IMG submission 132426) | Tropical peat soil microbial communities from peatlands in Department of Meta, Colombia - 0216_BV02_MP12_20_MG | ecosystem: Environmental > Terrestrial > Soil > Wetlands > Peat | place...
CCAGGTTTATTTCCGGTGTCCGGTCACGAGCGTTGAGCTCCCCTGCTCATACCTAAAGGGAAGACCCGAAGGCGTCCCCGAATGCCGGAGGTAGAGGTGTCGGGTCCCCCGTTCTGAGTGTGATCCATTCAGTTCCCGCAGGTACAATGAAAGGCCCGGATTGCACCATGTAGGCATAAGGTGCGTCTCTGGCCGGGAGAGTGGTGCGAGAGAATGAGCACGATCAATTTTGCCCTGTTCGGAATGTTTTTGCAGAGCTCGCCGGGTGGCGCCGGGGGCGGCATCATCATGTGGCTGCCGCTGCTGTTCATTTTCGTCATTTTTTACTTTCTCTTGATCCTGCCCCAGCAACGGCGTCAGAAACAGTGGAAGTCGATGCTCGGTAACCTGAAGACCGGCGACCGGGTGACCACCAGCGGCGGACTCAAGGGAACGATCATCGCTCTGCGCGACGATAACGTTCATCTCCGCGTGCCGCCCGACAACATTCGTCTGGAGGTAGCTCGCAGCGCGATTGTGGCCGTCAGCAGCGGGGAGGAAGCGACCACCAAAGCGGCGTCGTAACCTATCCCCTGCATCGGCAAGGGAACTGGAAGGGCGAAGCTCACAGTTATGGATTCATAGTTATGGAAAAGAACCTACTCTGGAAAACGGTCTTCATTGTTGCGGTGCTGCTGGTCTTCTTCTTTGGGATTTTCGGCATTCCCTCCAGTTTCAGCAAGAGCGGACTGATCTCCGCCATGCAGCAGCGGATCCATCTTGGCCTGGATCTGAAAGGCGGCACCCACCTGATCCTCCAGGTAATGGTGAACGATGCCGTCAAGGCCGACGCGGATCGCGCCGTAGAGCGCCTCAAAGAAGACATGCGTTCACGCAATGTCAGCTACGCCGAAATCAGCCAGCCCGACCCGCAAAACCAGCCCGACCGGGTTCTGCTGAAGGGCGTTCCACCCGAGTCGAGCAGCGAATTGCGCAACCTGGTAAACGACCGATTGCCTGAATACAACCTGGCCTCGGGTCCGGAGAATTCCTGGGTTTTGTTTATGAAACCGCAGGCCCTCACTGATCTCAAGAACCGCTCCGTAGCCCAAGCCATTGAAACGATTCGCAACCGCATTGACAGTCTCGGAGTAAGCGAGCCCGTCATTGAAGAGCACGGGCTTGGGCAGTACCAGATTCTGGTGCAACTGCCCGGAGTGGATGATCCTGCGCGCGTAAAAGAGATCATGCAGTCCACCGCGATGCTTGAAATCCGCCAGTCCCTGGGTGGTCCCTATGCGAGCGAGCAGGAGGCCCTGGCCGCGCATGGCGGAGTTCTTCCCGCGGATGCGGTGTTGATGAAAGGACGCAGCATCGGCAGCAAAGGCATCCCCGAAGGAACCGACGTTTATTACCTGATCTCACGCTCCTCTGCGGTTACTGGCCGCGACCTGCGTGATGCCCAGCCGACTCGTGACGAGAACAACCGCGCGGCGGTTCGTTTCCTGCTGACCGGTGAGGGGGGCCGCCGCTTTGCCGCGTTTACCGGGAGCCACGTTGGCGACTACCTGGCAGTCGTCCTCGACAACAAAGTGCAGGAAGTCGCCACCATTCAGGAGCAGATTCACGACGAAGGCCGCATCACTGGCAGCTTCACCGAGCAGCAGGCCAAGGATCTTGCCATGGTGCTGCGATCGGGCGCGCTTCCCGCCGGAATCCGCTACCTGGAGGAGCGCACTGTTGGCCCGTCCCTGGGTGCGGACTCGATCCGCCACGGCGTGATGGCTGCAGCGATTGGCCTGGCGGCCGTGATGGTGTTCATGCTGATCTACTATCACGGTGCTGGGATCAATGCTGACCTGGCGCTGCTGCTGAACCTTGTCATCCTGCTCGGCTTTCTTGGATTCAGTGGTGCGACGCTAACGCTGCCCGGCATCGCCGGAGTGATCCTCACTGTCGGCATGGGCGTAGATTCCAATGTGCTGATCTTCGAGCGCATTCGCGAGGAATTGCGCAATGGCAAAACACCGCCCTCGGCGGTTGAGCAGGGGTTTGGCCGTGCCTGGCTGACCATCGTCGACACCCACGTGACCACCATCGTTTCCGCAGTCATCCTGTTCATTTTCGGAACCGGACCGGTGCGCGGGTTTGCTGTCACCCTGACTTTTGGTCTGCTGGCAAATCTGTTTACAGCAGTGTTTGTATCGCGCGTGATCTTCGATTCCAATCTGCAGCGGCATCGCGCAGGAGAACCGCTGTCGATCTAACAGTACTAGCAGAGTAACCTCTGAGGCTGGTTACCTGCGCATAGACAAATTCGAGGCCAGAAACAGTGGAGTTTTTTCGCAATACTAATATCGACTTTCTAGGCAAGAAGTGGTACTTTCTCGCCTTTTCGCTGGTGTTCAGCGTGTCAGGAGTGCTGTCCATGCTGTTTTGGCATGGCATTCCTCTGGGCGTTGATTTTCGTGGCGGCACCCTGGTTTACGTTAAGTTCACCCACGTTCCCAACGACGGTCGCATTCGATCGGCGCTGGACGGCGCGGGCTTGAAGAACTTCCGTATCCAGCGCTACGGCGACCCCAGTCTTAACGAGGTCCTCATCTCGCTGGATCAGAAAGAGACCAGCGAGGCGGCCCTGGATGCCGGCAAGGTAGCGATTGTCAAGGCGCTGGAGAAGACCCCCGATCCTAACCGCAAGGATCTGAACAATGCCAGTTCGCAGGCAATTTTTGAGTATCTGCTGGAGAAGGATCCCCTGCGGCTGGGATCTGATGCCAACCAACGCTATCAGGCAATTGCCCAACAGATCGTGAACATACGCGACCGGCAGAATAACGGAACCCTGACTTCACTGGATCAACTGAAAGGTCCAGTGGACCCCGCCCTGGTCACCTCGCTCGGGGAGGGCTTTTACCTCTCGGACTTTAGTGTCCGAAATGTCGAGATCGTAGGCCCGCAGGTAGGTAGGCAACTTCAGACCCAGGCCAAACTCGCTATCTTATACTCTTTGGCCGGGATGTTGGTTTATTTGTGGTTCCGGTTCGAATTGATTTACGGAGTGGCTGCGGTTGTGGCAGTATTCCACGACACTTTGATCACCGTTGGGGCGTTCTCGCTAACCAACAAGGAAATTTCGCTAACGGTGATCGCAGCGATTTTGACCCTGGTCGGCTACTCCATGAACGACACCATCGTGGTCTTCGACCGCATACGTGAGAACATAAAACTGCTCAGGCGCGAGAACCTGGCGGACATCGTCAACAAAAGCATTAATCAGACCCTGAGCCGAACCATTCTGACCTCGGGTCTGACGTTCCTGACAGTACTCTCGCTGTTTCTGTTCGGTGGTGAGGTGCTGCATGGATTTTCGTTCGCGCTCGTGATCGGAATCCTCATCGGGACGTATTCGTCGATCGCGGTAGCAGCGCCCATGTTGGTGGCTTACCAGGAATGGCAGGCGAAGCGTAAGGGCCAGCGGGTTCAGGTGGCGGCACTGCCGGCGGCGCGGCGGGAGAAGATTCGCGCTCGCTAAGTTCCGTCGGCTGCGCCCCGGCAGCCGGGTCATAAGCGATCTTTAGGTGATGAATGCCGTCTGCGGCACGATGTCCCCTGCCACCGTTGCCGCCAAGTGTAGAATTTGCATCTTAACTGGCTTAGTTCGTGCACGGGTTTTACGGAGTTTTCGAGCATATTTGGGGAATGGGAGCAAAATCGGGCTAGTTGGTGTCTAAACATTCGCAGGCAAGTCAGCGATGGAGAATAGGCCATGTTTGAAGATAGCCTTCTGGAGTCTGGAGGCAGACTGAGGACGAAACGTGGTGCCACCACCATAGTTTCCTTCATTCTGCAAGTCCTCCTGGTGGGAATTCTGGTGTTGATCCCCCTCATCTACACCGAGGCCTTGCCCAAACAACAATTAATGACATTCCTGGTAGCTCCGCCTCCACCCCCGCCGCCTCCGCCGCCGCCAGCTGCGACGCCCCCGGTCAAGGTAGTGAAGGTGCAGAGCGATCTCCTTAACGGTCAGTTGCGCACTCCGACCAAGATTCCACAAAAAGTGCAGATGATCAAAGAAGAGGAGGCTCCCCCTCCGATGACGGCCTCTGGTGGTGTCGTGGGGGGAGTGCCCGGTGGCGTCCCCGGCGGGTCGATGGGTGGCGTGATCGGCGGCATCATTGGCAGCACAGGCACAACCACCGCCGTCCCCAAAGTGGCAACCCCGCAACGAGTTCGGGTATCCCAGGGTGTTTCAGAGGGCCTGCTGGTTCACAAAGTAGTGCCCCAGTATCCTCCCCTTGCTCGCCAGGCTCGGATTCAGGGGCAAGTCGTGCTGCAGGCGGTCATCGGGAAGGATGGTGCGATCCAGAATTTGCGCTTGGTATCGGGGCACCCGATGTTGGCGCCAGCAGCAATTGACGCGGTAAAACAGTGGAGATATAAGCCTTACTTCTTGAATGGAGAGCCGGTAGAAGTGGACACGCAGATAACCGTCAACTTCAACCTCTCTGGCGGTTAAAGCCAGGGTCTCCTGGAGTTTTTTCATTGCGGGTATGGTGGCGGAGATCCTCTCCGGAGTTCGCCACCTCCCCATAGCCGCAGGAAACAAAGAAACGCTGCCAACACTCGGCTCTCAGGCGAACCTGGGTTAGGCGGCGGGACGCGGAGCATAGCGTTCTCAAATTCAGCCCTGCGCGAATTCACGCCAGCTCACGCCTGAATAAGTTCTGAGGAGGAACAAGCAACTCATGCTCGTAGCAAATCTGGCATCAGCCCTGCTCGTACACGCTTCCACCGCTGCCGTGTGGATTTTCCAGGAGCAACCGGTGGGATGGGACCCGATCTCACTTTGGAAACAGATGGGCGTCCTCGCCAAGATCGTGGTCATCATTCTGTTCATCATGTCCGGTTGGTCGATTGGCGTCATGATCGACCGCTGGATGGCATTCAGCGCCGCCCGCAAGCAATCGCGCACCTTCGCACCCCAGGTAGCCGGAGCTCTGCGCGAAGGCAAGATCGACGAAGCCATCCGTATCGCCGAAAAGAACAAGAAGAGCCACTTGGCCAAGGTCGTAACCGCCGGACTTCAGGAATTCAAAGCTCACGGCGAATCCAGCGAAATTCCCGGTGAACAGATTGAGGCCTCGAAACGTGCGCTGGAGCGCGCTGAAGCCATCGTGCACGCCGAGCTGAAGCGTGGCTTGGGTGGTCTTGCCACGATCGGTTCCACCGCTCCCTTCGTCGGACTGTTCGGAACGGTGGTCGGAATCTTGAACGCGTTCCGCGGCATTTCCGAGCAGAAGGCTACCGGTCTGGGCGCGGTCGCCGGCGGTATCGCAGAAGCTCTGGTGACCACCGCCGTCGGATTGTTCGTCGCCATCCCGGCCGTGATGATGTTCAACTATCTCACCGGGCGTGTAGAGGCGTTCGACGTGGAGATGGACAACTCCTCCAGCGAACTGCTCGACTACTTCCTGAAGCGGCGCAACGTCGTCCGCAAGTAGGCGTTCAGCTTCCGGCGGGCTTTGCTCGAGCTCGGTGAAAAAGGTAAGCGGCTGTCGGCTGGCAGCGAGCAACTGCCGCTCTCAATTTGACAGCCGCGAGGAAGGAACAGGTTCCTATGGCATTAGCAAAACGGAATGAAGGGGCGAAGGTCAACTCCAACATCAACGTCACGCCGATGGTGGACGTGATGTTGGTGTTGCTGATCATCTTCATGGTGGTAACGCCCATGTTGCAGAAGGGCATCAGCGTGGATTTGGCCAAAACCAATAACCCGATCCAGATGCCGGATGCCGACAAGGAAGATGCGCTGCTGGTGGCGATCACCCGGGATGGCAGCGTCTTCTTCGGCACGGACAAGATTCCGGCTGACCAGTTGACGCCAAAAATCAAAGATCGGCTGGCCAATCGCGTGGATAAGCGCGTTTTCGTGCGTGCTGATGCCAGGGCACGCTACGGAGTCGTGGCGGAAGTGGTGGACAACGTCCGCGCTGCCGGTGTGGATCAGCTTGGCCTCCTCACAGAACAACGCAAGACAACGGCCCCGCCTCCGCCGGGAGCGGCAACCCCGAGTGGCGGGCAATAGAGGAGATCGACTATGGGAATGGGAGTTTCGACCGGTGGTCAGAGCGCGGACATCAACGTAACTCCGTTGATCGACGTGCTCTTGGTGCTGTTGATCATTTTTATGGTGATCACGCCGCTGACCCCTAAAGGGTTGGAGGCCCTGGTGCCTCAGCCACCGCCGCCCAATGCGCCGAAGAACGAGCCTACGGATCGGACGGTGGTCGTGCAGTTGTTGAAGTCTGGTGGTGGTCAACCTGCGCTTAAGATCAACCAGGAAGACGTGACCTGGGAGAACCTGCAGGGCCGGCTTTCGGATATCTACAAGACCCGTGCTGAGAAAGTCATGTTCGTAAAGGCTGACACGGATCTGCCATTCGCGGATGTGGCCCAGGTAATCGATATTGCCCATGCGGCTGGGGTGGACAAGGTCGGACTGATCACAGCGAAGATTGAAGCAGGCGGTTAAGGAATACAATACCTGAGTCCCGGCTGGTCTCTGGTCAGCCGGCCGGGCGACAATTGTCCGCGGAATTGTCAGCGCGAGTTTTTCTGTACAGCATCAGCTGGCGAGGGTTCCTGTTCGGTCGGGAAGCTGCATCCGAAGTTCGTTTACAGGCCGCGCGGTTAATTCATCCGCAATTCGTATCTAAGCCCTGTAAAAAGGGGGATTAATAAAGCAATGAATAGAAGCATAAAGGTGATCGCTTTCCTGGCACTCGCGACAGCGCTCATCACAACTGCTGGGTGCAATAAACTCAAGGCACGCGATAGGCTCAACAAAGGCGTGCAGGCCTACAAGAACGCTAAGTATGAGGATGCCATTGAGAAATTCAAGGATGCGGTCGCATTGGATCCAGCTTTGATTAATGCCCGACTCTACCTGGCCACAGCTTACGCCCAGCAGTACATCCCGGGAGCCGATACGCCTGAGAATAACCGTATGGCCGAGCAGGCGATCGAAGAATACAAGCAAGTTCTGGTTAAGGACCCGCAGAACCTGAACAGTGCCAAGGGAATCGCCTATTTGTATTTGCAGATGAAGAAGTTTGAGGACGCAAAAGAATATTACCGCAAGGCGACCCAAATCGATCCCAACGATCCCGAGCCCTATTACTCGATTGCTGTGATCGATTGGACCCAGGCCTATCAGCCACGCATGGAAGAGCGCAACAAACTCGGGCTGAAGCCGGAAGAGCCGATCAAAGACAAGAAGGTCTGCGAGGCCGTCAAGCAAAAGAACACCCCCTACGTGGAAGAGGGGATGACAGCGCTGGATAAAGCCCTGCAACTGCGCCCCGACTACGACGATGCCATGGCCTACATGAACCTGATGTGGCGCGAGAAGGCCGACATTGAGTGTGGCGACGCCGCAGCCCGCGAGGCTGATCTCAAGAAAGCCGATGAGTGGGTGGATAAGACCCTGGCAACCAAGAAGTCGAAGGCTGAGAAGCAAGGCCCGGGCGGCATCACCATGAGTGGCGGTCAGCAGAAATAGCCTCTCGTGGCCGTTCCCATCCGACCTCATCCGGGCTGGGATCTGGATGGGGTCTTTTATTTCTTGCGGCGGACCTGGCTCCACCGTATGCCGCCCGCATTCGATCCCTTGTGATCCTCCTCACAGGCATTGCGATTGAGCCTTGCTAGAGTCGGGAGCGCACCCAAGGTCGTCCGGGCATCTCTGAAGTAAAATCGAATTGCCTGCTGCCCCGGAGCGGACACCCGCACCATGTTCAAGAAAATACTCGTCGCGAATCGTGGCGAAATCGCTGTCCGCGTGATCCGTGCCTGCCGCGAGATCGGTATTCGCTCGGTTGCTGTGTACTCTGACGTCGACCGCGCGTCTCTCCACGTTCGCAAAGCGGACGAGGCTTATCACATCGGACCCCCCGGTGCCTCCGAATCCTACCTGAACATTCCCAAGCTGCTGGAGGTCGCCAGGCATTGCGGTGCGGAAGCGATTCATCCCGGCTACGGATTTCTTTCCGAAAACTCGCGATTCGCACAGGCGTGTTCAGATGCAGGATTGAAATTCATTGGCCCGACGGCGGTCGCGATGGACGCAATGGGCTCAAAAACACGTGCTCGTCAGCTGATGGGCGATGCTGGCGTTCCCCTGGTTCCGGGATCCAGGAGCGGAATGGAATTCCCCCAGACCGCGGAACTCGCAGAAAAAATCGGTTACCCCGTGATGCTCAAGGCGGCTGCTGGGGGTGGCGGCAAGGGCATGCGGCTGGTGCGCGATCCGCGCGACCTGAAGTCCGCTTTTGAAGCCGCTCGGAGCGAATCGCAGCGCTCGTTTGGCGACAGCGAAGTGTATCTGGAGAAGTTTATCGAGAATCCTCGGCACATTGAAATACAGATTCTGGCCGACGAGCATGGCAGCACTGTCTATCTGGGAGAAAGGGAATGCTCCGTGCAGCGGCGGCACCAGAAGGTGCTGGAGGAGTCCCCATCCCCCATCGTCACCCCGGAAATGCGCCGGCAGATGGGTGAGGTAGCGGTACGCGTGGCGCAAGCCGCCAATTACACCAATGCGGGGACAGTAGAGTTTCTGGTCGATCAGGCACGAAATTTCTACTTCCTGGAAATGAACACGCGTCTGCAGGTGGAACATCCGGTTACGGAGCTGGTCACTGGGCTGGATCTCGTGCATCTGCAGATCCGCATCGCGGCAGGTGAAAAATTGCCGTTTGCACAGGATGACATCCGGGTTCGCGGACATGCCATCGAATGCCGTATTTACGCGGAAGATCCCGACAACAACTACTTCCCCAGCCCGGGCAAGATCACCCTGCTTCTGGCCCCTTCTGGGCCCGGCATCCGCCGGGACAGCGGCATGTACGAAGGTTGGACAGTGCCCATTGAGTACGATCCCCTCCTGGCCAAATTGATCGGCTACGGCTTCGACCGTGAGGAAGCCATCTCGCGGCTGGAGCGTGCCCTCTACGAATATTTTGTCGGTGGGATTAAGACGAATATCAGCTTGTTTCGCCGCATTTTGCGCGATCCGGATTTTCGTGCCGGCAAGCTGGACACCGGCTTCCTGGACCGCCTGCTCTCGGGCGATCGCAGAGACGCGGATGCCGACCCCGACATGCAAAAAGACGGCAAAGCAAAGATCGCAGCCCTTGCGGGCGGGTTGTTCGCGGCCCTGGACCCCCCGGGCTCTCTGAATGGCAGCGGCAACCGCACGGCCGCTCACGGAAACGGCGAAGCAGCCGCCTCACGGTGGAAGCAGGCGGGGCGCATTGAGGCTCTCGGGGGGAGCCACTCGTGACCTACGAAGTCATCGTCGACGGCAAATCCCACAAGCTTGAGCTGGCGCGCGGCGAACACGCCTGGCATTGCAAGCTTGACGGCGAAGAATTGCAGGTCGATGCCGTTCTGGCGCGTCCCAATGTGATTTCGCTCATCATCGACGGCGTAGCATACGAGGTCAAGCGCGAGCGCACGCCTACCGACCTGCACCTGTGGGTCAAAAATGCGCGCTTCGCGGTGGAGGTGCGCGATCCACGGTCTCTCCGCAGCCGCAAGGCAGCCGCTGGGGCGGGAGAAGGCCCGGTCAAAGTGCTGGCCCCCATGCCTGGAAGAATTGTTCGCATCGTGGCCGGCGCCGGGACCCCAGTGGAAGCCGGTCACGGGGTGGTGGTCATCGAAGCTATGAAAATGCAGAACGAGCTGAAGTCCCCTAAGCAGGGAACAGTAAAACAGATTCTGGCCGCCGAAGGAGCCTCTGTCAGCGCCGGAGAGGTCCTGGCAATCGTAGAGTAAGCCGAAAATTGTAAGCACGTGAAGTAGCAGTCGGTACTCAAAAGACGCGGGCTTTACGCCCCTGCGGGAGATAGCTTCTGACTGCTGATTTCTACCGGCCAATTCCTTCGTCTGCGGCGATTGAGGGAAGCACGCCGGTCTCTTGGCGAAAATATTCGTGACATAAGCAGAGATTGCAGGATTCCTGATGGGCAGGAACGCAGAGAAACTGGACGATCAGAAGAGATAGATAGGGCGATCCTACTCTTTCTTCTCCGCTTTTTCGGCGTTAGCCTCGCCATCCTTGAGGGACGACCTGAAGTTGCGAATGCCCTCGCCCAGACCTTTACCAAGCTCGGAGAGCCGGCCAGGGCCAAAGATGAGAAGGGCGATCGCCAGAATCACCAGAATTTCCGGCAAACCCAATTTGCCAAGCATGAAAGACTCCAGTCAGTCTCACCACCCGTAGCCGGGGTGCGAAACGTAGCTTCAGAGCTTATCCGTTAACTAGATTCTAGGCTCTTGGCTGCCGCGAGTCAAAACCACGAATCGCGCACTACATGGTTTGGCAGCCTTGGACCAGATGCAGGATTCAAATTTCCTGGATAAGTCGCGCTAAAAGGGCCGTGCGCGGAGCCAACGCGGCGATCAACACGGACTCGTGACGGGCATGCGCCCCTTCCCCGACCGCGCCCAATCCATCCAGGGTGGGAATACCGATCGCCGCCGTGAAGTTGCCGTCCGAACCACCTCCGACGGCCGCTTCCCCTAGATCCATGCCGAGCTCGCGCCCTATCTGTTGCGCTTTCGCCAACAGGCTTACGACCTCCTTCGCGCGCTCCAGCGGCGGCCGGTTGACCCCGCCCGTTATCTGCAATTCGCAACGCGGATTGAATGGCTTGAGGCTCTTGAACTTCCTCTGCAAGTATGGGACATCGCGCATGGTAGTCACGCGAACGTCAATTTCGGCCGAAGCCTCCGCCGGTATCACGTTGGAACGCGTTCCCCCCTGCACAATGCCGGGGCTGAGACTCACCCCGCGTTTCGCATCCGTGAACTCAGATATCGCGATCAGCTGACGAGACATTTCTACGATGGCATTGGCGCCCATTTCGAAATCGAGCCCCGCATGCGCGGCTTTGCCTTTTACAGTGAGATAGTAAGTACCAACCCCTTTGCGGGAAGTTTTCAGTGCGCCCTGCAGTCCAAACGATGGCTCCAGTACGAGCACGGCACCACATTTTCTGGCGACCGACTCCGTGATCTGACGTGAACTCTCGCTGCCAACCTCCTCGTCACTGACCAGCAGCACAGTGATCGGCCGTGGTACACCATATCCGCAAGCGTCAATGGCCTCGATTGCGAAGATCATCTGCGCGATACCGGTTTTCATGTCGTAAACGCCGGGGCCCCACAGGCGTTCTTCGGCGATCTGAAAGGGCATGGTTGCGAGCGTCCCGAGTTCCCAGACGGTGTCAAAATGACCCAGGAGCAGCAGGGGTTCTCCATGCCGGTGCAGGGAAGAGCCCGAAAAATCCACCTGCAGGTGGTTGCCGGAATTTATGCCTGAATGGAACTGCGTTTTCCCGCCAAGCTTCTGAAATGACTGTGCTAACCGTTCGCCCAGACGATCCAGTGCCGGTTTTTCATGACTGGGCGACTCCAGTTCCACCAGGTGCCGGATGGTCTCGATCATCGCCCCCTGGCGATTTTCCACGTATCTCAGGAGCTTGCTTGACGCCTCGGAGCCGCCTCCGCAGCCACGGTCTGTGCCCGCAAGGGCCAAGCGATTCAACGTCCTCGTCTTGCCTTTCGCCAGCTTGGGACGCCCTTCGGGCGAGTTGCTTTTGCGAGGTGGCATATTGGATTCGCTATAATGCCCGTTTCACGCGCTGTGCGCCAGCCGGGTTCAGGCATAGCGTCGCGAAAGCATCCATCTCGCAATGCCGTCCGATTCTGAATCCGTGACTATGGCGCCAGCTCCGCCGGTCAACCACAGCGGTGAGGGCAAGACTGTGCTCGACATAAATGCAATCCAAAAAATCCTGCCTCATCGTTATCCGTTTCTGCTCATTGACCGGGTAACTGAGCTGACGCGCAAGCAGCGCATCGTCGCGCTTAAGAACGTGACCATCAATGAGCCTTACTTCGCCGGCCATTTCCCCGGCTTTCCTATCATGCCAGGAGTGTTGATGGTGGAAGCCATCGCGCAGGCTGGCGGAGCATTGTTGTTGACTGAGATTCCCGACCGCGACGCCAAATTGATGGTGTTCACCGGTATCGAGCGGGCTCGCTTCCGGCGGCCGGTAATTCCCGGAGACCAGCTGAAAATCGTTGTTACCGTGCTGGCCTGGCGTACCGTGGCCGTGCGTATGCAGGGAGACATCTTTGTGGACGACAAACTGGTCGCAGAAGCCGTAGTCACCTGCCGTGTGGTGCCCCGGGAACCGGAATCTTCCAGGGAAACGGAATAACCAATCTCGTCCACGGATGAAACCGTCGATCACGCATCCAAATTACGAATGAACACCTGTCTCGCACCTGCGCTACTCTTGCAACTGTCAATGCTGCCTGTCTCGCGCTCCTGATGCCCATTCATCCTACAGCGATAGTCGATTCGGATGCGATGATCCCGCAATCTTGCACAATCGGTCCATACTGCATCGTAGGTGCTGGCGTGGAGCTAGGTGAATCCTGCGAGCTCATCTCCCATGTCGTGCTCCACGGCCCCACTCGTATGGGCACGAACAATCGAATCTTTCCCTTTGCCGTGGTAGGCATCGAACCGCAGGACATCAGCTATCGCGGAGAGGCCACACGGCTGGATATGGGCGACAACAACGTGATTCGCGAGTCGGTGACCATCAACCGCGGAACCCTCAAGGGTGGCGGGGTCACGCGCATCGGGAACGATGTCCTGATCATGGCATACACCCACATCGGCCACGATTGCCAGATCGGAGATCATGCCATGCTGATCAACGCCGCTACCCTGGCTGGCCATGTCACCGTGGAAGAGTGGGCGGTGGTAGGCGCGCTTTGCCCGGTACACCAGTTTGTGCGTATCGGTGCACATTCCTACATCGGCGGAGGAACCACCATTACCCAGGACGTGCTGCCTTTTTCCAGGACCAGCGCCGTTCGTGACGTGCATGCCTTCGGCATGAATTCGGTAGGATTGGAACGGAGGGGCTTTTCGCCCGAGAGGATCCGCAAAATTCATCATGCCTACAAGATCCTGCTGGCTTCCAGGATGAACACTTCCCAGGCGCTGGCCAAGCTCAAGGCAGAGCCGGATCGTGGCGAAGATGTGGAGATGCTCATCCGCTTCATCGAAACCTCTGAGCGTGGCGTGATCAAATAATGACAGGCATGGACAGGCTGGGTCTGATTGCCGGAAATGGACGTTTCCCTTTTCTCGTCCTGGAGGCTGCCAAGGCTCGGGGATTGGAGGTAGTGGTAGCGGCCATCAAGGAAGAGGCCTCTCCCGAGATTGAACAACAGGGTGCGGCGGCAGTGCACTGGCTCTCGCTAGGGGAGCTCTCCCGCCTGATCGAAACCTTCAAGCAGGCGGGCATCGCACGCGCTGTAATGGCTGGGCAGGTAAAACATAAGCAGATCTTCTCCAGCATTCGTCCTGATTGGCGGCTGGCTAAGCTGCTTCTGGGATTGCGAACCCGCAATACCGATGCCCTTATTGGCGCTGTGGCTCGCGTACTTGCCGACGAAGGCATCACGCTGGTCAACTCCGCCGAGATGCTCGAGCCGCTGCTGGCCAAAGCCGGAATCCTGACAGCCCGCAGCCCCAGCCAACAGGAGCGCGCCGATATCGAGTACGGACGTGCGGTCGCACGCCACCTGGCGCAATATGACATCGGGCAGACCGTGGTGGTTGCAGGAGCAGCCTGCGTTGCCCTCGAAGCCATGGAGGGAACCGACGCTACCATAGAGCGAGCTGGAAAGATCATGGCGACACTGGCCCCAGCAGGAGCAGCCTCCACTTTGGATCGCAACCTGGTGGTGGTGAAAGTGGCCAAACCAAAACAGGATATGCGCTTTGACGTCCCGGTAATCGGCGTAAGGACAATGGAGGTAATGCAGCGAGCTGGGGCTACTTGCTTGGCCGTGGATGCCGGAAAATGTTTGCTGATCGATGGAGATAACGTCCTTAATGCTGCCAACCTGTCGGGAATAGCTATCCAGGCCGATTGATCATGGTCGCGGCACCCGTGGGAGGAAAACATGAGCGAAGTAAAGCGAATTGCCGATCAGATGCAGCGTGCCTTCGAGCGCGAGGCCTGGCATGGTCCGTCGCTCCTGGAGTTGCTCGGGGATGTGGATGCACCTACCGCGGCAGCTCATCCGGTGAATGAGGTCCACAGCATCTGGGAGATCGTTTATCACCTGACCGCCTGGAAGCGTGCCATCCCGGTTCGCATGCGGGGGGAGGCTATCGAACTGCGAGGCGAGCAGGATTGGCCTCCGGTGGAAGACGTCGGCGAATCGGCGTGGCAGGCGACGTTGGACAATCTGAAGACCGCCCATCGCGGGCTACATGAGGCAACCTTAGCTCTACCGGAGGCACGTTTGAGTGATCCAGTGCCGAACCGTCCTCACAACATCTGGTTTATGTTGCACGGCATGGTCCAGCACGATCTCTATCACGCCGGACAGATCGCACTTTTGAAGAAGGCCAGCTCTCTGGAGCGCTGGTAAGCCGCCGCAAGATTGTCGAGGCGGGACATCAACCTGAACGGACGAGACATCCGTTCCCACATTTGCCTCTATGGAAGCTGAAAACCTGCCTGTCGCAGTCATCGGAGCCGGCGCTTTCGGGCGCAACCATGCCCGCGTCTATCACGAACTGCAGGAATCGGGATATCCAGTCGAACTGGTTGCGGTGGTGGACACGGATCTCCCTCGTGCTCAGATTGTTGCCGCACCATTTCGGGCTCTGGCATTCGGATCTCTCGGGGAAGCGCTTCGCTCTGCAAAGATCGACGCTGCCTCGGTGGCAGTTCCCACTGACCGCCACCTCGAGGTCGCTCGTGCCTTGATGGAAAATTCCATTGACGTTCTTATCGAGAAACCACTGGCCGCCTCCCTCGCACAGGCTGACGAAATCGCGGCCATAGCTAAACATACCGGACGTCTGGTGCAGGTTGGGCATTTGGAGCGATTCAACCCAGCGGTACGCGCCACCTTGCCTCTGCTGACCCAGCCGATGTTCTTCGAGGTGCATCGGCTCAGCGTCTTCAGTCCCCGCTCACTGGATGTGGACGTCGTGCTTGACCTCATGATCCACGACTTGGACATTGTGCTGGCTTTCGTAAAGTCGCCGGTGCGCGAGATACGGGCTGTGGGATTGCCAATTCTTTCCCACAAAGTGGATATCGCAAATGTGCGAATGGAGTTTGAGTCCGGCTGTGTTGCCAACTTCACCGCCAGCCGGGTAAGCACGGAGAGAGTGCGCAAGCTGAGATTTTTTCAGCCGCGACAGTATATTTCCATCGATTACTCGCGACAGGAGGTTCTGGCATTCACTGTTACCGCTGGCCCTGATTCATTAATCGACAGCGCACAACCGGCCGGTTCAGCCAGTAGGATTAACTCGCCCTCGGCCGCGGGAACCCCGGCCATGGCTGGGCAGAAATTCGGGCCGGCTTCCGCAATGCTCACCGGCGCCGCGGTCTTGGCACAAGCGGGGATCACCTTCTCCAAGCCGGCTGTGGAGCAGCAGGAACCGCTACGAGCGGAGTTAAGCTCTTTTCTCGAGGCAGTTCGCCACCGTACCCAGCCAGAAGTCTCGCTTGCGGAAGGACGGCGCGCTTTGGAAGTGGCCCTGCTCGTGCAATCCGCCATCGAGGAACATGCCCATCGATTCGACCTGCGGGCGCTTCAGCCAGGCAGCTAGCGATTCGCTATCCTGATTGCCTCGGGCATCCCAAAGACCTTCGCCTCGCTTCCAACTTACAAAAACTATTTCGCGGACTGCGCGCTGCAGCCCACAATCGCTACGTCTTGGCCCGCCGGGGATTTCTGTTACTCCTTGTGTTTGTTCTCTTTGGCGTGAGAGGCGGCGGGACTTTATAATTCACAATTCTGTCATCCCGGCTGTTCCGTGAGGGTGGGTTTTATTCTTAGCTCCCGAAGTTTGCCCAGCGAGGAAGAGAAGAGCGCGCAGGTTTGCGCTCCCAAGCCTTCAAGCGGTTTACTCAGCGTCGCCCTCGCATCTCTCCGGGTGCAGAAGCGTAGCTGCCTCGCTCCCCTCCTTTTGAGCGTCTTGCTTCTCCTGGCTCAGTTCGCTGGCGCCCAACAGGACGTCATTCGCGATATCGTGATCCACGGCAGCCGCCGCATTCCGCAGGAAACCATCCATGCCCGGCTCACCGTGAAGCGAGGTGATATTTATGACCCAATCGAAGTAGAGCGTGACTTCAATTCGCTCTGGAACACCGGCTATTTTGAGGACATCCGCATCGAGCGGGAACAAGCGCCTGAGGGCGGCTGGATTCTTCACGTCTATGTAAAAGAAAAACCCACGATCCGCGAAATCAAGTACGAAGGTCTCAGTTCGGTTTCACAATCCGACGTCCTGGATCGTTTCAAGGAACGCAAGGTCAGTCTTACCCAGGAAAGCCAGTACGATCCGACCAAGGTAAAAAAAGCGGAAGTGGTGCTGAAGGAGCTCCTGGCCGAGCACGGCCGCCAATTTGCCACCATCCGCTCGGAAGTGCGGCCTATACCCCCCGCCGCTGTCGGGTTGACCTTCGTCATCAAGGAAGGCCCCAAGGTCAAGGTGGGCAACATCAAGTTTGAAGGTAACCCCCACGAGAGCTCGCGCTACCTGCGTAGCTCGATGAAAAACCTGAAGCCCATCGGCATCCCGCATAGCATCTTCCTGGAAAATCTATTTTCCAAAACCTACGACGCCTCCAAGCTGGAGGAGGACGCCGAGCGGGTACGAGATGCCTACCAGCAAAAGGGTTATTTCAAAGCCGTAGTGCAGACCCCTAAAACCGAGATTCACGACACCAGTGGATTCCACTTCCCCATCGTTCAGAAAGGCGGCGGCAAGGCAGTTGATATCACCATGCCTATAGAGGAGGGGGACCGCTACCGCCTGGGCACGATCAGCTTTAGTGGCAACAAGGCAGTCACTAACACTGACCTGCTTCGCAGACTGATTCCCATGAAAGATGGTGACATTTTCAATGTGGAGCTGATGCGCAAAGGCATCAAGAACCTGCGCGATGCCTACGGCGAGCTGGGATACATCAACTTCACCCCGGTTCCCGATACTGAGATAGACGAAGACAAGAAAGTAATCAACCTGAAGTTTGACTTGGATGAGGGAAAGCAGTATTTCGTCCGCCGCATTGAGTTCAAGGGCAACACCACCACTCGCGACAAAGTGATACGCCGTGAGTTGGCGCTGGAAGAGGGCAACGTCTACAACAGCAAGCGCTGGGAATTCAGCTTGCTTCGCTTGAATCAGTTAGGCTATTTCGAACCCTTCAAACCCGAGCAGGACACTGAGATCAAGCAGGACAATCAGAATGGCACCGTCGACCTTACCCTGAAGGTGAAGGAAAAAGGCAAAAACAGCATCGGTCTTAATGGCGGTGTGAGTGGTCTGTCCGGCTCGTTTATTGGAATCACCTATGAAACCAACAATTTTCTTGGTTTGGGCGAGACCCTCACAGTCCAAGCCTCGGTAGGCGACCTCTCGCGCAACGTTCTGTTTGGTTTCACCGAACCTTACATGTTCGATCGGCCGCTGCGCTTAGGCTTCACGGTTTTCACCAACCGCTATGATTACAACCAGGCTAAACAGACCGAGGTCGTTGCCGGGCAGAAAGTCAATCTTCC
>Ga0187776_10000582_pt1 | contig 17643 bp, 13 predicted proteins | sample 0216_BV02_MP12_2_FD_132426 | JGI IMG/M metagenome (GOLD analysis project Ga0187776, IMG submission 132426) | Tropical peat soil microbial communities from peatlands in Department of Meta, Colombia - 0216_BV02_MP12_20_MG | ecosystem: Environmental > Terrestrial > Soil > Wetlands > Peat | place...
GACGTGGACCTTGACCGTATCCCCCGGCCTGAAATCGGGGATGTCGGTCCGCATCTGTTCTCTGTCGAGGTTCGTCAAGATGTCCATGATTTCTCCTCACGACGGAACAGCTCACGCTTGAGAGGGTCTCTGTCCAACCTTTCAACCTGCTCGAGCGTCCAATTTATCGTCATTGGTTTCGTGTCTCAACCCCAGTAAACGATCCAGAAGGACGGCAGCAGCACCTCGGACCGACAGGTGGTCATGCGAGGAGGCGCCCCGGACGAATCCTGTCTGCCGCTTCCTCCCTTTCCCGTTCACCCCGGCACGGTGGCGAGCCTCATGCATTCAAGAACCGCTCCCAGCATCACCGCCGACTACTTCGGCCAGAAGCTCCCGATCCTCGTCGCTGAGGTCAGCCTCCTTCAGGAGATCGGGCCGCCTCTGCCAGGTACGCCAGAGCGACTGTTGCCGACGCCAGCGCCTGACAGCCGCGTGGTTTCCCGAGAGCAAGATCTCCGGCACCGGGTGGCCCTCGAAGACCTCGGGTCTCGTGTAGTGCGGGTACTCCAGAAGCGCGTTGGCGAAGCTCTCCTCAGCAGGAGATTCACTGCACCCGAGGACACCCGGGACCAGCCGGGCCACAGCGTCCACCACCACGAGCGCCGGGATCTCTCCTCCCGTAAGGACGTAATCCCCGATGGAGATCTCATCGTCCACGCAGTGGCACCGCACCCGCTCGTCCACTCCCTCGTAACGGCCGCACACGAGGGTGAGATGGCGCTCCCGGCTGAGCTCCCAGGCCAGGCGCTGGCTGAACGGTCTTCCCTGGGGGCTCAAGAGGATCACCCTGGTGGGAGGGTCGGCGGCGCGCGCGCGGGCTATGGCCCCGGCCAAGGGTTCGGCCTTCATCACCATGCCGCTCCCGCCGCCGTAAGGTCGGTCGTCCGTGGTCTGGTGCCGGTCGGAGGCGAATTCGCGGATGTTGACGAGGCGAATCTCGATCAGCCCACGCTCCACGGCCTTCCCGAGGATGCTCTCCTGGAGCGGCGACGCCAGCATGGCGGGAAATATGGTCAAAATGTCAATGATCATCTGGTCTGCGAGTTCTTCGCTTACGCCCGGAACCCCGGAGGATTTCCGAGAGGGTGGGATTCTCTCGTCACGCGCACGGAAAGCTCACGCAAGCCCCCGGAGATCGACCACCATGAACCGGCGCTGGATGTCCACCTCCCGGATCACATCTGCCAAGGCCGGGACGAGAAGTTCCTCCCGACCGGCTCGGACCACGTACACGTCGTTGCTGCCGGTCTCTATGATGTGCTGGAGCGTTCCCAGCTTCCGACCGTCCGCGGTCATAACCTGGAGCCCAATGAGCTGGTGCCAGTAAAACTCATCCTCCGCCGGAACAGGCAGCCGTGACTCGGGCACGCAGATCTCCGCACCCACGAGCAGGCGGGCCTCGTCAGGAGTTTTCGCCTCTCGGCTCAGGAAGAGGAGCGAGCGCCTGTAGGCGCGGACCTCCACCGTGGTGAGACGCTGGACTGACCCATCTGGCAGGCAAGCGGAGACGCCTTCTCCGGCCTCGAGAGCCTCAAGGGTTTCACCGTAGGGAACGACCTTCAGGTGTCCCCGCACGCCGTGGAGCGCCACCACCTTGCCGATGCCAACGAGACGCTCTGCCGCCATGGGCCCTATTCGATGATCTCGAGCACCGACCGCTTCCTGATCTTGGTTGACGCGGCGCTCAAGATGGTTCTCATGGCCCGGGCCGTCCGACCCTGTTTGCCGATCACTTTCCCGAGATCCTCTTTGGCGACCCGGAGCTCTATTACGGAGGTCTGTTCACCTTCCAATTCTGAAACCTCGACCTGTTCCGGGTGATCGACCAGAGCCTTGGCCATGAAGTCAACCAGTTCCCTCAGCATGGAGACCTCCACCCAGCCGGAGCGTGCTCTCGAGTGATTCGCCCAAGCACTCGTCGCCGCGACCACGCCTGCACTGCCACGTTCTCTCTCGCCCCAGCGCCTGGCCCTGAGCAGGGTTCGGGCCGACGGGGTTGCCCTTCCCAAGACGGGCAGGTCGAATCAGGCCGGTTTCGCCAGCAAGCCCTTCTTCTTCAAGAGACTCTTGACGGTGTCGGTCGGCTCAGCGCCCTGCGTGAGCCAGGCGTGAAGCCGCTCTGGATCAACCTTGACCTCTATCGGCTCGGTCCGAGGGTTATAAGTGCCGAGAACCTCGACAAACCTTCCGTCTCTCGGCGCGCGGGAGTCGGCCACCACGATCCGGTAGAACGGCCTTTTCTTGGATCCCATCCGGCTCAGTCGAATACGTACACCCATCTCGTCCTCTTGCTCCTTCCCACCTAGGCCCGGGCCGGGCACGCCCCACGGAGCCCCTGCTCCCGGACAGTCCCTATTACGATCAGAAGGGTACCGGCAGTCCGTGCCGCAGGAGGTGTCTGCCTCCTTTTCCGCCCTTCTTGAGGTTTCGTAGCATCCTCCTCATCTGAGCATAGCTCTTGAGGAGCTTGTTCACCTCCTGCACCGAGGTTCCGCTCCCCCCGGCAATACGTCGTCGTCGGCTCGCGTTGATGATGGTATGGTTGCGCCGCTCCTGGGGGGTCATGGAATTGATGATGGCCTCGGTCCTTGCAATCTCCTGTTCATCGGGCTTGAACTGCTTGAGCTGTTTCATCTGCCCCAGGCCGGGGATCATGCTGAGAATCTCCTCCAGCGACCCCATCTTCTTTATCTGGCGCAACTGATCCCGGAAGTCCTCGAGAGAAAATTCGTCCTTGGCCAGCTTTTCCTGGAGCTTGAGGGCCTGCTTCTCATCGAAGACCTTCTGCGCCTTCTCGATCAGAGAGAGCACATCCCCCATTCCCAGGATGCGAGATGCCATGCGTTCCGGATGGAAATCCTCGAGGGCGTCCAGCTTTTCGCCCATGCCTACAAGCTTGATCGGTGTCCCGGTAACGTTCCGAATGGAGAGGGCCGCCCCGCCCCGGGCGTCACCATCCATCTTCGTGAGGATAACGCCGGTGAGGCTCAGGGCCTGGTTGAAGGACTCCGCCACCTGCACGGCATCCTGGCCGGTCATAGCGTCGGCGACGAGGAGAATCTCCCGCGGCTGGAGCTTCGCCTTCAGGCGCTGGAGCTCGGCCATGAGTTCGGAGTCGATGTGGAGCCGGCCGGCCGTGTCCAGGATGAGGATATCGCAGCCCTGCTGGCTGGCGAATTCGAGGGCCGCGACGCCGATATCAACCGGGTCCATCTGAGTGGTGGCGGGATAGACCGGAACGTCGATCTGGCCGCCCAAGGTGTGGAGTTGCTCGATTGCCGCCGGCCGGTACACATCGGCGGGGACCAGGCAGGGATGGCGGTTCAGGTCCTTCAGGGCAAGGGCGAGCTTGCCGGCGGTGGTCGTCTTCCCTGAACCCTGGAGTCCGACAAGCATGTAGATGAGGGGCGTCCGCCCCGTGAGCTCGAGGGCGACGCTCGTCCCGCCCATGAGGCGGGTCAACTCCTCGCTGACGATCTTGACCAACTGCTGGCCTGGGGTCAGGCTGTCGAGGACCTCGGCGCCGACGGCGCGCTGGCCGATGTCGGCCACGAAGTTCTTCGCCACCTTGTAGTGGACGTCCGCCTCGAGGAGGGCAAGGCGCACCTCTCGCAGCGCCTCCTTGACATTGCTCTCCGTGAGCTTGCCCTGGCCTCTCAGGCGCTTGAAGGTACGGTTGAACTTCTCGGTGAGGTTCTCAAACATGAACCGCTCCGGGCGATCATTCCGTTCAAGTCAATAAAGTTTTAAATTATAGGAAGATGAAGGTGGAGTGTCAAGAAAAACATCGGAGCCAACAAACGTCTGGACGAAGCCAAGGATTTTCCTTATGGTACACTGGCTGGCATCATCTCAGGGAGACGACCAGACGGACGGGACCGAGGGGGAAGACCTATGGTTGAGCAGCAGTACCTCATCGATGATTTTACCATCAGGGAGAGTTGGCGGCTGTTTCGCATCATGGCCGAATTTGTGGACGGTTTCGAAACCATGGCGGAGGTCTACCGGGCCGTGTCCATTTTCGGCTCGGCGCGCGTGAAACCAGGCAATCCCTGGTACGAGAAGGCCGCGACTATCGCCCGACTCTTTGCCCACCATGGCTTCCACGTCATCACCGGGGGGGGGCCCGGTCTCATGGAGGCGGCCAACCGAGGCGCAGCAGAGGCGGGCGGCCGCTCGGTTGGGCTCAACATTCACCTTCCCCTGGAACAGCAGCCCAATCCCTATGCCAACGTCCGCCTCGATTTCCGGTACTTCTTCGTTCGCAAGGTGATCTTCGTCAAGTATGCCCAGGCATACGTGGTCCTTCCCGGCGGCTTTGGGACTCTGGATGAACTCACCGAGGCGCTCACCCTCATTCAGACCCACCGCATCAAGCCCTTTCCCGTCGTGCTCGTGGGAAGCGACTTCTGGAAGGGGCTGCTTGAGTGGGTGCGAACGCAGCTTCAGGGCGACGGGATGATTTCCCCGGAAGATCTGGATCTCATCCAGGTCTACGACGAACCGGAAGACGTGGTGGGCGCGGTGCTGCGGACGATGGAATCCTACGACGACTCTCGGTCGGATCCCGTCCCCTCCGGCCGGTTGACATCGAGGTGACCGTCCCCCGGCGCGACATCGGCGCGGGGCTCGATCTGGATCGTGGCCCGGAAGCGGGTCTCAAGCCTCACCAGGTCGGCCCGCTTCTTGTTCAAAAGGTAGGTGGCCACATCCGGCGCGAGCTGGACGCGCACCTCGGTCCCGTCGCCGGCGCGGCTTAACTCAAGCCAGATTTTGCGGAGGAAGGCAACGGCCGTCGCCTCGGTGGCTCGCACGACGCCGGTCCCACCGCAGCGGTCGCACGGCACGTGAGAGGCGGCTTGCACCGGCGGCCGGAGCCGCTGCCGGGAGATCTCCAGGAGCCCGAACTTGCTGAGCCGCCCCATGTCGGTCCTTGCCCGGTCTTTCTTGAGTTCTTCCCGAAGCACCTTCTCCACCTCGCGGATGTGCTTCCGTTCTTTCATGTCGATGAAATCGATGACAATGAGCCCGCCGAGGTCGCGAAGGCGGAGCTGACGGGGCCCCTCCACCGCCGCTTCCAGGTTGGTCCTGAAGGCGGTGTCCTCGAACTCCTTGTCCCGGCTCGCCCTACCCGAGTTCACGTCCACGGCGACGAGGGCCTCTGTGGTGTCGATGACGAGAAAGCCTCCCGATTTCAAGGGAACGCGATTGCGATAGATGTTCTCGATTTGCTCCTCGAGCTGGTACTTGGCGAAGATGGGCCGCTGCTCCTTGTAGTGCTGCACCACCCATCCATGGCGGGGTGAGACGATGGCCATGAAGTCCTTGACTCGCTTGAACACCTCCTTATTGTCCACCAAGATGCTCTTCACGTCGGTGGTGAAGTAGTCCCTCACGGCGCGGATGGTAAGGTCGCGCTCCTTGTAAAGGAGGGAGGGAGCAGGCGCAGTCTGGGCGGTGGCCCTGATGTTTTCCCAGAGTCGGAGCAGGTAGCGGAGGTCTCGGCCCAGCTCGCGCTTGGTCTGGTCCACACCGGCGGTGCGAACGATCACGTGGATCCCCTCGGGGACCGAGAGCTCGGCCACGATTTCCCGTAGTTGCTGCCGCTGCTCCTCGTCCTCGATCTTCCGTGAGATGCCGCCGTGCTTGCTCCCGGGCATGACTACGAGGTAGCGGCCGGGCAGGCTGATGTAGGTGGTGAGAAAGGCCCCTTTGGTCCCGGTAGCCTCCTTGACCACCTGGACCATGAGTTCCTGGGCGGGGCGGAGGGCCTCCTGAATGCGGATGCGGCCCCTGTCGGTGGGAGGCTCTTGCTGGTAGTACTCGGGGTGCACCTCGTTGAGCTGGAGGAAGCCGTTCCGCTCCGCGCCGAACTCAACGAAGGCAGCCTGGAGGCTCGGCTGAATGTTCGCCACCACGGCCTTGTAAATATTTCCCACTGTCTGCTCGCGCGTGGTGGTCTCGATGGAGAACTCTTCCAGTTTCTGGCCAGAGACTATGGCGAGCCGGTATTCTTCCTGCTCCTCGGCGTTGATCAGCATGTGACGGTTCATGGTGTACCCATCCTGTTGGCGGAGAGAAGGACCTCCATTCTTTGATTCTAATCACCGAGGATCGCCAGAACCAAGGCATGTGGCGGATACGCATCCATAAACTACATGACCGGCAGAGGTAAAGCAAGGGGATTGAAGGAGTGGTCAGTTGTCAGCGGTCGGGGATCAGGGATTAGCAATCAAGGGTCTGGCACCCCACCAGGCCGTGGCAACAACCCAGGCGACTCTTCCAACAACCACGGACGACGGACCACTGACCACGGACTAATGTTTGGGCGATGCGCCGCGAGCGAGGCGCTCCCGCTGATGTTGGTGGGCTTGGTACATGAAGGTGCGAACCGCAGCCTCGCGGTTGGGCTGAAAGGCTCCGTCGTAGGCGGAATCCATGTAGGGGAGCTGGAGTCGATCCATGACCGGCTTGAGGACCGCCGAGGTCATGGTGCTCGGCATGCAGGTGAAGGGAAAGACGTTGACGATCCCATCGAAGCCCGCGGCGGCGTACTCCAAGGCCCCGCCGATACTCAGGCACGCCTCGGTTCCGATGTCGAATGAGAAAAGCCGGTCGCTGTCGAGGCGCCGCTCGAGATGACCGATAGGATGGTCCGGGTGGACGGGAAGGTGCCTTCTTACCCGGCGATACACCTGGCGTTGCCGGAGGTACTGGTAGGTGATCTCCGTCGCGTGAAAGAGCCAGGATTTCGCGTGGCGCCACAGGGCACCCGGATCGCCTCTTCTTAAGGCGACGATGAGACCCCGTCGGTCGTTGCGCATGTTCTCATAAGACACATAGTTGATCCACTCGCCGATGGAGGCATTGACCACCTCGGCGCCGTGCTCCTCGAGAAGCCTTATGATTTCCTGGTTTGACGGTCGATGGCTGCGCAGATAAATCTCCCCGATCATGCCGATCAACGGCTTCGGCGGGATGGCGGGGTCAATAACGCTCCTTGCCCTTCTGGCCACATTTCCCAAGGTCTCCAAAATCGGGCGAAACCTCTTCCGGCAACCGTGGGCCTCCACGGCCTGACTCATGATCGCAATACTCTCCTCAAAATGCGCCTCCGCCAGGCCTTTTTCCTTCTCATAGGGCCGGGTTCGCCAGAGGATCCGGTCAAGCACGTCGCCGATAACCAGGACGAGATAGCCGGTCCGGCGGAAATCCTGGCGAGCCTCAGGCGCCATGAGGCCGCCGAGGCCATAGGAATCCTTGCTGGTGATGGATGCGATTCGGGTCTTGCTCAGACCGTCCACGGAATCGAGAATGATCCGGTGGAGCTTGTTGTACATGCCGAACCGACAGGGACCGTTTGCTTCAGCCATGAAGTAGAGATAGTCCTCGGGACGAAAGCCAGTGCCGAGCCTTGCCTTCTCCTTGTCGAGATGGGCGAGGAGATCGCCCAGGGTGACCTGACAGGGGAAGCACTCCTTGCCGGAGGTCAATTGCTTGCCGAGGTGGAGGCCGGTGTAGGTTTCCATGAGCTGAACGGTGATGCCGAAACTGCGGAAAGCGGAGACGAAGAGGCGGCTCCCGGCCCGGCTCATCTCCGGCATGAGGAGGGTCTTGCTGGAGAGATCGAACTTGCCGACGTTCGCTCGGAGTGTTTCGAAGGTTCCCATACGGCACGTGGATACGGGTTAACGCCCCTCTTGTATGTGCACATCCAAGGGTTGGGACGCGGCAATTGCGTTGCTCGGACGGCTGTGGTCGAGAGGTTGGAGCCGGGACCGGCGGTGGTCGTTCTGGATCACGTTTCTGTACGCCTCCAGGCGGGTCACCATGCCCGCGACGGCGCTGTGCTCGTCCAGCTCGAGGATCAAGTACGGCCGTTCCCCCATGAGGTGCCGGTAGAAGTGCTCGAGGAAGGAGTCGGCACCGCAGCTGAAGTTGGTAAGGTGGAGGCCGTAACACCCTGGGGTCTTGGCCACGAGCTTGGCCGTGCGGAGAATGCTCGCCCCCAACCCCCAGTACATGTCCGGGAAGTCGCTGAGATCAATCCCATCCGTGTCCAGGAAATCGTGGGGAATAGCCTTGATGCCGAGCTTGGCCAGGTTCTGGCCCAGGCGGAGGTTCAGCCTCTCATCGTAAAGGTTGTAGGGCCGCCCGCTCACTGCGACCCACAGATCTCCCGGCCGGAGCGATTTGAGGAACCTTCTCCCCTCGCGCCGGACTGTCTCTCCGAAGTCGAGTTGCAGCTCCCACGCCTCGCGAAAGGCGCGCTCGACCTCGCGCCGGCTGAGGCCAAGGCAACGCCCCAGGCTGAGGCTGAGGTCAACGACGGTGTCCTCGATGGAATCCTTGAGGTACACGGTGGGCGCAAGCACCTCCGTTCGAGGGATGTTCAGGGCAGCGCTCACCATGTACTGACTGCCCTGGACCAGGGGACAGTAAAACCCGCTTTCCTCCGGCCTCGGCGTGGGCACGTTGACCAAGGTGGGGAGAAAGAGATAGCAGGTCGCGCCGAGGAGCGTCTTCACGTGACCATGGAAGACCTTGATGGGGTAGCATGTTTCCGAGGTCATGGACTCGATGCCCGCCATGGCAATCTGCTGATTGGTCCTGGATGAGAGCACCACCGGGTAACCGAGCCGGGTCCAGAAATGGCTCCAGAGGACCGTATGATTCAGGAAGTGCAGGGCCCGGGGAATGCCGACGGTCGGTTTCCCATGAACGCGCTTGCCGCTCCTGACGTCAGGCCCCTCTAGGTCGAGGAATTTCCCCTCAAGGTAGTGCCGCGCGATGAGGTCATACTTCGTGAACCAGTTCTCCTCGCCTTCCTTCAGGTTTCGTCTCATCTCGTACCGGCCGCAGTCACCGCCCCAGATGCTCTTCCGGCCGCCGAAATCGTAAACTTTCAGCTTGCACTCATTGTGACAGTTGCTGTCCGCCTGGCAAACCTTCTCGGCGAAGGTTATGGGGGCGTTGGCGACCGAATCCAGGCCCGGAAAGGCGGAGGTGTCCAGCGCGCCAGCGAGGCGTTTCTCCTTGACGAGCAGGGCGGCGCCATGGGCGCCGAGCACCTCCCGGTTGGCCGGAACAAGGATTTCCTGCTGGAGGACGTTCTCGAAGGCGGCGACGATTCCCCTGTTCAGGGAGGGGCCGCCGAGGAACATGATACGGTTGCCGATCCGCCTCTTGCCAACGACCCGGTTCAGATAGTTGGAGACCACGGCATAACAGAGACCGGCGATGAGATCTTCGAGGCGGGCGCCCTTCTGAGCATAGGAGACGAGATCGGATTCCATGAACACGGTGCAGCGCTCCGCCAGATTGATGGGGTTCCTGGCGGAAAGGGCAATCTCCTGAAATTCCCTGACGATGTTGATCTGGAGCTTGTTGGCCAGTTCGTGGAGAAAGCTCCCGGTTCCGGCGGCGCAGACCTTGTTCATGTCGAAGTCCAGGGGGTTTCCCCGTTCGATCCAGATGTATTTGGAGTCCTGGCCGCCAATCTCGAAGACCGTGTCCACCTCAGGGTCCCAGTGTACCGCGGCCCGCGCATGGGCGGTGATCTCGTCGACGATGAGATCAGCCTTCAGGAAGTCTCCCACCACGTGGCGGCCGGACCCGGTGGTGGCCACGCCCAGGAAGGCGAGGCTGTCGCCGAACTCCTCGCGAATGCCGGCAAGGAGTCGCTGCGCGACCTCGATGGGCTTTCCCTGGGTCTGGACGTACTGTTTGTGGATGATGCTGTTCTCTCCATCCATCAGGACCGTCTTGGTCGTGGTTGAGCCGATGTCAACGCCCAGGTAGACCTCGAGTCTCGTGTGGGGATGCTTCCCAGGCCGGGCGATGACGCCGTGGTCAATGAAGGTGGTGCGCCGGAGCATGAGGAGCGGAGCCCGGGGGAACTCTCCGGCCGCCGCCCTTCTCAGGGCTTCGAGGTCAGGACCGGACCGTCTTCCCCGGTCGTGGGCAAAGAGGGCCGCCCCCAGGGCGCCGATGGAGGTGTGATGGGGAGGTACGACGAGCCTGGGGTAGTATCGCCGAAAGGCCTCCACCTGGAGGTCGTTCGTGGCAACGCCGCCGCTGAAGACCACCGGTTCTTCAAGGGTCTGACCGGCGACGATGGTGCTCACGTAGTTAGCGGCATTTCCTTGGTGCAGTCCGGCGATGATGTTCGGCAGCGGCTCTCCCTTGTTCTGGAGGTGGATCATATCGGATTTGGTGAAGACGGTGCAGCGGCAGGCAACGGGAGCCGAACCGGTGCTCTTCTTGCCGATGGCGATGAAGTCCGCGAGGATTTGGGTGATGTGCTCTTCAGAAAAGGCAGCCTTCTCCTCATAGAGGAACGAGGCCAGGCGCTCGGCCTGCTGGTCGATAAAGGAGCCCGTTCCCGCGGCGCAGGGTCCGTTCATGGCAAAGGATTGCAGGCTCCACGTGCCGTTGTTGCGGGAGAGGCAGTAGAGCGCCGCATCCTGGCCGCCCATGGTGATGATGGTCGCCGCATCCGGCACGAGGTGCAGCACCCCGAGGATCTGGGTGACGGAGTCGTACTCGTACGGGATCCCGAGCCTTTCGGCAAGGATCTTCCCGTGGTTGCCGGTCATGGCGACGGCACGGATTTGCTGCGGCGGGAACTGCTCGTAGAGACTGGAGAACAGCTCGAGGACGTGCGACACCGTCCTGCCGAAATGGCGTCGATAGGGGAACTCGCACACCACGTGCTTGTCCTGGTTCAGGACGATGCAATTGATGCTCACCGAACCGACATCAATTCCCACCGTATACATGGCAACCCCGACTGGCAGCCCAGTTCCCTGGGAGCACGAGCTCACCGGATGAGATCGGCGCCGGCGTGGGGGCCCAGATGAACCCCGTCATGTGCAGACACCGAAATAACACTGCAAACATGTGAATATTCGGGCGGTTGGTACTTTATGGCCTCAGATTATATCGGCCTGGACAGACGCAGTCAAGCAACGACCAGGTCGCTCACTTTTGTTCTTGATGACCCTTGGGTTTTGGTCTAGAGTACCCAATTGAAGCAGGGCTTTGAAGCAGTCCTGTTGCCCCCCAACGTGTGGATTACGAGGAATCCTGCCACGATTATCGCGGAGGAGTCAGCATGCGCAGTGACGCCATGAAGAAAGGGCTGGAGAAGGCGCCTCATCGATCCCTCTTCAAGGCCATGGGCCTCACCGACGAGGAAATCCGTCGGCCTATGGTGGGGATTGCCAACTCCGCCAACGAGATCATCCCTGGTCATATCCACCTCGACAAGATCGCCCAGGCGGTGAAGGCCGGCATCCGTCTGGCCGGAGGCACTCCCATCGAATTCAGCACCATCGGCGTTTGCGACGGCATCGCCATGAATCACGAGGGCATGAAGTATTCCCTGTGCAGCCGCGAGCTGATTGCAGACTCGGTGGAGGTGATGGCGCGGGCTCATCCTTTTGACGGGCTCGTGATGATCCCGAACTGCGACAAGGTGGTTCCAGGCATGCTCATGGCCGCGCTGCGGCTGGACATCCCGACCCTCGTCGTGAGCGGCGGTCCTATGCTCGCCGGGCGGCTGGGCGGGAGGGTCATCGATCTTGTCACCGTCTTCGAGGCAGTCGGCGGGGTGAAGGCGGGACGGGTTGCCGAGGAAGAGTTGGCGAAGCTGGAAGACTGCGCCTGCCCCGGGTGCGGGTCGTGCGCCGGCATGTTCACCGCCAACTCCATGAACTGTCTCACCGAGGCCCTGGGTCTCGGGCTGCCGGGGAACGGGACCATCCCAGCGGTGGCCGCGGCGCGCTACCGCCTGGCCAAGGAAGCCGGCATGCAGATCATGCGCCTCATTGAGAGCGAGGTCACCCCGAGGCGGATCGCGACTCGGGAGGCCTTTGAAAACGCCATCGCCGTGGACATGGCCCTCGGCTGCTCGACCAACACCGTCCTCCATGTGCCTGCCGTTGCCCGTGAAGCGAAGATCGATCTCAACCTGGATAGCTTCAACAAGATCAGCGCCCGAGTTCCGCACCTCTGCAACCTGAGCCCGGCGGGTATCCATCGCCTGGAGGATCTGGATGCAGCGGGCGGGGTGCAGGCCGTCATGGCGAGACTGGCGGAGAGCAAGCTCATTCATCCGAGGCCGCTCACCGTGACCGGGAAGACCGTGGGCGAGAACCTGAAGGGCGTGGAAGTGAAGGATCCTGAGGTCATCCGCCCAATGGAGCGGGCCTACCACGCCGAGGGCGGCATCGCCATCCTCTTCGGCAACCTGGCCCCGGAGGGAGCGGTGGTGAAGCAATCCGCCGTGGCCCCCGAGATGCTGGTGAGCGAGGGGAAGGCGCGGGTGTTCGAGTCCGAGGAGGCGGCAACGGACGCGATCCTCGGCGGGAAGATCAGGAAAGGGGACGTAGTGGTCATCCGCTACGAGGGGCCCAAGGGCGGGCCGGGCATGCGGGAGATGCTCACCCCCACCTCGGCCATCGTCGGCATGGGCCTTGGCAGCGACGTTGCCCTCATCACGGACGGTCGTTTCAGCGGCGGCACGAAAGGAGCGGCCATCGGTCACGTCTCGCCCGAGGCGGCGGACGGCGGGCTCATCGCGGTGGTGAAGGAAGGTGATGCGATCGAGATCAACATCCCCGCCAAGCGTCTGAACCTCAAGGTCTCCGAGGGAGAGCTCGAGCGCCGCCGCAAGAACTGGCGCCCCCCCGAGCCGAAGATCAAGGAGGGCTACGCCTACCGGTACAGCAAGATGGTGAGCTCCGGGGCGAAAGGCGCGGTGTTCAAGGAGGAGTTCTAGCCCTCTGAGGTAACCTGGTGGGATTTGTCTTCGATCACCGCAGTGCCCGGCACTACGACGAGTGGTACCAGGGCCGGTTGGGAAGAGAGGCGCTGAGCCTGGAGCGGTCTCTCATCCACCGACTCCTCGAGGCTCGGCCCGGGGAACGGCTCCTGGATATCGGCTGCGGTACCGGCCTTCACCTCTCCTGGCTCCAGGGGACAGGCCTCCTTCTCACCGGTTTGGAGCCCAGCTCTGCCATGATGGAAAAGGCGCGGCTGCGACTCCATCCGGGAGTGGACCTCGTCCCCGGCTGGGCCGAGCACCTGCCCTTTTCGGACAACGAATTCGACCTCTCCATGATGATCAACACCCTCGAGTTCCTGGATGACCCTGAGGACGCCCTGGCAGAGGCCTTCCGGGTGACGCGACGCCGCGTGGTGCTCGGGGTTCTCAACCGCTACGGTCTCACGAGCATGCATCGGCGCCTGCAGGGATGGCTGGGGGACACCTTTTACCGGCACGCTCGCTTCTTCAGCGTCTGGGAACTGAAGAAAATGGTCCAGAAGATCCTCGGGCCAAATCCTATTCGGTGGGGCACCGCGCCTTTGTTCCCGCTCCCCTTCTTACAGATGGCCCGCATTTTGGAGGGGCAGACCTTCTTCCAGCACAACCCCTGCGGTCGGCTCATCGTCATGAGCGTCGATATGTGCTACCGGATGATCGCCGCCAAGGAGCCGCTGACGGTGCCCCTCCGTCAAACGCAGGGCCAGTTCCCGCAAGGAACGCTCAAGGCATTCTTCCTGCCGCCGAGCTGGAACGAGAACAAGCCTCCGGGAGCGCTGCCAGGCTGACGGCGGCAAACCCAGGATAGAGGGTAGGGTGGGCATTGCCCGCCAGAAGACGGGACTGTTATATTGGTGGGTGGCGCCCACCCTGCAGATAACCCTTCCGTCCAGCAGCCTGACCTATGGGTAAAGGCCAACAGATCGCCGGGGCCGAGAGGCGTCATCCCTTCGCCTGGAGAGTAACACCATGAGAGAGGCAATGCTCTACGAGAGCCTTGAGGAAGCCAACGTCCAGTGCCACCTCTGTGCCCACCGATGCGTTATCAAGGAGGGCAAGCGGGGGATCTGCGGCGTCCGCCAGAATCAAGGCGGCCGCCTCCAGACGCTTGTCTACGCCCGGGCGATCGCCCGCAACGTGGACCCGGTGGAGAAAAAACCTCTCTACCACTTCCAGCCCGGGAGTCGAAGCTTTTCTATTGCCACCGTGGGCTGCAACTTCCGCTGCCTCTTCTGCCAGAATGCCGACATCTCCCAGATGCCGAGGGACCTGAAGCGGATCATCGGCGACGAGTTTCCGCCCGAGCAGGTGGTGCAGGCCGCCCAGAGGAGCGGCTGCCGCTCCATCTCCTTTACCTACACCGAGCCGACCATCTTCTTTGAGTACGCTCTGGAGACAGCCAAGCTCGCCCATCCGGCGGGTCTCAAGAACATCTTTGTCAGCAACGGCTACATGACTTCCGAGGCTCTGGATACGATCCACCCTTACCTGGACGCGGCCAATGTGGACCTGAAGGCTTTCAGTGATACCTTCTATAAGAAGCAGTGCGGCGCCAGGCTGGAACCGGTCCTGGAGTCCCTGCGGAAGATGAGGAGCCTGGGGATCTGGGTGGAGGTCACCACGCTCGTCATCCCGGGCCTCAACGACGGTGACGAGGAGCTTCGGGAGATCGCCCGATTCCTGAAAGATCTCGGGCCCGAGACCCCCTGGCATGTGAGCCGCTTTCATCCTACCTACCGGCTCACAGAGGTTGCGCATACGCCGGTGGCCACGCTGCGAAGGGCACGGGAGATCGGCCTTCAGGAGGGACTCCAGTACGTCTACACGGGGAACATCCCGGGCGACGAGGGCGAAAACACCTTGTGCCACCAGTGCGGCAAGGTCCTTATCGACCGTTACGGTTTTTCCATCGGCCACTACGGCATCAAGAACGGCCGCTGTCCGGACTGCCAGATGCCGGTTGCGGGAGTGGAGATGTGACTCTCTGCCAGCTTCTCGCTGGCAGAGAAGGTCGGTTGTGGGTTGTCCGTTGTTAGTGGTTCGTTGTGGAGGAGAAGGGCCGCCAAGGAACGCTACGAAAGCTGAAACGGACTTCCGGTAAGAAGCACAACCGACGACGCACCCATACAACGGACGACAGCCAATAGCTATCCGGCGAGCAGGACTCGGATGTGAGGCGCCGTGCTCTCCGGTGAGAGTTGACAGCTGACCGCCGCCGGCTGACGTCTGGATAGCGGGGCACGGTGATGGACGCAGGAGACTGGCAAAAACGGGTGTCGGGCCACCGCGGCCGGCTCCGAGAGAAGTTCCTCGACCACGGGCTCGAGAAGCTCACCGATGAGGAGATCGTCGAGCTTCTCCTCACCCTGGCAACTCCGCGCCGGGACTGCAAACAGGCGGCCCGGGAGGCCTTGAGCCGGTTCAACGGTCTCGCCGGGGTGCTCGAAGCCTCTCTCGGAGAGCTCCAGCAGGTTCCCGGCATCGGACCCAAGAACGCCATGGGCCTCAAGCTCATCCACGAGGTAGCGCGGAAGTTCCTCCGGGAGCGGCTCGTCGGTCGAGAGTTCCTGACCTCCTCCCGGGAGGTGTACGACTATCTGCTCCATTCGCTTCGGGACCTCAAGAAAGAGGTGTTCAGGATCATCTTCCTGAATGGCCGAAATGAGGTGATTCAAGTGAAGACCCTCTTCGAGGGAAGCCTCACCTCGAGCGCTGTGTACCCCCGTGAGGTCATCAAGAGCGCCCTTGAGCACCACGCCGCCGCCCTGGTGTTCGCCCACAACCACCCGTCAGGGGACCCCGCCCCGTCCACGCAGGATTTCACCATCACCCGCGACCTTCTCGTCGCTGCAAGGCTCATGGGCATCAAGGTCCTCGACCACCTTGTGATCGGCAGGAACCGCTACTACAGCTTCGCCGACCAGGGGCACATCCGGGCCTGGGAGGCCGAGCTCGGCAAGGGACCCGAGATCATCCTGAAGACGGAGAGACCGGCAAAGTAACTCCCTCCAGAGATGCAACCCGAACCTTCCGAATGCGTTTCCCGATCTCTAGCGGAGAACCTCCATCTCAGTGCTGATCTAGGTCGCCCCGAAGGAGTCGCCGCCCATTTCGGTCACATTGACAGCGCTAGGTCCTTCATCTAGCATGGAGGATAAGGCCATCCTGATCCTGTGATTCACCAGCAATCATCCGTCACACCCTGAAGTTAAGGCCGCCCATGGGTAGCAAGAGGGCTCCGTGTACCGGTTTGGCGAAAGAGGCACGCGGAGCCATTTGTCTTGCGGGTTAAGGATAATCTCATGGACAAGAAGCCGACCTATGAGGAGTTGGAGCAGCGCTTCAGGGGGCTAGAGGACAAAGTTGCGGAGTACGACACGTACGCCTTTATCAGAAACGCCAAGCTCCGGACGGCGCTTATCCGAATGGACACCCTGTGGAAGCGGATCAAGGCCTCGAGGAGCTTTTACCGGGTTCTCGACGAGGCGAGGGAAACCCTCCAGGAGAGCAGGGAGCAGTATCAGGCGATCGTGACCCGAGTGATCGACAAGAAGCTGAGCTACGAGGAGCTAGAGGAGCGGGTACATGAGTTGGAGATCGAACTGGCCGACCGAGAGCTTGATCCCTCCAAGAGGTTTCTGCTCGTCAGGATGGCAAGACGGGGACTCAAGAGATTGTTGAGACGCAAGTGGGCTATCAGTAGTTTTTACGAGGTCCTGACATCGGCACGAGAAGCCATGCTGGCGAGTGCCGAGAAGTATAAGGCCATTCTGGCAAACCTCGAGGACGGGTACTATGAGGTGGATATCGCGGGTAACTTGACCTTCTTCAATCCTGCCATGTCCCGGTACTTGGGCTATACCAAGGATGAGTTGATGGGCATGAACAACCGCCAGTTCATGACCGAGGAGAGCGCCAAGGAGGCATACCGGGTGTTCAACGAGGTGTACCGGACAGGGAAACCGGCGCAGGCGCGCGATTGGGAAGCACTCGCCAAGGACGGCACCCGAATGCATTTCGAGACCTCGGTGTCGCTCGTTCGCGACAGCAAGGGCCATCCCGTCGGGTTCCGAGGGATCGCCAGGAACATCACCGAGCGCAAGCGGGCGGAGGCGCAGGCGAGGCTCCATCAAGAGCAGCTCTTCCAGGCGAGCAAGATGGTCGCCCTGGGAACGCTGGTTTCGAGCGTGGCCCACGAGATCAACAACCCGAACAACTTCATCATGCTCAACACGCCGATCCTCCTCGAGGCATGGGAGAATGCCAGGCCGATTCTGGAAGAGTATTACGAAAAGAACGGCGATTTCCTCCTCGGGGGCATGACCTATAGCCAGATGCGGGAGAATATCCCCATCTTGTTATCGGGGGTTCTGGATGGTTCGACACGGATCAAGCAAATCGTCGATGATCTCAAACACTTCGTTCGTCAAGATAGCCCGGATCTCACCCAGTCTGTCGATCTCAATGCCGTTCTCAAATCCGCCCTGTCCCTTGTCTCCAACCTGATCACCAAATCGACGAACCATTTCTCCATCGACTACGGAGAGAATATTCCCTCGATCACGGGAAACTTCCAGCGGCTGGAGCAGGTCGTCATCAATCTCATCCAGAATGCCTGTCAAGCCCTTCCCGATCCACACCGAGGTATTTCCGTATCCACCTCCTACCGCCCGGAAACCGGCACCATCCTCATCACGATTCGGGACGAAGGTATAGGTATCCCACCTGAGAGCCTGCCTCACGTCACCGATCCCTTCTTCACCACCAAGCAA
>Ga0187776_10000583_pt1 | contig 17622 bp, 15 predicted proteins | sample 0216_BV02_MP12_2_FD_132426 | JGI IMG/M metagenome (GOLD analysis project Ga0187776, IMG submission 132426) | Tropical peat soil microbial communities from peatlands in Department of Meta, Colombia - 0216_BV02_MP12_20_MG | ecosystem: Environmental > Terrestrial > Soil > Wetlands > Peat | place...
GGGTTCTTCCGCGGCTTCGTGAACAACGAGCTCAGCAACCGCTGGGGCGACGGCTGGGGCCTCGCCGGGTCGTCGGCCCTCTTCGGGCTTGCGCACAACGGGCAGGGCGACACGGCCAACATCCTCCAGGCGACGATCGCCGGCGCCTACCTTGGCTGGGTGCACCAGCGCGACGGCTTCCAGCTAGGGGAGGACGTAGCGCTGCACTTCTGGTTCGACCTCATCGCCGGCTTTGCGGCCATCCGCCACGGGGGGAGCGCCCAGCTCATGACCCTCAGGATTCCCTTCTAGAATGGACGAGGGGAGTCCGCGTCACGGGGCTGGGAATAAAAGGCCTGCCCGAGCCGCGGTTCGCGGGCTGAGCAGGCCGCTGCCGCAGGGCGGGGCACCGGTCGGAGCCCGTCCTAGCGCAGCAAAGCGTAGAGGGTCATTCCGAGGCTCATCCCCGTGATGCGCCCGCTCTCCCGTTTCGCCTCGTCGGGGACCGCCGCGAGCGAGCTCGCGAGCGCCCTATCGAGGCTCGTCTTCCGTTCGGGGTGGAGCTGGACGAGGATGGTGTAGGCGGTGGCGGCGGCCGCCGCTTCGCTCGACGCCCCGAGCGGCCTGGAGGGCGTCACCAGCAGCCGGGACGGGCCGCGGCCCTCGTTGAACCGGATCGTCTCCGACATCGCGGCGTTTACCATGGCCATGACGCGCGATTCCTCGTAGGCGCGGTAGCGGCCGGACCCGGTCACGGTGTCCAGCGCTATGGTGTTCCATTCGGAGATCACGTCGGCGCGGGCGAGCGAAGCGGCCGTCGCGGCGGCGGCGAGCATGCAGCGAGCGAGAGTGAGTTTCGTGCAAGACATATCAGCCTCCTTGGGTCAGGTTCCCGGCCCGTCGGGTCCGGGGTCCAACGAGGCCAGTCTGCCCTGCGCGCTCGCGCCACTCTGCGATGCGGCGCATGCTTTTCGCGTGAACTAATCACAAAGCTTGCGGAGCGCCGCGTCTTGGTAACAGAATACGCGGCAATCAGCGCGGCCGAGGGAGGCCGATCCGTGGGAGAGCCGGTGGAAAAGCGCAAGCCCAAAGGCCCGTCGCCCGACGAGATCCTGGATGTCATCGATCTGAGGGACTTCGCGAGGCACGCGGTGTCCCGCACGGTCCCGAAGAACACCATCGTAGTCACCGAGGGCGACAAGACCGACTCGCTCTACATCATCGTCTCCGGGCGGGTGAAGATCTACGTAGGCGACGACAACGGCAAGGAGATCGTCCTCAGCGAGGCCGGGCCCGGCGAGTACTTCGGAGAGATGGTCCTCGACGAGGGCCCGCGGTCGGCGTCGGTGATGACGCTCGAGCCGACGCGGTTCCTGGTCGTCCCGAAGGAGGACTTCGAGGAGTTCGTCAAGAAGAGCCCGGAGTTCGCGCTCCACTTGATCCTGAAGCTCATCAAGCGGGTGCGCGCCCTCACGAACGACGTGAAGAGCCTCGCGCTCATGGACGTCTACGGGCGGGTGGCGCGCATGCTCCTGGATCTCGCCGTTGAGAAGGGCGGCAAGCTCGTGATCGAGAACAAGCCGACCCAGCAGGAGATGGCCAACCGCGTGGCCGCCTCCCGCGAGATGGTCAGCCGCATCCTCACCGACCTCGTCACCGGCGGCTACATCGAAGTCGACAAGGACCGCATCGTCATCGCCAAGGCCCTGCCGCGGGCCTGGTAGCAGGAGGGAAGCCGGACGACGGCGATGTGAATTTGTCACACGTCCCGGCCGCACTGCATCACAGGCTGGCGCAAGAGCAGGTCCTCACAATAAAGGCAGCAGTCGGGAACCCTCGGTTCTGAGCCGTACTCGCTGGGAGAGGACGATGGAGCGTCGGGCCGTGCTCATGGCAGTCATGGCGGGCGTTGCAGGCGCCCCGTTGCGGCTCTTCGCCCGGGACAAGCCCTGGCGCGTCGGGTTCTTCTACCTCGGCTCGCGACAGTCGGCGATGGAGACCAACCGCTATACCCCGTTCATCGAGGGCATGCGCGAGCTGGGGTACGAGGAGGGCAAGCAATATGTTCTCGTCGCCCGATTTGCCGACAGTGCCTACGAGCGGCTTCCCGCCATCGCTGCGGAGCTTGCGGCCGCCGATCTGGACGTTGTCGTGTCCACCGCAACGGGGACGCACAATGCGCTCAAGAAGGCGACGACGACCCTGCCGATCGTCTCCACAAACATGATCGACCCGGTGCGCGAAGGATTCGCAGACACGCTGGCGCATCCGGGCCGGAACTTCACCGGGCTGTCGACGCAGTTCTCGGAGCGCCTTCCCAAGAACCTGGAGTTCTTGAGGATGGCCATGCCCAGGCTCTCGCGGCTTGCGGCGCTGTGGACACCGGGAAACGCAACACATACGCCGTTGCTCAAGGATCTGGATGCGGTGGCGCGCGGTGAATCGATCAGGGTGGTCCATGTCGGCGCGAGCACGCCGCGGGAGATCGACTCCGGTTTCGCGACGATGGCGCGCGAGCGCGTCGAAGCCTTCATCATCCTCGGCGACGCCCTGTTCGTTCAGCAATTCCGGCAGATCGCCGAAGGAGCCGCGAAGCATCACCTGGCGTCGATCTATTCGGCGGCCGAGTATCCGGAGTTCGGCGGACTGATGAGCTATGGCCCGAGCTTCCGCGAGAACTACCGACGCGCCGCGGTCTTCGTCGACAAGATCCTCAAGGGGGCAAAGCCCGGAGATCTGCCCTTCGAACAACCGATGAAATTCGAGCTGGTGATCAACCGAAAGACCGCCAGGACGATCGGGCTTCCGCTCTCGCAGGAGCTGCTCCTCCGCGCCGACAGGGTGATCGAATGATCTCGCGCCGCGCTTTCGTGACCGTGCTGGGCGGCGCGCTGGCGGCGCCGCAGCTGCTGCTCGCTCAGCCCAAGGTCGCGCGCGTCGGCTTCTTCTACTTCGGCTCGCGGCGTTCTGCGATGGAGTCCGGCCGCTACACCGCGTTCGTCGATGCCATGCGCCGGCTAGGCTATGTCGAGGGCAGGAACCTCGTGATCGAGGGGCGCTTCGCGGATGGAAGGAGCGAGCGCCTCGCGGGACTGGCGGACGAACTGCTGCGGTCGAAGGTCGACGTGATAGTCGCGACGGGGACGCCCGTCTACCCCGTGCTGAAGCGCGCAACGACGACCATTCCCGTCGTGATCACGGTCTCGGCCGACCCCGTGGTGGAGGGCTTTGCGGCGAGCCTGGCGCACCCCGGAGGGAATTTCACCGGTCTGTCTACCGGAAACCTCGAGCTATACCCGAAGGAGATCGAGCTGTTGAGGCTCGCGGTGCCGAAGCTCTCCCGCGTCGCCGTGCTGTGGAACTCGGAGAATACCGCGCACCCCGCTGGCATGAAGACGATGCGGGAGACTACCAAGCGCGCAGGGCTGTCGCCGATCGAGGTGAACGCACCCACTCCGGAGGAGATCGAACGCGGGTTTGCCTCGATGGCGAGGCAGCGCGCCGACGCCGTGGTGATCCTGAACGACACGTTCTTTTTTCAGCAGCTCGAGCAGATCTCGTCGCTCGCGCTCAGGCACAGGCTGCCTTCCCTGTACGGGGCGGTCGAGTACGCCGAAGCGGGCGGCTTCATCGGATATGGGCAGAGAGTCCTCGACAACTTCGGCAGCGCCGCGATCTATGTCGACAAGATTCTGAAAGGCGCAAGGCCCGGCGACCTGCCGATCGAGCAGCCGATGCGCGTGGAGCTCGCGATCAATCGCAGGACCGCGAAAGCCATCGGGCTCGCGATTCCGCCGGAGCTGCTCTTGCGCGCCGACAAGGTGATCGAATGATCGCGCGGCGGGATTTCCTTGCCGCGAGCGGCGCCGCGTGGCTTGCGGTGCTCTGCCTCCCGGCGTTTGCGCAACCGGTGCCCCGCGTGCGCCGGATTGGAGTACTTCAGGTCGTCGCCGAGGATGACTCGGCGTTTCAGGCTCGCTTCTCCGCGCTCGCCCAGGCGCTGCGCGGCATGGGTTGGATCGAGGGGCAAAACGTGGTGTTCGAGAAGCGGTATGCGGGCGGTGACACGGGGCGCCTGCCCGCGCTCGCCGCCGAGCTGGTCGGTGCGAACGTCGACGTAATAATTTGTCCAGGCACGGAAATGACCGAGGCGGCGCGAAAGGCTACTAGCACCATTCCCATCGTCATGTCGGCGGTCGGCGACGCGGTCGGATCCGGCCTCGTCGCAAGCTTGGCGCGGCCCGGCGGCAACGTCACCGGTCAATCCATGTTCACCGTGGAGCTGGCCTCCAAGCGGCTGCAGTTGATGAGGGAGATATCTCCGGGATTGAACCGCTTCGCCACGATATGGGACCCAGAAAACCCCGCGCATCGCCTGGAAATCGCGCAAATAGAGTCGGCAGCAAGGCGAATGAAAATCGCGCTGCGATCGCTCCCGGTGCGGAACGCGCACGAAATTGCTGCCGCATTCCGTGGAGTGGCGGAGGGGAAGCTCCAGGCGATCGTCACTCTGGACGACCACTTGATCCAATTTCATCGCGCGCGAATCGTCGAGCTGGCGATGCAAGAACGAATTCCCGTCGTGAGCGAGTTCGAGCTCTTTGCCGTTTCCGGAGCGCTAATGAGCTACGGCGCCGATCTGGTCGAGATCTGGCGGCGCACGGCCGTCTATGTGGACAAGATTTTGAAGGGCGCCAGCCCTTCGGAAATGCCAGTCGAGCAGCCGACCCGGTTGAATCTGGTCGTCAACATGAGAACCGCGAGGGCCCTCGGCATCAGGATTCCGCACTCGATACTCCTGCGCGCAGACAGGGTGATCGAATGATCGCGCGCCGCGGTTTCGTGACCGTGCTGGGCGGCGTGCTGGCGGCGCCGCAGCTGCTGTTTGCCCAGCCCAAGGTCGCGCGCGTCGGCTTCTTCTACTTCGGCTCGCGGCGTTCTGCGATGGAGTCCGGCCGCTACGCCGCGTTCGTCGATGCCATGCGCGAGCTAGGCTACGTCGAGGGCAGGAACCTCGCGATCGAGGCGCGCTTCGCGGATGGAAGGAGCGAACGGCTCGCGGGTCTGGCGGAGGAACTGCTGCGGTCGAAGGTCGACGTGATCGTCGCGACCGGGAGCACCGTCTACACCGTGCTGAAGCGCGCGACGACGACCGTTCCCGTCGTGATCACGGTTTCGGCTGACGCCGTCCTGGACGGCATCGCGGCGAGCCTGGCGCATCCGGGGGCGAATTTCACCGGCCTGTCCACGGGAAACCTCGAGCTCTACCCGAAGCAGATCGAGCTGTTGAAGCTCGCGGTGCCGAAGCTGTCCCGTGTTGCCCTGCTGTGGAACTCGGAAAATACTGCGCAAGTTGCGCGGCTGAAAGTCATGCGCGAGACCACCAAACGGGCCGGCCTGTCGCTGATCGAGGTGAGCGGGCCAACGCCGGAGGACATCGAGCGCGGATTCGCCTCGATGGCGAGGCAGCGCGCCGACGCGGTGGTGATCATGAACGACACGTTCTTCATTCAGCAGCTTGAGCAGATCGCGTCGCTCGCACTCAAGCACAGGCTGCCTTCCCTGTACGGGGCAGTCGAGTACGCCGAAGCGGGCGGCTTCATCGGATACGGGCAGAGGGTCCTCGACAACTTCCACGGCGCCGCGACCTACGTCGACAAGATCCTGAAGGGCGCAAGGCCCGGCGACCTGCCGATCGAACAACCCATGCGCTTGGAACTCGCGATCAATCGCAGGACCGCGAAAGCCATCGGGCTCTCGATTCCGCCGGAGCTGCTCCTGCGCGCCGACAAGGTGATCGAATGATCGCACGGCGAGACTTTCTGATTGTTCTCGGCGCCGTCGCGCTCGCCGAAGTTTATCCATCCTGGGCTCAGCAGTCCGGGGTCCAGCGTATAGGTGTCTTGTTGGCGTTCTTTCCACCCGATTCGGATGCGCCCATGGCGTTCCGGCAGCGTCTGCGCGAGCTCGGCTATGTCGAAGGGCGGAATCTGGTCATCGAGTGGCGATATACCGAGGGACACGACGACCGTCTCGCCTATCTGGCCGCAGAGCTGGTCCGGCTCAATATGGATCTCATCGTGGCGGACGTGACGCTTGCGGCCCAAGCCGCTGCGCAGGCCACTTCGACGATCCCGATCGTCGTGACCAATAGCGCAGATGCGACGGTGGGCGGTCTCGTGCCCCATCTCGCGCATCCGGGCGGGAACGTCACGGGCAACGCGATCATGCTCGCGGAAACTAGCGTGAAGCGGATGCAGCTCCTTAAGGAAGCCGTGCCAAAGGTCTCGCGTGTGGCCGTTATCTGGAACCCTGCAGTGCCGTTTCACAAAGCCATGCTGAAGGAGATCCGCGCCGCCGCTCCGTCACTGGGTCTTGAGCCATTCGCCGTAGCCGTAAGGAGCCGCGACGATCTCGGGAACGTCTTCTCGCAAATCGCAAGTGCCCGCGCCAACGCGGTGTTTGAGAGCGGGGGTTTGTCGCCCGCCACGCGGCAAAAGATCCTGGATTTTGCGGCCAGAAACCGCCTACCGACGATGTTCCAAGCCAGGGAGCAAGTGGAAGCCGGGGGCCTCATGTCATACGCACCTGACTTTCCCGATTTGCTTAGACGTGCCGCGGTGTACGTGGACAAGATTCTCAAGGGTGCCAAGCCGGGGGATCTTCCGGTCGAGCAGCCAACCAAGTTCGAGCTCGTCATCAACTTGAAAACCGCCGGAGCGCTCGGCATCAAGATTCCACAGTCGATACTCCTGCGCGCGGACAAGGTGATCGAATGATCGCGCGCCGGACTCTTATCCTGGCTCTTTGCGCCGCCTGCCTGGGTGTTTCGTTTCACAGTAACGCCCAGCAGAAGATCTGGCGCCTCGGCTATCTCGACTACGGATCGCGCGAATCCGCCGAGATTAGCCGGCGCTACGCCACCTTCATCGAAGCAATGCGCGGCCTGGGACACGTCGAAGGCAAGGATTTCGTGAGCGAAGTGCGCTACGCGGAAGGCAAATCGGAGCGGCTCTCCCCGCTTGCGGCGGAGCTGGTACAGGCGAAAGTCGACGTCATTCTCTCCGGCGGGACGCCGGCGACGCATGCGCTGCAGCGCGCAACCGCGACCATCCCGATCGTCAACACCATCGTCGCCGATCCGGTCGCGGAGGGGTTCGCAATGAGCCTGGCGCGGCCCGGGAAGAACATTACGGGCCTCGCATCGAACAATCTCGAAATCGTCCAGAAGCAGGTCGAGCTGCTCGTGAAGGGCTCGCCGCGGCTGCAACGCGTCGCGGTGCTCTCGAATCCGGTGAACCAGGGGCATCCGCCAATGCAGAAGCTGATCGAGGAGGCGGCGCGGCGAACCGGCCGGCGCGCGATTCCGACGCGAGCACAGTCGCCGGAGGAGATCGAGAGCGCTTTCGCGTCGATGGCGCGGGAGCACGCAGAGGCGGTGATCATTCTCGGGGACGCCCTGTTCATCCAGCAGGGGCGGCAAATTGCCGGCCTCGCCCGCGCGCAACGGATGGCGTCGATTTTCACGTCCCCCGAGTATGCTGATGCAGGCGGCCTGATGAGCTACGGACCGGACATCCTCGATCATTACCGCCGCGCGGCGACCTTCATCGACAAGATCTTCAAGGGCGCCAGGCCGGGCGATCTCCCCATCGAGGAACCGACGCTGTACTTCCTCGTGATCAATCGTGGCACTGCCAAAGCGATCGGGCTCCAGCTGCCGCAGGAGCTGCTGCTGCGCGCCGACAGGGTGATCGAATGAAGACGCGCCGAGAACTGCTGATCGCGCTCGGCGCTGGCGTTCTCATCACCGCCCTGCCGGCTCTCGCCCAGAAGCCCAGGCTCTGGCGCATCGGCATTCTCGCCTTGCGCTCACGCCCGTCCTCGCCCGGCGATGCCTATGACGCCTTTGCGCAGGGCATGAGCGACATGGGTTACGTCGAGGGAAAGGACTACGTGTTCGACTGGGTGTACGCCGATGGAAACTACGATCGGCTCGCCGGTCTCGCGGCGGAGCTCGTCCAGCGCAAGGTCGATGTCATCGTGACGACGAGCGCCGTGGGCGCTCAGGCGGCGCAACGCACCACCCGCACGATTCCCATCGTCTCCGCCGTCACGGTCGATCCGGTCCGCGACGGCCTCGCCGCGAGCCTGGCCCACCCGGGGGGCAATGTCACCGGGCTGTCCCCCAGCGTCATCGACGTGAGTCCGAAGCTCCTCGAGCTGATGGTCACGGCGGTGCCCAAGCTCTCGCGAGTCGGCGTCCTGGTGAACCCGACTTCGACGACGCACGCTTCCCTGCGCGATGCCCTTCAATCCGCAGCGCTGAAGCTGGACCTGAAGCTGCGACCGGTCGAGGCGCGATCGCCCGAGGACTTCGAGCCCGGCTTCGGTGCCCTGAAGCGTGAGGGCGTCCAGGCTCTGATCGTCCTGCCCGATGCTCTCTTCTTTCTGCATCGTCAGCGGCTCGTGGATCAGGCTGCAAGATCCCGCCTGCCTTCCGTGTACTACAACCAGGAATACGTGGAGGCCGGCGGCCTGATGAGCTATGGCGAGAATCTCGCGGAGTTCTACCGGCGCTCGGCCGCACTGGTGGACAAGATTCTTAAGGGCGCCAAGCCGGCGGATCTGCCGTTCGCGCAGCCGACGCGCTTTTTCTTGGTGATCAACCGCAAGACCGCGAACGCCATCGGGGTCTCCATTCCTCAGGAGCTGCTGCTGCGGGCGGACAAGGTGATCGAATGATCTCGCGCTGCATACTCCTGCTTGCGTTCGGCCTTGCCACTCTCTCCGGAGTGGCTCCGTCCTGGGCGCAATCGGCGAAGCCGTGGCACATCGGCTTCCTATACTACGGCTCTCGCCAGTCCGTGATGAAGACCGGACGCTACGCCGCGTTTGTCGACGGCATGCGCGACCTGGGCTATGTCGAGGGCAGGGACTATGTCATCGACGCGCGCTTCTCGGAAGGAAACGTCGAGCGCCTTCCCGCCCTGGCCGCTGAGCTGGCGAAGCTGAAGCCCGAGGTGATTCTGGTGACGAGCAACGTCGCGGCGGACGCGGCAAGGCGGGTGGCCCGCGGCGTTCCTATCGTCACCACCATCATCGGCGATCCGATCGCCTCGGGCGCCGCGACAACGCTGGCGCGGCCCGGCGGCGATATTACCGGTCTCTACACCAGCAACGACGAGCTGGTGCCGAAGCACCTGGAGCTCCTGCAGCTGGCCGTGCCCAAGCTGATGCGGGTCGCGGTGCTGTCGAATTCGTCCAACGCCCTTCATCCGGCGCGACTGAGGTCTGCTCAGGCCTACGCCCAGAAGGCGGGGCTGAAGATCCTTCCCGTGAGCGCGGTCAACGAGGAGGAGATCGCGCGCGCCTTCGAGAGCATGGTACGGCTGAAGGCCGACGGCGTGCTCATCCTCGGCGACACTTTCTTCGTCCAGGAGGCGCCGCTTATGGCGAAACTCGCGCTCAAATGGCGCCTTCCCTCGATTTTCGGGACGACGGATTTCATCGAGGTCGGCGGACTCATGTCGTACTCGGAAAACCTCACGGACAATTTCCGGTTGGCCGCGGGCTACGTGGACAAGATTCTCAAAGGCGCGAAGCCCGGCGAGCTGCCGTTCGAGCGCCCCTCACGCGTGTACCTGATGATCAATCTCAGGACCGCCACGACGCTGGGGCTCAAGCTTCCCCAGGAGCTGCTCCTGCGTGCCGACAAGGTGATCGAATGACGCGCCGCGAATTCCTCGTTGTCCTCGCGGCAGCGCTCACCGCGCCGGGGACGGCGCTCGCGCAGCGGCCGGCGGGCGTGCGCATCGGCTTTCTCAGCTCGGCGACGCTCGCGAGCTACGCGCCGTTCGTTGAGGCGCTGAAGGCGGGCCTGCGCGATCTCGGTTATGTGGAGGGCAGAAACCTGACGATCGACTATCGCTGGGCCGTCGGCAAGAACGACCAGCTTCCCGGCCTGGCGGCGGAGCTGGTTCGCGCCCGCGTCGACGTGATCGTCACTCACGGCACCCCGGGAGCGCTCGCGGCCAAGGCCGCGACTACCAGCATCCCGATCGTCGTGGCGATCGTCGGCGACGTGCTCGCCTCCGGGATCGTCAAGAGCCTCGCCAAGCCGGAGGGAAACATCACTGGGATCACATACTTTCTGCCTGAGCTGATGGCGAAGCGCCTCGAGCTGCTCAGGGAGGCGTTCCCCCATGCCTCACGCGTGGCGGTGCTCACGAATCCTGACAACCCGTCGACCGAGCCCGTGCTGAAGGCGATGCGGGTTCGCGCCGAGTCACTCAGGACTGCGCTGCTCCCCGGCGCGGCGCGCTCGCCAGAGGAGCTGGGCGGCGCCTTCGCCGCGGCTGGCAGGAACCGCGCGGCCGCGGTCGTGATCACCGACGACGCAATGCTCAACGCGAACGGCGCGGCGATCGCCGAGCTCGCCGCGAAGCGCGCGCTGCCCACAGTCGGCTTCGCCGAGCTCGCCGACGACGGCGGGCTGATGAGCTACGGCGTGAACCGCATCGATTTTTGGCGGCGCGCCGCCTACTTCGTGGACAAGATCGCAAAGGGCGTGAAGATCGCCGACCTGCCCGTGGAGCAGCCGGACAAGTTCGAGTTCGTGATCAACATGAGAACCGCTAAGGCGCTGGGGCTGAAGATTCCGCAATCTGTCCGGCTGCGCGCAGACAGGGTGATCGAATGAAATCACCGAACACGGTCAACCAGGGTCGCCGCATGACCCCGCGCGGGTCGCTGTTCCGCAAGTACGTCGTTTACTTCGTCAGCATGGTGAGCGTGGCGCTGGTCGCGAGCGGCGTCGTGGGCCTTTACTACACATTCGAGGAGAGCAAGTCGGCGCTGCTCACCCTGCAGCGGGAGAAGGCCGCTGCCGCGGCTTCGCGCATCGACGCGTACGTGCAGGAGATCGAGCACCAGCTCGGCTGGATGCGCCTGCCGCAGATCGGCGGAGCGAGCCTCGAGCAGCGGCGGGTCGACTACCTCAAGCTCCTGCGGCAGGTGCCGGCGATAACCGACGTGTCCTTTCTCGACGCGAGCGGCCACGAGCAGCTCAGGGTATCGCGCCTAGGCATGGACGTCGCCGGCAGCCAGGCCGACCTCTCGCAGGATCCCAAGTTCACCGGCACGAAGGGCGGCACGACCTACTTCAGCGCGGTCTACTTTCGCAAGGAGACCGAGCCCTACATGACGATCGCCGTCCGCGGCGCGGGCGACGCGGGCGGAGTCACCGTTGCGGAGGTCAACCTCAAATTCATCTGGGACGTAATCTCGAGGATCAAGATCGGCGAGAAAGGTCTGGCCTACGCCGTCGACTCGCGCGGGCAGCTGATCGCGCACCCGGACATCAGCCAGGTGCTGCAGAAGTCCGACATGTCGTCCTTGCCGCAGGTGCGGGCCGCGCGCGAAGCGAAGGGCGGCGAGGACTCGCAGCAGGTAGCCATCGCGCACAACCTGAAAGGCGAGGAGGTGCTCACCGCCTTCGCGAGCATCGCGCCCTTGGGCTGGCACGTGTTCGTCGAGCAACCGCTCGCCGAGGCGTTCGCGCCGCTCTACGCGTCGCTGCTGCGCACCGGCCTCCTCCTTCTCGCCGGCCTGGCGCTCGCGCTCGCCGTGAGCCCCTACGTCGCGCGCCGCATGGTCAATCCGATCCAGATGATCCGCGCGGGAGCGGCGCAGATCGCCACCGGCCGGCTCGACCAGAGAATCGAGGTCCGCACCGGCGACGAGCTGGAAGCGCTCGCCGCCGAGTTCAACAACATGGCGAAGCAGCTCGAGGAGTCGTACTCGGGCCTTGAGCGCAAGGTCGTCGAGCGGACCAAGGAGCTGACCGAGGCGCTCGAGCAGCAGACGGCGACCGCGGAGATCCTGCGGGTCATCAGCAGTTCGCCGACGAACATCCAGCCGGTGCTGGACGCCGTCGTGGAAAGCGCCGCCCGGTTGTGCGGGGCGAGCGACGCTGTCATCCGACTCGTCGAAGGGGACAAGCTGCGCTTCGGCGCGCACCACGGCTCGATACCGGTCCCCCACGAGGCCTTCCCGATCACCCGCAACCGCGTCGGCGGCCGCGCCGTCCTCGAGAGCCGCACGATACACGTGCACGACATCGTGGAGGCGGCCGCGGACTATCCGGAGGCCCGCGAACTCCAGCGCGCGGGCGGCTACCGGACGATACTCGGCGCGCCGCTGCTGCGCGAGGGCGTGGCGATCGGGATGATCCTCATCCGGCGCATGGAAGTCCGGCCGTTCTCGGAAAAGCAGATCGCGCTGCTCGAGACCTTCGCCAGCCAGGCCGTGATCGCCATCGAGAACGTGCGTCTGTTCAACGAGACGAAGGAGGCGCTGGAGCGCCAGACCGCGACGGCGGACATTCTCGGCGTCATCTCGTCGTCGCCGACCGACATCAAGCCGGTTCTGGACGCGGTCGCGGAGCGCGCGGCGCGGCTATGCGATGCCACCGACGTGACCATCCGGCGCGTCGAGGGCGACATGATGCACCTCGCCGCTCACATCGGCACGATCCTGCCGGGCGCGGACGCCCGGCCGATTTCCCGGGAAAGCATCCCGGGCCGCGCCATCATCGAGCGCCGGACGATACAGGTTACCGATACTGCCGCACCCGATACGCAGGAGGAATACCCGGATATGAACCGTCGCGGCGACTACCGGACAGCCCTCGCCGTGCCCCTGGTGCGCGATGATGTGGCGATAGGCGTGATCATCGTGCGTCGAGCGGAGACGCGAGAATTCACGGACCAGCAGGTCAATTTGATGAAGACGTTTTCCGATCAGGCGGTGATCGCGATGGAGAACGTACGGCTGTTCAACGAGACCAAGGAGGCGCTGGAGCAACAGACGGTGATCAGCGACATTCTGCGCGCGATCAGCAGCTCGCCGACCGACACCCAGCCTGTCTTCGACGCCATCGTGAAAAGTGCCGTTCCTCTGTTCGGCGGTTTGGCCGTGACGCTCCGGCTGGTGAAAGGAGATCATTCCGAGTTGGTGGCCAGCACCAATCCGATTGATGATACGGGCGCAAATCCGCTTCCGCTCGACGATGACAGCACGCCGGGCGCGAGGGCTATGCAACGCCGGGAGGTCGTACGGGTCCCGAATATCCTGGCGGAGGAGTGGGTGAGCGCGAGCATGAAGCAACGGGCCAGAGAGAGGGGCTTTCGCGCGCTCATATGCGCGCCGATACTGCGGGAAGACAATGCGATCGGTTCGATAAACGTAACCCGGGCAGCGCCGGGGGCGTTCACCGACAAGCAGGTCGCGCTGCTCAAGACCTTCGCCAGCCAGGCGGTGATCGCGATCGAGAACGTGCGGCTGTTCAACGAGATCCAGGACAAGAGCCGGGAGCTCGAGGTCGCCAACCGGCACAAGTCCGAGTTCCTCGCCAACATGTCGCACGAGCTGCGCACTCCGCTCAACGCCGTCATCGGCTTCTCCGAAGTGCTCGCCCAGAAAATGTTCGGCGAGGTCAACGAAAAGCAGCTCGACTACCTGAACGACATCAACTCCTCCGGCCAGCATCTGCTCTCGCTGATCAACGACATCCTCGATCTCTCGAAGATCGAGGCAGGGCGCATGGAGCTGGACTTTGCGCGCTTCGACCTGCCCCAGGCGATCGACAACGCGCTGACCCTGATCCGCGAGCGCGCGACGCGCCACGGCATCGCGCTTTCGCAGGAGCTGGACCCGGCGCTCGGGGAGTGCGTCGCCGACGCGCGCAAGTTCAAGCAGATCATGCTGAATCTCCTCTCCAACGCGGTGAAGTTCACGCCCGAGGGCGGACGCATCACGGTGCGGGCGCGGCGCACGGGCGGCGCAGTCGAAATCTCGGTGAGCGACACCGGCATCGGCATCGCGGCGGCCGACCAGCCGCGGGTATTCGAGGAGTTCCGCCAGGCGAGCGGGGACTACCTCAAGAAATCCGAGGGGACGGGCCTGGGGCTCGCCCTGACGCGGAACTTCGTCGAGCTGCACGGCGGCCGCATCTCGCTCGAGAGCGAGGTCGGCAAGGGCTCGACGTTCACCTTTACACTCCCGCACCGGGTCATGGAGGCCGCATGAGCACCGTGCTGATCGTCGAAGACAACGAGAAGAATATGAAGCTCGTGCGCGACGTGCTTCAGGTAAAGGGCTACCGGGTCCTCGAGGCGGTGAACGCCGCCGCCGGCCTGGCGCTCGCGCGGAAAGAGCGACCGGACCTCATCCTCATGGACATCCAGCTCCCCGACATCGACGGGATCACCGCGCTGAAGATGATCCGGGAGGACAAGGCTATCGCGCGGACGCCTGTGGTCGCGGTGTCGGCGTCGGTAATGCCCGAGGAGCAGCAGAAGATCGTCTCCTCGGGCTTCCACGCCTACGTCACCAAGCCGATCAACGTGAAGAGCTTCCTCGAGACCGTCGAGAAGTTCGCGGGCAAGCCGAAGGACTGCTAGCATGGCGCAGAAGATCCTGGTCGTCGACGACGAGCCGAAGAACGTCAAGCTGCTCGCCGACATCCTCGGCGCGCGGGGCTACGAGATCGCCACGGCGGGCACGGGCCCCGAGGCGCTGGCGAAGATCCGCGCCGGCTTCCCCGACCTGGTGCTGCTCGACGTCATGATGCCGGGCATGAGCGGCTACGAGGTGTGCCAGGCGGTGCGCGCCGACGAGGCGATCCGCGTGCTACCGATCGTGCTCGTCACCGCGCTCGATCCCTCGGAGAGGGTCCGCGGGCTCGAGGCCGGCGCCGACGACTTCCTCACCAAGCCGATCAACCAGCCGGAGCTCATCGCGAGAGTGCGCTCGCTCCTGCGCATAAAGACCCTCTACGACCAGGTCGAATACCAGAAGTCCGAGCTCGCGGAATGGAACCGCACCCTCGAGAAGCGCGTCGCGGACGGGGTCGCGCAGATCGAGCGGATGTCCAGGATGAAGCGCTTCTTCTCTCCCCAGGTCGCCGACCTGATCCTCACCGGCGGCGCAGACGACCCGCTCAGGAGCCACCGGCGCGAGATCATCGTGGTGTTCCTCGACCTGCGAGGGTTCACCGCGTTCATCGAGACGGCCGACCCCGAGGAAGTCATGGGAGTGCTGCGCGAGTACCACGCGGCGATGGGCGAGCTGATCATGGCGCACCAGGGGACGCTGGAGCGCTTCGCCGGGGACGGCATCATGATCTTCTTCAACGACCCGGTGCCCGTGCCCGACCCTGACGAGCGCGCGGTGCACATGGCGCTCGCGATGCACGCGCGCTTCTCACAGCTCGCCCTGGGCTGGAAGAAGCGCGGCTACGAGCTGAACATGGGGATCGGCGTGGCCCACGGCTACGCCACCATCGGCGCGATCGGATTCGAGGGGCGGATGGACTACGGCGCGATCGGCACGGTGACCAACCTCGCCGCGCGCCTGTGCGGCGAGGCGAAAGGCGGCCAGACGCTCGTCTCCCAGAGAGTGCTGGGATTCATCGAGGGCAGGGCGGTTGCGGAGCCTGCCGGCGAGCTCAGCCTCAAGGGCTTCCACCGCCCGGTGCCGGCGTTCAACGTCGTTTCCTTCCGCTAGGGCGCGCAGCGCGAGTCGCGCAGCAGCCGCTCCGCGACCAGCCGCATGAAGTAGAACCCGAGCTTGGGGTTCTGGTAGTAGAGGCGGTAGATCTGCTCGCCGTTCATGCGGTAGAGCTCGCAGTCGGTCCCGCACACCGCGCTCTGCGTGCGCCTGTGCTCCGGGGAGAACAGCCCGATCTCTCCGATCAGCTCTCCGGGGCCCAGGGTGCGGCCCGCCTCGACGATCCTCACGGTGCCCGCCGCGACGTAGAAGATCTCGTCGGCGGCTTCTCCTCTCCGAAAGAGAACGTCCCCCGCCTTGAAGCTCCGGCGCGTCATCTGCGGCAGCAGCCACTTCGACGCGGGCGAGTCCACGCCGGCGCGCGCGATCTCGGCGGAAGTCCTGCGGATTTCCCACAGCCGGTGCGCATTGACCGGCAGGAGAATCGCGTTGAAGGCAAGCGACAGCGCGACCGATTCCATGTAGCCGTAGAGCATGAAGCAGACGTTGGCGGCGAGCGCGAGCCAGCGCAGCGCCGCCATGCTCTTCACGGCGAAGCTCGCGACGCACAGCGCGACGGCGAGCCCCCCGAATGCGTTACCTGCGGTCAGCGCAAAGTTCACGGCCTATCCGCTAGGGAAGGACCTGCACGAAGGGCGTGGCGCGGATGTCGGACGCGGACTTGTTAAGGTCCACCAGCTGGTGCACCACGGAGAGGATCTCGAGCGTGTGGTCCTTGGCCGAGACCTCGGGGCAGCGGCTGCCGAGGCAGGGCGCGCCTTCGGGTGGGTTGAGGTTGGCGACCGAGTAGATCCTGTCCCGGTACAGAAGGCTGAAGCGCGCGGATTCCGGGTCGCCGTCCAGCCGGAAGAAGACGTCGTCGCAGCCGAGGCCGGAGTCGTCGGGGCAGTAGCCGAAGGTGACGGGCGAGTTGAGCCTCGCCGGCACCGGCCGGCTCACGTCCGCCTCCCGCTTCACCTCGTCCTGGTAGTGGAGCAGGTCCCCGAGGAACTGGAAGATCTCCCCGACGGAGCGGATGTGGAGCTTCAGCTCGAGCTTCGGGTAGCCGTCCGTCTTCGCTTCCCCGTCCATGCCCACGAAGCGGTTGTAGATCGAGCAGTAGTCGGACGGCTGCGCGGTCTCGGCCGCGCCCGGAAAGAAGATCGGATACTCGCTGATCCCCGCCTTGGTCGAGTCCTCCATCGGGATGTCGACGACGCTCTGCGAGCAGCTCCTCTTATCCTTGAGGGTCGCGGCGCCGGTGTTGACAAAGGCGTAGGGAGTCATCTCGGCGCCGGCCGGCCGCTGGCTCTCGTAGAAGCAGAAGGCGACCTTCTGGTCGGGCGAGAGCGCGTAGAGGTTGTACGCGGACAGGCCCTTGTCGTAGGACAGCTGGATCTTGGTCTGGTCGAGCGACGCGAAGGCCGGCAGGCCGCGGTTGTCCTTGACTGCGTCCAGGCTCAAGCCTCTGGCGAGCACGCGGCGCTCCCGGTAGGAGTGTGCGAAGAAGTTCTTCAGAACATTGATCAGCTTGAGGTAGCGCTCGAAGTCCGACTGCGTATCGCACTTCAGCGCCGCGTCGCCCGTGAACGGGCGTTTCCTCGCCCTGAGCACATCGATCGCGTCGCGGGGGGAATTGCCCACCCTGATCGTGTTGACCGGGCCGGCCTCCGAGCGGGTCTCCACGATCTCCACCGCCGAGAAGAAGAGCAGCAGGACGATGCGCCGGTCGAGGCCGCGGTCCAGCCAGTACTTCACGAACTTGACGTCGATGGGGGAGGAGATGCCCGTCACGAAGTCCTTCGAGTCGAGGTGGTTGACCTCGAAGCTCGGAGACTTCTGCATGAAGCCGTTGAGAAACGCCGTGTTGCGCAGGGTCGTGCCGGGGACCGGGCCGTAGACCCGCGTCCCGCCCAGCGTGAGCGACTCCTGCATCGACTCGCGGATCACCGGGATGTCGGCGAAGTGCAGCGGCGCCTTGTCGCGGGCCCGCAGCACGTTGAGCAGCAGCAGCTTGTTGGTCGTGTCCTCGATCACGTCGTCGAAGGACATCGTGTCCGACTTGATCTCGCCGGAGGTGATGCAGCCCGA
>Ga0187776_10000585_pt1 | contig 17620 bp, 12 predicted proteins | sample 0216_BV02_MP12_2_FD_132426 | JGI IMG/M metagenome (GOLD analysis project Ga0187776, IMG submission 132426) | Tropical peat soil microbial communities from peatlands in Department of Meta, Colombia - 0216_BV02_MP12_20_MG | ecosystem: Environmental > Terrestrial > Soil > Wetlands > Peat | place...
CAAGCGCCTCATCGAGCGCGTCAACAAGACCGTGGACGTCATGCGCTCGCTCGACCGCCAGGGCCAGAACCTGGAAAAGAAGATCGACGCCACCCGCAGCGAGGACCTGAAGAAGGAGTATCGCAAGACCCTGCGCCAGTGCCGCGCCGACCTGGAGCGCCTGGAGCTGGACGCGGGCGTGGTCTTCCAGGAACTGCGCCGCACCCAGCGCGAGATCATCCAGGGGGAGATGGACGCGGAGCAGGCCAAGCGCGAGCTTATCGAGGCCAACCTGCGCCTGGTGGTCTCCATCGCCAAGAAGTACACCAACCGCGGGCTGCAGTTCCTCGACCTCATCCAGGAGGGCAACATCGGCCTGATGAAGGCGGTGGACAAGTTCGAGTACCGCCGCGGCTACAAGTTCTCCACCTACGCCACCTGGTGGATCCGCCAGGCCATCACCCGCGCCATCGCCGACCAGGCCCGCACCATCCGCATCCCCGTGCACATGATCGAGACCATCAACAAGCTCATCCGCACCTCCCGCCAACTGGTGCAGGAGTTGGGCCGCGAGCCTACCAGCGAAGAGATCGCCAAGCGCATGGACATCCCCGTGGCCAAGGTGCGCAAGGTGCTCAAGATCGCGCAGGAGCCCATCTCGCTGGAGACCCCCATCGGCGAGGAGGAGGACAGCCACCTGGGCGACTTCATCGAGGACCGGGGCGTGGTCTCGCCCGCTGACGCGGTCATCAACATCAACCTCAAGGAGCAGACGGCGCACGTGCTCAGGACCCTCACCGCCCGCGAGGAGAAGGTCATCAAGATGCGCTTTGGGCTGGAGGACGGCAGCGAGCACACGCTGGAAGAAGTGGGGCAGTCGTTCGCGGTGACCCGCGAGCGCATCCGCCAGATCGAGGCCAAGGCGCTGCGCAAGCTCCGCCACCCCTCGCGCTCGCGCAAACTGCGCGCCTTCATGGACGGCGTGCAGGACTGAACTTCCAGACAGCCACGGATTCTCACGGATCTTCACGGATAGAGCCCGGAAGGTCCGTTCCTTTTTGTTCTTGATCCGCGGTCATCCGTGTGAATCCGTGGCGGCTTGAAGTTGTTTTCCTTTTTTCCTCCGCCGTCCACAACAAATCCCGAATTCCCACAGCGTTTCCACCCCGGCGAGCGAGTTTGCAGTTGAGCGCCGGCGCCGGCTCGGGCACAGTGACGCGCAACGCAAGAACGGGAGCCGGTGAGGCGCTCGAAGGAGCGCGCTGCCGGGAAACGAGAGATCGGGCGCGAGGAGCCGGACGGGCACGGGGTCCGTCCCGCGGCGCGGCCCGGCAGACGGTGGAGCGCGCGTCCTCCCTGCGGAGGCGCGCCCCAACCCGGCTCCCGCTCACGGTGCGGCCCGCGCGGCTGGCGCGGGCCGCAATTCGTTTTTTCTTCGCCCAGTTATGGCATAATCCGGAAAGCACCTGCGATGGCCACCACCGACTACAGTCTCGACCGCGGCCTGCCCGCCAGCGTGGACGCCGAGCGCGCCATCCTGGGCGCCGTCCTGCTCGACAACCTGGCCTTCCACCAGGCGGCCGAGGCGCTGCGCCCCGACGACTTCTCCCTCGACTCCCACCGCCGCATCTTCGCCCGCATGGGCGAGCTCTCCGAGGCGGGCCGCGGCATCGACATCATCACCCTGAGCGAGGGCCTGGCCGCCAAGAAAGAACTGGAGGCCATCGGCGGCGTCGGCTACCTCTCTTCGCTCACCGACGGCGTGCCCAAGCGCGCCAACATCGAGCACCACGTCAAGATCGTGCGCGACAAGGCGCTCTTGCGCGGCCTCATCCACGCCGCCCAGGCCGCCATCGTGCAGGCCTCGGAGCAGTCGGAGCCCGCCGAGGAGATCCTCGACGCCGCCGAATCCGCCATCTTCAAGCTCTCCGACGACCGCATCGGCTCCGGTTTCCTGGGGGTGAAGGAGATCGTGAAGGACTCCTTCGGCTCCATCGACGCGCTCTACTCGCGCGGCCAGCGCATCACCGGTCTGGAGACCCACTACGCCGACCTGGACGGCATGACCAGCGGCCTGCAGCCCTCCGAACTGGTGATCATCGCCGCCCGCCCCTCCATGGGCAAGACCGCCTTCGCCCTCAACATCGCCGAGAACGCCGCCGTCATGGACAAGAAGGTGGTGGGCGTCTTCTCCCTGGAAATGTCGCGCGAGGCGCTGCTGCTGCGCCTGCTGTGCTCGCAGGCCCGCGTGGACTCGCACAAGCTGCGCACCGGCTTTTTGGGGCGCGAGGATTTCGAGAAGCTGGTGGCCGCGCTGGGTGCCCTCAACGACGCCCCCATCTTCATCGACGACACCCCCGGCATCTCCCTGCACGAGATGCGCGCCAAGTGCCGGCGCCTGCAGCAGACCCAGGGGCAGCTCGACCTGGTGATCGTGGACTACCTGCAACTGATGTCGCCCAGCGGGCTGGGCGGCAAGCGCTACGAGAACCGGACGCAGGAGGTCTCGGCCATGTCGCGCGGGCTGAAGGCGCTGGCCAAGGAACTGCGCGTGCCGGTGGTCGCGCTCTCCCAGTTGAGCCGCGCCCCCGAAAGCCGCGGCGGCGATCATCGCCCCCAGCTCTCCGACCTGCGCGAGTCCGGCTCCATCGAGCAGGACGCCGACGTGGTCGCCTTCATCTTCCGCGAGGAGGTTTACAAGCCCGACGACCCCGACCTCGACGGCCTGGCCGAACTCATCATCGCCAAGCAGCGCAACGGTCCCACCGGCAAGATCGAGCTGGTGTTCATCAAGCGCTCCACCCGCTTCGAATCGCGGGCGGTGGGCGAGTAGGACGAAATCGCATCCCGCCTGCGGGCGGTAGAATCTCATCCCTTGGGATGGCGGCGGCGCGCGTGGTCATCGTCGGAGGCGGGTTCGGCGGGCTCTACGCCGCCAAGGCCCTGGCCCGCCTGCCCGTTTCCATCACCCTGGTGGACCGCAAGAACCACCACACCTTCCAGCCGCTGCTCTACCAGGTAGCCACCGCGGCGCTCTCTCCCGCCGACATCGCCTCGCCCATCCGCGGCATCCTGCGCCGCGAGCGCAACGTGGAGGTGCTGCTGGGCGAGGTCACCGGCTTCGACCTCGCCGCCCGCCGCGTCCTCTGCCGCGACTTCAACCTCGACTTCGACTACCTCCTGGTCGCCGCCGGCGTCCGCCACGCCTACTTCGGCCACGACGACTGGGAGCCGCTGGCCCCCGGCCTGAAGACCCTGGAGGACGCGCTCGAGATCCGCCGCCGCGTGCTGCTGGCCTTCGAGATGGCGGAGCGCGAGGCCGCCACCGGCGCGCCTCTCACCCCGCTCAACTTCACCATCGTGGGCGCGGGACCGACGGGAGTCGAGCTGGCGGGAGCGCTCTCCGAGATCGCGCGCCGCGCCCTGATGAAGAACTTCCGCTCTATCGATCCGGCGCGCGCCCGCATCCTGCTGCTTGAGGCGGGGCCGCGCATCCTGCCCACCTATCCCGAGGAGCTGTCGCGCAGCGCGCAGCAGCAGCTCGAGCGCCTGGGCGTGGAGGTGCGCACCAACTGCAAGGTCACCGCGGTCGAGCCCCGCGGGCTGCGCTTGGGCGATGCCCTCCTGCCTTCGGCGGTGAACCTGTGGGCGGCGGGGGTGCAGGCCTCGCCGCTGGGCGCGGCGCTGGGCGGGGAGTTGGACCGCGCCGGGCGCGTGCGCGTACAAGCCGACCTCTCCCTGCCCGGGCATCCCGAGGTCTTCGTCATCGGCGATCTGGCCGCTTGCAGCGACGAGCATGGCCGGCCGCTGCCCGGCGTCGCCCCCGTGGCCATCCAGCAGGGAAGAGCGGTGGCGGAGAACCTCCGCCGCGAGTTCCGCGGCCAGCCCCGCCGCCCCTTCCACTACGTGGACCGTGGCAACCTGGCCACCGTGGGGCGCGCCGCCGCCGTCGCCGACTTCGGACGCCTGCGCCTCACCGGCTTCCCGGCCTGGGTGACCTGGCTGACGGTGCACATCCTCTGGCTCATCGGCTTCCGCAACCGATTGCTGGTGGGCATCCAGTGGGCGTGGTCGTACCTCACCTACCAGCGCGGCATCCGCCTCATCACCGGCCCCACCGACCTGCCCGGCCGGGGGCCTTCGGTATAATCTCTCCAGCTTTGCGCGGCGGGCGGTTTCCCCCCCAACATCGCAAGGAGAGTCAGGCATGCGCCCCACCTGGGCCGAGGTGTCGCTGACCGCGCTGCGGCACAACTTCCGCACGGTGCAGCAGTATGTGGCGCCCAAGGCCACGGTGTGCGCCGTGGTCAAGGCCGACGCCTACGGCCACGGGGCGGTGGAGTGCGCCCACGCCATGGAACGGGAGGGCGCGGTCTGGTTCGGCGTGACCTCGGTGGATGAAGGCGTGCGCCTGCGCCAGGGCGGCATCACCGGCCGCATCCTCATCCTGACCGGCTTCTGGCGCGGCGAGGAAGAGGCCGTGGCCCGCTACGACCTCACCCCCACCATCTGGGACTGGAACCACATCGAATTGCTCGAGGACATCGCCGAGAAGCTCAAGCTCGGCCCCCACGACGCCCTCCCCGTGCACCTCAAGGTGGATACGGGGATGTCGCGGCTGGGGGTGGCGATCGCCGACCTTCCCGCCCTGGCCGAGGTGCTGCGCGAGGCCCGCCACGTGGTGCTGGAGGGCCTGTTCACCCACCTGGCCTCCGCCGACGTCATCGATGCTCCCGACACCAACGCCCAGATCCGCCGCTTCGACGACGCCGTGACCGCGGTGGTCGTGAGCGGCCTCTCCCCCGTCTACTACCACATGGCCAACAGCGCCGCCCTGGCCACCCGCCCCGAGACCTGGAAGAACATGGTGCGCCCCGGCCTCTCGCTTTACGGCTACTACCTGCCCTTCGCCTCGGTGGTGAGCGGTTCCCCCGACCCCTCCTACGAGCTGCCGGTCAAGCCCGCACTCACCTGGAAGACGCGCATCCTGCAGGTGCGCGAGGTGGGCGCCGGCCAGCCCCTGGGCTACCACGGCGCCTACGTCACCCAGGCCCCGGCGCGCATCGCCGTCATCCCCGTGGGCTACGCCGACGGGCTCAACCGCCAGCTCTCCTCGCGCGGCCGCGTCATCGTGCGCCACGACTACGCTTCCATCGTGGGCAACATCGCCATGGACCTCACCCTCATCGACATCACCGGCATCCCCGGGGTGGAGGTGGGCGACGAGGTGATGCTGCTGGGCGAGAGCGGCCACCATGCCATCTCCGCCTGGGACATCGCCAGCCTCACCGGCACCATCCCCTACGAGGTGCTGTGCGGCATCTCCGACCGCGTGCCCCGCAAGTACGTGGAGTAGCACGCCCTCCGGCAGGTTGACCGGCTGGAGGGCGTCATCCTGAGCGGCCTTCAGGCCGCGAAGGATCTGGCGTGCAGCATCGCGGCACTCCGCGCGAGATCCTTCGGCGCTCAAGCGCCTCAGGATGACGCCTTCGGTCGAGGCACATCGCTCACTTTGTTAGACTGACTTACATCCCCATGCGCAAGCGTTATCAGCGATGGATGTACGACTGGGAGACGCGTCTCACCACGCGCGACACCAACCGCGTGGTCCGTCCCTTCGAATGGGGGTTGGAGTGGGCGCGCGCCTGGCCGGGAGTGGACGGGCGGCTGCCCGCCGGCGAGCCGCTCGCCGGATCCTTCCGCGCTCTCAACCGCGCGCTGGTGGCTGAGAGCGACCGCTTCTTCGCCTATCGCACCCCCGCCGACTTCCGCCTGGAGCGCCACGTCCCCGCGCATTTCACCGCGCGCGATGGGCGCGCCGGCCTGGGCGACGCCAAACGCAAGGCGCCTTACTTGCGCTTCACCTCGCCGGTCCCAAGCCCTTACGAGGAAAACAACACGGTGAGTGCGCGCTGGTTCCCGGCGCGCGGGCGCCGCGCCGTGGTCCTGCTGCCGCAGTGGAACTCCGACGCCGAGGGTCACAACGCCCTGGGCAAGCTGCTCAACCTGGCCGGCATCGCCGCCTTGCGCCTCTCCATGCCCTACCACGACGTGCGCATGCCGCGCGAGCTGGAGCGCGCCGACTACGCCGTCAGCTCCAACCTGGCCCGCACCATCGACGCCGCCCGCCAGGCGGTGATCGAGGTGCGCTGCTGCCTCGACTGGCTTCAGCAGCAGGGCTACACCAACCTCGGCATCCTGGGCACCAGCCTGGGCTCCTGCTACGCCTTCATCGCTGCCGCCCACGATCCCCGCCTGCGCGTCTGCGCCTTCAACCACGCCTCCACCTACTTCGCCGACGTGGTATGGACCGGGCAGTCCACCCGCCACATCCGCGCCGGAGTGGAAGAGGCCATCACCCGCGACGAGCTGCGCGACTGCTGGCTGGCCATCAGCCCCATGGCCTACTTCGACAAGTTCCAGCGCTTCCCCCGGAAGTCGCTCATCGTCTACGCCACCTACGACCTCACCTTCCTGCCCGAGTTCTCCCGCCAGGTGGTGGCCGAGTTCGAGCGCCGCAAGCTCGAGCACGAGGTCGCCGTCCTGCCCTGCGGCCACTACACCACCGGCGAGAGCCCCTTCAAGTACGTCGACGCCTACAAGCTGATCTCGTTCTTCCGGCGCTCGTTCTAGCAGGAGGAGTCGGGAGTCAGGAGTCAGGGGTCAGGGGCATTCGTGTGGGATGGCGTCATCCTGAGCGCCCTTCAGGGCGCGAAGCATCTCGCGCGCAGCGGCTCGGAGGCTTCCGGCGAGATCCTTCGGCGAAGCGCCTCAGGATGACGCCCTCGAAGAGAGGTCTTACCTGACGGCTGATGGCTGACCGCTGACGGCTATTTGTTCTTCCACACCGGCTTGCGTTTTTCCAGCACCGCGCGCAGGCCCTCCTGCACGTCCTCCAGGGCCATGAGCTGGTTGAGGTAGATGTCCTGCGACTTCTTCATGGCGTCCTTGAGGGGCAGGCCGAGGGAACTGCCGATCACCTGCTTGGTCATCTCCAGCACCGGCCCGCTGAACTCCCCGATCTTGACCAGGATGTCGTCCACCGCCTTCTTCAGCTCCGCCTCCGGCACCACCCGGTTGACGAAGCCCAGGTGCAGAGCATCCTCCGCGGTCAGCGGGTTGCCGGTGAGGATGAGCTCGTAGGTCTTCTTGGGCCCGATGAGCTGCGGCAGCATGACCGCGGCGAAGGGCGGGAAGACGCCCATCTTGACCTCGGGCTGCGCGAAGCGCGCCGCCGGCGTGGCGATGACCACGTCCCCGAAGGCCACCAGCTCCGAGCCCGCCCCGATGGCCGCCCCGTTCACCACCACGATGAGGGGCTTCGAAACCTCGGCCAGCGCCTGGAAGACGCGGTTGAAGGCGTCCAGGGTCTGGAAGACGCGGTCCGGCTTGGAGTCCTCCAGCGAGATGCCGGCGGAGAAGGTCTTCTGCGGGACGTTGGGGAACTGCCCCGCCTCCAGCAGGATGCACTTCATGTCTCCGCGCCCGTTCAGGCTCTCGATGGCCTCCGCCATCTCCGTCATCAGGGGGATGGTGAGCACGTTGTAGGGCGGGTGGTTCAGGGTGAGCCGCGCCACGTACGTGGAGGTATCGAACTTGATGAGCTTGTAGCCCTGCGCGGCCTCGCTGCCGGCGGTGGTTGCCATGCTTCACCTCGGGTTCTGGGTGCGGAGATTATGAGGCGAAAGCCGCTTCAGGACAAGCCCGGAGCGGGGTCGCCGGACCCGAGCATCCTGGCTTCCCGGCGCCGCATCGAAAAGCCTGTCTGGGGGTTGACAATAAGAAAAGACCTCTCCCAGGAAGGAACTCATGCTCCGCTTCCGCCACAGTCTGCTTCTGGCGGCGCTGGTGCTGGCCGGGTTAGCCGCAACCGGTCAACAGAGCGCCCCTCCCGCTTCCCGTCCCACGCCGCCGGCCCGCGCCGCCGCTCCCGCCTGGCGCCAGGTGCAGGATAAGGACGGCCTCTGCCAGTGGGCCATTCCGGAGACCTGGCATCCCATCGCCGGCGAAGACACGCTCATCCAGTTCGGCCAGGGCCGCGCCGCCGCCTCCTTGCACCACAATCCCATGAAGGACTGGGAGCAGTTCAAGGAGCACATCAAGCTGCAATACCAGCCGGGCAAGATCCTGGAAGACAGCGGCGACCGCTTGTGGTTCCAGTACGCCAAGGGCAAGGACGGGGTGCACTACTACGTGGCGCGGCCCGCCGGCGCCGCTGCCTGCGCCGCCCAGATCGATATCACCAGCCGCGCCGACCTCAAGACCCTGGGCCCGGTGGCCGAGCGCATCGCCGCCAGCGTGGGCCCGGTGCCGCCGCCGGTTGCGCCGTAGAAGACGATCCGCCGCGGCCTCACGCGCCTCCGCGGTTCCGGCCCCGCCGGGAAGGCGGTAGAATGGGCCTGCCATGAAGATCGCCATCGGCGCCGACCACGCCGGCTTCGAGCTCAAGGAGAAGATCCGCCAGCGCCTGGCCGCCCAGGGCATCAGCATGGACGACCAGGGCACGAACTCCACCGACTCGGTGGACTACCCCGACTACGCCCGCAAGGTGGGTGAAGAGGTGGCGCGCCGCCAGGCCGACCTCGGCATCCTGGTGTGCGGGAGCGGCATCGGCATGGCCATGGCGGCCAACAAGGTCCCGGGCATCCGCGCCGCCAACGTCACCAGCGAGCAGGAAGCCCAGTTGAGCCGCGAGCACAACGACGCCAACGTGCTGGCCCTGGGCGCTCGCTTCCTCGACGAGCAGAAGGCTTTCTCCATCGTGGACGCCTGGCTCAAGGCCTCGTTCGCCGGGGGCCGCCACCAGCGCCGCGTCGACAAGATCGCCGAGATCGAGCGCGAAGAGGCCCGCGCCGCCAACGACTGACAGGAAGAAGGACGCCATGAAGAACCAGCGCATGTCCCGCCCGCTCTCGGAAGTGGATCCCCAGGTGGCCGCTGCCATCGCCGGCGAGGAGCGTCGCCAGCACGAGGGCCTGGAGCTGATCGCCTCGGAGAACTTCGTCAGCGAGGCCGTGCTCGAGGCCATGGGCTCGGTCTTCACCAACAAGTACGCCGAGGGCTATCCTGGCAAGCGCTACTACGGCGGCTGCGAGTTCACCGACATCGTGGAGAACTTGGCCCGCGAGCGCGCCAAGCTCCTCTTCGGCGCCGAGCACGCCAACGTCCAGCCCCACGCCGGCTCCCAGGCCAACATGGCCGCCTACGCCGCCGTCATCCAGCCCGGCGACACCATCCTCGGACTCAACCTGGCCCACGGCGGCCACCTCACCCACGGCCATCATCTGAACTTTTCCGGCAAGACCTACCGCGTGGTGCCCTACGGCGTGAACAAGGACACCGAGACCATCGACTACGACGAACTGGAGAAGCTGGCGCTCGCGGAGCGCCCCAAGCTCATCATCGGCGGCGGCTCCGCCTATCCCCGCATCATCGACTTCGCGCGCATGCGGCAGATCGCCGACAAGGTGGGCGCCCTCTACCTGGTGGACATGGCGCACTTCGCCGGGCTGGTGGCTGGGGGCGTGCATCCCTCGCCCGTGCCCCACGCCCAGATCGTGACCACTACCACCCACAAGACGCTGCGTGGGCCGCGCGCCGGCATGATCCTCTCCAAGCAGGAGTACGCCGCCGCCATCGACAAGACCGTTTTCCCCGGGCAGCAGGGCGGGCCGTTGGTGCACATCGTGGCCGCCAAGGCGGTGTGCTTCCACGAAGCCATGCAGCCGGAGTTCAAGGAGTACGCCCGCCAGATCGTGGCCAACGCCAAGGTCTTGGCCGAGACCCTGGCCGGCGAGGGCTTCCGCGTGATCTCCGGCGGCACCGACACCCACCTCATGCTGGTCGACGTCTACAGCCGCGGCATGCTGGGCAACGAGGCGGAGAAGGCGCTGGGCGACGCCGGCATCACCGTCAACAAGAACGCCATCCCCTTCGACACCAACCCGCCGCTCAAACCCAGTGGCATCCGCATCGGGACGCCCGCGCTCACCACCCGCGGCATGAAGGAGGGGGAGATGCGCCAGGTCGGCCGCTGGATCGCCGAGGCGCTCAACAACCGCTCCGACGCCCCCGCCCTGGCCCGCATCCGCAAGCAGGTGCTGGAGCTGTGCGAGAGCTTCCCGCTCTATGCCGAGCGCCGCGCCCGCGCCGCGGTGGAAGCCCGGGCCTGAGTACCGGGTACCGAGTACCGAGCAGGTTTTTGGCCGACGACCGAAGGCCGAAGACCGACGACTGGTTCTTGTGAAGATCGCCTTCGACATCCGCCGCATCGCCGACTTCGGTGTCGGCACCTACATCCGCAACGTGGTGCGCACCCTGGCGACTTTGGATGCCACCAACCAGTACCTGCTGCTCGGCCAGGAGGCGCACTTCCGCGCCCTGGGCAGCCTGCCCGAGAGCTTCTCGCATCTGCCCTATGACCTGCCCGAAAGCTCGCCCCGCAACCTGTGGGAGTTTTCCGCGGCGCTCAAGCGCGTGGGCTGCGACCTGGTGCACGTGCCCCACCTGGCGGGCCTGCCGCAGCGCTTTCCCTGCCGCTACGTGGTGACGGTGCACGACCTGCTGGCCTACATGGTGGCCTGGCAGAGCGGCTCCGCCTGGCGCCGCGCCCTCAACTTCCGCTTCACCCGCCGCCTGCTGCGCCGCGCCGGGCGCGTGCTCGCCGTCTCCCACTTCACCAAGAGCGAGATCGAGCGCTACTTCCGGCTGCCCGCGGAGCAGGTCGAGGTGGTCTACAACGCCATCGACGAGCGCTTCCAGCGCGGCCACGCCAGCGACGCCGACCGCCGCTTCATCGCCGAGCGCTACCAGGTGCAGCATCCCTTCCTGCTCTACGCCGGCAACATCAAGCCGCACAAGAACATCGTGCGCATCATCGAGGCCTTCTCCGCGCTCAAGGGCGAACTCCAGAAGGAAGGGAAGTTCGAGGACCTGAAGCTCATCATCATCGGCGACGAACTCTCCCAGCACCCCGACCTGCGCCGCACCGTCATCCGCAGCGGGGTGCAGAACGACGTGCGCTTCCTTGGCTTCGTGCCCATCGAGGTGCTGCGCATCTTCTACGACGCCGCCAAGATCTTCGTCTTCCCCTCGCTCTACGAGGGCTTCGGGCTGCCCCCGCTGGAGGCCATGGCCCACGGTACCCCGGTGGTGACCTCCAACTCCTCCTCGCTGCCCGAGGTGGTGGGCAGCGCCGCCGTGCTGGTCAACCCCGAGAACGTCTTCGAGATCCGCAACGCCCTGCAGCGCGTGCTGCTCGACCAGGAACTGCGCGAGCGCCTGAAGCAACGCGGCTACGAGCAGGCCGGACGCTACTCCTGGGAACTCTCCGCCCGCCGCATCCTGCAGGTCTATGAAGAGGTCGGCCGCCAGGCCAAGTCCCGCGCCGCCGCCGCGTGAGTCAGCCCGCCTTGCGGGCGTCAGAACCCAGCCCGGCACCTGAGTGCCGGGTCATGGCGGTTTCTTGATCCGAGTCCCGCAGGGACGACAGAGTTCTGTGCCGCAAAGTTGAAGCCCGTCCCCGCGTTTCCGCAGGGACGGGCGCTCAGTGCAGCCGGAACTGTAAGCCGAATTCTGTCTGCCGGTCGCCCGGCAGGGCAGTCATTCCTCTTGGCCCGCCATCACTGACGGGCTCCAGCGACCTACCCGGGAGTTCGGACGAACCGGGCCGGCTCGTGCTCGCCTCGCGGCGGGCTCCTCCCCTATTTGGTCTTGCTCCGTGTGGGGTTTGCCCTGCCCCGCCCATTGCTGGACGGGCGGTGCGCTCTTACCGCACCTTTTCACCCTTACCCCGCCGGTTCTCCAAACACAAGCGAAGAACCGATCGCGCTTGGCGAACCGGCGGGGCGGTATGTTTTCTGTGGCACTTTCCGTCGAGCGGCCTTGAGGCCGTCCGCCCGGACGTTATCCGGCACACTGCCCTGCGGAGTTCGGACTTTCCTCCCCCGTTCCCGCGCAGCCCGGGCGAACCCGGCGTCCGCGGGACGGGAGCGACTGCCCGTTCCGGCTGCTACAGCCTCATTATAAAGGATGCGTCCTTTCTCGCGCGCCCGCCGTAGTTGATCCCAGGGCCCGGCCCTGGCAGGGAACTGCTAGACTGAATCCTCGCCCATGAACGTCCTGGAAGCCATCCGCATCGCCCTGCAGTCGCTGTGGGCGAACAAGCTGCGCTCGGTGCTCACCCTGCTGGGGGTGGTGATCGGCGTAGCGGCGGTCATCGCCGTGGTCACCTTCGTCAACGGCATCAACCGCTACGTGGCGGAGAAGATCTTCAACCTGGGCGCCGACGTCTTCATCGTCAATAAGACCCCCAACGTCATCACCGACATCGAGACCTTCCTGGAGACCCAGAAGCGCAAGGACCTGACCCTGGAGGACTACCAGGTCCTGCGCGACACCTGCAAGAGCTGCATGATCCTGGGCGCCAGCACCAACACTTCCGACGGCCACGTCAAGTACGGCCAGCAATCCTCCTCCGACACCGGGGTGCGCGGCTGGACGCCCTCCATGGGACGCATCTACGACCTGGAGCTGGTGGAGGGTCGCGGCATCACCGAGAGCGACATGGACACCGCCACCCGCGTGGTGGTCATCGGCAACGACATCGTGGAGAACCTGATGGCGGGCACCGACCCCATCGGCAAGGAGATCCGGGTGGACGGCAACGCCTACACCGTGGTCGGGGTGGCCAAGAAGCAGGGCAAGACCCTGGGCCAGAGCCGCGACAACTGGGTCATGATGCCCATCACCACCTGGCAGCGCCAGTACGGCGCCCACACCCCCATGCGCATCTGGGGCAAGGCCTATGGGGTGGGTGCGGGGCTGGACCGCGCCTTGGACGAGGTGCGGGTCATCCTGCGCGGCCGCCGCCACGACCTCCCCGGCAAGCCCGACTCCTTCGAGATCGAGACCAACCAGAGTTTTCTCAGCCTGTGGGCCTCCATCAGCGAGAACTTTTTCGCCGTGACCATCGCCCTGGCCTCCATCTCGCTGATCATCGGCGGCATCGTGATCATGAACATCATGCTGGTCTCGGTGACCGAGCGCACCCGCGAGATCGGCATCCGCAAGGCGCTGGGGGCGCGCCGCCGCGACGTGATGGCGCAGTTTCTCATCGAGTCCAGCACCATGGCTCTGGTGGGCGGCCTCCTCGGCATCCTGCTGGGCATCCTGGTGGCCAAGACCGTCACCCTGCTCATCGGCATGCCCTCCGCCATCGCTCTGTGGGCGGTGCTGGCCGGGGTGATCGTCTCCACCAGCGTGGGCGTCTTCTTCGGCGTGTACCCGGCGCGGCGCGCCGCCGACCTCGACCCCATCGTCGCCCTGAGGTTCGAACTCTAGCCATGCTGCGTCGGCGCGATTACGGAGAAGCGGTGCGGCTGGCCCTCGACACTATCCGCTCCAACAAGATGCGCTCCGGCCTGACCGTGCTGGGCATCGTCATCGGAGTGGCGGTGGTCATCATGATCTCTTCGGTGGTGAGCGGGCTGCGCCGCAACATCAACGCCTCCGTCACCGAGTTCGGCTCCAACATCATCTGGGCCTACCGCTTCGACTTCTTCACCTTCACCCGCCCCAGCGAGGAGATGCGCACCCGCAAGGAACTCACCCGCGAGGATGGCGACGCCCTCGCCGGCCTGCCCGGCGTGGACTCCGTCACCAGCGGGGTGCGCTACTTCAATCCCGTCTTCGGAGTGGGCACCTACTCCCTCAGCTACCAGGGGCGCAAGGCCTCCAACGTCATCCTGGAGGGCGACACCGCCGGCGTCCGCGACGTCTACGACATCCACATGAACGCCGGCCGCATGTGGACCGACTTCGAGGACCAGCACCGCGACCCCGTGGTGGTGCTCGGCTACGATACCGCCGAAACCCTCTTCGGCCGCCAGCAGGCCGTGGGCAAGCAGATCAACATCGAGGGGGAATTGTTCACCGTGATCGGGGTCGCCGACCAGCGCAAGTCCGTCATCAGCGGCGGCAAGAACCCCGAGGACAACATCGCCTACTTCCCCCTGGGCACCCTGCGCAAGCTCCACCCCGAGCTCAAGGACCACCTTATCAGCGTCAAGGCCGTCTCCCACGCCGCCATGCCCCAGGTCATGGACGAGATGCGGGAGGTGCTGCGCCGCCGCCGCAAGCTCACCCCCGCCCAGCCCGACAACTTCGCCATCATGACCCAGGACTCCCTCTCCGAGTTCTGGGACCAGATCACCGGCGGCCTCTTCATCTTTATGTTCGCCGTCTCCAGCGTGGGCCTGATCGTGGGCGGCGTGGGAGTGATGAACATCATGCTGGTCTCGGTCACCGAGCGTACCCGCGAGATCGGGGTGCGCAAGGCCATCGGCGCCCGCAAGCGCGACGTGCTGCTGCAGTTCACCCTGGAGGCCGTCACCCTCACCGCCCTGGGCGGCTGCCTGGGCATCCTGCTGGGCATCGGCGCCATCCAACTGGTGCAACTGGCCTGGTCCGCGCTCCCCGTCTACGTCTCCCTCTTCTGGATCGTGCTGGCCTTCAGCATCTCCGCCGCCGTGGGCCTGGTCTTCGGCATCTATCCCGCCTGGAAGGCCGCCAACCTCGACCCCATCGAGGCCCTGCGCTACGAGTAGACCGGCGGCCAACCCCAGGCGTATCCTGAGCGTCTGAGCCCTTATCCCGAATGGGACCTTGGCGGGATTTGCGGTTGTGAGTCAGCCCCTCCGGGTGCGAAGATATACGGAACTCTCCTCCTTTAGCCTATGGGCCATTGGTTGCTGGAATACGTCGCGTTGCTGGGGACGCTCTGCGGGCTGGGCTACTACCTGCTGTGTCTGCTGGGTGCACAAGCCTTCCTGCGGAGGCCGCGCCAGGCGCCCGCGGACTTCACCCCGGGGGTTTCCATCCTCAAGCCCCTGCGCGGCACCGATCCCGAGGCCTACGAGAGCTTCCGCAGCCACTGCCTGCAGGACTATCCCGAGTACGAGATCATCTTCGGGGTGCGGAACGAGGACGATCCCGCCGTCCCCCTGGTGCGGCGGCTGATCGAGGAGTTTCCCCAGCGCGCCATCCGCCTGGTGATCTGCCCCGCCACCCTGGGCGCCAACCGGAAGGTCGCCACCCTCATCCAGATGCTCGGCCACGCCTCCCACCCCTACCTGCTGGTGAACGACAGCGACATCCGCGTGCCCCGCGACTACCTGCGCCGGGTCCTGGCCGGCTTCGCCGACCCGCGCGTGGGCATGGTCACCTGCCTCTACCGCGGCATCGCCGGGCGCACCCTGGGCTCCGCCTTGGAGGCGGTCGGCATCAACACCGAGTTCTTTGCCGGGGTGCTGGCGGCGCGCCAGGTGGAGGGAGGCATCCACTTCGCCTTGGGCTCCACCCTGGCCTTCCGTCGCCCCTCGCTCGCCGCCATCGGCGGCCTGGAGCCCCTGCTCGATTACCTGGCCGACGACTTCGAGTTGGGCCAGCGCATCGCCGCCGCCGGCTACGAGGTCCACCTCTCCGAGGTGGTGGTGGAGAACTATCTGCCCGACTATTCCTTCTCCGCCTTCCTGCACCACCAGCTGCGCTGGGCGCGCAGCACCCGCGACTCCCGCCCCTGGGGCTACGCCGGCCTGCTCCTTACCTTCGCCGTGCCCTGGGCGGCGCTGGCGGTCCTGGCCGCCCGTGGCGCTCTCTGGAGCTGGGGCGTGCTGGCGCTGGCCGTGGTGCTGCGCTTGGGCGTGGCCTTCGCCGTCAGCCGCCTGGTCCTGGAGGACCGCCGCTGGCTCGGCTGCCTCGCTCTGGTCCCGCTGCGCGATGTGCTCGCCCTGGGCGTCTGGCTGGCCAGCTACGCCGGTCACACCGTGCACTGGCGCGGCGACCAGTTCATCCTGGAGAAGGGCAAACTCCGCCCCATCGCCGAGGCCGTCCCCGCCGCCGACGCCGCCACCCCCGCGCCCTAGTTGGGCCGGTTGCTCAGGATGAGCTTGCCTCCGCTGCGCGTCACCTCGTAGACGGGCGCGCCGCCCTCCCGCAGCAGCTTGGGGGTTTCATCCTCCGGCGTGAACAGGTACACGCGTGTGGGACCGCTCCACAGCCGCGCCAACGAGGCGTCGTCCTCGAAGACCCGGGGCGCATCCGGGAAGAACGACCCGTACCACAGGTCGGCCTCGCGGTGGTTCAGCATGTGCACGGGGACGCCGGTGTAGAAGTTCAGCGTGGAGCCGTCCTCGTAGTCGCCGTTGATCACGATCAATTCGCCCGGCCGGTAACGCCGCTCGATGGCCTGCGCCAGCTTCTTGGAGGAGAGCACGGGCTCGAAGATCACCAGTCCCTGGTGGGCGCAGGCCAGGACGACCACCATCATGGCGGCCAGGGCGAAGTTGCTCTTCCCGGGAGCGCCCCGCCGCCGGAACCACCAGGCCAGCCCGGTGCCCAGCAGGAAGGCGATCCCCGTCCCCAGCAGGGGAAGGCGGAAGGCGCCCAGCGCCTGCGGCGTCAGGTCGAGCATGTGTCCCAGCGAGAGCGCGTACTCCTCGGGATGCTTGCTGAGCAGTTCGGCGATGTCCACGCCCGGCGGGGCCGGCCGCGACGAGACCAGCAGCGCGGCCGTGGCCACGAACACGCCCACCCCCACTCCCAGCAGCACCGTCGCCGACCAGCGCCCGCTGCGTCGCAGCGGTTCCTCCTCCGCCTCCCGTCCCAGCCAGCCGCCGATCAGCAGGGCCAGTCCCGGCAGCGCCGGTACCACGTAGTATTCCTGCCGGGTCGAGAAGCTGAAGAACAGCAGGATGAATCCCGCCCACAGCGCAAACAGCAGGTTGGCGCGGCCGCGTGTGTCCAGCTTCCCCCGCCATTCCCGCCAGCGCCGCGACACCTGCCCCAGTCCCTGCGCCAGGAAGGCGCTCCAGGGCAGCAGCCACACCAGCATCAGTCCCCAGAACAGGAGCAAGGGGACGGTGCCGTAGTCGTGGGGCACGCGCTTATTCAGGTAGCGCAGGAAGTGCTCGTTGACGAAGTAGAACCACAGGAAGCCCTTCACCGGTCCCTGCGCCGGATTGCGCAGCGCCGCCAGCACGTGCCAAGGCGCCGCGATCAAGAGCAGCACCAGCGTGCTGGAGAGCACCCTCATCCTGCGCAGATGGCGCACGTTGCCGGTCAGGATCAGGTACAGTCCGGCGATGGCCACTGGGAAGACGATCCCGATCAGCCCCTTGGTCAGCGCGTTCAGCGCGGCGGCCGCCGCAAAGCCCCAGCAGGCGGCGCGCGTCGGCCGTGCCTCGTCCAGCGTCTGCAGGAAGAAGTCCAGCCCCAGCAGCAGCCACAGGCCTACCAGGATGTCGGGAATGAGGAAGCGGGTGAACAGGTAGGGGCCGAAGCCGGTGGCCAGGATGAGCGCGGAATAAAAGCCGCCGCGCTCGCCGTACACCCGCCGCCCCAGCGAGCAGGTGGCCAGCAGCAGCGCCAGCACGCCCAGCACCAGCGGCAGTCGCGCCGTCCACTCCGTCACTCCGAAGAGCCGGAAGCTGGTGGCGATGCCCCAGTACATCAGCGGCGCCTTCTCCAGGTAGCGGATGCCGTCGGCGTAAAGCGTCACCCCGTCGCCGCGCAGCAGCATCTCCTTGGCGGCCTCGGCGTGCACCGAGTCGGCGTCGTCGAGCAGCGCCCGCCGCGACAATCC
>Ga0187776_10000586_pt1 | contig 17612 bp, 16 predicted proteins | sample 0216_BV02_MP12_2_FD_132426 | JGI IMG/M metagenome (GOLD analysis project Ga0187776, IMG submission 132426) | Tropical peat soil microbial communities from peatlands in Department of Meta, Colombia - 0216_BV02_MP12_20_MG | ecosystem: Environmental > Terrestrial > Soil > Wetlands > Peat | place...
ACCTTTTCGAGGTTGCCGATCTCCACGAGGCAAGGGTAGCGGTCGGACCTTCCGCCGCTCGGCCGGTTTCCTAGGTCTCGGTGATCCCCGCCTCGACCGGGTTCTCGGGCTCCCCGGCGGCGCCGGAGGCGCTGCGGTCTTCCCGCTGCGCGGCGCCGGCTTCGCCGCCGACGCTCGCAGCAGCCTGCTTGCGTCGACCGACGCGCTTGTCGTGGAGGTCCTTGACCTGGCGGACGAGCTTGTCGGCGATCTGGTCGATCGCGGTCTTCATGTCGCGGGCCGTCTCGCGCGCCCGCAGCGTGTGCCCCTTGAGGTGGACCGTCGCCTCCGCCACCTGCGACTCGGCGATCGAGGGATTCTTCTCGACTGCGAGCTCGATCTCGACGCGCGTTGACTCGTGGACGCGCCGGTCGAGCTTCTGGAGCTTCCGCTCGGCGTAACTCCGGATCGACTCGTTCACCTCGAGGTTCTTCCCCTTGACGTGAAGCTGCATCGCGCCTCCCCTGGTCGCTGCCTGCCTGTGCGGTGCGTCTAACCCTACTCAGGGTGGAGCTAACCGCATCGGTGGATTTCCCTACCCGCGACGGAGTGCGCGGGCGAACGCGATCGCCTCGACTCTACGGGCGCCGGCCTTGCGGAGAGCGGTCGCCGCGGCGGCTGCCGTGGCACCGGTGGTGTAGACGTCGTCGATCAGGCCGACCCTGCGAGGCGCGGTGGCGGTTGGGCAGAAGGCGCCGCGCACCGTTCGCCGCTCGGCGGCCGAGCTCCCGCGCTGACGGCCGCCCCGAATCCGTTGGAGCAGGGGCACGCAGGGGAGCTCCCAGACGGCGGCGAGCTCGAGCGCGAGCCGCTCGGCCGGGTTGTGTCCGCGCTCGAGGCGACGGCTCCGGTCCGCCGGGACGAAGGTGAGCACATCGACCTCGGGCGGCGGTAGGCGCTCGGTTACGAGCTGAGCCGTCTCGAAGGCGAGCCGCCGCAGGCCGTGCTCCTTCCAGGCGTGGACGAGCCGGCGGGCTCCGGCGTCGTAGCCGACTGCGGCGCGGGCGCTCGCGAAGGCGAGCCGGCGCCCCGCGCACTCGCGGCACCGCTCGACCGGCCAGGCCGTCGGCGCGCCGCACCGCGCGCAGAGCGGCGGCTCGATCCTTGGCAGCTCCTCGCGGCAGGCCGCGCAAAGCTGCCTCCCGCCGCTGCCGCAGACGACACAGCGCTGCGGGAGAAGCAGCTCGAGAAGCACGACTCGACCCTAGGAGGCGAGAGCCGTCCTGAGTGCTCCGACTTCGTCACGAGACGCTGTACTCGTCCCGCTCGGGCAGCGCGGCGAGACGCCGCAGCCGGTTGTCCGCCTCGAGCAGCTGTGCGTGGTTCCCGACGTCGTACCAGTAGCCGTCGAAGAGGTAGCCGTACGCAGGCTCGCGGCGCGCGAGCCAGCCGAGAAACCCACCGGCGTTGTCCGGGCTCTGGCCCTCGTCGAGGTAAGCGGGGACGAGACGCACGTGCTCCGGCGGGAGGAGGTAGGCCACAGCGGCGGCGAGTGTCGACGGCGGGTCGCTCGGCTTCTCGACGAAGTGGACAATGCGGTCGTCGGCGTCGGTGGCGGCGATCCCGTAGTGCGTCGCCAGCTCGAGGTCGCCGACGTCGTGGAGCGGCACCGCGGCCGCGGGCTGGGGCTTCGCCCGCCACCACCGGACGAAGTGTGGCAGCGAGAGCTCGAGCAGGTCGTCGCCGAGCACGAGCAGCTCCTGGTCGCCGAGCCCGGCGTTCTCGATCAGGAGCCGAAGGTCGCCGACCGCGCCGAGCCGGTCCCCGTTGGAGCTCGTGCCGTCGTCGTGGACGACGACGTCACGCGAGGCGGCCCACTCCTGGAAGTCCGCCGCGAAGCGGTGGTTCGTGACGAGGTGGACGGCGTCGACCTCGTCCACTTCGCGAACGGAATCGAGGATCCAGTCGAGCATCGGACGTCCGCCGACCGGAAGGAGATGCTTCGGCCTGTCGTCGGTCAGCGGCCTCAGCCGGGTGCCATAGCCTGCGGCGAGGAGGATCGCCTTCACCCGAGCGACTCCTCGTAGGGCTGCCGGTGGACGCCGTTCTCTGTGACGATCGCCGCAATCAGCATTGCCGGGGTCACGTCGAACGCAGGATTGCGGGCGGGGAAGCGGTCGGTCAGCTCCGCGGGGTCGCGCTCCTCGATCGGGATCACCGATCCGTCGGGCGCGTCGGGGTCGAGCGTCGAGCTGGGCGCGACGACGTAGAACGGGATCCGGTGGTGCGCGGCGAGCACGGCGAGTGAGTATGTCCCGATCTTGTTCGCCGTGTCCCCGTTCGCGGCGATCCGGTCGGCACCGGTGACCACGAGGTCGACCTCGCCGCGAGCCATGAGCGACCCGGCAGCCGAGTCCGCGATGACGGCGTGCGGGATGCCGGCCTGCTCGAGCTCCCAGGCCGTCAGGCGTGCGCCCTGGAGAAGCGGCCGCGTCTCGCCGACGAACACGCGCTCGAGCAGGCCGCGCTCGGCGGCGGCGCGCAGGGCGCCGACGGCCGAGCCGTAGCCCCCGGTGGCGAGGCCGCCGGCGTTGCAATGGGTCAGCGCGCGGGTGCCGGGCGGGAAGAGCTCGGCCGCGCGGGCGGCCATCCGCCGGCAGCGGTCGACCTCTTGGTCGTGCAGCGCGCGGGCCTGCTCGGGCGTCGGGTCGTCGCGTATCCGGGCGAGCGCCCAGGGAAGGTTGACCGCGGTCGGCCGCGATACGGCGAGCACGCGCTCGGCCTCGGCGAGATCCTCCCCGCGCAGCGAAGCGAGGGCCATGCCGTAGGCGGCGGCGATGCCGATCGCGGGCGCGCCGCGCACGACCATCGAGCGGATAGCCTCGGCGACCTCCGCTGTGGAGGAACACCGCACCTCCGCGACCTGGTCCGGCAGCCGCCGTTGGTCGAGGAGGACGACCGCCGGGCCGTCCTCCTCCAACCGAACGATCTGCTCGGGAGCGAGCTGTCGGCTCAGGTGCCCTCGTCCCAGGAGGCGAGGTAGCGGGCCTGCTCCTCCGTGAGCGTGTCGATCTCGACGCCCATCGTCTCGAGCTTGAGCCGGGCGATCTCCTGGTCGATCTCCGGCGGCACCGGGTAGACCTTGCGGTCGAGCTCGCCCGCGTGCCGGGACGCATACTCGAGCGAGAGTGCCTGGTTCGCGAAGGACATGTCCATCACGAGCGCCGGGTGCCCCTCGGCGGCCGAGAGGTTGACGAGCCGGCCGTCTGCGACGAGGTAGAGGCGCCGTCCGTCGGCGAGCGTGAACTCCTCGACGAACTCCCGCGCGCGCTTCGCCTCGACCGCCAGCTCCCGCAGCGCCGGGATGTCGATCTCGACGTTGAAGTGGCCGGTGTTGGCGAGGATCGCGCCGTCCTTCATCACTTCCAGGTGCTCGCGGGCGATCACGTGCTTGTCGCCGGTCGCGGTGCAGAACATGTCCCCGATCTCCGACGCCCGCTCGAGCGGCAGCACCTCGAAGCCGTCCATCGACGCCTCGAGCGCCTTCAGCGCATCGACCTCGGTGATGATCACGTGCGCGCCCATGCCGCGGGCCCGCGAGGCGACGCCGCGCCCGACCCAGCCGTAGCCGCAGACGACGAAGCGCTTGCCGGCGATCAGGACGTTCGTCGCGCGGATGATCCCGTCGATCGTCGACTGCCCCGTGCCGTAGCGGTTGTCGAACATGTGCTTCGTCTGGGCCTCGTTCACGGCCACGATCGGGAAGCCGAGCTTGCCCTCGGCCTCGAGCGCCTTGAGCCGGATCACGCCGGTCGTCGTCTCCTCGGTACCGGCGATGATCTCGCCGAGCTGCTCCCGCCGGGCGGAGTGGAGGACGCCGATCACGTCGGCGCCGTCGTCCATCGTGAAGTGCGGCTTGTGGTCGACGGCCGCCTCGATGTGGGCGTAGTACGTGTCGTTGTCCTCACCCTTGATCGCGAAGACGGACACGTCGTACTCGGCCACGAGCGCCGCCGCGACGTCGTCCTGGGTCGAGAGCGGGTTCGAGGCACAGAGGACGACGTCGGCGCCGCCGGCCTGGAGGGTCCGCATGAGGTTCGCCGTCTCGGTCGTCACGTGGAGGCAGGCCGCGATGCGGTAGCCCGAGAGTGGCTGCTCGCGCTCGAACCGCTCGCGGATCGCGGCGAGCACCGGCATCTGCCGGTCGGCCCACTCGATCCGCCGCTTGCCTTCCTCGGCGAGGGCGAGGTCCTTCACGTCGTAGCGCTGCGTTGCTGCCATGGAATCCTTTCGTCAGGCGGCCAGGAGCCGCTCGTGCTTTCGCTGTTCCCATTCGACCCACCCGAGCTGATCCTCGGCGCCGGCGAGCCACCCGTCGATCGCCGCCCGAAGCTCGGGCTCACGTCGCAGCCGTGCGGCGAAGGAGATGTCCCCGATCCCGAGTCCGAAACGGCTCCGGAGCTCGGCCAGGGACCGAAGCTGGTTCAGTTCGCGCAGGCCGTAGAGCCGGTACCCGGCCTCCGTCCGCGAGGGGACGACGAGCCCGGCCTGCTCGAGATAGCGGAGCATCCGGGCGGACCAGCCGGTGCGGGCGGCCGCGTGGCCGACGTGGAGCGCATCCATCCGCGAGACCCTAACACATCTGTGTCAAGGCTTGCTGGCGCGTACCTGCGACGTCGCCCGCGTCACATGGAACGAGCCGCGTGTGGCGATCTCGGCCTCGGCCGCCGCGCGCAGCGGCTCGAGCTCCTCCTCCTCCACGTCCCCACGCGAGCGCACGTAGTCGAGCAGCGGCTCGATCTCCGTCACCTCGAGGCCGTCATCCGGGAACGGCTCCACCTCGACGTCGGCGAAGAACGGCGCCAGCTCCTCGTGCACCGTTTCGATCATGAAGCGGTCGCGGATCTTCTCCCACTGGCCGCCCTTGCGCGGGGGGACGAGCTCACGCAGGACGCGCAGGTGCTCATGGCCGATCGTCGTGGCCCGGAGCTTCCCGCCCGGGCGAAGCACCCGAGCGATCTCGCCGAGCGCGCGCGGCCGGTCCTCGACATGGAAGAGCATGTGATTCGCGATCACCGCGTCGAACGAGGCGTTCTCGCACGGGAGCTCCTGCACGTCGGCGACGGTGTACTCGGCCCGGTCGCCGAGCACGGCACGCGCGGCCTCGATCATCCCCGGCGACAGGTCGGTCAGTGTGAGCTGCCATCCCGCCGGGATCCGGTCGAGGTTCTCATGCCAGATGAGCCCGTTGCCGCAGCCGACCTCGAGCACGTCGGCCTCGTCGCCGAAGTCGTAGCCGTCGAAGGCCCAGCGCGGATACGAGACCGTCGTCGTCGAGAAACGGGTGTGCAGGTCGATTCGCGAGCGGAGGTTCGCGTCGGTCGCGTACTGCTCGCAGACGAGGTCCTGCTCGCTCATGCCTCGCCTCGCAGCCGTGCCGCGAGCCGGTCGAGCGCAATCTCCTCGGCGCCGCCGCCGACCAGAAGATGCCGGATGCCCTCTGCACGCTCGATCTCCTCGAGCACCTCGAGGAGAGTCCGCCCGGCCGGTTGCGAGATCCGCCGGCGCCGCTTGCGCTCCTCCTCGTCCGGCGCCTCCGCGAACCACGTCTCGTTGTGTGGCGCCCAGCTCTCGTCGCTGAGCGCATGATCCGCAGCGATCGCGTCGTGCTCGACGCCTGCAAGCCAGAGCGCCATCCCACAGGCGATTCCCGTTCGGTCGCGCCCGCCCGCACAGTGGATCGCCCCGGGGGGATCGGCGTTGCCGAGGGCCGTCAGCGCCCGGGCGAACTGGCCGCGATAATGGTCGGCCAACTCGAGATACGCCTCCCGCATCGACGGCCACTCCCACGCGGCGACGACGTCACGCGGATCCATGGCCTCCCGCAGCACCGGCACGGGGAGCGGCTCGACGCCCTCCTCGTCGTCGGCCTCGCGCATTGGACGGAGGTTCACGACGAGCGAGACGCCGTAGTCGACGAGCGAGCGGCGGCCGACCTCCGTCAAGCCCGGCAGCGAGTCGGCCCGCACGACGACGCGGTACGCCGTCTCGCCGCCGCCGGCGAGCGGCAGCCCTCCGAGGTCGCGGACGTTGACGCACCCCTCCCAGCGGAGGATCCGCTCAGGCGCTGCTTGTGCCCTCGCGTCCATACCGGTCCTCGAGGCGGACGACGTCGTCGAGGTGCGGCGTCGAGACCTCGAGGATCGTCGTGTCCTCGAGCGCCGTGATGCGGTGTACGGTGCCCGGCCGGTAGCGGAAGGAGGCGCCGGCGGTGACGACCTCCTCGTCGAGGGCCTCCTGCCCGGCCTCACCGAGCTCGAGCCGCGCACGTCCGCTCTCGAGGTACCAGCTCTCGTCCTTCTCGCGGTGGAACTGCAGCGAGAGCGACTCGCCGGCGCGCACGAACAGGATCTTCCCCACGTAGGCCTCGGCGTCGGCCCAGATCAGCTCCCAGCCCCACGGCTTTGCGACCCGCCGCGGCTCGAACGCGAAGCGGTCGAGGGAGCCGTAGTTCGGAGAGTCGAGGCTCATTGCCGCTCCCGGCGCTGGCAAGGCCGGCGCCTCCGCTCTCTGGTGAGCTCCGTCGAGCCTACGCTCATGCGAGCTGCCTCTGCGGCTTCCATTCCGGATGCGCCTCCATGAACTCGGTCGCCCGTCGGAGGTCCTTCGGCGTGTTCACGGTGAGCCAGACGCCGTCGTGGCGGTGCGCGTGCAGCCGCCGCTCCCGGGCGAGCTCCGGGAACGTCGACTGCTCGTGGTCTCCCTTCTCGGGGAGGAGCTCGAGCGCGTCCTCGCCGAGGATGTAGACGCCGGAGTTGACCCAGTGCTCGAGCAGCGGCGCCTCGCGAAAGCCCGTCACCGTGCCGTCCTCCTCGACCTCGACGACGCCGAACGGCGAGCGCACCTGCGCCACGACGATCGTGGCCGCCGCGCCGCTCCTCTCGTGCTCCGCCAGGAGCCCGCGGAAGTCGACGTCGAGGAGCTCGTCGCCGTTGAGCGCGAGCACCGGCCCGTCCTCCTGCCGCCGCGACGCCGCGAGCCGCAGCCCGCCGCCGCGGCCGAGCGGCTCCTCCTCCCCCACTGCCTCGACCGCGGCGCCGAGCCCGGCGAGCGCGTTCAGAAAGGCGTCCTCGTCGCCAGCGCGGCACGCCACGATCACGCGCGTGACGCCGGCGTCGACGAGCCGTGCGATCGTGTACACCACGAGCGGGTAGCCGGCGACGGGGACCAACGGCTTCGGCAGTCCCTGGGCCGCCTCGCCGAGCCGCTCCGCCTTGCCTCCGGCGAGCAGGAGCGCCTCCATCAGCTCTGCAGTTCCCGATCCGGCGTCGAGTGGGTGGGCCGTCCTATGCCCTCGTACTCGAAGCCGGCTGCCGCGGCCGCGGCAGGATCGAGGAGGTTCCGGCCGTCGACGATCAGGGGCCGTGCCATCGCGTCACGTACCTCGGCCGTCACGAGCTCGCGCAGCTGCGGCCACTCGGTCACGATCAGCGCGGCATCCGCGTCTCGCAGGGCCGCCAGCGCGGAATCGCAGATCTCGACCTCGTCGAGGTCGCCGGGCCGCGCGACCGGATCCCACGCGCGCACCACCGCGCCTTCCGCCAGCAGGCGGTAGGCGATGATCCGGCTCGGCGCCTCGCGCATGTCGTCGGTGTTCGGCTTGAATGCGAGCCCGAGCAGCGCGATCGTCCGCCCGCGCAGGCTTCCGAGCCGCTGCTGGAGCTTCTGCACGACGCGCCGCATCTGCAGCTCGTTCACCTCGATCACTGCGTTCAGGAGCTGGAAGTGGTAGCCCGAGTTCGCCGCGAGCTGCTTGAGCGCGAGCGAGTCCTTCGGGAAGCACGAGCCTCCCCAGCCGAGACCCGCGCGGAGGAAATGCGGCCCCAGCCGGTGGTCGAGCCCGATCCCCTCGGCGACGCGCGTGACATCGGCGCCGACGAGTTCGCACACGTTGGCGATCTCGTTGATGAAGCTGATCCGCGTCACGAGGAAGGCATTCGCGGCGAGCTTGATCAGCTCGGCAGAGCTCACTTCCGCCCGCACGACCGGCGCGTCGATCCCGGCGTGGAGCCGCTCGACCGCGTCGCCGTCCGCCTCCGCGAAAGACCCGATCACGATCCGGTCCGGCTCCATGAAGTCGCGCACGGCGGTTCCTTCGGCCGTGAACTCGGGATTGGACACGTAGCCGACGTTGTCGAGGCCGCGCGCGGCGAGCCGGGCGCGGACGCGATCGCCGGTCCCGACCGGCACGGTGCTCTTCATCACGACGAGCGGACGGCCCTTGACGTTCTCGGGCAGCTCGTCCACGACCGTCCAGACAGCGCTCAGATCGGCGTCGCCCGAGTAGGTGGGCGGCGTTCCGACGGCGACGTAGAGGAACTCGGCGCCCTCCACCGCCTCCTGCACGTCGAGCGTGAAGGAGATGCGGTCCCGGCTCCGCTGGAGCACGTCCTCGAGCCCCGGCTCGTAGATCGGCACCTCGCCGGCCCGCAACTGTTCGATCCGCTCCGGTAGGACGTCGCGCACGACGACCTCGTGCCCGAGACCCGCGAAGCACGCGCCGGTGACGAGGCCGACGTAGCCGGCGCCGAAGATCGCTATCCGAGCCACAGGCGCCTAGCGTAGTCGGGCCATCAGCGGCCCAACGGCTTCAGGCTCTCGGCGATGGCGATCATCGTCGAGTTCGAAAGCTGGTTCAGGATCGTGTTCACGACCCAGTACGTCGCCTTCGGCGTGCGGAGCGCGACCATCTGGATCGCGCCGCCCGTCGTGTAGAGCAAGAACGTACGGTGCTTGTGCACGAGCTTGCCGCTCGGGTTCGCGAGGATGGGCGGCGTGGTCCAGTCGCTCTCCTCGATCTGCCAGTGCTGGATGCCGTCCGGCTGGACGAAGGTCAGCACGACCTCGTGTTTCGAGTGGAGCGGCTTGAAGATCCGGCGAGGCTCCGGCTGAGAGAGCTGCGCGTACTGTGCGATCCGCCCCGGAGCCAGGACGGGGAAATGCACTCTCGGCGTGACGCCGCGCAGCAGGGGCACGGTCAAGCCGAGGCCGGGGCTCACCTGCGGCGGCAGCTTCGGCGGCAGCTTCACCCGGTGGCGGACGGTGAGTTTCCCGCCGAAGCTCGTTCCCACCGCCACGACTGTGAGCGGGTTGCCGGCCTGCTTGGCGTAGTCGGCGATCGCCGTCGTCATCTGCGCGACGTTGGCGTTCGCCCCGAACAGCGGCTCGAGCTGTTGCGCAGCCTGCTTCGCGTCGGGCTGTACCGGGTCGTAGTAGATGGTCGTCTTGCGCTGCACCTTGGGCGCATTCGCCAGCATCGTCGCCGGCAGCGTCTTAGTCGTGAAGCCGCGCCTGGTCAGCAGGTAGCTCGTGTTCGAGGCTTCACCCGGGACGTTGCCCGCGTTGAGCACGAGTACCGTGATCCTCGACCTCGGCACCGGATGGCGCTTCTTCTTGGGCGTGGTGTGCCCGAGGAACTGGGCGTTGACCGCAGCGGACTCGCGGACGTCCGGATGGAGAAAGTTCTGGACCTGTTGCTCGATCGCCGACTGAGGGGCCGACTCCACGTCGGCACCCCCGCCGGAGACGAAGTAGTGGAAGTCCGCCAGCGGGATCTGGTTCCTGAAGAGATGCCCGGGCGGCAGGTGGTAGGCGATGCCGAGATACGACTCCAGCTCACTCAGCGAAACCTGGCCGCCGCCGGCCGTGACGTACTCGAGGTTGTGCTTGAGGACGCCGATCAGCTTGGGCAGCTCGAGGGGCAGGCTCGAGAGCGAGAGCTGGGTCTTCATCCGCGACTTCAGCGCCTCGACAAACAGTTGCTGCCTTCCCGTCCGGTAGATGTCGCTGTCGAAGTGCCGGAAGCGGACGTAGGCCAGGGCCTGGCCGCCGTCGAGCTTCTGGTAGCCCGGCTGGAGGTTGATCGCCGACGTGCCTGTGTGCGGCGGGATGTAGTAGCGGCGGTCGACGTTCATGTACACGCCGTGGAGCTGGTTGACCAGCTGCTTGAATGCATGGAAGTCGACCGTGACCAGGTAGTTGATCGGCAGGCCCGTCAGGTGCTGCATCGTGTCGAGCGTCGCCAGCGGGCCGTTGTTGCCGGGACAGATCGACCACGCCGAGTTGATGCGGTCGTGCGTGTAGACGACGTCGCCGTGGCAGTAGATCGGCACCCAGAGGTCGCGCGGGAACGAGAGCATCGAGAGGGTGTGGTTCGTCGGGTCGGCGCGGACGAGCAGCAGCGTGTCCGAGTTGGACCCGGTGAGCGACTTCGTCCCCAGGCCGGCGCGATGGTCGTAGCCTGCGATCAGGGCGATGGCGGGCTGCGACGGCGAGGCGATCTCCTGCAGCCGGACCTTCGCCTTGGCGGTCGCGTCGTGTTTTGCGGTTAGAGCTCCCAACGACTCGTGCGTGTACAGGTAGAGCCCGCCCGCCGCACCTGCCGCGACCACCACCACGGCGAGCACGAGCCAGCCGAAGCCGCGCAGGATGATCCCGATGATCGAGCGCCTGGGCGGGTCCGGCTGGCGGTAGCGCGTGATCGGCCCGAACAGGGGCGGGGCCGTGGAGTGCCCGTTCCCGTTGAGGCCGGCTGCCTGACCGATTCCGCGCTTCAGCGTCGTCCGCATACGAGATCGGCGCCTCCGCGGCGCCTCGACCGAGGATAGCTCAGAGTCCGGAAGGGGCGGACGCGACCCTAACTTCGCCCTCATCTTCCGCGGGCTCGTAGGCGAGGTTCGGCCGCAGCCAGCGCTCGGCCTCGGCTGTCGAGGCGCCCTTCCGGGCCGCGTAGTCGGAGACCTGGTCGCGGTCGATCCGCCCCACTGAGAAGTAGCGCGCGTCCGGATGCGCGAGGTAGATCCCGCTCACGCTCGCCGCCGGCGTCATGGCGAACGTCTCGGTGAGCGCGAGCCCGGCTGCGTCGGCGCCCAGCAGCGCGAACAGCTTCGACTTCTCGCTGTGGTCCGGGCAGGCGGGATACCCGAAGGCGGGCCGGATGCCACGGAAGCGCTCGGCGATCAGTTGTTCGTTCGGGAGATTCGGGCCCGTCTCGTACCAGGCGCGGCGCGCGGCCTCGTGCAGGTACTCGGCGAATGCCTCGGCAAGGCGGTCGGCGAGCGCCTTGACCATGATCGCGTGGTAGTCGTCGTGCTCCGCAACAAAGCGGTCGGCAAGCTCCTCGGCGCCCAGGCCGGCGGTGACCGCGAACGCCCCCAAGTGGTCTTCTTTTGGGGCGAGATAATCAGCGAGGCAGCGGTTCGGCCGTGAGTCGCCGTAATCCGTCTGCTGGCGCAGAAGGCAGAAGCGAGTGGGCGTTCCGTTGTCACCGGAGACAACGATATCGTCGCCGTCGGACGACGCGGGCCAGAAGCCGAAGACGCCGCGGGCGGTGAGAAGCTGCTCGTCCACGATCCGGTCCAGCAGGCCCTGCGCGTCGTCATAGAGCTCCCGAGCCGCCGGCTGGTCGAGGATCGCCGGGAACTTCCCCTTCAGCTCCCAGGCATGGAAGAAGAACTGCCAGTCGATGTACTCCCGGAGCGTCGCGAGGTCGGGCTCGACGAGGCGCGTGCCGGTGAAGTCGGGCACGGGAAGCTCGTCGAAGGCGACGCGCTGAGGGTTGGCGCGCGCCCGCGCGAGAGGCAGGAGCGGCTTCCGTTCCTTCTCCGCGTGCAGGTCGCGCAGCCGCTCCTGCTCGGCGCGGTTGTCGGCATCGAGCGTCTCACGCCGCCCCGGGTCGAGCAACGAGGACACGACGCCGACGACGCGGGACGCGTCGAGCACGTGGACGACAGGCTGCGAGTACGCAGGCGCGATCCGCACCGCAGTGTGCTGGCGCGACGTGGTGGCACCCCCGATCAAGAGGGGCAGCTCCATCCCGCGCCGCTCCATCTCGCGAGCGACGTCGACCATCTGGTCGAGCGACGGCGTGATCAGCCCCGAGAGGCCGACGACGTCCACGTCCTCCTCGACCGCAGTGTCCAGGATCCGCTCCGCCGCGACCATCACGCCGAGGTCGATGACCTCGTAGTCGTTGCAGCCGAGCACGACGCCGACGATGTTCTTGCCGATGTCGTGAACGTCGCCCTTGACGGTGGCGAGCACGGCCTTCCCGCGCGCCCGCGCCGGACCGCCCGCCGCCTGCTCGGCCTCCATGTACGGCTCGAGATAAGCGACGGCTCGCTTCATCGCGCGCGCGCTCTTCACGACCTGCGGCAGGAACATCTTCCCGGCTCCGAAGAGGTCACCGACGACTTGCATCCCGGCCATCAGCGGCCCTTCGATCACGTCGAGGGGGCGATCGGCCCGCTGGCGGGCCTCCTCGGTGTCCTCCTCGATGAAGTCGACGATCCCATGGACGAGCGCGTGCTCGAGCCGCTTCTCGACGGGCGACTCCCGCCACGAGAGGTCGACCTCGCGCCGCGTCCCCTCTCCCTGCACGTGGCCCGCGTACTCGACGAGCCGCTCGGTCGCGTCCTCGCGCCGGTCGAAGATCACGTCCTCGACCCGCTCGAGCAGGTCGGGCTCGATGTCCTCGTACACGACGAGCTGTCCCGCGTTGACGATGCCCAGGTCGAGGCCGGCGCGGATCGCGTGGTAGAGGAAAGCCGAGTGCATCGCCTCGCGCACGACGTCGTTGCCGCGGAACGCGAAGCTGAGGTTCGAGATGCCGCCGCTCGTCCGGACGCCCGGGCAGCGCTCCTTGATCAGCGGCAGCGCCTCGAGGAACGCCTTCGCGAAGCCGCGGTGCTCCTCGATCCCGGTCGCGACCGCGAGGACGTTGCAGTCGAAGATCAGATCCTCGGGGGGAAAGCCGACCTGCTCGACGAGAAGACCGTACGCACGCTCGCAGATCGCCACCTTGCGCTCGACCGTCTCGGCTTGTCCCTTCTCGTCGAAGGCCATCACGACCACGCCGGCGCCGTAGCGGCGGACTCGCCGCGCCTGCTCGAGGAACGCCTCTTCCCCCTCCTTGAGCGAAAGGGAGTTGACGACGCCCTTGCCCTGGACACACTTGAGACCGGCCTCGAGCACCGACCAGCGCGAGCTGTCGATCATGATCGGGAGGCGTGCCGCCTCAGGCTCGGTCGCGAGCAGGTTGAGGAAGGTCGTCATGGCCCGCTCGCCGTCGAGCAGGTCCGCGTCCATGTTCACGTCGAGGAGGTTCGCGCCGCCGCGCACCTGCTCGAGCGCGACGTCGCCCGCGGCCTGGAAGTCGCCGGCCTCGACGAGTCGGCGGAACCGCGCCGAGCCCGTGATGTTCGTCCGCTCGCCGATCATCGTGAAGTTGCCAGCGGCACCGGAGGTGCCGCGGTCTTCTGGCCGTGCGTCGACGGCTTCGCGGTCGACGCTTCCAGCCTCTGCCGGGCCGATCTCGAACGGCTCGAGGCCGCTGAAGCGGGTCGCAGGTTGCGGCTCGGGAACGACGCGCGGCGCGACGCCCTCGACCGCGGCGGCGATCCGTCGCACGTGCTCCGGCGTGGTTCCGCAGCAACCCCCGACGATGTTCACGAGCCCGTCGCGCGCAAACTCGCCGAGGTAGCCGCTCGTCTCCTCCGGCCCCTCGTCGTGCAGGCCGAGCTCGTTCGGCAGGCCCGCGTTCGGGTGGCAGGCGACCCAGGTCGCCGCGATCGCGGCCAGATCCTCGACGAACGGCCGCATCTCGGCGGCGCCGAGGGAGCAGTTCACGCCGACGATCAGCGGCCGCGCGTGCTCGACCGAGATGAGGAACGCCTCGACAGTCTGGCCGGAGAGGTTGCGGCCGCTCTTGTCCACGGCCGTGAACGAGAGCCAGAGCGGCAGCTCCGGCGCAGCGTCCTGCGCGGCGAGGATCGCCGCCTTCGCGTTGAGCGTGTCGAAGACCGTCTCGATCAGGAGCAGGTCGACACCGCCGTGGCGAAGCGCGTGGATCTGGTGCGCGTAGGCCTCGGCGACCTCGTCGAAGGTCGCGGCCCGGTATGCCGGATCGTCGACGCGCGGGGAGAGCGAGAGCGAGATGTTGAGCGGTCCGACCGATCCCGCGACGAAGCGCGGACTGCCCGTCTGCGCCTCCCACTCGTCGGCGGCGGCGCGCGCGAGCCGCGCGCCCTCGAGGTTCATCTCCTCGACCACGCCGGCGTCGAAGGCGTAGTCGGCCTGGCCGATCGTCGTCGCGGTGAACGTGTTCGTCGTCGCGATGTCCGCACCCGCCGCGAAATAGTCGCCGTGGATGCGCGCAATCAGCTCCGGCTGCGTGAGGTTGAGTAGGTCGGGGTCGCCCGCGACGTCGTGACCGTGGTCGCGGAACCGCTCGCCGCGGTAGCCCTCCTCCCCGCGCACCTCGCGCTGCAGGAGCACGCCCCACGAGCCGTCGAGGACGGCGATGCGCTGCCGGAGGATGGATTCGAGCCGTTCCCGTGTGTCCCGCATGGTCTCCTCACAGAGGCCCGGGAGCGGTGCTCTCGGGCGCTTTAGGCGTTTGGTGACCCGGTCGCCAAGCTGCCTGTCAAAGCTCTCCGGGTACCGAAAACGCTAGCAGCCGCGCACGCTAGGGTGCCGCTTCGTGACGGAGGTTTACGACGGCGCGTCTCTGCGCGAAGCGCTCCTCGAGATCGCGGGCGACTTCTCCTTCACCTGGCTCGCCGAGGCACGGCTTCTCTACGCCGAGCTGGACGCGCGCCGCTTCGCCGAGCTCCACCACAACCCGACCGCGCTCCTCTCGGAGCTGACCGACGACGACCTGGCTCAGGCGCTCGAGCCGGAGTATCTCGAGCGCCTGGCGCGCGTACAGGGCCGCCTCCGTCGCGATCGCGGTGAGGAGACGTGGTGGCGTGACCGCAGCGGCCCGTCCGACTTCCTCGCCGCCTACTTCTCCGCCGAGTTCGGCCTCGACGAGAGTTTGCCGATCTACTCGGGCGGGCTCGGCGTGCTCGCAGGCGACCATCTCAAAGCGGCCTCGGAGCTCGGGGTTCCGCTCGTCGGCATCGGCCTCTACTATCGCCGCGGCTACTTTCGGCAGCGGCTGGACGCGAACGACCGGCAAGTCGAGCGCTATCCCCGCAACGACACCAGCCGGCTCCCGCTCGAGCTCGTCCCCGTGGCGTCGGTCGTCGAGCTCGCCGACGACAACGGCAATCTCGTGCCCGTACGCCTCGGGGCCTGGCGCGCACGCGTCGGGCGGGTCTCCCTCTACCTCCTCGACACGAAGATCGAGGGGAACCCCGACTGGGCACGCGCGGTCACCGACATCTTGTACGGCGGCGACCGCGAGAACCGGCTGCGGCAGGAGCTCGTGCTCGGCGTCGGCGGTGTGCGCGTGCTGCGCCGGCTAGGCATCGCGCCGACGGTCTTTCACATGAACGAGGGACACTCGGCGTTCCTCCAGCTCGAACGGATGCGGGAACTGGTCGAGGAACAGGGGCACTCCCACGACGATGCGCTCGAACGGCTTCGCGCCTCGACTGTCTTCACGACGCACACGCCGGTCCCGGCCGGCAACGAGGTCTTCGACCCCGAGCTCGTGCGGCGCAACCTGAACGGCCTCGTCGCGCGGTGCGGCCTGACGTGGGACGAGTTCGCGGCGCTCGGGAAGGCGGAGCCCGAGGACACGGGCTTCGGGCTCACGCCGTTCGCCCTCCGCACCTCGAAGTACGCGAATGGGGTCTCGGAGCTGCACGGCGCGGTATCCCGGGAGATGTGGCACGGGCTGTGGCCCGACCGGCGCATCGACGAGGTCCCCATCACCTCGATCACGAACGGCGTGCACCACCGCACGTGGATCTCCGGGGAGCTCGAAGTGCTGCTCGGCGACACGGACCCGCAGTTCGAGCACGCCCGCGGGCTGCCCGCTGACGAGCTGTGGGCTGCGCACCTCAGCGCCAAGGAGCGGCTGCTTCTCTTCGTGGCCGCGACCCGGGGGGCGCGTGAGCTCGATCCCGGAGTCCTCACGATCGGCTTCGCCCGCCGGTTCGCGACGTACAAGCGCGCCAGCCTCCTCTTCAGCCGCCCCGAGCGGCTCGCACAGCTCCTCGCCGACCGCGAGCGCCCGATCCAGCTGCTCGTCGCGGGCAAGGCGCATCCTGCGGACGAGGGCGGGAAGGACGTGATCCAACAGGTCGTCGACTTCGCGCGGGAACCGGTTGCGGCCGGGCGCGTGATCTTCCTCGAGGACTACGAGATGACACTCGCGCGCCGGCTCGTACAGGGCGTCGACGTGTGGCTCAACACGCCGCGGCGGCCGTTCGAGGCGTCCGGCACCTCGGGGATGAAGGCGGCGCTGAACGGCGGGCTCAATTGCTCGATCCTCGACGGCTGGTGGGCCGAGGCCTACTCGCCGGCGTACGGGTTCGCGATCGAGGGCGCAGACGACGAAGACGCGACCGAGGCCGAGCAGGACGAGGCCGACGCGGAGGCGCTGTACGGGCTGCTCGAGCAGCAGGTGCTGCCGACCTTCTACGAGCGGGACGAGGCGGGGCTGCCGCAACGCTGGATCGGGCTGATGCGGGAGTCGATTGCGGAGCTCGGGCCGCGTTTCGGCTCGGCCCGAATGGTCGCGGAGTACGTCGAGCGCCTCTACCTGCCGGCGCATGAAGGCGCCCCGCGGGCGACGAGCCGGGTCGCGTAGCGGCCCTTGCGGCGCACTTCCGGTCACGGCGCCTAGGATCGGCGCGAGGTGGACGAAGTCGATGAGACGGTGTTCGAGCAGCTCGTGAGCGACGCGCTCGACGAGCTGCCCGACGACATCCGCGAGCTCATGTCGAACGTGGCGGTCACGGTCGAGGCCGAGCCGCCGCCGGGAGAGAACCTGCTCGGCCTCTACCAGGGCGTCCCCTTGGGAAAGCGGGGCCCCTACTACTCCGGGGCTCTACCGGACAAGATCACGATCTACCGCGGCCCGATCGAGCGGATGTCCCGTGGCAACCCCGAACGCCTGCGCGCCCAGGTCCGCCGCACCGTGTTCCACGAGATCGCGCACCACTTCGGGATCAGCGACCAGCGGCTGGTCGATATCGATCGCTACTAGGCGGAGCCGCGAACGGTGAGCTGGTTCTCGGCGTGGCGAATCCGCTGCTCGAGCTGCCAGCGGTCGGAGGATGATTCCCCGGCCTCGACGCGCTCCAGCTCCTCCCGCGCTTCCTCGAGCTGGGTGCGGGCGCGCGCCTCGTCGATCTCGCCGGCCGGGACCGCATCGTCGACGAGTGCGATCGCCCGGTTCTCGAGGACCTGGAAGAAGCCCGGCCCTGTGGCGAACTCGTGCACCTCGCCGTCGCCTGTGTGGACACGCGTGGAGCCCGCCTGCAACATCGCGACGAGCGGCGCGTGACGCGCGAGCACGCCGATCTCGCCCGCTGCGCCCGGCACGATCAGCATCTCGGCCTCGCCCTCGAACGCCGGCCCCTCCGGCGTCACGACCGAGACCGGGAAGAGCGGGTGGTCGGCCATCGCTACGCGGCCTCGTCCTCCGCCTGCTCCTCCGCCTCACGCTGTGCAGCGTCGTCCGGCTCCTCGCCGCCGAGCTGCTTGCCCCGTTCGACGGCCTGCTCGATCGCGCCGACCATGTAGAAGGCCTGCTCCGGTAGGTGGTCCCAGCGGCCTTCGAGGATCTCCTTGAAGCTGCGGACGGTGTCCTCGCGGGAGACGTATTTGCCCGAAAGGCC
>Ga0187776_10000587_pt1 | contig 17598 bp, 20 predicted proteins | sample 0216_BV02_MP12_2_FD_132426 | JGI IMG/M metagenome (GOLD analysis project Ga0187776, IMG submission 132426) | Tropical peat soil microbial communities from peatlands in Department of Meta, Colombia - 0216_BV02_MP12_20_MG | ecosystem: Environmental > Terrestrial > Soil > Wetlands > Peat | place...
AACCGCATGAAGAACCGCAACCTCCGAGCGCGTCGCCGCTGAGCGCCGCTCCTCGGCGAGTGGATAGGCTCGGGGAGTGATCGTCGCGATCGCAGGAGCCCACGGCAAGATCGCGATGCGGCTGAGCCGCCTCCTTATCTCCGAGGGCGACTCCGTCATCGGCTTGATTCGCGATCCGGACCAAGCGGAAGATGTCGCCCGACAAGGCGCATCCCCGGTCGTCTGCGACCTCGAGCACGCTTCAGCCGACGACGTCGCTGAGGCGATCGGAGGCGCCGATGCGGCGGTGTTCGCGGCTGGCGCTGGACCGGGCAGCGGTGCCGAGCGAAAGTTCACGATGGACCGCGACGGCGCGATCAAGCTGCTGCACGCCGCCGCGGCCGTGGGCGCGCCCCGATACCTGATCGTCAGCGCCGTCGGCGCGGAGCGCCCTCCAGAGGACGACGACGTATTCGGCGCCTACCTGCGGGCAAAGGCCGAGGCCGACCAGGCGGTGCAGGCCAGCGACCGGGACTGGACGATCGTCAGGCCCGGTCGGCTGACCGACGACTCCGGGACGGGTCGCGTGCGGATCGCGTCGGAGCCGTTTCGCGGCCGGGTGCCGCGCGACGACGTCGCCGCGGTCCTCGCGCGGCTGCTGCACGAGCCACGCGCGTCACACCTCCTCCTGTACGTCAACGGCGGCGAGGAACCGATCGAGCGGGCACTCGAAGAGGTGCTGCCTCACTAGCCGGAGCTGCGGCCGAAGCCCCTCACCGCTTGGGCTGCCAGAAGGCGATCTCCCCGCCGGTCTCGGTTGAGACCACGCTGCGCCACCCCGCGGGTCCTTCGCGCGGCGCGAGCAACACCCTGGCGCCGAGCACCTCCGCCCTGGCGGTGATCTCGCGAATGTTCGAGACCTCCGCGTATGGCAACCAGGACCCGTTCCTCACCGGGCATTCCACGACGCCCCCGCCGATGCCGCTGCCCATCTCGAGCGCGACGTACGCTCCGGCAGCCGTGGGCACGCGTTCGCTCTTCCAGCCGCACAGCGCCGCGTAGAAGGAGAGCGCATCTCGAACATCGTGCGTGTGAAGCTCCAGGTGGACGACCGGTCGGGACGCGGCAGGCTTCATCTTTCCCGTTTGGACCCGCAAGGTCCGCCGAAGTAATCGGCCGCCGTTATCTCGGCCGCTCCAGGGTCTAAGGTGTCAATGCCGATGTCGAGCGGTCGTGCAGGCGCGATGCCCCAGCCGAATTCACTCGCCGCCGCGAGAGCCGGGGACGAGACGGCGTTCGCGGATCTCGTCGAACCCCACCGCCGGGAGCTTCACGCCCACTGCTACCGGATGCTCGGCTCGGTTTATGACGCCGAGGACGCGCTCCAGGAGACGCTCGTGCGGGCATGGCGCGGGCTGCCGCGGTTCGAGGGTCGCAGCTCCGTGCGCTCCTGGCTCTACACGATTGCCACGAATGTCAGCCTCACCCAGATCGCACGGCGGCCCAAACGGGTGCTCCCGATCGACTATGGCCCCGCCACCGACCCGCATGACCCCCCGGGCGCGCCCGTCGTGGAGTCGGTGTGGGTGGAGCCCTACCCCGACGAGATGCTTGGGCTCGAGGATGGGCTCGCAGCGCCGGAGGCGCGCTACGAGCAGCGCGAGGGCGTTGAGCTCGCGTTCATCGCCGCGCTCCAGCATCTCGCGCCCAATCAGCGCGCGGTCCTGATCTTGCGGGACGTGCTCGGGTTCTCGGCGAAGGAGACCGCCGAGATGCTCGACACGAGTGTCGCGTCGGCCAACAGCGCATTGCAGCGCGCGCGCGCCGCGGTCGAGGAGCGCGTCCCGGAACAGAGCCAGCAGGCCACGTTGCGGACGCTTGGCGATGACGCCCTCACCGAACTCGTCGACCGCTACGTCGACGCGTGGGAGCGCTGCGACGTGGATGCGTTCGTCGCGATGCTCGCGGAGGACGCGACTTTCACGATGCCGCCGCTCGCGACCTGGTACCGGACCCGCGAGGGGATCGCCACCTGGGCGACCCTCGCCCCGTTGTCGGGCGCGTGGCGTTGGCGCACCGTCCTTACCCGCGCCAACGGTCAACCGGCGCTGGCGTTCTACGCGTGGGACGACGCCGCGCAGGCGTACCTGCCGTTCGCGTTGAACGTGTTGAGCTTCCGAGACCGTCTGGTCAGCGATGTGACCGCGTTCATCGTCCGCTCGACCGAGGCCACCGACCCCGAGGCGTACGAGCGCTACCCCGAGCAGCCGTACGACGAGCGTCGACTGGCGAGCGCGTTCAAGCGTTTCGACCTGCCGGACCGGCTGTCCTGACATCGCAGGCCGTGCGGCCAAAGGACCTAGGTTTGTGCGGCCGCGGCCTCCGCATTGGCCATCCGGACGTGCGCTCGGCTGTCGCGGCTGCGGATCAGGATCAGCGTCGCGGCAAAGCCGAGCGCGGCTATCACCGCGCCGCCGAGGAACGCGCTCCGGAAGCCCTCTGTAAGCGCCGCGTGCACGGTAGACCCGCCGCTTGCCAGCGCGTGGTGGGTGCGCGAGATCGCAATCGTCGACAGTACGGCGAGGCCGAGCGCTCCGCCGATCTGCTGCGAGGTGTTGATGAGCCCGCTCGCCAGCCCCTGCTCACGGTCCTTCACCCCGGAGACGGCCGCGATCGTCGACGTGACGAAGCCGAATCCCAGCCCCATCGCCGCCAGCAGCGAGGGCCCGAGGATTTCGTCGATGAAGCTGCCGCTCGCGGAGACGCGGCTGAACCAGACGAGGCCGAGCGCGACGAACAGCATCCCGGTGGCCAGGATCGGCTTGAAGCCGAAGCGGGTGACGAACTGGCCGCCGACCCCGGCCGCGACGATGATCGTGACCGCCAGTGGCAGGTACGACAGCCCCGCGTGGATCGGGCTGTAGCCGAGCACCTGCTGCATGTAGAGCGAGATGAAGAAGAACATCGAGAAGAGGGATGCGCCGAGCAGGATCCCGACCACGTTGGCCCCCGTCAGCGTCCTCAGTCGGAAGATCCGGAACGGAACGAGTGGCGCCTCTGACCGCAGCTCGATCGCGACGAACGCGCCGATCAATGCCGCCGCGAGCGCGAGCAGGCCGACGATCTTCGTGGAGCCCCAGCCCGCGCTGCTCGCGTCGAGCAGGGCGTAGGCAAGAACGGACAGGCCGGCGGTGATCGTCACGGCGCCGGCGGCGTCGAGATGACGACGCACGGCCTCGGAGCGGCTCTCCGGTATCAGCCCGGGCGTGAGCGACAGGGCGACCAGCGACACGGGGACGTTCACCCAAAGCACCCATTCCCACCCGAGCGTGTCGGTGAGGACGCCGCCCAGGAGCACCCCGACCGCGCCCGCGGACCCTGCGACCGCGCCCCACGCGCCGAGGGCCTTGTTCCGCTCCGCACCGTCCCTGAACAGGGTGGTGACGATGGACAGCGCAGACGGCGAGATGATCGCCGCGCCGAGCCCCTGCGCCGCGCGCGCCGCGATCAGCTGCCCCTGGGTTGCGGCGAACCCCGCCGCGAGCGGTACGACGGCCACGACCACGAGCCCCGCCATGAACACGCGACGGCGGCCGAGCAGGTCCGCGGCGCGCCCGCCCAGCAGGAGGAAGCCTCCGAACGCGATCACGTAGGCGTTGACCACCCAGGGCAGGCTCTGGTTTGAGAAGTGAAGCCCCTGCCGATGCTCGGCAGCGCGACGTTGACGATCGATGCGTCGAGCACGACCACGAACTGCGCCACGCAGAGCAGGATCAGCGCCGTCCAGCGGCGGTCCGCATATTCACGCGCGGTTGTCATCGGTGTCTCCTTCGGACTCTGTTTTCGACCCTTCACCCCTTACGACGTACGTGAGAGGGCGAAATCGACAGGCCCGGGCCCCGGCGGCGCCGCCGGCGACCGCGTCGGCGACAAGCGATAGGCTCACGCAGCGGATAGCTGCTTCCCCGGCTGGTCCAGGCCGGTAGGTCATGATGACGAGATCCACGTCCGCCCCCGATCCCCCGCGCATGCTCAAGTCGGCCGCGGCGAGGCGCAGGCAGATTCGGCGCCGACGGGTTACGGCCCTCGCCACGCTCTTGGCCGTGATCGCGGCCTGCGTGGCCGCCGCCATGGCCTTGGCGAATTCCGACGACTCCTCCGGACGGCACGCCGTGAACCGCACGGCGTCGACCGCGGGAAGCGCGCATCGGCTCGGATCGGCCCCAGTGAACATCTACTCCCACACGCTGACGGGGATGCTGACGCCGGTCACCCGCCGGGCGCGTTACCTCGTGTACGTGCCGGACTCCCAGGGCTCCGGCGTGTACGTGATCAACCCGACAACGTTCCGGGTGATCCGCTACTTCGAGACGGGGGCGGTGGTCCAGCACGTGGTCCCGGCCTGGGACCTACGGACGCTCTACGCGACCAACGACGTGGGCAACAGCCTCACTCCGATCAACCCTGACACCGGGCGCCCGGCCGGGCCGAACATTCCGGTCGCGGACCCCTACAACATGTACTTCACCCCGGACGGCCGACACGCGATCGTCGTCGAGGAATCGCTTCAGACGCTTGCCTTCCGCGATCCGCACAGCTTCGCGCCGCAGAAGGCGCTGAAGGTGAATTGCGCCGGAGTCGATCACATGGATTTCTCCGCGGACGGCACCTACGCCGTCGCCAGCTGCGAGTTCTCCGGCCAACTCGTTCGCATCGACCTCCGGACGGAGACCGTCAGCGGCTACGTCCACGTCGGGGGCAGCCCGCAGGACGTGAAGCTCTCCCCGGACGGCCGCACGTTCTACGTCGCCAACCGCTTCCTTCCAGCCCGCCGAGCAAGCGGCGTAGAGCTAGTCGACGCCAGTGCCTTTCGCCTGATCGGCTTTATCCCCACCGCGCTGGACGCGCACGGTCTCTACGTCTCGCGGAACACCCGGGAGCTCTACGTCACCAACCGCGCCGGCGGCGCGATCACCGTGATCGATCTCGCGACCAACCGAGTCGTCGCGGTGTGGCGGATCCCCGGCACGCCGGACATGGGCGGCGTCAGCCCCGACGGCGGGACCCTTTGGGTCGCCGGGCGCTACAGCAGCGCGGTCTACGCGATCTCGACCCGAACGGGCCGCGTGATCGCGAACATTCCCGTCGGGGTGTCTCCGCACGGGCTGTGCGTCTGGCCTCAACCCGGCCGCTACTCGACCGGTCATACCGGCGTGATGCGTTAGAGCCGGCGTACCCCGGCCTCGACGAGCGAGAAGACGGCGAACGTGAGCAGGCCCGCGGCAACGAGCCCGACGAGCCACGGCCCCTTCCCGACGAGCGCCGCGAGGGTGGTAGCGTTCAACGTTCCTCGGGATGCTGGATCGCGGGCAACGGCCGTCTTGGAGCGAATCACCTCAGTCGGCGGTCGACAGCGCGGCGGCTGAGTCGAACGGCAGCGCGGCGGCGGACGGCCGCTTGGGCGTAGTGGACGAGATGACCGTTCAGCGCGCCCGGGGGACGCTCCTTCAGCCCCGGGTCGTAGTCGCGGCCCTGATGATCCTTGGGGGTCTCGTGTGGGCCGCGGCACGCGGTCTGCACTTCTACGGCCTGAGCCCGATCAACGTCGCCTACGACCTCGATCAGCCACCCGTGCTCGTCGTGCTCGTCGGTGCCTGGCTGCTGTACCGGAGCGGCGGCCGATGATCCTCCCGCACATCCAGATCGCACGAGGACACTGGGCGCTTGGAGCATTGTTCCTCGTCATCGTTCTGGAGGAATACCTCCCCCGGCGGGGACGTGACGGGCGCCAGGGTCGATCGCGCTCACAGCTCGTCCCATGGGCACTGATGCTCGGTGCGGCGGGCGTGTGGGCCACGACGGTGTTCGCCGACGTCGTGCACGACATGCTGATACACACGCTGTGGGGGGACATCCTGTTCGCAGCGGGCGCCCTCGAGCTTGCGCGCCGGCGTGGCGTGTACGAGCGGCCGTGGCTCGACCTGGTGCTGCCACTCGCGTTCCTGAGCTGTGGGGTGCTTTTCATCGTGCACGTGTGGATTCATCAAACCGTGGGCGACAGCTGGCATCTTGCGATGGGTGGGCTGCTGATCGCCGGCGGAGTCATCGAACTCGCCCGAGTCCGCTCGGGTCGTGCACTGCTGATCTCGCCCGCGGTGCTGCCGCTCACGGGCTTTGCGCTGGTCCTGATCGCGATTCCAGTGGCCGCGGCGACATGAAACCGGGCGTCAAGAGACACGCGAAGCGACAGGGGCTGCTGACTGTGGCCTGCGCGCTCATCGTCCTGGCCGTCCCCGCGTCGGCGGGGGCGCACGCCGCGCTCGTGACCGCAACCCCCGGTTGGGGCACGCAGCTGTCCGCAATGCCACATGCCCTCAGGCTCGCGTTCGACGAGGACGTTGTGCCCCAGTACGCGCGCGTCGCGGTCGTCTCCACCTCCGGCCAGGATTTCGCGGGGTCGCCAGAGGCGAGCGGCGCGGTGGTGATCGTTCCGCTGCGAGCCGGCCGGACCGGGAGCTACACCGTCCGCTGGCGAGTCCTCGCAAGCAGCGACGGCCACACCACCGAGGGCGCCTACAGCTTCGGGGTCGGCGTAAAGCCGCTTCCGCCCGCGCCGCTGGGTGGCGTGGGCGTGCCGGTCGCTCCGCAGATCCTGGCCTGGCTTCAGTTCCTCGGCGTGGTGCTGGCGGGCGGTGTGCTCACGTTCCGCGCGCTCGTGTGGGCTCCTGCTGCCCGCGTCTTGGAGGAACGCGAGGCCCCCGATGCGAGGGTCGCGATCTGGGTGGGTGTGGCGGGCGCCGTGATCGCGCTGCACGCGGGCCTGCTCGCCTTCCTCACCGGCGCCTACCCGATCGTAGGCGGCACGCTGTCGAGCTTCGTGGACAGCGAGATCGAGCCGATCCGGGTTGCCACGCACCTCGGCCAGGCGTGGACCTTGACGACGTTCGCGTGGTTGGGGGTGCTGGCGCTGCTGGTCGCGGCCTGGGTCACCCCGCGCCAGCGGGAGCCGCTGCTGGCAGGCACCGGCGTGTTGTCGCTCGGCATCGCTTTGGGGTTGAGCTGGGCGAGCCATCCCGAGTCGCACGGGAACCTCGCGCTCGTCGCCGATTACGCGCATCTCGTCGCCGCCGCGCTGTGGGTGGGAGGGTTGGTGGCGGTGGCGATGATCGCTGCCACGACGCGGTCCCTGCCGTCCGCGGCGCGGGAGGCCGTGGCCCGCGCATGCATCCTGAGATTCTCGAAACTCGCCGTGCCCGCGGTGGCAGTGGTCGCAATCGCCGGGGTATACCTGGCGCTTCGAGAGCTGCCGAGCCCGTCCGCGCTGATCTCGAGCAGCTACGGGATCACCCTGTTCGTCAAGAGCTTCGTCGCGCTCGGGGCCCTGGCTCTGGGCGGCTACCACCGACGCTTCGTGGTGCCGCGTCTGGCGGCGGGCGCCACCGTCGTCACGATTCGTCGCACCCTCACGCTCGAGCTCGGGCTCCTGCTCGGCGTGCTCGCGCTCGCCGCCGTCCTGAGCCAGACGGCGCCGCCTGCGTGAGAGGAGCGGGGCAGCTGTGACGTCTACGTGCCACGGCCGTCGAGGAGGATCGTCCACGGCTCGATCGACTTGACCGTGAGCATCCCGTTCTGCGCCCAGTTGTCCTCGGCAAGCCGCGCACGAACGGCGTCCTCGGAGGAGGCCGAGACGGCGTGCAGGATCTCGCGGCCCTCGGCCAGCGGCCCTCCGAGGACGATGAAGCCCTCCTCGACCAGCGCGTCCATGAAGCGGGCGTGCTCGTCCCAGCCATCCTGCTCGCGCAGGTCGCGCGACCAGTCCCATGGACCACCGCGCTCCAGCCGCACCGCGAAGAACATCGGGGGAACCTTAGGACCCCACGCGGACCGCGACGACCATGGCCTCTCGGGAGCGCCGACCCTAACCGCAACCGATGCTTGCCGGGCAGTTGGCGGAAGGAGCGATACTGGTCTGGTGGCACGGGGCCGCCTGATCGTCGGTCTGGCGCTGATCGCGCTCGCCGGCGCCGGCGCGCTCGCCGTCGGGAACACGTCGAGCGGGCCCGGCAGCCCCGGCGTCGCAGCCCCGATAGCCGAGGCATCCGTCGCCCCGGAGCCGCCGATCGCAGCGGCCTACCGGTATCCGTTGGGATGCCTGGGTCAGGCGCTGTCGGGAACGGCGGCCGAACTCGACCGCACGAGCCCGTGCTGGCGCTACGGGATCTACGTGACCGTCGTTCTTCGCCGCGTCGGCCGCACCTGGCGGATGGCGCTCGAAGCCGTCAGTCCGTCATGCCCGACACTCGCGGTCCCTTCGCTCGTTCGTGCGCAGGTGGTGGTCTGCCGGCGAAGCGCGCTCCCTGTGGGCTGACGGATGCCCCTTGCGCAGACACCAGGATCGACGATGATTTGCTGGATGCAGCCCACCCACCAGACCGTCCGGCTCGCGCCGGGCCGGCATCGATCCCCGCGCATCGGCGCGTGCGTGATGGAACTCGCTTCGATGCTGGCGGGAGAGAGCTTCAGCGACCGTCCCGCGACCGCCTCGCCCGTCATCGCCGCGTTCCTGCGCACCTATAACGACGGCATCGACGATGACCGCCGCCAAGACCTCTACCCGCTCGCTTCGCTGATCGTCGGCACCGCCGACGGCCGCGCCGTCGAGCGTGAGCGAATGAGTCGATGCCTGGAATTCGCCCGCAGCCTCGGTGGCACCGCGCCGTCCGGGCGGGGGGCGATTGGGATCGCCACGGCGGAGGCGAGTGGGTCGTGGGCCGCGCTGGCGGCGCTGCGCGACGGCCCCTCCGATGAGGGTCATTCGCGGGCGCTCGCGTTCGTCCGTGAACTCGTCGGCGTGCGGGCACAACCGCCGCGCGTGCGTCTCCCCCGGTGGCTGCTCGGACGGGATCCCGCGCGAGCCGTCGAGGACGCGGTTGACGCGGGCCGTCTCCGAGTCCCGGCTGATGACCGGCGGGGAAACCTTGCGGGTGACGGCCTGGACGATCAGGCTGACCGCCGCGGGCCGCTACCCGTCGTCGAGTAGCCCGGTCAAAGGGCCGAGCACTCGGCTGAAGCGCCTGGAGACGCCGGGAAGCGCGAGCAGCCGGTGCGTCGGCAGCTCGCCGCGCCTCAGTCGTTCCAGTTGCTCGGTGGCGATCGGAAGCCATCGTTCGTCCACGACCGTCGCCGGACTGTCCTCGGCGATCGCGTCAACGCTGGTCCCCAGGTGCTCGGCCCACAGACGTAGCCGGGTCTGCCGCGCGAGCTCGGGGTCGTCGCAGACGACGTTCATCTCGGTGTCGTTCAGCAGCGAGTGCGCGTTGAGGTTGGCCGAGCCGACGGTGAGCCATCGGTCGTCGATGATCCCGACCTTGGCGTGCACGTAGAGCCGGTCGTCGCGCGTACCGCTCAACGAGCGCAGGGTGGCGACCGAGAGCCTTCCGGCGCCGGCGTCGGCCGACTCCAGCACTGCCACCTGTCCCCGCGTGTCGTCCTGCCCGTTGTTCGCGCGCGAGGGAAGCACGATCACAAGCCTGAACTCGTCTCGCGGGGGATCTCGTAGCTTCTCCGCTAGTGGCACGACGATCTCCGGCGCCCACAAGAACTGGTTCTCGAGATAGATGTAGCGCTCTGCGTTCCTGATCGCGCGGATGTAGCTCTCGAGAACCCGAAAGCTCCCTCTGGGCAAGCGGTCGTACATCCCCTCGGCGACGGTGCGGACCACCTGGACGGTGTGCACGCCTGCGGGAGTCGGCGTCTGCGCGGGCGACGGCGGTTCGCCCGTCAGCTGCGACCAGCGCAGCGCAAAGTGGTCGGCAACGTCTCGGACGGCCGGGCCCGTGAGCCGCGTCGTGACGTCATGCCACCCCAGCCGCCAGCGGGCCGGATGGGCGCTCGTGTCATAGCGGTCGCCTGCAAGATCGGTCATGTCGATTCCTCCGACGAACGCGACCTCTCCGTCGACGACCACCGTCTTCTCGTGATGGCAGTGCATCGGGTGCTCGCGCGGGTCGGCCTCGCAGCGGATCCGCGTGCGCCTCGTCAACTCGGTGACGGCCTCACGAACTTCGCTCCGCGTCGGGTGAAACACGGCGATCGGCGAACCGGCCCAGATCAGCACTCTTACGTCCAGATGCTCCGCCGCCTCCGCCAGCAGGGCGCCGATCGATACGCCGTCCTCGCCACGCACGAGCTCGAAGCGCGGAGCGATGTGCCACCCGCTGATGTGCACCGACTCACGCGCTTGATCGATAGCCCGTGCGATCGCGCCGAATGCCTCCGCGCCGTCGACCAGTACCTCCAAACCGCATCCCGGACGGGGCTCCGGCTCCCCCGCCGCCCACCAACCGCCGCCGGGGTTTAGGGCGTTTGAACCCAGCCGGGCGAGCCGCCGGCGGTGTTTTTCCGACACCAGCCGCTCGATGCCGTCCCCCACTCGCGCGTCCAGCCTGTCTGCGTCAAACCGACGATCCATTCGATCTCCATTCAAGACGGTCCGCCGCTGGTGCGTCGCAGACCGGCAGACCCGCGTCGCTAGCCTCGGTTCATGCGCGCTGATTCCGACGACACGACGCCGGACGCCGAAGATCCCGCGCCGGATGCCAAGAAGCTCCCCACCGGCCGGGTAGCCCGGACGGCGCGCGTCGGCGGGCTGGTGACGGGGCAGGGCGTGCGGTGGGCCGGAATGCGAGCTGCGAACCGGATGCGTAATCCCGAGCGGGCGGCGGCCGCAGAGAACGAGCGCACCGCGGCGCTCGTCAACGAGCTGGTCGAGCAGCTCGGTCGCATGCGCGGTGCGGCGATGAAGGTCGGCCAGATGATCTCGATGATCGAGTTCGACGGGCTTCCGGATGAACAGCAGGATGAGCTTCAGCGCAAGCTCGCGACGCTCCGCGACGGGATTCCGCCGGTGCCGTTCTCCGGCCTCGAGAAGCTTCTGCGTAGCGAGCTCGGTGCGCCGCTCGATCGGGTGTTCTCCGACTTCGACGAGCGTGCGTTTGCCGCGGCCTCGATCGGCCAGGTCCATCGCGCGACGACGGTCGACGGAGAGGCGGTCGTCGTGAAGGTCCAGTACCCCGGAGTCGCGGAGGCGATCGAGACCGACCTGCGCAACGCGATGGTGTTGCTGCCGCTCGTCAAGCGCCTTGCCCCGGGGCTGGACGCGAAGGCGCTGGCCGCCGAGATGCGCGAGCGCATCGGCGAGGAGCTCGACTACGAGCTCGAAGCGCAGAACCAGCGCCGCATCGAGCGGCTGACGCGGGGGCATCCCTTCATCTCCGTACCGCACGTCTACACGGAGCTGTCGACCCGGCGCGTCCTCGTCTCGGAATACATCGAGGGAAAGCGCTTCCAGGCGGTCCGTCGAGCCGACGAGCCAGAGCGCGACCGTTACGGCGAGATCGTCTTCCGGTTCTTCTTCGGTCTGCTCTACCGCGACGGGATCGCGCTCGGTGACCCACATCCCGGTAACTACCTTCTCCGCCCGGACGGACGGGTCGGGTTCCTGGACTTCGGCCTGCTCCGCGACATCGACGCCCGGCGGGTGGCGGCGGAGCGAGCGATCGCGCTCGCGGTCCGCCACAAGGACGCGGCGGACCTCAAGGCCGCGCTGGTGGCGGGCGGCTATCTCCCCGCCGATCGAGCGGATGCGGTCGACGCCGAGTTCGCGCTGAGACTGACGCGACACGCGATCAAGTGGTACGCCGTGCCGGGCGGGCGCCGATTCTCCGCCGACGGCGGGCCGCGCGGCCGCGAGCGCGAGCGTCCCGACGGCGAGCAGCGGGCGGCGATCAAGACTCAGATCAATCAGTTCACCGTGCCGCCGGAGTCGGTGCTGATCCGGCGGATGCACGCCTTGGTGGCGATCGTTCTCTACCAGCTTCGTGCGGGCGCAGACTGGGGCGCCATCGCCGCGGAATACCTCCACGGCGCGCCGCCCGCTTCCCCACTGGGCGAGGCCGAAGCCGAGTTCCTCAAGCGCCGCGGCCGGTAACAGGACATGCCCGTGACGGCAGGCGGCGGGAGAGAGCCCTCGTGCGCGAGCGCAACGCGGCCGCTGTGTGCACGCGGTTGGAGCGGCGCCGCGGCTCCCATGCCGCGAATCTGCGATCCCCGATCAGCGCCCGCGAACGTGACCTGAGGCCAGCTGCCCGAACTCGAACGTCGCAGTGCCGGTCGTCACCACGGGGTCCTGCCCCGCGAACTTGCGAAGCGCCTGCTCGTCGTCCGTCTCGACAATCGCGAGGCCGTATGAGTCATCGTCGGTCAGGACCGGTCCGAACACGACCATGTCGCCGCGCTCGAGGTACGGGCGCCAGTGCGCAGCGTGGCTGTTCATGATCGCTCGCTCCGAGTCCGTCAGGGTCTGGGCGAAGTTCGGGCGCGGAGCGATGAGGCGCAGGGCGAACGTGGGCATGCGGCGGACTCTACGCAAGCTGACCGCGTCGATCCTCGCCGACCTGCGCCGTGCCTATTGATCACGAGCCGTCGCTCCTCGTTCATGCGACGACGGCGGGCGGACGGGCGGGCGGGGCTGATAGGCCCTTCTTGACGTCGCGACCGCGCCTCGATCGCGCCTGTGAGATCCCCGGTTTGACCCCTGGATTTACCCCGGCTGCCGGCGGGTCTGACGGTCGTTGCGCCGAAGCTGCTCCGTGGATCGCAGAACAGCTGAGTGCATGGGCGACGGTAGGCTGCCGCCATGTCAGTTGGACTACCGGGGGCGGACGTCGGCGAGCTCGAGCGGTTGCGGCGCGAGTATGAGACCTCGCTGAGCTGGCGGCTGACGGGGCCGCTTCGTGCGGCCGGGCGGCTGGGCCGGACGCTGCGCCCGAGGCGAGCGTCGGATCGTGCCGCCCAGCCGGCGCCGCAGGACGGTCTTGATTCCTTGCTCGAGCACTTCTACGGCGAGCGCCTCGCGGCAATCGACGCCGCGTGCGCGGAGGCCCCCTCCCCCCAGAGCTACGCCATGTTTCGCGGGCTGGACAACGATCTGTGGGCGCTGCTGTTGACGCAGCAGTATGAGCTGTATCCCAACATCCGGGCGCTCTTGCCGAGGATGCCCGAGCCGGAGCTGCAGGAGCTCTGGAATGGGCGGAGCGGCATCCCGCTCGCGATTCAGAGCAAGTCCTTCTATACCAAGCTGTGCGACGGCTATGACCGCCACGGAACGCGGTCGCTCTCGAGCGCCCGCGTGCTCGACTTTGGGTGCGGCTGGGGCCGCTTGACTCGGTATCTGGCGCGTGACGTCGCTCCGGGCCGGCTATACGGGTGCGACCCCGTCGACGGGATTCTGGACATCTGTCGCGCCAACGGAGTCGTCGGGACCTTCGCCAGATCCGACTTCTTGCCCGAGCATCTCCCCTTCGCTGAGCGATTCGACCTCGTGTTCGCGTTCTCCGTGTTCACACACCTGTCTGAGGCAGCCCATGAGCGGTGCCTGCTGGCGCTCCATCGATCACTGCAACCGGACGGGATCTTGATCGTGACCGTCCGGCCGCCGGCGTACCTCCACGATTGCGAGTCGATGCGTGCCGTGCTTGAGACGCTCGGACCGGACGAGCACGCGTCGCTCGCGGCTCCGCGCTACCTCTTCGTTCCCCACAGCGCCGTCCCCGCGCATCCGCAATACCGGGGCGACGGAGAGATCGACTATGGCGAGACCGTGATCACGATGGCCTACCTGCGCGAGCGATGGTCGTCGCTGTTCGAGCTGCTCGAGGTGAGCCCGCTGCTCGATGACCCATACCAGGTGGTGGTGACCATGAGGCGCATATGAGCGGGGAAAACGCCGCGCCATGGACGACAATGCCGCGGCCTAGCGCGATCGCGACTCTCATTGGCCCAACTTCGGTGACCGACCCCCGGATCCGGCGCAGAGCGAGAGGTCCGCGCGTCGCGCACTGGTAAGTCCGCGGTAGTGGGTCGCAGCAGCGGGCTTCAGGTGACCTTGCTGCGCTTTCTGCGGACGGCCGCGCAGCAGGAGCGCGAGCGCCCACGAGCGGCGGAGATACTGAGCGGGCGCGGGTGCCCCGCCCCGTCGGTGGCTATCCCGGCCCGGGGAGTGGGCGGACCGGCTGAACGCCCTGCCGAAGTACGTCGTGTCCTCGACCCTCGAACACCCCCGCTGGAGCAATGCGACGGTCCTGAAGGGCGACGTGGTGGAAGACGTCTCGAAACTGAAGCAGGAGCTGAACGGCGAAATCGTCGTCTACGCCAGCTATCAGCTCGGGCGCACGCTGATCGAGCTCGATCTCGTCGACGAGATGAGGCTCGTCGTCTTCCCGGTCGTTCCAGGAGCCGGCGAGCGCCTCTTTGGCGAGACCACCGACAGAAAGCCCATGCGCCTCATCGACAGCCGGACCATCGGTGACGGCTTGGCCTTCCTGAAGTACGAGCTGGTCCGAGACGGCTAATTGGGGAGCTTGCGCCCCGCAGACGGGGTAAGGCCCGGTCTACTTGCAGCGGACTGTCGCCGTGCCGCCCGCGGCGTCGAGCACCGTGAGCGTTCGACCGTGCGGCGTCGTGCGCCGCTGGCGTCGGAGGATCGTCCCTTCGCCGCCATGCACGCGACCCGAGCAGCTCACGCCGAGCCGCGGGAACACCCGGACCGTGATCGTCCAGCTCACTCGGTTGCCGTCGGTGTCTTGGCCGGACGCGCGGACGTGGTAGATCCCCGGCCGAAACGAGTGGGTGAACAACACCGGATCGCCGTGTGGGCCCTGGCCCGTCTGCCCGTAGTCCTGGCCCACCGAGAGGTAACCGGTGTTGGCATGGCTGCCGTCGCCGAAGTCCCAGTGCACCCGCCCGGCCAGCGGAGCGTCGATCTGCGCTGCGGGCATGTAGATCGCCTGTAGCGTCGCGGTGAACCTTCCGCGGGGTCCTGCATCGCCGGTCGGCGGCGAGGCGAGCGTCTGCAGACCGGGGCGCTGTTTCTGTGCGTAGTTGTTGTCGAGCGGCGTCGCGGCGAGGCTTTGGGTGTGGAACCCGATCCCAGACAGGAGCGCCTCGTCGGCGGCGATCACCTCGTCGCCGAGGTGCGGCGAGACGTTGAACACCGCGTGGTCGGAGTTGTACAGCTGAGGGTAGGGCGCATCGAACGCCGGGAAGAAGTAGCCGAAGTCGTCCTGCCCCTTTGAGAGGGCCACCACAGTCGCAGCGCTGGTGGCCTTGGCGAGCGTCAGACGGATCTCGGGGAACGGCTCTCCGGGCATCGACAGGAACACCTCGTCACCGATCCGGAAAGCCGTAAGCCAGGACCCGAACGTGTCTCCGGTTCGGAAGGGGGCCCGCATCGCCCGATCGATCGGATAGATGCCGGTGGCTGCGGCCTCCTGTTGCTTCTGCGCATCCGGAAGCGACCAAGCGTTGTTCAGAGCGAGCAGCGCGGTATTCGTTGCGGTGAACTGAAGCCTCGACTCGCGCGCTTCCAGCTTCGTGCTGGTGATCCACCGTGCGTGCGAGAGCGCCTCCAGCAGATCGTTCGCGATCACTCGGGAGATCCATTCCATGTTCGTGAACCCGGTCGTCTCCACCGGGCTCTCCAGCCGCCCGAGCGAGGCAGGTCCGACTACGCTGACGCCGCCGAGGAGCCGGTCGAGCTCGGCGCGCACCGCACCGAAGTAATCCGCGCTGAGGACGCCGAGGCATTGCCCGCACACGTGCGCGCCGTGTGTCGGCACGCTTGCGAGCACGCCGATCGTGGCGCCGGTCGAGGGCTTCACCGCACGCAAGATCGAGATCTGCGTGTCGTTGACCCAGCCCTGGTAGTTGTCCTGGTTGATGTTGACGCCGGCGATGTTGGGGTCATCGAGAGTTGCGAGCTGCATGTAGGCGGGACGGGCCGAACGGGCGGCCGCCACGATCGCAGACACAACCTGGTCGTGGACGAGCTTCAGGTAGCCGACCGGGACCGGGCCCCAGATACCTTCGAGCGTCGGGCCCGCGTGGGTGTGCGTCGCCTGCACGATCACGTCGGCCTGCGTCATCCGGGTTCCACCTACGGCACTGGCCGCTCGGGCCGCGTCAACCCGATCCGCCAATGCTCCGTAGTCCGGGCCCTCCTCGTAGCCCGAGAAGTAGCCCTGGGCATCGATCGTCGCGAACGCGAGCGCAGTGCGCCCGTTGCTGACGTAGAACGCGCAGACCTGGAGCGGATCGTGGAGCTTCGTGATCGGAGGGCTGAGCGAGAACCCGCCTGAGTAGACCGCCACCGACGGGTCGATGCCACGGACGGCGGCGCCGGCGCGAAACAGCGCCGGCCTGGAGGCGGCACGCGCGACACCACCAAAGGTGATCGTGATCGTGATCGCGACCGCGAGCGAAGCCAGGGGGCGAACCCTCATGCGACACCTCCGATTTCCGTAGATCAAGCCTGATCGAGGCTCGCTTGACATTTTCGCTCGGGTTGCCGGCGACGGCGAGCGGCGAGCCCGGCACACCGTGGTTGCGCATGCACTGGGCGTGGGCGATTAGCGCTGCCTTCAGGCTCGCGGTGACTGCGGGCTTGCCCTGCGGAGAGACGATCGCTGAAAGCAGCCCGTGGCACGCGTCTTGCGCGGCCTGGAACGCCGGTGACTGGGTGTCAATGCTGGACGGGACCTTGATGCCCCCGATCGAGTTATACGGACCGCTGATGCTCGAGCCCGGGTCCGGGAAGTCGGGCAGCCCGTGCGCGCGCATGCACTTCGCGAACTCCAGGGCGGCGACCGTCCGCGATGTCGCGGTGCGGGTTGGCAAGCTGCTTCCGCATTCGGCTGCGAGCAGGCCGATCGGCTCCCTCGCTCCTCTCTGGCTGTTCTACAGCGCGACCGGTAACAGCGCCGTAACGGCGTCATAGCGCTGTCATGCCCCCGGCTCTTGACGTTGCGGGCGCCCGTCGAAACCGCCTGCTATACCGCTGACGCTTTAGGCGGCCGTGGCGCGCGTGCTGCTGACGAGCGCGAGCGTCTCTTTGGCAAGGCGCAGCTGCGTGGCCTGGTCCTGGTGCGCCCAGGCCAGCATCCACAGCCCGGCCTTCGCCATCTGATCCAGCGCGCAGCGCTCGATGTACTCCTCGACCTCAGCGAGGGTTCTGCGGTCCCTAAGCATCCGCTCGACAGCCTTCTGACAATGCACGAGGTCCGACACCCGGTCCTCTTTACGGTAGCTGCGCCAACCAAGCGGAAAGTCTCTCTCCGCTATGCGCTACGTATTTTGTCGGGCTCTCAGGCCAGAGGGAAGGGCTGATCGCCGCCGGCGATCCGACGAAACCCGCAAATACCGAGGTAGCATGATCGCGCCGTGCGTCTGCGCATGACAGATTACGCGCGTCGCTCGGTCGCTCGTTGCTTTGGAAGGACGGGCCCAGCGCCGGGCAAGGATTGCTCACGAACCGGGGAGAACTGCTCGGCGAGATGACAACAGCGGCTGCGTTTCCGCAGCCGGCCCGAGCACTCCAGCTGGCCAAACCGAGTGGGGCGCGCACGGTCCGAGCACCCAACGCGGCTGGGGCGAGACTCGCTCCCGCGCGTTGCTCGCGCAGGTCGCGCTGCGAGAGAACAAGTCGATCAGGTCGCTGACCTAGCGCTAACCCGAAGTTGCGGGTGAAGGTCGTCGGGGTCGCGCCGCGCTGTGGGTGTTTGG
>Ga0187776_10000588_pt1 | contig 17593 bp, 19 predicted proteins | sample 0216_BV02_MP12_2_FD_132426 | JGI IMG/M metagenome (GOLD analysis project Ga0187776, IMG submission 132426) | Tropical peat soil microbial communities from peatlands in Department of Meta, Colombia - 0216_BV02_MP12_20_MG | ecosystem: Environmental > Terrestrial > Soil > Wetlands > Peat | place...
CAGGGCCATGCCGCCGGCAAAGATACCCAGGAGAGTCCACACCATGGCCCAGCCGTGAAGAGGTCCGGGCGCTTGAGGCTGCGAGGCGGTTTCGGCAAGTCCCGCCGGAGCGCTTGCCACAGGCATGCCAATGGCCTGCCATTCAGGATACCCTTTGGGATCGCGGTAGACCTTCTTGTAGCCGAGGCGGACGGCCACACGGGCCGCCGAGTCGCTGCGGACTCAGGTGAGGCCCGCTCAGTAGAAGACGATGAAACGGTCCTTGTCAGGTCCGAGAAAGGTCTCGAGAGCCCGTGCCTTGCGCCACCTGGACCACCAGGTCGGCTCCATGGGAAAGTTGAGCGCCCCTTCAAGGTGCCCGGTGCGGTACTCCCATTCCTGGCGCGTGTCCACGAGGATGAGATCTCCTCGGTTCTTCTCATATCGTTCGGCGAGCTCTTCCGTGGTGATGATCTGGTAGCCTCCACTTCTTGCCTCTGCCAGCACATCATGCCACGTAGCCTCTCTCGGGACGGCGGCCCGGTTGGTAAGCCAAAGGGCTCCTATCGTGAGGGTCACCGCCACCAAGGCTAGGAGTGTCGATTTCCTGTTTTGCATACGAGTACCCTTTGCTGCCGCTCATAAGAAGGCGCTGAGGCTTACAGGCATCTCCTGCGTGCCCACCGGTTAACCTTGGACACCATCCATGTCGTACGAGGGCTACTGGATCTTTCCTTCCTGTTTCAACTTTTCCAGGAGAAACTCGGCGCCCTGTTTGGAGATTCGGAAACGGTCGGTGAGGTTTTCAGGCTTCGGCTGTCTTGTCTCCCGGATAAAGGCCAGGACCTCTCCTTCCAGTTCCTCCATCCAGTCGATAAAGAGAGACCGGATCTCCGGGTTGGCGAGGCTCTCCAGTTGCGCATACTGATCGAGGGTGGTAACTACCTTCCTGCACATGTCTTTTGGATCGACACCTTCGTCCATGCACTCGGCAATTCACCTGCTCGCCAGGCTGGAGAGCTTATCGTCTCCGGAAAGCCCCAGCAGCTTAACGATGAAGCCCTGCTTTTCGGAGGTTTCCATCACGGGGAAGAGCTGTTCGGCGAGGGAGAGGATCATTCTCTTCATCTCTTCGAGGGTCAGTTTGGGGATCATTGACATCCAGCTTTTCTCGGCCATGACAGACTCCTAAAAGGGTTCGTGAGAGTTGATGAGTTCCCTGGCCATCTCATCCATGCGCGCCAGCAACGGGAGGATGGCGCCGTTGCTGACCTGGTAGTAGACGAAGGGTCCCTGACGCTCCACGGTGAGGAGGTGGCAGCGACGGAGTTCCTTCAGATGGTGCGATACCAGGGGTTGCGACAACCCCAACATCTCCACGATCTGTGAGACCGATTTCCTCTCGTTGCCGATGGCAAGGAGAATGCGCAGCCTGTTCTCGTCAGCGAGACTCTTGCAGATCGCGGCTATGGGTTTGATCAGTACGTCCAAAAGAGTGGTCCTTCTAATAGAAAAATGTATAAACGATGATCTACATATCAACTCTACAGAACGTCAATGCCTAAAAAGAGCAATTCCTGCCCCCATGAGACTCTATGATGTCCGATAGGCTGGAAAGCCTCGACAGCATCTCTGTATGTCGGGTTCAAAGGGACCGAATGTTTGCGGGTTCAGGATCTGGCAGGCTATCTAGCACGTAAACCTGCAATTTTGACTGCACCGCGATGATATCCATCAGGGAACAGTCGTTCGAGATCTTCAATTTCCATTTGATTGGCCTCACAGGTTTCGTACGCGGTAGGAACCTTTCCATCCTTTTCGAATCGTTTACGAAGGAAGCCTATGATCTTCCAGTGTTCTTCAGTTAGCCCCTGTGGCATCTTCATCTCTTGTGACTTGTAGACAGCATACTCTTCGTCCCACTCTGCGTGATCAACCAGGAATCCTCGGATGTCCACGTGGTATGTCCTCTCACCCAGAGGTACTGAGACACTTGTCAGCCTCTCTCTCGGAAGCCACGAGGGCTGGAAGGGATCTTCTCTGTAGGTCAGCCCTGCCAATTTACATGCACCCCTCATGTAGCCAGAGGGGAAAAGGATTTTAAGATCCGCCAGGCGGAGGCGATGTGCCTTGCAAACCTGATAGACCGACGGGCATATACCTGTTCTTGAAACCCTATCTCGAATAAAGGAGATGACACTCCACTGCGATTCATTCAGTTTTTCAGAAATCCCAAGCATGGGAGCCATCCCCTCGGCAAAATTCTCATCCCACTGTGCGGGATTTCTCAAGAATCCATCTTCATCCACCTCATAGTTTTCATTCCTAAACTTGAATGTTGCCATATCTCTTCTCCTCTTGACTATGTCACTGCCTTGATTAAGGATGGGAATGACCTCTATCACATGTCTTGGCTCTCAAGCTTGCCCTCTGGGCAACTCGGTGAGAGCATACACGAATCCAGCCTTTCCCACCACATAGTACACGGAGGGCCCCTGCCGTTCCACGGTGAGGAGATGGCATCGCCACAGCTCCTTCAAGTGGTGGGAGACCAGAGGTTGGGGATGACCAGGCACTCTCGACGATCTAGGAACCCGCCTTCTTCTCACCTCCGATGGCAAGGAGAATGCCCAGCCTGTGTTCATCGTCGAGGCTCTTGCAGATCGCGGCAATGGGTTTAATGAGTACGTCCAACACAGCGATCCTCCTAGTAGAAAAACGTATAAACAATTACTTATATTAAGTCAACCAAAAAATCCCTCTCCCGCGTGAGGGGCTTAGTCCCAGCGTCTCAGATCTAGGACGCGCTTCTGTGGCTCCTGGAACTCGCCCTAACGCACAAAGGCCGGCTCGGCCCTGCGTTTTCGCGCGCTCCCGATGTTCTCCTTGGAGTGTGGCGCCCAGTGGTTCTCCACAAAAGGATGGATAGGCGAGCATACGGAAGGGCTTCCCTAGAGGGATTAGAGGGAATGGTCAGGAGCCGCCAAGCTCCTTCTTGCGAATCTCGGAGGTTACCTGATCCTGGAGAGTCTGGAGGCGCGGGGTAATTTCCACCGGGTATTTCTCGGCTCTTCGCAAGGCCTTGTAGGTCGCCGGGAGCCGCGCAAACTCCTGGAGGAATCGTTGCCGGATCAGATCGAGAGGCTCTGAGGGGAAGAGACGTTTTCCGTCCTTCATGACCAGGTGGAAGAGCGGCTCGGCCTCGGAAACGACCTCGTCGTGCAGGCCGATGAGATCCCGCTGCAGCAGACCACGATCGTCGCTCACCCGAAAGACCTGCTTGATACCCGCCAGGGAAATTTTGCCGCTGCTGAGCTTGAGGACCGGTCTCCCGGCATACTCCACCATCTTATAGGCACTGTCGAGGTAGGGCGCGTCGGCGGAAACTCCGAGCTTGGTCCCGACACCGAAGGCGTCGATCCGGGCGCCGGCCGCAAGGATCTCCTGGATCTCGAACTCATCGAGGCCGCCGCTCGCAAAGATCGTAACCTGGGAGAAACCGGCCCCATCGAGGATCTCCCGGACCTCGCGGCTGAGGTGAACAAGATCGCCGCTGTCCAGGCGGACCGCGAGGAGGGCGTGCCCGGCCGTGCGCATCTCGTGGGCCACGGTCACTGCCTTGCGGGCTCCGGCGACGGTGTCATAGGTATCGATGAGGAGCACGGTGTTCTTGGGAAAGGACCGTGCGAAGGCGCGGAACGCGTCGATCTCCTGCGGAAAGCTCTCGACGTAGGAGTGGGCCATGGTACCATAGATGGGAAGGCCGTAGAGTTTTCCGGCGAGCACGTTGCTGGTGCCGACGAAGCCGCCGATGTAGCTGGCCCTGGCGACCTTGAGCCCGGCGTCGATACCCTGGGTCCGGCGGAGGGAGAAGTCCACCAGGCGGCGATCGCCGGCAGCCTGGAGGCACCGGGAGGCCTTGGTGGCAATGAGGCAGGGAAAGTTCATCGCATTGATGACGAAGGTTTCCACGAGCTGCGCTTCGATGAGGGGGGCGGTAATCTCGAGGAGCGGCTCGGTCGAGAAAAAGATCCGCCCCTCGCGGATGGCCCGGACGCTGCCGGTAAACCGCAGTCTCTCCAGGAAGGCAAGGAACTTCGAAGAAAAAAGGGCCGTCCGCTCCAGGTATTCGAGGTCATCAGGCTGAAAATGAAAGAACTCGAGATAGTCCAAGAGGTCGTCCAGGCCGGCGCAGACGAAGTAGGAACGGTTCGGTGGATACTGACGAACGAAGAGACTGAATATCGCAGGCGCAAACATGCCCTCGTCGAAGTAACTGGCCGCCATGGTGAGCTCGTAGAGATCAGTGGTGATTTCCCTGCTCCGCGACTGATCTAGACCCATGGCGAGGTTCCTCCCGTGGCCTTCGCCTCGCTCTTCGAGACCGTTTCTTACCTTTCTTCTTTAGCAGAAAGGGGAGCAAGGTACAAGGAGATCCTTACCAGGAGGGACCCTGCAGCCAGGAGCGGCGGGCGCTCACGGCGATTGAGGGAGAGAGGTGGGACAGCCGTCGCCGCGATGAGGAGACAGATCTCGCGAGACGGTCTCTGGAGCGGATCTTGCAGTGGGGAAACGCGCAAGGGCAAGCCTTTGGCGGTGGAGGACGTGGGATGGCCGAGAAGTCTTCTTTGATGATCCCTTCGTATCCAATCAGGCACGCGGGATCCGCGGGCGACGCCTGGATCACAAATCTCTTCCATGAGAACCATCTGGATTTCGAGACGGCACCCGACAAGGTCGCCTCTCCTGAGCAGGTGCGGTTCATGGTTCATCTACCCGAGAACGCAGTGTACTACCCCTGCTCCAGCGAGGTCTTTGAGGCCATCGCCCGGAGGGAATCGACCGAATACCTCCGTCCCCGATACGAGGAGATCTGGTCTTTGGTGGAACGGCTGGTCCTCGACCATATAAGCGACGAGGGGAGGCGGGCCTTCCTCTTGGAGCTCATTCGCCTGAAGTACCTCCATGACACTCATGACGGCATCATGATCCCCTCCCGGCTCAAGAAACGGCTGTTCAAGATCTTCATGGACAAGAGCAACATCGACCAGCCCTATTTCCGGCTGAAGGTCCAGCATAACCAGCAGGTCCGCGAGCTTCTCGCCAGCCAGATTTTCTGGCAGGTCTTCAACTGGATTGACGAACATACGGTTCTCAGTTTCGAGAGTCTTGAGGACCTGAAGGGTGCGGCGGCGAGGATCCAGCTCGAGAGAATGCTCAAGCTGTGCGTGGCGCGGGAGCTGTGGAGCGAAAGTCCGGGGAGCACAGAACTCGCGGCGGTGAACTATCGTCGCGGTCTCCAGCGCCCGCTCACGGGGAACGGAGTGGAGAAGCTCCTCGAATGGCTCCAGCGGCCCCAGGAAACCCCCGGGGTGAGCAGCAGGGCCCCCAAGAGGGTTCTCTGGCTTGCCAATGACGCCGGAGAGATGGTGATCGATCTCAAGATCATCCGCTTTCTCATTGGCTGGGGACACAAGGTTATCCTGGTCGTGAAGGATGCCTTCTACCTCAACAAGGTTACGATGCGTGACGTGGAGAACGATCCCGCTCTGCAGGAGGATCTTGGAGGTGCGGTGCTCATCAAAGATCCTGCCATCTCCAAGAGGGAGCTCCTTGAGCGGCTCAAGCGGGACCGTCAGCTCTTCGTTGTCTCGGATGGTACTCAGGAGCGCCTGAATTTCCTTCTCGCCTCCACGACTTTTGCGAGGATGTTCAAGGAAGCGGACCTGGTGATCTCCAAGGGCGCGGAACAGTGGCGCCGGCTGTTTGTCACCCCGTTCCAGTTCACCAGGGACATCTTCAACGTTCGCTTGGCTGAAAAGGGTGATGAGGTGATTGTGAGCCACAAGCCGAAACACCCCGAGGCGGTGAAGTTCTCCGATGAGGATCTGGTGGAGAAGGCCCAAGGGATCGTTCAGGAGATGACCGCTGCCAAGAGGCGGGGAGACCGGGTCATTTTCTACAGCACCATCATCGGCAGCATCCCCGGTCAGGTTGAGACCGCGGTGGAAATTTTGGGTGCCTTTGTGGAGCACATGCGGCACACTTACCGGCAATGCTTTGTGATCAACCCGGCAGAACACTTCGTGCCGGGCATGGACGCAGACGACCTCATGTACATGTGGGAGATCGTTCAACGGAGCGGCCTTATCGATATCTGGCGCTTCCAGACCGTGGAAGATATCGAGACGAGCTTCTCCTTGCTCAACCGGGAGGTCCCGTCCGAATGGCTTGGGAAAGACGCAACCTACAGCACGGGTTGTACCAAGGAGATGAACATCGCGCTGGAGGTGCAGAGAGCATTCCCGGAAATGCAGATCATCGGCCCGGCCAAGGAACGCTTCCTGCGACGGTCGGAGTATGGAATCGGCAAGCTCTACGACCGTCGCCTCGACCAGATCCGCTTGCCGTAACTCGCGAGACGGGAGACAGGCGCTCCTCCGACGGCCACACTAGATCAGAAATCTTCCGCCAGCTGGGAGCCTTGAGGGGCGCCGCCGATTGGGTGACGAACAGGCCGAGATCAAAACCTTTCCTTTGCCATGTCGTGAGCTGGTGAACCCATGCCGTATGCAAGGGTGGAAGTTGAGTGCTACAGCGGCCACCGTGCCAACGAGCGGCCTCTGGCCTTTACCTTTGAGGGCCGGCGGTGGGAGGTGGTAGAAATCATTGACCGGTGGTACGAGGGCGGTCTTCGTCCCGCTCGGCCGGCCCTCGACTACTTCAAAGTGAGGACTGCGGAAGGGAGGGTGTTCCTCCTCCGCTACCATTCCCTCTTCGACGCTTGGGCGGTGCGGGTCTCGCCCAAGTCCGCCCATTAGCAGGTTGGTCAAGAACGCTTCTCATGCTCGGCTGCCATCAGAGCGCGGATAATCCGTTCGGCAAGCCTGCAGAGTCGCGCGATGAATAAGGTTGCGGCGGTCCGGCATTGTGCGCGTCAAGGAGAGGCGGTGCTACAGATGCGGGTTACCGCCTCTTCGGTCTGCTCGCGATGGCCGAAGGCGCTCAGGCGGAAATAGCCTTCGCCGGAGGGGCCGAACCCCGAGCCGGGCGTGCCTAACACATGAGCCTGCGTGAGGAGGAGGTCGAAGAAGTCCCAAGAACTCAGGCCCCTGGGAGTCTTGAGCCAAATGTAGGGGGCGTTTATCCCGCCATACACGGAGAAGCGCGCAAGGGTGAGGGTGTTTCGAATGATGCGCGCATTTTCCATGTAGTAGTCTATCAGTTGCCGAACTTGTGACTTGCCCTCTTCGCCATAGACCGCGGCGGCGGCGACCTGGACAGGATAGGAGACGCCGTTGAACTTGGTGGTCTGGCGGCGGTGCCAGAGCTGGTTCAAGCTGACCGCCTTCTTCGCAGCGGTGTGAGCGACGACGGCCTTCGGTACCACGGTATAGGCGCAACGGGTACCGGTGAAGCCGGCTGTCTTCGAGAGACTGCGGAACTCGATAGCGCATTCCTTTGCGCCCGGAATCTCGTAGATGGAGTGAGGGATGCGGTCCTCTGTGATGAAGGCCTCGTAGGCTGAGTCGTATAGGAGGGTAGCGCCCTGTCTCCGGGCGTAGTCAACCCAGGCCTGGAGGTCTTTGCCCTCGGCGACGGCCCCGGTTGGATTGTTGGGAAAGCAAAGGTAGATGAGGTCCACCCTGCCTTCGGGCAAGCGGGGGAGGAAGCCGTTGGTTTCGATACAAGGCATATAGTAGATCCGGGCATATCGGCCATGGTCGTCCGCTGGTCCGGTGCGGCCTGCCATGACGTTCGTATCCACGTAGACAGGGTAGACGGGATCGGCGACCGCCACGCTGTTTTCTGTGGCAAAGAGCTCCTGAATGTTACCGCAGTCGCACTTGGCGCCGTCGCTGATGAACACCTCATCGGGATCGAGGGAAACACCGCGGGCCTGGTAGTCGTGCTCGATAATCTCGTCAATGAGAAAGCGGTAGCCCTGTTCGGGCCCGTAGCCGCGGAAGGTCTCCTCCCGGCCCATCTCTTCCACCGCGCGGTGCATGGCCTTGATGACCGCAGGGGGGAGGGGGCGGGTGACATCGCCGATCCCGAGGCGAAGGATCTTTGCCTGTGGATTGGCCGCTGAGAAGGCCTGAACCCGGCGGCCAATCTCGGGAAAGAGGTAGCCGGCCCTGAGCTTGAGGTAGTGTTCATTGACCAGTGTCATGAGGAGATCCTCCGGCTGGCGATAATCAGAGCAAAAATTTATGTTAACGCATTGCTCCAGGGAAAGGAAGGGGGAGGCTGCCCCCTTCTTGTTCTCGTCGCTGCTTCGCAGCGAGGAGAACAGGGGTCTCCCGCCCGCAGCAGCGGCAAAGGTAAGGTAGGGTGGGCATTGCCCACCAGAAGGCGTGCCTCTCATGTCGGTGGGCGCTATCCACTCTACAGATTAGCCTCTGGCACGCCGTGTATCGCGCCGCTCGACTCATGAGTAAAGAGGAGAAGAGAGCGGACAGGTAGGATCCGAAACAGCGGCGAGGGGAGAACTGTGAGAGCAGAGGCGCTTATGTTCCACGTGGAACACCGGAGGTAGTCTCAGGCGGCCGTGGCTGCGAAGCGGCTTCATATGGCCGGCGAGCGCGCGTTGTTGCGGGCCCATCACGAGGCAAGGCGGTATGGGACGAGTCGGTATTCTCCTTTGAAAAGTCATGTCGGTGTGCTATGGTGGCGGTGCTTCTCGCGGCGAACATGCCTGACCGTGAAAGGTGAAAAACCTTCCTGTAACCAGCGAGGAGAGCATGTCTCGAGTGATTGCCATTGCCAACCAGAAGGGTGGGGTGGGGAAGACGACCACCGCGGTAAATCTCGCAGCTTCCCTGGCTGTGGCAGAGAGGCGGACGCTGCTGGTGGACTGTGATCCGCAGGGGAACGCCTCCAGCGGTCTTGGTCTTTCCCGAGAGGGGATCGGCAAACACCTTTACGAGTTGCTCATCAACGAAACCCAGGCCTCGGAGACGATCCACCGTACCGACCTTGCCTACCTCCAGCTCATTCCCGCCCGGACTGAGCTCATCGGTGCCGAGATCGAACTGCAGGCCGTCTCTGGACGAGAGAAGGTCCTGCTGGAACGACTGCGACCCCTCCTAGCCCAGTATGACTACGTCCTTTTGGACTGTCCCCCCTCCCTCGGGCTCCTCACCGTGAACGCTCTCACCGCAGCGGACGCCGTCATTATCCCGCTTCAGTGTGAGTACTATGCCATGGAGGGGTTGAGCCAACTGGTACAGACCATCCAACTGGTGAAGAGAACCCTGAACCCGCGGTTGGGAATCGAAGGAATCGTGCTCACCATGTTTGACACGCGGAACAACCTCTGTCACCAGGTTTCCCAGGAGGTGAGAGGCCACTTCAGAGACCGCGTGTTCAGCACCGTGGTACCCCGGAACGTTCGGCTGAGCGAGAGCCCGAGCCATGGCAAACCGGTGCTCCTCTACGACATCAGCTCCACCGGCGCGCGTTCCTACCTGGAATTGGCCAAGGAGCTCATGAGGCGGGAGGGACCCGCCGGACGCTAGGTAGCATGGAGACGGCCACTGAGATCCACTATGGACCCGACCGGAGCCGCTGCTATGAGCAAAGAGAGAAGCGAAACGACGAGCGCGAATACACGGAAGAGAGGCCTCGGGAAAGGACTGGGAGCGCTCATTCCCGATGCTGATCTCCTTTCGCGAACTGGTGAGCATTTCTTCTATTGTGAGATCGAAGAGATCACTCCCAATCCCTACCAGCCACGTCACCATGTTCGAGACCGGGCCTTGGAGGAACTGGTTGAGTCGGTGCGCGAGAAGGGCGTGCTCCAGCCGCTTCTGGTAAGGAAAGCCGGCCAGGGCTATCAATTGATCGCTGGAGAGCGGCGCTGGCGAGCGGCCCAGATGGCCGGTTTGCAGCGAGTCCCGGTGATCATCAAGGAGAGCACTGATCCGGAAGCCTTTGAGCTGGCCCTCGTGGAGAACATCCAACGCAAGGACCTCAACCCTGTCGAAGAGGCGGAAGCTTACGCGCGACTTCACCGGGAGTTCAGCCTCAGTCAGGAGGAGATTGCCAAGAAGATCGGGCGGGACCGCTCGACGGTGGCCAACGTGATGCGCCTGCTGAAAGTGCCGGAGAGGATTCGCACGGACCTCCTCGAAGGGGCTCTGAGCATGGGCCACGCGCGCGCCCTCCTGGCCCTACCCGATGTGAGCCTCCAGGTGCAGGCTCGCGACGCCATCATCAAACGGGGCCTCTCGGTGCGGGATACCGAGAGGCTCGTGCAGGGCCTGCTCCAGAAGAGGAAGAGACGAAAAGCCGCCGGGGCGGAAGATGGTGGCCTTCGTCCCGTTCTCGATCAGCTTGTCCGTCACTTCAGCACTCGAGTCAAGATCGCCCGGCGGGGTAAGCGGGGGAAGATCGAGATCGAATTCTTTTCCGAAGAAGATCTCCACCGCATTCTCGATTTGTTGATGCAGGGCTCACCGGTGCTGACTTCATGAAGGAGCTTTGCTCGTAGACGGGGCCGGAGGGTGATACGGCGAGGCAGGCCACTCCAGTCGGCAAAGCTCCGCCGAAACGCCGTTGCATCAATCGCTTGAAATGAGCCTGCCCTCATGCAGAGGGCCGGTGCAAGGTTCGGGAGGCGTTCCCGACGGCCAAAGAGTTAAGAGGTGGCTCCGGAGACGCCTTGCTTTCCTGCACCGAAACACTTCGGGGACAGATCCTTCGGCACGTGATACCGGTTTCCGTCGCCAGGAGCACGGTTTTTCAGCAGCCCGCTGTCTGCTCTTGGTCCCGCGTCCAGCGGGATCACCCGGTCTCGGGCGCGGGCCTTATTTGCGAGCATTAGAAGGGGTCTTCCGCAACTGCCAGGCAGCCGGCAGGTCAAGGCAACTCACCATGGGGGTACACCTCGTCATAGATGGGTACAATATGATCCGTCGCTCTCCAGTGCTTCGGAGAGAAGACGAGATGGCCTTGGAACTGGCGCGAGACTCACTGGTGGAACGTCTCAGGAGATACAAGAGGGTTCGGCCATCACGGATCACCGTGGTCTTCGACGGGGCAAGCAAGGCCGGCTTCGGCCGGGGGCAAAGCCAGGAGAAGGGGATTCGCGTCATCTTCTCAGGGCAGGGTGAAACGGCGGATACGGCGATCAAGCGCATGTGCGCGCAGGAAGGCAAGAACCTGACCGTGGTAACCTCGGACCGGGCTCTGGCACGGGCTGTTTCTTCTGCCGGTGCAGTCGCCATCGATGTCGAGGAATTTGAGGCAAGACTGGAGATGGCGCTCTCCCTCGAGGCCAAGGGCGAGGACGGAGAGGAGGGACGGGATAAGGGGGAGCGTGCCGTCGGAACTCTCAAGAAGGGGCCGAGCAAACGACCCTGTAAGAGCGAGAGAAGGAGACAGGACCGGCTACGGAAGGTGTAGGGGGACATGGCTCGGAAAGCGTGACCGTGGCGGCGCTGCCACGGGATAGGGGCCGGAGTCGGTTGGTCGAAGCTCCGTGAGAGGAGCCAAGGACGCAGGAGACTGGTAGACATGTATAAGTCCATCCTGGTGCCGCTTGACGGCTCGGCGTTGGCAGAGGCCATTTTGCCAGAGATCGAGATGATCGCACGGTGCATGCAGGCGCGCATCATCCTGCTTCGGGTGTGTCGGGCGCATGTCTTTCCCGGACGGGATCCCACCGAAGCTGAGATTGGGGTAGTGAGGCGAGCTGAGGAATACGTGGCTGCCATCAGAGATACACTGACGGCGAAGGGGCTCGAGGTGGAAGCGTTTGTACGATATGGCGCGGTGGCCGAGGAGATTCTGACCCACAGCTCCCGGAATGACATCGATCTCATCGCCATGTCGACCCACGGAAGGAGCGGCCTTGGGCGATGGGCCCTCGGAAGCGTCGCCGAGAAGATCGTCCGGCGGAGCGATAAACCTGTTTTCCTTCTTAGGGCCAAGGGGTTGGTAGAGGCAGGGACGGCGGACGCAGAGGACCCGAAGGGGTCGCCGCAAGAATAAGAGACAGGCCGATCCCATGGGGATTGACAGGTGGCAATGCCTTAGCGTCGCTCCCACTTGCGCTCCCTGCCCTGCACGAGCGCTTGGATATTGGAGCGATGGCGAAAGACGATGCAGATGGCGAACAGGCAGCCGAGTCCCACGCTGAGGCCGGGGTACCCGAGGAGGCCGAGCCAGAGGGGTAAGCTCAGGCTTGCGCTCAAGGAGGCAAGGGAAACGAAACGCGAGCGCCAGGCGACAACGAGGAACACGAGAAAGGCGCAGGGCATGGCTGCCGGCCAGAGGACGAGAGAAATCCCCGTGGCGGTCGCCACCCCCTTTCCTCCCTGGAAGCGAAGGAACACCGAATAACAGCTCCCCAGTAGGGTTGCAAGGGCTACGCACCCGATGGCCTGGGGGCTCACGTGGGCTGGAGTCGGCCAGAGGCGGAGGGCAGCGGCAACCGGCAGGGCGCCCTTGGCCATGTCGAGGGCCAGGACCAGGAGGCCCCAGCGCAGACCGAGCACTCGGGCCACATTGGCCGCACCAATGTTGCCGCTCCCTGCGGCTCGAACATCCTCCCCGGCCAGCCAGCGCCCGAGCCAATACCCATTGGGTATGGAGCCGAGGAGGTAGCCGAAAGCGGCCATGGGTAGGAGCCGCAGCATACGAGCCTCCATTACTGAATGCGAGGACAGCTTACTGAGGTGAATCGTAAGAAGGCAAGCGTTTTTTCTGACCCGCTCAAGCCCGGGGGCGGGTCTGGGACGCAGTCGGAGCGACGAGTTGAGGCGGGCTCGGCAATCAGCCCTGAGCGGGCAAGCGAGGGAGTGAGGAGCGCCTCAGCCGCCAACCGAGGGAGCGAGAGTCTCTCTCACCCATGTCCAAGGATCGGTCGCAAGCGATGAAGATTGCAGTAATTGACGGACAAGGCGGGGGTATCGGGAGCGTCCTCGTCAAGAGAATGAGGGAAGCCTTTCAGGAGTCCGTGGAAATCATCGCTTTGGGGACTAACGCGATTGCCGCAGCCCAGATGATGAAAGCAGGCGCCAATAGGGGGGCGAGCGGCGAGAACGCCATTATCGTCATGGCGCGCAAGGTCGATCTCATCGTCGGCCCTATCTCCATCGTGCTGGCCGATGCCATGATGGGCGAGCTGACCCCCGGCATGGCCGCAGCCGTCGCCAGCAGCCCCGCACGGAAGTTCCTCTTGCCCCTTACTCAGGAGGCCGTGGAAGTGGTGGGCGTTACGCCGGAGCCGCTGCCCCATTTGGTGGAACACCTTGTTGAAAAGCGGCTCCGTCCCCTCGTGGGAGAAACCGGGAAGGACGGCTAGCCTCAGGGTTGTCCGAACGGGGCGGCATTGCTCAGGGTGCTTGTCACCTGTCCTGCTTCCTTCCCGGGAGGGAACCGCGCCAGAGAAGGGCGGACAAGGGATAGAGACGCCCCCCGCCTCTCCGGTCCCGCCTCAATTACCTCTCATGATGGGGGATGTTCCACGTGGAACACCACCCCATCTCTGTCCCTCGTCCCTTTCTCCAAGCGATAACTCGACCATGCCCCCTATGTTTCGCTGGACATAGGGGATGGTCCCGACGTAGCAGGGATCGCTGCGGGCAATGATGGCTCTTCTTCCCTTCCGAGCCTTCCGGCCTGGTCACTTCTAGCCCAGACCTGTCGGGGCTCCCTCTTCTCTTTGCTGCTTCGCAGCGACGAGCCAGGGGGGGCCCCTCGCCCGCATGCGCGGAAGTGGCTCAGGCCTCCCGCAGAGGGTAGGGTGGGCATTGCCCACCAGAAGGAGGGACCTCTTATGTCGGTGGGCAGTGCCCAGTCTACAGACTACTCGCATCTGTAGCCCCGTGTGTTTAGCAGCTTGACTCGTGGGAAAGGCCGGGATGGATAACAGGGCACTCCTGCTTTGGAAACCGGACGATGCAGGCACGACAGCGCACGCCGGTGACGCGGAAAATCAGCTACTGGCCGGTGGTGGGAGCAAAGTTTGGAAGGGGAAGCGAACGTCTGGGCTGGAAGGCCGAAAGAGGGAGAGGCGATAAATTTCCGCCCGGGGAGGATTAGACCCCGCGGGCCTTTTCGACCGCCTCCTGTCTTTTCTTGCAGTTGATGCAGAGAGTGGTCACCGGCCGCGCTTTGAGACGTTCCTCGCCGATGTCATCTCCGCACATCTCACAAATGCCGAACTCGCCGGAATCAACCCGCTCCAGGGCATCCTTGATCTTGGAGATGAGTTTCCGTTCCCGATCACGGATGCGAAGCATGAAGTTGCGGTCCGACTCGAGAGAGGCCCGATCGGTAGGGTCTGGGAAATTCTCACCGCTCGAGGTCATGCCGGTGACCGTCTTTTCCGCCTCGCTGAGAAGTTCACGAAGCCTTTCGGTGAGGATCTGACGGAAGTATTCGAGTTGCTCCTTGTCCATGAACTGGTCCCCCGCTCGTACCTGTCAAAGACGTCCTTTTAACACAGGATACCTCACAAGTAAAGGGCAAAACACCATCATGCTTCGACCTCTGGGGCACGACGATAGTGACCACTTCGCCCACCGCTCTTTTCCAGCAACTGCACGGCCTCAACGTGCATGCCCCGATCATAGGACTTGCACATGTCGTAGATGGTCAACGCAGCCACAGATACGGCAATGAGAGCCTCCATCTCGACGCCGGTGCGATCATTGGCCTTCACCGCCGCGTGAATGGTAATCGCCGAGCCGTGGAGATCCGGGGTGAAGTCGATGGTAACACTGGTGAGGTGGATTGGGTGGCAGAGGGGTATCAACTCGCTGGTGCGCTTGGCAGCCATGATCCCACTAATGCGGGCAACGCCGAGCACGTCTCCCTTCGCCACTCCTCCGGACGTGATGAGGTTCAGGGTATCGGGTTGCATGTGAATTCGACCGGTGGCCACGGCCTGACGCTCGGTCGAGGATTTGGCTCCCACATCCACCATGTGGGCCCGTCCGGCTTCGTCAAAATGAGTGAGTTCTGACATGATCGGCTCCGGGCGCGGTCTTGCAGGGAAGTGGGCCCCCTCGGGAGGTGTTCTTCATCCTTCGCTGGCTGGCCTCTTCCGAATTCGGAGTTCAAGGTAAAGATCACCGGGGGGGGCGCCGGAATCTCCGCCATCCCCTTCCCGCGAAAACTTGAGGCGCATACCGTCGTAGACGCCGCTCGGGACCACAACAGTCATGACCTTCCGAACCTCATATCGCCCGCGGCCGCCACACGCAGAGCAGGAGACCTGGGCGACACGCCCGTTGCCATGACACCTGGGGCAGAGGTCGGTGGCCGCAAAGATCCCAAGGGATCCAGTGAATGTGCCGCTGCCTCCGCACGACGGGCAGGGCTGCCTTTCCGCGCTCGGCCGGACTCCGGTGCCCTCGCAGACCCTGCAGCCCTCCATCCTAGTGATCTGGACAGTCGTTTGCGCACCCCTTTCCGCCTCTTCAGGGGAGAGCGCCAGGGTGAGGCGAAGATCGGCGCCGGGGAGGGGACCCCGCTGCGGTTGCCTGCCCGAGATTCCCAGAAAGGCAAGAAGCTCAGCACCGAGATTTCTGAATACCTCCTCGCTATTTTGGAAACCTTGGAATCCCTGTTCCCGGAGACCCTGGTGACCCCGTTGATCATAAAGAGGGCGCCGGTGTCGGTCGCTGAGCACATGGTAGGCCTCGGCCACCAGCTTGAACCGCTCCTCGGCGCGGACGTTGCCGGGATTGCGGTCAGGATGGTAACGGAGAGCGAGCTGACGGAAGCGACTCTTGATATCGGCGAGGGACGCCGTCTTGGCGACGCCAAGAATTTTGTAATAATCGCGGTCTGCCTTCATTTCAGGTCACGCGCTGGCGGCAACCCCAAGGGACCGCCCCCCGGCCGCGGGGCTCGGTATCCTTTACCTCTGATCGAAAAACTATGACATATTACTGCGGCCGCTCTTTGAAAACAACCGAGAACGGCCCGGCTTCTCAAACCTAACCGCTAGGGATGACCGGCGTTTCGGGACCAGGGAGAACAGTGATGTCCAGGGAGCATGAGAGGAGAGAGCTCCTTGCTTTTGCCCACGGGGAACGGCGAAACGGCTAGCTTCCTGCTCGCGGCATAGGAAGTTTCCAGCCTAGGCGCCACGGGACCTGGTAAAGACGGAGATGACGTCGCCAGGCCGGTAGATATCGCGGAGGAAGAAGGGATGCCAGAATTGCTCTCCCGGCGGAAAGAGGGCGAGGAAGGGAATACTCCGACTTCCCATGCGGTCGAGGAGGCGTTTGGCCGGGGGATTGTCTCGGGTTAGGTCGGCCTTGAGAAGGAGGGCGTTGTGGTCCCGAAATGCCTGACGCACGCGCTGGTCTTTGAGAGTGGTTCGCTCCACGAGGATGCAGTTGGGACACCAGTCAGCAGTGAAGTCAACCACCACCCATCGGTGCTCCGCAGCTGCAGCGACAAGCGTTTCTGTGCTGTAGGGCTCCCAGGCGATCTCCTCTCCGGAGCCGGGCGATTCGGGCGGGGCCATGGGGGGAAGGGCGCGGAAACTCAACCACCAACCGAGAAGCATCACTCCGAGTGCCAGGGCGCGAACCAGGAGCCGCCGGCGAGTGGAGTCGTGCAACGTGGTCATCTGGCCCCAGATATAGAGGCCGAGGCCCACAAACAGGCTGAAGAGAAGCACCCATACCCTCATCTCTTCGGAGAGAATAGCGAAGAGATAGACCACGGTAGCGAGCAAGGCGAATCCCACGAGGCGTTCGAAGTGAACAACCCAAGGACCAGGTCGAGGAATCCACCTCAGGGCTCTGGGCCAGAACGATAGGATCACGTAAGGAGCGGCCATACCGAGGCCCATGCAGGCAAAGATTGTGAAGATCAAAGGCGGAGACTGCCGGAGAGTCCAGGCCATAGCTCCCCCGAGCAGGGGCCCGCTACATGGGGTGGCGAGGAAGGTGGCCAGCATTCCCCTGCAAAAGCACCCAAGGTTTCCCGGCGGCGCCGCGGCGGCGTCCGCTCTGACGGCAAACTGGGGAACAGGGAAGTGAAAGACGTCGAAAAGGCTCAAAGACATGGCGACAAGCACGAGGATCATGGAGATAAGAAAGGCCTGCTTCTGGAAAAGGTCCCCCCAGCCGTATCCGGCAAAGCTCGCGAGCCCGGCAAGGATCAAGAAGACCGTGACGATGCCAGCGGCAAACGTCAACCCCATGACGAAGACCCGCCTCCTATCTCCCTGGGCGTCCTGCACGAAGGAGAGGATCTTGAGACTCACCACCGGGAGGACACACGGCATGAAATTGAGGATCATCCCGGCAAGGAGGGCGAAGATCACAGCCTTCATGAGGCCGTCTACTTCCATGATCCTGTGCACCGGCCGTGGAGAGAGCGCGGGAAGGTCGGCAGGCTGTCCCAGGGCGGCCTCGCCGAGGGTTGTGCCTGTTCGGACACCGAAAAGGCCAGGTGTCGCCGCTGGTCGGTCCTCGGCGGGGTGGGTGCGACGGAGGGCCTCCACGAGTGCCGGAGGAAGGGTATCCGCACCGCCCGGCGACGGGCTTACCGTGAGTGAGACCGCGAGATCCGTTTGGTAAGGAACGCAGAGTCCTTCGCTGCAAAGGAGAGCTTTGAGGCGGAGCTGAACCGCGTGCCG
>Ga0187776_10000590_pt1 | contig 17550 bp, 17 predicted proteins | sample 0216_BV02_MP12_2_FD_132426 | JGI IMG/M metagenome (GOLD analysis project Ga0187776, IMG submission 132426) | Tropical peat soil microbial communities from peatlands in Department of Meta, Colombia - 0216_BV02_MP12_20_MG | ecosystem: Environmental > Terrestrial > Soil > Wetlands > Peat | place...
CTGATGGAGCGGATCACAAAGAGGCCCGGAAAGATGCATTTCGTAAGGGTGGTGGTGAAAAAAACGGGAGATCGGCAAGAAGTCTGGACGACGGGAAATCAGAGTTCCGGCGTCCTGACCTCCTTGGTCAAAGCCGACGGCCTGTTGATTTTTCCGTCGGATTCGAGTGATATAGAAAAAGGACAGGTCGTGAAGGTCCAGCTGCTCGACAAAGGCCTTCGGGGTCAAACCGTTCCCGGATATTGATTTCGGGGGGATGGTCGTTTCATGGCAAAAGATCAGTTGATCAAGGAGATGATCCTGAAGGCCTGGGAGAAGGCTTCCGAGGAAGGGAAGATCCGTTCCCGGCCCGATCCGGATAAGGTGATCGTCGAGATTCCGAAGGAGACGGTTCAAGCCGATTTTGCGACGACGGTGGCGATGATGCTGGCCTCGATCGAGGGACGACCTCCCCGCGAGATCGCCCAGACGCTTCAAGACTATCTCCAAAAAGAGCCGCGGATGATTTTGGAGCATGTTCAGGTGGCGGGTCCGGGATATATCAACCTCACGTTAAAGCAAGATCAATGGCGCCAGGTCCTGCTGGACGTCGAGGCGGAAGGAAAACGGTTCGGCCGGCACGAGATCGGTAAAGGCCAAAGGGTTCAGATCGAGTTTGTCAGCGCGAATCCGACCGGCCCGTTGCATGTCGGCCATGGGCGATGGGCCGCGGTGGGGAATGCCCTGGCGAATCTGCTGGAAGCGGCCGGGGATCGGGTTCATCGGGAATATTACAATAACGATTCCGGACGGCAGGTGAAACTGCTGGGGTGGTCGGTTTACGCTCGCTACCAGCAAATCCTGGGCCATCCGGTGCCCGATCCCGAAGACGGTTATCGGGGGGGCTATATCTCCGAGATCGCACAACGGCTGGCCGACCGCTACGGGAAAAAATTTCGGGGCCGGAAAGCCGAGGATTGCCTTGAGTTCTTCACCCGGCATTCCTTGGAGGAGATGACGGGCGTGATCCGAGACGATCTGGAGGTTTTTGGGATCACGTTTGACGACTGGTTCAGCGAGGCCTCTCTCTACCAAAGCGGCGCCGTCCAAAACGCGTTGGACGAGTTGGCGGGAAAAGAATTTCTGTATGAAAAGGATGGCGCCCTGTGGTTCCGTTCGACGCATTTCGGCGATGATAAAGACCGTGTGGTCCGGAAAGAAGACGGGGAGTTCACCTACCTGGCGTCCGATATCGCATATCATCGGGACAAGCTCGCTCGCGGATTCGATCTGTTGATCGATATCTGGGGCGCGGACCACCACGGCTACACGGCCAGGATGGAAGCGGCGGTCCAGGCCTTGGGGTATCCCAAAACGCGGCTTCGGATCCTGATCGGGCAACTGGTCAAGTTGGTTCGGAACGGCCAGCCGGTTCCGATGTCGAAGCGGGCCGGGGAATTCGTGACGCTTCGCGAGGTGGTCGACGAGGTGGGCAAGGACGCCGCCCTGTTCTTTTTTCTGATGCGGCGTCTCGACAGCCCGATGGAGTTTGACCTGGAACTGGCCAAGCGCCAGTCCAACGAAAACCCGGTCTATTACGTCCAGTATGCCCATGCCCGTTTGTGCAGCGTCGGACGGCAGGCCGAGGAGCAGGGAATTCGCCTGAACGATCCCAAACAAATCCGGCTCGATCTTTTGACGGAGCCGGAAGAGCTGAAACTCATGAAGCGGCTTGACGCTTACCCGAGACTGATCGAAGAGAGTGCACGCTCCCTGGAACCCCATCGATTGACGTTCTATCTCCTCGATCTGGCCGGTATTCTGCATAATTATTATTTTAAGCACCGGTTCATTTCGACGAATAGCGACCTCACCCGGGCCCGCCTGTTGCTGATCGGCGCGGTGCGGACGGTCATGGCCAACGCCCTGGAGATCCTCGGCGTCACGGCCCCGGAGAGGATGTAGGCCGGGGATTTATCCAGCGAGCTCGGCGAGCGGGAGGGGGAGGACCTCGACGAGCTCGGTCGAGTCACTCCATCCGGCTTTGCCGGTGGAGGGGGCGACGCGAGCCCCTACAAAATAAGGCGGACGAAAAAGATGAGTTTCACGGTCCTGTACAGAGAGGGGGAGACGCGGGCCCGGTGCGGGCGATTGGAGACCCCTCACGGGTCGATCCAGACGCCGGTCTTCATGCCGGTCGGCACGGCCGGAACGGTCAAGACCCTCTCTCCGGAAGAGCTGAAGCGGCTGGAGGTGGAGATTATACTCAGCAATGCATATCATCTCTACCTTCGTCCCGGACACCAGCTCATTGCCGAATTGGGCGGGCTGCACCGTTTCATTTCCTGGGATCGTCCGATCCTGACCGACAGCGGCGGTTATCAGGTCTTCAGTCTGGCCGAGCTCTGCAAGGTCACGGAAGAGGGGGCGACATTCCAGTCCCACCTGGACGGCTCGCTTCATTTTTTCTCGCCGGAATTCGTTATCGAGATCCAGGAGGCCTTGGGTGCGGACATCATCATGGCGCTGGATGAATGCCTTCCATATCCCAGCAGCCGGGAGGCGACGCGCGATGCGCTCGACCGCACCATGCAATGGGCGCGACGGAGCAAGCAAGCGCACCAACGTCGGGATCAGATCCTGTTCGGGATCGTTCAAGGCGGATTCTATCCCGAGTTGAGACGGGAAGCGACCCTGCGACTGCTCGAGGTGGGGTTTGAGGGATACGCCCTGGGCGGGCTCAGCGTCGGAGAGACTCCCTCGATGATGCGGGAGGTGGTGGATCAGGTGGTTCCGCTTCTTCCGGAGGATCGACCCCGTTATTTGATGGGGGTGGGGATGCCGGAAGATCTGCTGGAATGCGTTATGCGGGGAATAGACATGTTTGACTGCGTAATCCCTACCCGCCATGCGCGCACCGGCTGGCTTTTTACGACCTTCGGGAGGGTCGTCATCAAAAACGCGCAGTATGCCCGGGATGAGTCCCCCATCGACCCGGCCTGCGACTGCACGACGTGTCGTCATTTTTCACGGGCCTATCTCCGGCACCTTTTCATGGCCCAGGAAACTCTGGCGCTTCGTCTGAACACGATTCACAACCTTCACTATTATCTTCGACTCATGGAGCAGATCCGTCAGGCGATTCGCGAAGGGCGGCTGGCGCAGTACCGGGAAGAGTTTTACCGTATGCGTTGCGAAGCATAGGAGGCGTGTCAATTTAAGATAAACGAGGATCAGGCTTTGCCTGTCCGAGCGCGGGGTGTGGGGGCATCGGAAGACCGTTGAGTTTCTATGCCGCACGGCCCCTGCTGATAAAAGGAGGATGAACGAATGGATTTTTTCTCAACGATCGTCTGGGCGCAAGACACGGGAGGTGCCCCCGCGGCGGCGCCGTCGGCCGGGTCCGGAGGGATGCTGGTCTCTTTTTTGCCGTTTGTTCTGATTTTTGTCGTATTTTATTTTCTTTTGATCCTTCCTCAACAACGAAAACAGAAGAAGCACAAGAGCATGCTGGAGGCGCTAAAGAAGGGCGACCGGGTGCTGACCACCGGCGGTTTGTTGGGCACCGTGGCGGCCCTGAATAAGGATGTGGTCACGATCCAGGTTGCGGACAACGTCCGGGTCAAGGTTCGACGGGAGTATGTCGCGGAACTTCAGGGGGAGCCGGAAGAGGGTTCCTGACCCCGATCCCCCGGCTCGGGAAAAAACAGATAACGGGAAACGAATTCATTTTAGGCGGTGCAGGTCTGGATCAAATTACAAGGAGAGGATGCCCGACGTGAAACGAGGAATTCGAGGACGACTGCTGCTGTTGAGCTTGACCGTGTTGATTTCGATCGTTTACTTTTTGCCGTCCACCCCCGTCTTTCAACAGATGCCGGGCTGGTGGAAAAAATATCTGCCGAGCCGCGGTGTCACACTGGGTCTCGACCTTCAGGGGGGAATTCACATGGTGTTGGAGGTGGAGGAGGACAAGGCGGTCGAAAACCTGGTGGAACGGACGGCCACGTCGATCAAAGATCTTCTCGACGCGGAGAAACTTCCGGCGGAATCGGTGAAGCGAACGGGGCCTTCGGAGCTGACCGTGACCCTGCCCGGGCCGGACAAAAAGGCCGACGTCGCGAAAAAGATCGAGGCCAACTTCCCGAATTTCATATCAAAGGAGACCCCGGGAAACGATCTGGTGTATTCGCTTCGGGAAGGCGAGGTGATGCGGATCAAGGATACCGCGACCACCCAGGCGCTGGAGACGATTCGAAACCGGATTGATCAGTTCGGTGTGGCCGAGCCGTTGATCCAGCGACAGGGGCCCAAGCAGATCGTGATCCAGCTTCCGGGGGTGAAGGATTCCAAGCGGGCGAAGGAGCTGATCGGGAAGACGGCGCTCCTGGAGTTCAAGCTTTTGGATGAAGACAATCCGCTCAGCCGGACCCTTCCGCTCTCCATTACGCCGCAGAATGAAGAGACCTTTACGGCCGAATACGGAAGCAAGGTTCCGGAAGGCGACGAGCTGATGTTCGAACGGATGGTCGACAAACAATCCGGCGAGGTCCGAAAGCGCCCGTATCTGATCAAGAAGCGAACGCTGATGACGGGGGATGTCTTGACCGACGCCCGCGTGAACATCGGCCAGTTCAACGAGCCGTACGTCTCGATCACCTTCAACGGCATCGGCGCCCAGTTGTTTGAGAAGATCACGGCCGAGAACGTAAAGAAACGTTTGGCCATTATCCTGGACAACAATGTCTATTCGGCGCCGGTCATTCAGGATCGAATCGCCGGCGGAAACGCACAGATCACCGGAAGTTTTACCACCCAAGAGGCGAATGACCTGGCCATCGTCTTACGGGCCGGGGCGCTGCTGGCCCCAGTCCGTACGCTCGAGGACCTCACGGTGGGTCCGTCGCTAGGCCAGGATTCGATCCGGATGGGAATTCAGGCCACCGTCCTGGCGGGTGTGATGGTCATCATATTTATGATGGTTTATTATCGCCTGGCAGGCGTCGTGGCGGATATGGCCCTGATCTTGAACTTGGTCGTTTTGATCGGCGCCTTGGCGGCGCTCAACGCCACCTTGACTCTTCCGGGCATTGCTGGCATTATTCTGACGATCGGAATGGGCGTGGATTCGAATGTCCTGATCTTTGAGCGGATCCGCGAAGAAATACGGCAGGGCAGGCCGGTCCGCCTGGCCGTGGACGGCGGCTACGACAAGGCGTTCCTCACGATCGTCGATTCCCATGTGACGACCCTGATTACGGCGACGGTGCTCTTCCTATTCGGCACCGGTCCGATCAAAGGATTTGCCGTCAGCCTCTGGCTGGGCATCGCAATCAATCTGTTCACCGCGCTGGTGGGAACCAAAGTGGTCTTTGATTTCATCAACAGCCGCTGGAAGCTGCAACGGCTGAGCATTTAATATAAGCGAGGATCAGACTTCGTCTGTCCGAGCGCGGGGTGTGGGGGCATCGGAGGACTCGTGGCGCGACGAGTATGGAGCGCCGGGGACGAGTGCCGCCGAGTCGGTGAGGCGGCCGGATTCCTTAGTGTCAGCCGCACGGGCCCCCACAGAAAATAGGAGCCTGCATGTTCGAAATCTTGGGAAAAACGAATATTGATTTCATCGGCAAACGGAATTATGCGTTTATCTTCTCCGGGATCCTCATCGCCCTCGGGCTGGTGACCGTCGTTCAGATCGGTCGAGGTCAGGCAAACCTCGGGATCGATTTTGCGGGGGGCACCGCGGTCCAGCTCAAATTCGAGCAGCCGATTAAAATCGACGACGCCCGCCGGGTTTTATCGTCCAGCGGTTTCCCGGATGCCGAGCTTCAGCAGTTCACGAACGGGAACAGGCTTCTGGTCCGCGTGAAACAGCAGAACACGATTCAGGAGGACGCGGCCAATCGGATCGTCCAGGTGTTCGAAAAAGAATTCTCGACGAATAAGTTTGTGGTCGATAGCAGCACCGCCATCGGTCCCACGATCGGCCAGGAACTTCAGAAAAAGGCGATCGTCGCCGTCATCTTTTCGATGATCGGCATCATTCTTTATATCGCCGTCCGATTTGAGTTCCGGTTCGGAATCGCGGCCGCGATCGCGACGTTTCACGACGTCCTGGCCGTCCTGGGCGTGCTGTACCTCGCCAACAAGGAAATCACCCTGCTGGTCGTGACGGCCCTGCTGACGCTGGCCGGTTACTCTCTGACGGACAAGGTCGTGGTTTTTGACCGGATCCGTGAAAACCTGAAGTTCCGTCGGCGGGAGTCGTTGGAGCAGGTGATCAACGGCGGCATCAATCAGGTGCTCAGCCGGACCATCGTGGTGTCGTTGACCGTCGTCCTCGTGCTGGTCGCGCTTTTTTTCTTCGGCGGAGAGGTCATCCATGATTTTTCCTTCGCCCTTTTGGTAGGCGTCATCGTTGGCAACTATTCCTCAATTTTTGTGGCCAGTTCGATCTTGGTGGTCTGGAGAGGAACCGGAGGGAAACTGCTCAAACGCGCTTGACGGAGCCCAATCATGGACGGTGATCTGCCTGGTTCGGGGCGACTTCGGGATCAACGTCTGCCGAAGATTCTGACCCATTTACAACGTCAAAAGAAAACCGGGGTGCTTCTCGTCTGGCGGAACGATCAGCACAAATCCATCTTCATCAAAGACGGCGACATCATCTTCGCGACCTCCAAATACCAGGACGACTGGTTGGGAGAGGTTCTCCTCAAAGCCGGACGGATCAGCTTAAATCAGTACGAGGTGGCTTCCGAGGTCACGCGCACGACGAAAAAGCGCTTCGGGACGGTCCTGCTCGAACAGGGGGCGCTCACCGCAAAGGATCTCTTCTCGGCGGTCACCTCTCAGGTGAAAGATATCATATTGAGCCTTTTCACCTGGCTGGACGGGGAGTATCGGTTCGAAGAGGGTCCTCTGCCGACCCAGGAGATCATTACCCTTAAAATGAGCACGGGGAACCTCATCCTGGACGGCATCCGCCGGATCAATGACTTCGTCCGTCTTCGCAACGAGCTCCCGCCCTTGAGCACGGTTTTGCAGATGACCACCGATCCGCTGGTTCTGTTTCAGGACATCGATCTGAAGGAAAGTGAGCGGAAGCTGTTGGTGCTGATCGATGGGAAAAACACGATTTCCGAGATCTTTGCCGCGTCCGAACTTCCGGCGTTTGAAACCCTGAAACTTCTCGCTTTTTTTCTTTCGATTGGTCTGGCCGAGTTCGTCGTCATCCATCCCGCGGAGAAACCTTCCGTTCACGCGGCCCCGACGGCTCCGGAGCGCTCGCGAGAACCTCGGACCGAGGCGCCTTCTTCCCCATCCCCCGAACTCCACGAGGCCGTAAAACCCGGGCCGGGACTCGAAGACCAACTCTTGGAAGAAGTCAAACAGGTGCAACAGGAAGCGGTCGTTGAAGGTCGCGAACAAATTTTCAAGCCTGAACAGACTTCTACGGACGCCCAGGAATCTCAGAAGACCAAACAGAAGATTCGACAGGCATACGAGTCCCTCCAGCACCAGGATTTTTATCAAGTGTTGGGCTTGGAGAGAACGGCGACGCGGGATCAGATTAAGCGGGCCTATTTTCATCTGGCCAAGGAGTACCATCCCGACCGGCATTTTCAGGCCGGCCTGGAGGAACTCACCCCCCAACTCGAGGCGCTCTTCCGCGGCATTACGGAGGCGTACGATACACTGCTGATAGAGCGAAAACGCCAAGAGTATGATACGAAATTGGCCATGAAGAAAGTCAAAGGCAGGGATGAAGGGTCTGCGGGTCCATCGGTGGAAGTTCAAGTGCAGACCGGACAGCAGGCGTTTCGGAAAGGCGATTTCAAGACCGCGGCGCATTATTTTGAAGCCGCGGTCAAGGCCGCGCCCACTCAGGCCAACTACCATCTCCTTCTGGCCAAAACCTTAACCCAGGTCCCGGGCAGGCAGCGCGATGCCGAAACCCATTACAAGAAAGCGATCGAACTCGATCCGTCCGGTGTCGATCATTATCTCGGGCTTGGGCTCCTGTATAAAAAAAGCGGCATGATCCAACGGGCCCAACGACAGTTTGAAGAAGCCTTGATCTGGGATCCGGAGAACAAAACGGCGAAGGAAGAACTCCGGAATCTTCAGACCTGAGCCCTTCAGCCCTCGCATAGGGGCTCACGTCGCCGCCATTATCTGTGGGGGGCCGTGCGGGCTTCGCTCCTCCGATTCCCCCACACCCCGCGCTCGGACGGGCAAAGCCCGATCCTCGCTTTCACCGGCATATCCGGATGGAGCTTCCCCCTCTCACTCGCTTTGCTCGCTGGTCAATAATTTTTTCTCGCCGAGTTGATTCCAAAACCGGTATTTTTCTCGATCCTTCCGCAGCGTCGGGTGGTTTGACAAAACGGGTTCATTGGCCATATGATAGGGGTGATATGACGACGGTGAATTCCAAACATTGGGTTCAACTTCCACCCGACGGAGAAGCGCATCCAAAGCTGGTGGGGGAGCTTGGGCTTCAGCCCGTCACGGCCTCCGTCTTGATCAACCGGGGCATCCGCACGCCGGCGGCGGCGCGATTGTTTCTCGACCCGTCCATTTCGGACCTGATCGATCCGTTGCGGTTGAACGAAATGGATCGGGCGGTTTCGCGGATCCGCGCGGCCGTGCAACGGTCGGAGCGCGTGGTGATCTACGGAGACTATGACGTGGACGGCGTGACGGCGACCACCCTCTATCTTGATTTCTTCAAACGTCAAGGTCTGGGGGCCGATTTCTACATCCCCGATCGCTTGCGGGAAGGTTACGGTTTGAACGAGGCGGCGATCCGCGCCCTCGGTGCGCGGGGGACGACGCTGTTGATTACGGCCGATTGCGGCACCACCTCGGTCGAGGAGATCCGTCTTGCCCGGGCCTTGGGAATGGATGTGATTGTGACGGACCACCACGAAGTGCCGGATGAGCTTCCGCCCGCCACGGCCCTCCTCAATCCGAAACGGGACGACTCCGGGTATCCCGAAAAGGGCCTCTGCACGGCCGGGCTGACGTTCAAAGTGATCCAGGCCTTGACGGGAACCGTTCCGGCCGACGGACTGGATCTGGTCGCCCTGGGAACCATTGCGGATGTTTCTCCTCTGATGGGCGAGAACCGCTTCCTCGTCAAAGAAGGCTTGAAACAACTGACGGGAGGCCAGAGACCCGGCATCCGGGCATTGAAAGAAGCGGCCGGGCTCCCCGAGGCCCCGGTCAAGGCCGGCACGGTTGGTTTTACCTTGGCCCCGCGGATCAACGCTTCCGGCCGACTGACGGACGCGGGGGAGGCGGTCCGGCTCCTGGCCACGCCGTCCATGGAAGAGGCCCGTCGGATCGCTCAGTCCCTGAATCTTCAAAACCGGCAGCGGCAGGAGATCGAGGAAAAGATTCTGGAAGAGGCCTGTGCCCGTGTGGAATCGGAAGTTGATTTTCAGAAGGACGGTTGCATCGTCCTCGCCTCGCGCCAGTGGCATTTGGGCGTGGTCGGGATTGTGGCGGCCCGGCTGGTGGAACGGTATTACCGTCCGGCCGTTCTTCTCGCGATCGACTCCGACGGCCTCGCCAAGGGTTCGGCCCGAAGCATCGCCGGGTTTCATCTGGTCGAGGGATTGCGGCACTGCCAGGAGTTCCTGATCCGGTTCGGGGGCCACTATTCCGCTGCGGGGTTAACCCTTCGGGAGGAACGGATCCCGGCGCTGCGTGACCGTCTGTCCTCCGTCGTGCGGGAATCGCTGAAGCCCGACGATTTTCAACCGAAGCAACGGATCGATGCATCGGTCGAGTGGGAGGACCTGACGCCAAGGCTGGTGAGCGAACTGGAAAGTCTGGCCCCGTTCGGGCCGGCCAATCCGGAGCCGACACTGCTCCTCCGGCGCCTGATTCCGGTCGACCCTCGAATCGTCGGCAACAACCACCTGAAATTCTCAGTTAAAAAGAAGAAAGCGTTGTCCGGTGCCTCGATAAATATTTCTTTTGATGCCATCGGGTTTCGGATGGGCGATCGGATGGGCCTGTTCCGAAACGGCGCCCCGCTGGACCTGGCTTTTACCCCGGAGCGAAACACCTGGCAGGGTCGGGAGCGGCTTCAGCTGCGCGTCAAAGACCTTCGGGTCGCGGGAGAAGCCTGACATGGCGTTAAAACTTCGACAAAAAGAACCCGTCTCCGTGCAGTCCCTGATCCAATCGCTGCGGCAGTACAATCCTCAGGCCGACGTGCAACCGATCCAGGAAGCGTACGACTTTTCGGCCAAGGCCCATGCCGGACAGAAACGGGAGTCGGGGGAACCGTTTCTCCAGCATCCGCTTCAGACCGCCCAGATCATCGTCGACCTCAAACTGGATGTTCCCTCGATCGTGGCCGGCCTGCTCCACGACACCATTGAAGACACCGAGATTCCCAAGGCCGAGCTGGAACAACGCTTCGGAAAAGAAGTGACCTATCTGGTCGACGGGGTCACCAAGATCGGCAAGATCCAGTTCAAGACGCATGAAGAGAAGCAGGCCGAGAACTTCCGCAAAATGTTATTGTCGATGTCGGAGGACATCCGGGTCATCCTGATCAAACTGGCCGACCGCCTCCACAACATGCGGACGCTTCATTACCTTCCCGAGGAAAAGCAGAAACGGATTGCGCAGGAAACGCTGGACATCTACGCCCCGCTGGCAAATCGACTCGGCATCGGTTGGATGCGGACGGAGCTGGAGGATCTCTGCTTTCGATACCTCAAGCCCGAGGTGTTCAACAACCTGACCAAAAAGGTGGCGCAGCGTCAGGAGTTGCGGGACGCCTATATCCAGGACCTCATCAAGATCATACACAAAAGTCTGACCGAATACGGTTTCAAGGGCCAGGTGCTGGGCCGCTCCAAGCATCTCTTCGGAATCTATCAGAAAATGGAACGGCAGGGGATTCCGTTCGAGGAGGTCTACGACCTGGCGGCCGTCCGGATCATCACGGACACCAAGATGAACTGCTACGCCATCCTCGGAATGATCCATTCCCTTTGGCGGCCGGTTCCGGGACGGTTTAAGGATTATATCGGTGTGCCGAAGTCCAACGGATATCAATCCCTCCATACGACGGTGGTCGGCCCGAAGGGCTTTCATGTGGAGTTTCAGATCCGGACCGAAGAGATGCACCGGGTGGCCGAGGAAGGTATCGCGGCGCACTGGAAATACAAGGAAAAGGGCCAGATCGATCAGAAAACGGACCGAGTCTTCGGGTGGTTGCGGCAGTTGGTCGAGTGGCAGCAGGACCTGGCCGACAACCGGCAGTTCATGGATTCGGTCAAGATGGATCTTTTTCCCGATGTGATCTACGTCTTCACACCCAAGGGGGATGTCAAAGAGCTGGCCAAGGGGTCATGTCCGCTCGACTTCGCCTACAGCGTCCATACCGAAGTCGGAAACCACTGCACGGGCGCCAAGGTCAACGGGAAGCTGGTTCCGCTTCGCCACGTCCTTCACAGCGGAGACTCCGTCGAGGTCACGACCTCCCCCAACCAGACTCCCAGCAAGGATTGGCTGAAATGGGTTCGGACGGCCCGCGCCAAGACCAAGATCAAGCACTGGATCAAGACGGAGGAACGCATCCGGAGCCTGGAGGTGGGGAAGAAACTGCTCGAGCGGGCGCTGCAGCGGCACCACTTGAGTTCGACCGAGGCCTTCAAACCGGAACATCTGACGGCGCTGACCAAGGATTTCGGGATTGCGACGCCGGAGGATTTGCTCGTCGCGATCGGTTACGGCCGGATCACGACCGAGCAGGTGATCCGGCGTCTGCAGCCCGCGGCGGCCGTGAAAGAAGGTCTGGCCGACAAAATCATCCGCAAGATCGGGGGGCGTCCGAGCGGGGTCAAGATCAAAGGGGTCGGCGATCTGCTGGTCCATCTCTCCAAATGCTGCAACCCGGTTCCGGGCGATCCGATCATCGGTTTCGTCACGCGGGGCCGGGGTCTGTCGGTGCATACGTTGGACTGCCCCAACATCGATGAGCTGGACTATGACAAGGACCGGATCGTCGAGGTGGCCTGGGATACCAAGGAGGCCGAGGCCTATTCCGTGAAGATCGGTGTCGTGACGGTCGACCGGCCGGGGATGCTGGCCTCGGTCTCGGCCGCGATCACTTCGGCCAAGGCGAACATCAGCCATGCCGATATCACGACCACCGAGGATCGGCGGGCCATCCTGAACTTCGTCGTGGAGATCCTGAACGCCGGCCATCTCGAGAAAGTGTTGAAGGGCATCGAGAAGGTCGACGGCGTCGTCCAGGCCAAGCGGGTCCGCGGCGGCGGGTCCGCGAGTTAAAACGTGACCGTCTGGCCCACATGGAGTTTCTCCCGCGAGGCCACGCCGGAAATCACCTCCAGCACATAGAGGCTGTCGGCCGACGGCCCGTAGACCGGGCAGGGATCCAGTTTACAGGGAGGGACCTGGTATTCGATATGGATGATCCGCTTCCGATCGTCCATCCAAACCATGTCCAGCGGGATGAGGGTGTTCTTCATCCAGAAGCGATGGAGCCCGGGTTCCTCGAAGACGAACAGCATCCCGCGATCCTCCGCCAGGGCGGTGCGAAACATCAACCCGAGGGCCCGGTTCTCCTCCGTTCGCGCGACCTCGACTTGAAGGGTCTTTCCATCCGGGAGGATCAACGGGACCGTCGAAGGCGCGGGCTCTTGGCCCCGGGCTGCGACCGCGGACGCCAGGATGAAAATGACGGACAGAAATTTTTTCATGCCCGGAGTATGCGATACCGTCTATAAAAAGTCAATTCATCCGGCATCTGCACAGGTGTTTGTAGGGGCGGGTTTCAAACCCGCCCCTACTTGACGCGAAGGGGACGGCACGATACACTGTGCCGGATGTTCAGAGGGGGGATCGAGTCAAACCGTGGAATTGTATCAGAGGCAGAAGAAATATTTTGAGAAGGCGTACGAGACCGGAAGTCACGGCTGGCCGACCGTCGGTCCGACGCCGTTCGTCCTTCGCGCAATTCCCCGAATACGAAAATCGCTCGATTCCGGCCGCGGGCGGATTCTTGATCTGGGCTGCGGCGAGGGCCGGCACACGCTGGCCTGCGCGCGCGCGGGGTTCGATGTCGTGGGTCTGGATTACCAGCCCCTGGCGATCCGGAGGGCCCGGAACTTTACGCGGGGGCGGAAGGTCCGCGGCCGGTTCCGGTTCATGGTCGGCGATGCGTTTCGACTGCGGTTTCCTCCGAACGCCTTTGATGCGATTATCGATTACGGCTGTCTGCATCACGTGAAGGTCCCCGACACGCGTCGTTACTTTGAAAGCGTGCTGCCGCGCCTGAAGCCCGGCGGCCATCTGGTCCTGTCCTGCTTTTCGACCCGGTTCAAACACCATCCGGGTGAAAAGCGCCGTCGCAATTGGCTCGTCCACCGGGGCCATTACGACCGGTTCTTCCGGAAGCGGGACTTCGAGACGCTGTTCGGAAAACAATTCGATATTTTAAAAATGGAAGAACGCGGCGACGGGTTGTATGTTTTTTGGGACGTCTTGATGAGAAAAAAACAATCTCCAATTTGAGATTTGAGAACGGAGGAACGGTGCCCAATATCGCATTCGTGAATGGACGATTCATGCCCCTGGCGCAGGCCCGCGTCTCGGTGGAAGACCGGGGGTTTCAGTTCGGGGACGGCATCTACGAGCTGATCCGGAGCTACGGGGGCCGGGTCTTCCATATTGAGGACCATCTCCGGCGGCTCGAGCAGAGCGCCGAGGCGCTCGGGCTATCGATGGTCTATTCAAAATCCCGTTGGAAAGCGATTCTGGAAAAGGTCCATGCCCGGAGCGGTTATCCGGATGCCAAGATTTATATCCAGGTCACGCGGGGAGCGGCCCCCCGGGATCATTCCTTTCCGAAAAAAGCCCGGCCCAGCGTGATCGTCACGGTTCGGAAAATGACGCCGCTTTCTCCCGAGCTTCGTGAGAAAGGGGCCTCGGTCCTTACGGTGCCGGATCTGCGATGGGGCCGTTGCGATATCAAATCGATCAATCTCCTTCCCAACATCATGGCACGCCAGAAGGCCCGATCGGCCGGCGCATTCGAGGCGCTTTTTGTCCGGGACGGGCTGGTCTTGGAAGGGGCCGGGTCCAACGTCTTTGCCGTGATCCAAGGCCGGATCGTCACCCCGCCGAACGGACCGTTCATCCTGCCCGGCATTACGCGGGACCTGGCGATCGCCCTGGCCCGGGAGGCCCGTGATCCCGTGATCGAAAAAGGGATCACGCTGGAGGAGCTTCTCGGCGCCGAGGAAGTATTCCTTACCGGTACGACCACCGAGATCCTGCCGGTCGTCCAGGTGGACCGGAAACCCATCGGCGACGGGCGGCCCGGCAAGACCACCCGCAGGCTCTATCAGCAGTTTCTCCAGTCCATCCGCCCTTAGCCCGATGGATCCGGTCACGCACACCCTGGTCGGTGTCGGGCTGGCCAACGCTTTTTTCCGAAAGCGGATCGGCCCCCCGGCCGTTCCGGTTCTCGCGCTGGCCTCCAACCTCCCGGACATCGACGCCGTCGTGCATCTCACGGGCGATCCGACCGCCATTCTGATGCGGCGAACCTTCGGCCATTCCGTCTTTCTCCTTCCGCTCTGGGCCCTGGGGCTTGCGTTGATCCTCCGGCGGTTCTACCCGAGCGTGGGCTTCGGCCGTTTGTTCGGACTGACCCTTCTGGGCGCATTCATGCATCTCTTCTTCGATCTGGTGAATTCCTTCGGCGTGGTGCTGTTCTGGCCTTTCAGCGACTGGCGGCCGGAGCTGGCGATCATTTTTATTATCGATTTGGTTCTGACTGGTCTTCTCGCCGCGCCATTGTTGGCGGCCGTCTTCCGCCGGCTGCGGCCGCACCTGATCTTGATGTCCCGGATCGCGATGGTCGGCGTCGCGGTCTATATCCTCTTTTGCGAAGCCAATCGGATGATCGCCCGGCAGGCGCTCGCGTCCGAATCGGCCCAACTCGCGGCACGGACCGAATTCCGTTACGTCTTTCCAGAACCTTTTGGGGCCCACCACTGGCGGGGCGTGGTGCGCACGGGGGACACCTACCGCATTTATCTGATTCATCCCCTGACGAACCGGATTGAGTTGATCGGCCAGGAGATCACGGCCGCCGGTCAGCCTGCGGTGGAGCAAGCCCGTGCGACCATTCTGGGCCGACGGCTGGAATGGTTTTTCAAGGCGCCGGTCTGGACGGTGGAAGGGAACCCCGCTCTGACCGGCCGCTCGGCCAACGATCCGGTTGTGGTGAACGTCTCTGACCTTCGGTTCCGATCGACCGTGATCAGCCGGGAGCGATTCTTCGTTTACCGCTTCCGCGTCTTCCCCGACGGCCGGGTCGAGGCGTTTTAGGTTTCCGACTTGTCCGACGGGTCGGACAAGTCAGACCCTTACCGCATTTCCATCGCGACTGCGGAGGTCGCGGCGAACACGCTGATCTGCCTGATCAACCAGGCCAGTTTCCGATTGAGTCGGCAGTTGCAGAAGTTGGAGCAACAATTTCTCGAGGTGGGCGGGTTTACCGAAAAACTCGACCGGGTGCGAAGGGAAGCGAGGAAACTCGATGTGTAGAATAGTAGAACCGATGGGTTCGGAGTATGATTTTAAAGCCCACTATTGTGTAGTTGACACTGACCCCAATAGTATGGCGTCAACAAGGTCGTCAATCACCTTAAGGTGCAAGGGTAGAGGCCGTCGAAAAATGTAAACGAGCCTACAGTGTCGTCTTCTTGTACAACTCCAATTTGCTTTGGCAGGGGACACAATAGCGGGCAAAAGGCTCCGCCTTCAGGCGGGCCAACGGGATTTCCTCCGAGCAGCTTTCACAAATACCGTATGTGCCGGCCTCCAGGCGGCCAAAGGCCTCCCCGATATCCTTGAAGGTCTTGTAGCGCATCTCCAGAATCGAATAGTCCACACTGTCCCCCAGGTCCAGCGTGGACCAATCCCCCACATCCAGGGCGCTGTCCAGTTTGGGGGTGATTCCCACATCCAGCTCCTGTCCGATTTGCTTTTCGATATCCACGACGACCTTTTTCCGCTCGTCCCGGAGCAGCCGCTGCAAGGCCTCCCGGCGTCTCATTGCGGTCTCTTCCTTACGCGTCTTCATTGCCGCCCCCTTTCTTAATCGATCGCGCCGCGCCTCCGGACCACGATTTCCTTGATGACGGTAACCGGCGCAAGGTGGAGGAGTCCGATGATGATCTTCCCGATATCCTCCGGGGGAATCATCTCTTCCTTGGGAACCAGGGCGCCTGCTACCATCGGGGTGGCGACGTAGGCGGGGCAAATGGCCGTGGCCCGAATCTGATATTTGATCGCCTCCGCAAGCAGGCTCTCGGTCAGGCCGATCACGCCGAACTTCGAGGCCGAGTACGCGCTCGCGTCTTCCATGCCCTGCTTCCCGGCCAGCGAGGCGATGTTCACGATGTATCCGGAGCGCCGCCGTTTCATCACGGGCAAAACGGCTTTCGTGCAGAGGAAGGTTCCCTTCAGATTGATCCCCAGGGTCCGATCCCAATCCGCTTCGCCCGTCTCTTCGATGGAGCCCCATTGACCGATGCCGGCGCAGTTGACCAGCAGGTCGATCCGGCCCCAGGCGTCGACCGTTTCCCGGACCATCGCCTCGACCTGGGACGATGCGGCGACGTCGGCCGGGATCGCGAGGACGCGATCCTTCCCATTGGCGTCCTTCTGTAACGCCCCACGGGCGCGGGAGAGTCTCTCTTTATTCCGGGCGGCGATCGCCACCCGCATCCCTTCGGACAGGGCTGCCCGCGCGACGGCCAACCCGATCCCGCTGCTTCCCCCGGTCACGAGGGCGATCTGGTCTTTGAGATAGGACATGAGCGCTATTGTGCCACCGGAAGCATCCGGGAGTCAAACGGATTGCGGAGAAGAAGCCGGTTGAGGGTCGGGGCAATCTTTTGACGATGTAAATTGAGAAGTCTGAAAGGACAACAACCCACTTTTTGGACAGAATGGGCCGGAGTTGGAGAGATAGATTCCTTTCCCAAACCGTTGTCCGGGTGTTCAAACCACATCGGAAATATCATGATTTCTTCCTGAAAGCGTGATTCTTAAATCATTCTTCCTTATTCACCATTTCAGAAGAATACGGGTCACTTTGAGGCCCAATTTGCGGCCGAGCAATTTCAAAACCGTGTCATCGATGGCTCACCAGTCGCCTATGCATCAACAGATTACTATACCCTATATCTCAAATCCAACAGCACCCGGAAGAACGGTCCCGCTGTCACCGCCCTCCTGACGGCCCTTGATACATCTGACAGCAAAAGAAAAAGCGACCTACTTCTTCTGCTGGCACAACTTGATGACGACAGGGCGACAAAACTTTTCCGGGAACTCCTGACCGACGCCAGCCCCATAGTCCGTTGGGTTGCGATCCAAACACTTAAAAACCGCTCGATTACCGATTTCTACCCCCTGCTGCTTTCGAGGCTCAAAGACAAGGATCCCGCCGTAAGGAGAAGCACCGTTGAAGACCTTGCGATCCTACGCGGCGACGCC
>Ga0187776_10000591_pt1 | contig 17544 bp, 17 predicted proteins | sample 0216_BV02_MP12_2_FD_132426 | JGI IMG/M metagenome (GOLD analysis project Ga0187776, IMG submission 132426) | Tropical peat soil microbial communities from peatlands in Department of Meta, Colombia - 0216_BV02_MP12_20_MG | ecosystem: Environmental > Terrestrial > Soil > Wetlands > Peat | place...
ACCCCCCTTCACCTATTGAGCCCTCGTCAGACGATTCCGCCGATGATGGTTTGGACGACTTCGCCTGCTGGGGTGAGGACGACGAGGTCGGCGTCGGCGCCGGGCTGGAGGATGCCCTTGCGGTCGCCGATTCCCAGCACGCGCGCGGGGTTGAGTGTGGCCAGGCGGACGGCGGTCTGGAGGGTAGAGGGCGTGAATGTAGTGATGTTGCGAACAGCGCGGTCCATGGTCAGCACGCTGCCGGCGAGGCGGCCTTCCGATTCGCAGCGCTCGCCCTTGACTTCGACCTCCAGCGAACCGAGGCGAAAACGCCCATCGCCCATGCCGGTGGCGCTGATGGCGTCGGTGATGAGCACGGCGCGGCCTGGTCCCTTGCTGTGGAGAAAGAGCTCGATCACTTTCGGGTGGACGTGGATGCCGTCGGCAATAATATCGGCAGTGAGGCGGTCGTCGGCGAGAACTGCGCCCAGGATGCCGGGCTCGCGATGATCGAGCGGGCGCATGGCATTGAAAGTGTGGGTGGCGTGGCGTGCTCCGGCCTGGAGTGCGCGATTCGTCTCCTCAAGAGTGGAGTTGGAGTGGCCGATGCTTGCGCAGACCCCACGTCGGGCGGCTTCGGCTATTACTTCGATGGCGTTCGCGATTTCCGGGGCAATGGTGAGGACGGAGACCTGGCCTCGCGCCGCGTTCCAAAACTGCTGAAAAAGCTCAAGCGAGCCATCCTTTATATATGCGGGTGGATGGACACCGCGCTTGGCGTGGCTGATGAAGGGCCCTTCCAGGTGTACGCCGATGGGTCGGGCGTGCCCGTTCGCCGGCTTTTCAATGGCGGATGCGAGCCGTTCAAGCGCGCGCAGCGTCTGGTCGATGGGCGCGGTGACGGTGGTGGGGCAGTAGCTGGTGACACCGTGAAAGGCAAGGAATTGCCCCAAGGCAGGAAGGGCCGCGAAGTCGCTCTCCATGACATCGTGGCCGGCGCCGCCGTGAATGTGGATGTCGATGAATCCTGGAGCGAGGATGTTTTCGCCAAAATCGAGCAGGCGAACACCGGGCGGAATTTCCGCGTTCTCGCGTGAGCGGACCTGGAGAATTTTGCCGTCTTCGACGAGAACGACCGGCTGCCGCACCAGGTCGAGTGGTGTGAACAGGGACGCGGCCGTGAGGATGGTTTGCAATCGGCGACTCGGTGGAGGAGAGATTCTAGCAAAGGGCAGTGAGCAGTCAGTAGTCACCAGCAAGGCGCGGACAGGAGTGTCCGCGCCACATGAAATCTCAGTGGGCGGGAACGCCTCTGCTGCGGTGACGGGGCGGGTGCATCAGCAGGATCAGCGGCATTACCGACACAAACAAGATCGCCAGAAAACGGAACGCATAAATAAAGGAGAGCATGGCGGCGTGCTGCTGCACCATGCCATAGATGGCGGCATAGGCTTGGCGGGTGGCGGTCACGTAATCCATGCCCTTGGACATGAACATCTGCCGGGCCCGCTGCAGCATGAGCGTGGCCGAGAGATTGTAAGGATTGGCATGGGCGCCAAGAATGTTGATATTGCTCTGACCGTGGCGAGCAACCAGCGTGGTGACGGTGGCGATGCCAACGCTGCCTCCGATGTTGCGCATCAGGTTGAAGATGGAGGTGGCATTTCCCATCTGCTCTTTGGGAATCGTGTCGTGGGTGATCGTGGTCAGGGGGACGAAGAGGAATCCCATGGCGGTGCCCTGAATGAATTGCGGCCAGAAGATGTCCCAGTATCCGGCATTGAGATTGATCTGCGACAACCGCCACAGCGAAAACGCAGCCACGGTGAGTCCCGACGCCAACAGTTTTCGCGGCTCGACCTTCGACATCAGGATGCCGACCACGGGCATAGCCAGGAACGAGCCGAGTCCTCTGGGCAGCATGGCCCATCCGGCGTCGAGGGCGGAATAGCCGAGCAAAGTCTGCAGGAAAATGGGAATCAGAACGGTGCTGCCGTAAAGCACGAAGCCCAGCACGGTCATGAGGAAGACGCCAGTGGCATAACTTCGATTCTGAAACACTCGCAGATTCACCACCGGCGCGCGTTCCACAAGTTCATTGATGATGAACCAGGTGAGAGCGATTATGGTTGCGATCAGTAGATAGCGGATGAAGCGGGAACCGAGCCAGTCGTCTTCCTGACCCTTATCGAGCATGATCTGCAGCGAGGCCATGCCGATGGCCAGCAGTCCGATGCCCCAGAAGTCCACCCGGCTGGCGCGGCGCGAGATGTAGTGGGGATCGAACACAAAGAGTGTGGACATCAGCAAAGCCAGGGCCCCCACCGGCAGATTGATGTAGAACACCCAGCGCCAGCTGTAGTTCTCGGTAATCCAGCCGCCCATGACGGGACCCAGCATTGGCGCCACCACGATCCCCAATCCCCAGAATGCCATGGCGCGGCCACGCTGCTCGGGAGGAAAAGCCTCGAGCATGATCGCCTGGGAAAGCGGTTGCAGTCCGCCGCCGGTGGCTCCTTGAATCACGCGGAAAAGGATGAGGGCCGGAAGATTAGGGGCCAGGCCGCACAGGACCGAGGCAGCGGTGAAGCCGCCGATGGAGATCATCAGAATGCGTTTACGGCCGAAGTGGTTGGCCAGCCACCCGGTCATGGGCAGGATGATGGCGTTGGAGACGAGATAAGAAGTCAAGACCCAGGTGGCTTCGTCAACGCTGGCGGAGAGGCTGCCCGCGATGTGGGGCAGCGACACATTGACGACCGTGGTGTCAAGAACCTCCATGAAGGTTCCCAGCATCACGGATACCGCTATGATCCAGGGATTCACATAGCGGGTCGCCTGCGGAGCCTCAAAAGTGGAGGTGGCCATTACTTCATTTGTAGTGGCTTCCCTTCTCCATTTCCGTAACGACGGTCACACTACTTATTTATGAAAATTATTTGGGTGATGACGATTGCCTCGGAGGAACAGCAATCAGTAGGCCATAAGAGACGCCGGAAACAAACTGCAGATCCCTCGGCCGCTGGGGGGCGGCCTCATGATGACAATCGATAGGTTCGACTATTTTGTGATGACGGTTGCCTCGACGGACATGCCGGGACGCAAGCGGTGTTCCAGATCTTCTCCCTTCTCAAATACGATCTTCACCGGGACGCGTTGCACGACTTTGACGTAGTTGCCGGTGGCGTTTTCCGGCGGAAGCAGGCTGAAGCGCGCCCCGGTGGCGCCACCGAGACTGTCGACGTGGCCTTTGAAATCGTGGTCAAAGGCATCGACGTGAATTCTGGCCGCCTGTCCCACCCGCATGTTCTTCAGCTGGGTCTCTTTGTAATTGGCGGTAGTCCAGAGATCGGCCAGGTTGACAATGGAGAACAGCGGCTGTCCCGCCTGGATGACCTGCCCGGGCTCCACGTTACGCTTGCTTACAATGCCGGTAAAGGGAGCACGAATTTCGGTGTATCGCAGATTGAGTTGTGCCTGAGCAACGGCAGCTTCGCGGGTCTTGACCGTCGCCCAGGCGGCGCTGGCACGGGCTTTGGTTGCGGCGACCTGTTGCGGAGCGGTTAAGGATGTTCTCAATCCTGCTTCGGCCTGAGCCACGCGGCTTTGGGCCGTAGCTACGGCAGCTCGATTGGCCTCCAGAGTGGCGAGGGTCGACTGTTCGGCAGCTACAGCAGCGTCGTACTGCTGTTGTGAGATTTCATCCTTGGCCACGAGAACCGCGAAGCGTTTCAGGTCCTGCGCGGCCTTGTTGTAATTGGCTTGGGCTTCATTAACCCTGGCCTGGGCGGACTCCACTTCCTTCATAGCGGCATTAACATCCGCCTGAGAGGTGCGGACCTGGTTGGAAGTGGTGGTGGTGTTGATGGGCACCCCGATCTCGGCCGCCCGCGCGGTAGCTTGCGCGTCAGCGAGATCTCCCTCGGCCCGCTGTAATGCCACTTCGTAGTCGCGTGGATCGAGCTTGACCAGCAACTGGCCTTCCTTCACGAAGTAGTTGTCATCCACGTACACATCGATGACGGTGCCAGTGATGCGCGCGCTGATGGGGCCGATGTGGCCGTCGATTTGCGCGTCGTCGGTGGTTTCGCGAATGGAGAAGTAGTGCCAGAGATAAACTCCCAGCGCCAACACGAGCAGAACCAAAAACATCAAGAGCCATTTCGCGCGTGGATGGCGGCGGAAGAATGTCTTAGCGCGCGCAGACTTCGACGGTTCCTCGACCTCCTCTGGGAATGGCTCACGCAACGGCTCGGTTTCTACCGTGCCAGTTGCAGTCTTGGACTCTTCTCGCGGGTCAACCACTATGGTTTTCCTCCCAGATACTCCTTGGTGGCGCGTTCGGCTGTTCCCAGCGATCGCGCCAAAGCAAGCTTGGCCAAATTGAATTCCAGCTCGCTGCTGATCAGGCTTTCGTTGCTGGTGGCCACCGATTCCTGCGCCTGCACTACTTCAATATTGTTGGTGACGCCGGCACGAAAGCGGTCTTGCGCCTGAACCAGTGTCTCTTGCGACAAGCCCAGCGTACTCTGCGCAACCTTGAGTTGATCGGCAGTGGCCTGCAGATCGAGAAACGCGGCGCGCACTTCGTACTCTATGCGTCCGCGAAGGTCGGCCGCCTCGGCCTCACGCTGGCGGAGCGCGGCGTCGGCTTCCACGATGTCGCCCTTGATTCTGCCGCCCTGGAAAATGGGAACTTCAAGCGAAGCGGCAGTAGAGAAGGTGCCATGGGAATTTCCCGGCGTTCTGCCGATGTCGCCATAGTCAGCATTGAAGTGCAGGCTGGGAATTCGTTCCCCTGTAGCCGCTTCGCGGGTGAGCTGGGCAGCGCGCAACCGGGCCTTGGCGGCGGCATAATCCGGCCGGTCGTTATATGCACGGGTGAGCGCATCCTCCAGCGTGACGGGCGGCAGGGGCTGGTAAGGAATCTTCTCCGTCAGCGTGAACTGTTGTCCCGTGGGCAGGCCGATCACGCGCGCCAGCTGCAGTTTCTGCTTGTCAAAATCGTTGCGGGCTGCGACCAGCCGCTGTTGCTGCGACTGCATCTCCACCTGCGCGCGTAGGACGTCGATAGCCGGAGCGACACCCGCACTCTTCTGATCGGAAGCCAGCCGATACAGGGTTTCCGCCGTGCGCAGCTGCGCCTGCACTGCATCGACGCGCGCTCCTGCTGCCAACGCCTGTACGTAGGCGATACCTACCGCAACAACAGTGAGTTCACGAGAATTGCTGTAATCGAGCTGGCTGGCCCGCTGGTTCACTGTGCCTGAGCGAACTTTATTAATGGCCTGCAGGTCGAAAAGCGGTGCGGTCATGGTGGCGCGCACATCGAAGACGCTGAACGGACCTACAATCGGAGGGAAACCGCTGGTTGGCGGCAGTCCCAGAGCTACCAAACTGATCTGCTGCACGGTTTCGGAAGTGTGGGCGGCGATGTTAGGAAGTAGGTCGCCGAGATTCTTCAGCCGGGCAGCGCGGGCGGCATCACGCTCCTGGTCGGATTCGTACAAACCCAGGTTGTATTTCAGGGCGCGGTCAATCGCGTCGCGCAGGCTTAACTCGATCACGCCTGGCTGCACTTGTCCCGTGGGAATGCTTCCCTGGAAGGGACTCTGGTTTGACTGCAGCGCGCCAAGATTCACGTTGAGGCCCTGGATGTTGGTGGAGGTGGTGCCGAATGGAGAGGCTGTCGATGGAGTAGCCGTCTGGGCCGAGGAACCAGCCGCCAGAGTTAGCAAGGCAATCAGTGTGGCCGGCAATCCGCCGAGCAAATCACAGGACCACCGGTAGAAGTACTGCAAGAACAAATGAAATTTGCATCGCTCGCCTTGCACTATCTCCCTCTCTTGACGGAATCAACGTTAGCATCCCGAACGACGATTCCGGGGTGGCCCACGATGATTCCCTGCAGTAGCCAACCAACGCCCCAAGAGAATTTTCGGCCGCGTAGCCGGTGACCGCGGCCGCCGGTCGCTCCGCCATTCCGTTGTTCCTGCGGAGCATTCGCCCCTGTCGAGGATGAGTCGGTCGGTTGAAAAAAGCCACATCCCCAACGAATGCTCGCAGACATCCTGAATTCGGCTGACAGCCTACACCCTGTATATAGATGTAAGTGATTGCTTACAAGGGGGCGGAAAATGTTGTGAAGCGGCAGATTTTCGGTTCGGGAAACCAGGAGCACCAACAACTGCGGTCGCATCTGTGCCTGATCCCGTTGATCCTCGCGGTTGAGAGCAAACGATAGGAAATGAAAGTTTCCCTTCGCTAAGCTTGAAGAATAACGGCAGCGCTACCCTGCCCATCAAGGGATCACTAGCAATGGAGACTCCGGCGGCGGGGACTTCGCCCAGACTAACAACTGCCCGGCCCCAGCACATTATGAGGAATTGTTATCGAGACGAAAAATTGTTGTCGAGATGAGGAATTGTTGCCGAGCTCTTGCCCAAAGACTCGCGTTGTTCTTTTTCAAAAAAGGGGACCAATGGGCAGGGCCAAACAAACTCAACTGGCGGGAAACCCGGTCTGACAGTCCTAACGAGGCCCCCTAGTTGCGCCAATTGAGCGGGCAGCGTAAACTACTAAAACTACAGGCACTAATCAGAAGATCGGGGAGTGGCTCAGCCTGGTAGAGCACCTGGTTCGGGACCAGGGGGTCGGAGGTTCAAATCCTCTCTCCCCGACCAATCCTTCAATGAGTTACAAGCTTCCCGCCGCCATTTGGGGCTCCCATTGGGCTCCCTTTGACGCCGAAATTTGACTCACTCTGATCCCCAAAGACCGCTGCCGCTGCTCTAGTCACGGCATCGATCCGTTCCTCCCACCAACTTTTCCCATAAACGTTCTGGGTAACGTCAATCGTCGAGTGGCCCATATTGTCGCGGATTACCTCAGGACGCAGGCCGACGCGCCCCATCAGACTCGAATGCATGGTCTGCTAAGGCTCTGCTGGACTCAGTTCGTGCGGCGTAAACCGCGATGCTTGCTCGGATCATCCGTTGGCACTTGCTGGCGATCCATTGAGCCTCGGCCCGCCCAAAAGAAAGTTACTAATGATTGGTCTTTGTTGAAGTCAGAAGGTACTGCCACAAACTTCGTAGTGAAATGCGAGCGGCTCAACCTTCGCCAAGAGCTGTCTCGCCTCCGGTTCGAACTTCGAAGCTGAATAGTCCTCTCCGGCGAAGGCTTGGACATCTTTTATGGAATCAAACAGGTTAATCACGACAAATTCCACCTCCTCGGGTAGATTTCTGCGAAGAATGTATCCTCCTCTATAGCCAGAAAGCTTCTTCAATGCCGGAAGTACCTTTCCTTTAAGGTGGTTCTCATACGCATCTCCATTCTCGAGTGTTGTCCATCCCCGCCAATGCCGTGCAATCATCGTCTACCTCCATCAGGAAAATTATTTACTGCTGCACAAGGATTCTGACGTCCCGTTTTGCCTCAGAACCCGCAGCGGGAACTGGGCTCGTCAACTGACTGGCAGCCTTACGATTTTCGCTGCTCATCTCGCGCTCTGCTCGGTCAGGCAAAGGGAATCTAAGCGGGTACGGATCGTCTCCCGCGCATTGGCGAGTGCAGTCCTCTGCCCCAGCAATTGAGACGCCCAATGGCCGCCCACGGCCATGGAATAGATCTCCAGCGCAAGTTGATTGGCCTTTACATCACCCTTGAGGTGACCGATCCTTTGAGCTTCCTCGATGGCGCGCGTCAACGTCGAGAGCCACAGGCTCATAGCCTTGACGATTGCGGTGCGTACCGGCCCGGGCCGGCTGTCGAACTCGAACGAAGCTGCCGTAAAGAAGCACCCTCCGGCAAACACCTTGTTTTCAACGTGACTCAGCCAGCGTTCACATAATGCCCATAGGCGGGGCATTCCCTTCGGTTCCGCCAGGGTCGGCAAGACCACCTTGTCCTTGAAGATCTCACTTGCCATCGCCACCGTCGCCAGTTGCAAATCCTGCTTGGAACCAAAGTGCGCAAATAGGCCGCTCTTGCTCATTTTCAACTCACTAGCAAGCCGGCCGATCGTAAGCCCCTCGAGACCCTCCAGGGAAGCCAGGTCGACCGCCACGCGAAGTATGCTCTCGCGCGTCCGCTCACCCTTGTCGCCGGTCTTCTTCCGCGTTACTGCAGCAGGTTTCGCTTTAGGGGCCACGTCATGAGTGTAGTGCAAACACTAGAATAGCACGAACGTTCGTTTTTGTGATATCATTTCGCCCCTGAGAATCCATGCTCCGCTCTTTGCTACTTCTCGTTGTCATGCCGCTGGCTGCTGATTCGATTTCGGCTCAAGAGATTGCCATCGTGACATGCGACGTTTTGCCGGTTGTGGAAGTACGGGTCTCCGGATTGAAATTTCATTTTCTGGTCGACACCGCTGCGACCTCAGTCTTGAACATCGGCTCGTTTGCAACTGGAGAGGCGAAAACAATTCCTTTAACCTCCTGGAGCGGAACCGCGGACGCCAAGGGTAAACAAGTAACGATCAACGATCTAAGCGTGGGCGATCGCCATTTTCACAACCTTGTCCTCCCCGCAGTTGATCTTTCCGGCATCGGTCGCGCTTGTGGCCGCCAAATTGATGGAATCTTGGGAATCGATCTGCTGCGCAAAATGGGTGCCGTTGTCGACCTCAGAGATCACACGCCGCGACTGCGTTTCGATGCAGAGGCAACGCAAAGCAGGTTGAAGAGATTGGACGAGCGAATCGCAACCTGTGAAGGGGCCTTCAATCGTCAAGACGAAGCTGCAATTTCTGACTGCTTCGACCCAGACGTCGCGGTCTTCAGCGAGGCGGGAGATTTCCACGGAAGAGAAGGTTTAATGGAATTCTTTCGACAGTGGTACCCGTCTCACCACTGGCGCGCACAACTCTCGGCCAAGCCCTCTTTCTATCACGTTTTTGGCGACGTCATTTGGGTCGAATACCAATTTCGCACCAACATCGGGGACAAACCAGCCATCTTCCGGGGTAGTGCGTTGTGGAGCAACGCAGGTGGTGCATGGCGGATCGCCCACTTGAACCTGGGCACTCCGCCCGATTTCTCAGTCACCGTCTCGAACCACTGACAGCGTAGTCGACGATATTGGTAGGAGCTCCGAACCAGTCGAAGTAGCTTCCGTGCGGGCTGGTTGTCGGCAAGTCAAGGCCCCCACATCGTGGTTTGGGCCCTGCTTTCACAGCTGAGCCCCAGGGGGTCGGAGGTTCAAATCCTCTCTCCCCGACCAACTTTTCCCAAGCTTTTCATTGAATTAGCGACGATCCCAAATTCGAGATTTCCGAAACTTGGGACCATTTGGGACCATTCAGTAAATCTTCCACCTTTTTGACTGCCTGCCGTGCGTCCGCCGGAACTGCAAACCGATTGGCTTTCGCACAAATCATTGGTAGTCACATTGATATTGAGCGCCAGTTAGCCTCAAAATTGTCGAGGACTTTTACAGCGCCTTGGCGGAGGGCATGAACGAGCTCCGCTCGCCGAGTTCGACAATCGGTTAGCGACTCAAAGCGATTTGAGCAAATCCTCACCAAAACATCTCGAAGGGAGATCAATATGGATCATTTCAACTCGTTGTTACAACGCAACAAAGATTATGCCGCTCAGCAATCTGCTGCGGGCACACTGATGCCTTCGCTTCCGCGGGCGCTGCCGGATGTAAAGGCAATCATCATCGGCTGCGCTGACATGCGTGTGGACCCGGCTCATGTATTTGGATTGAAACCGGGCGAGGCCGTCGTGATGCGTAACATCGGCGGTCGAATCACGCCTGGATTGCTGGAGCAGTTGGGTCTACTCGGGCGAATCGGTGAGGTTGCAGGAGAGAATCCCGGAGGCAGCGGGGATTTTCAAATCATCGTGCTACAACACACCGATTGCGGCATTACTCGCCTCGCGGGCGAGACCGATAAGCTGGCAAAGTATTTTCAGATACAGGAAGCTGAACTCAGAACAAAAGCAGTCACTGATCCCCGTGCGGCGGTAGCCGCCGACGTTGCTGCGCTGCGGGCGATTCCTGCTTTGCCGTTCAAGTGGCGTATCTCCGGTCTCGTTTATGACGTGGCGACCGGACTGGTTGAAGTCGTCGTACCGCCGGCGCCCATGCGTCGTGCCGAAGCATCAGAAGCAGCCTGATTGGCCCGTGGCGAGGGAGCGCAGCAGCCGAGAGGAGATCGGCGAAACGCCCAGCTGGTGTCAACTGTTGCGAACAGGGCAATCCTCACTGCAGGGGGCAAATCACCACCACCAGTCCAATCAGTCTATATCCGTTTGATTGTCGCGAACCAGGCCGGTGCGCCGTTGAGATGCATTCTCGTCTCGATGCGCTCCGCCTCGATCGAGGTGATATTCCAACCGCTGCTGGGCTTGAACACCCCTCTTAGTTTTTCCTGGCGAATGGGGTGCGGGCCAGTATCGGGACCCTCGTCACTGAAGCACAATACGTACAGGGTTCCACCGTGCTCGGTTGCTGACGCCAGGCTCGCGGCATATCGCCTTCGTTCGTCGAGGTCATCGAAGGTGTGGAACAATCCGCAGTCCAGCACCGTCCGAAACTTGCGCGCCAAACGCTCCAACTGCAACGCGTCCGCTGCAGCGAACTCAACCTCGACCCCACGGCCGGCCGCCTTCTCGCGGGCGATTGCCAGGGCCGTTTCAGCTACGTCAACGCCCAGAACTGACAATCCCAGCGAGGCGACGAAAAGAGCGTTCTCGCCGGTTCCGCAGCCTGCATCGAGCACCGTTCCGGCGATTCCGCCTGCGGACGCCAAACGCACCACCGCTGGCTGCGGCCCGCCGATATCCCAAGGAGCAGGCTCGTCGCGACGGTATGAAGCATCCCAAGGCAGTCCCGTCATCCGTTCGTGACTGGTTGGGTGCCGACCACCGAACAGATCGTCAGCGAGGCTTCCTGATCTCTCCGTCAACTTCGTCCCTCTATGCAACTGATCTTGCCGCCTCATCGTGGGATGCCAATCTAAAGGTCTTCGGAGAAACCTCGGGCTTCAACCGCTTCCCAAGTGAGCGAGGCTGTTTCACGCCTGTTCTTTAATTTTAGCTCTAACAGTTTGGCTTGCATTGATGTTGCGGGGATATCAGATCTTCTACTGCGGCACATCCTTCCAGTAGTCGAGAGCTGCTCTATAAGGCTGGTACCAGTCGAACGCAATTCGCTGCTTTCGGCGCGTAGCTTTTTAGCAGGAATGATCCCAGACACGATATACTGAGAACACTTAACCTCGAAGATACGCCAGAGCACACCGCGCCTTCGCGATTGAGAGATCGAGAGGCGTAATCCTTGGATCGGTCCGTTTCTGTCCGCAGAACTCACATTGCGTTCAATCGGATCCCGGTTAACCGCAGATGCTACGCACCCAAGAACTGGCTAACCCTCATCATTTCAGGAGTTCACCATGTCCGCACGGAACGGAGACAAGTCCAGATTCAACCGGGAACGCAAACAGAAGATCGCTCGGCGGAAGCGCACCCAGGAACTGCTGAAGCGCGCAGCAAAGGCACGTCAGTCAGCGGACACTACAGTCCGCGCGCAGCCACAGTCGGTGTCGGCATGACCACCCTGCTGCTTCCGGCGTTACAGCTCTCCGCACCCATTCCCGATGCAGTCAAGAAGAAGCGAGTGCTGCTCGTTGACACTTCGCAGGCGCAGCGCGAAGCTACGCTCTCCGCTCCGCCACGAGATTCCGAAGGACGTCCATCGAAACCAACCCCGATACCGACCGGCTTAGATGCTTCACTGAGAGAGGAATTGCAATGAAGAACCTTTACGTTGGAAATCTGCCGCACAGTACAACTGAAGCCGATCTGCGAAATATCTTCGAGGCGCATGGCGCAGTCGAAAAGATCACACTCGTGACCGATCGAGATACGGGCCGCTCCCGCGGTTTCGGGTTCGTCGAAATGAGCAATGCCAGTGAAGCCGACAAAGCGACCGCGGCCCTGAATGGCAGCGATTTGGGTGGACGGACACTGACCATCAACGAAGCCAAACCCAAGTCCGAGCGTCCACGGAGTGGCGGCCGTCGTTTTGGCGGTGGAGGCGGTCGAGGACGAGATGACTATCGCGGCCATCCGCGGCAGCCGCGCGAACCGCGCTGGTAATTTTCGAAGCTCCGGTCAGGCTGCCAATGCCTGTCGGCGATGAACAAAGAATATCTGAGGGATAGGTATGCCAAAAGGCCGATCAACGTTTACAAAGCGCCAAAAGGAACACGCACGGCAACAGAGACAACGGGACAAAGCCGAGCGCAGGAGCCAACGAAAACAGGAAAAACCTCTGGAGGGCGGCATGGATGAGATGGCCGAACTGCGCGAACATGCCGCCGCGCAAGCAGCGCTATTCAATGTTGGTCGAGAGGAAGCGGATAGGACGGAAGAGTCGACTCCTGGTGCCCCCGTCGGCAGTGACTCGTGATTGCAGGACTGCCAGTGGCTTAATGCCCTGGCAACCAGATTTCGCAACCAAAACGTCGGCGCATGCGGGCTGCGTATCGCCGAAACCTAGTGTAGGAGGCTGAGTATGGCAGAAGTTCGATTGCAAGAGGGCGAATCCTTAGAGAATGCGCTCCGTCGATTCAAACGTAAGGTCCAGACGGAAGACATCATCAAGGAAGTGAAACGACACTCATACTACTTAAAGCCGGGCGAAAAGCGCCGAGTGAAACAGGCTTTGGCGCGGAAGCGTGCGCGGAAAAAGTCCCGGAAAGAAGGTTCGTTTGCGAAGGACTCGCGCCGCGAATCATGAAAGTTCCAAACAGGTAACCTGACGCTTGCAAGTTGCCGGAGCTCGACGCCCCGGCAACAAGATTTGCGATTCTATACAAATACCTCTCCCGGCAAAGCCGTCAGAGTCCGCGAGGTTAGCGTGTTTTGAATCACTCGCCTCGGCAACGCCGCCATTGTCGTGTCAGTCTGGATGCGTTCCATTCTTAACTTGAGAGTGCGTTCGATCTGGCGCAGTTCCAGCACTTCGGCTCCTGCCGCCAAGGTCGAGGCGCGCCCTTGGAGTCCTGCTCTACCTGTCCTGCCGACTCGGTGGATAAAGTCCTCCGCCATTTTGGGCACATCGTAGTTAATGACATGGGCTACGTCATCCACGTGCAGACCACGTGCTGCAATATCGGTCGCGACGAGCACCTGGAAACGACCTTCCTGAAACCCGCTCAAAGCTTCGTTGCGCTGAGATTGCGACCGATCGCCATGAATCATGGCGGCCGCGAAGCCGTCGCACACAAGTTCCTTCGCCAGTCGCTCGGTGCCCCGTTTGGTCCGTGTGAAGATCAGCGTTTGGCCCTTGTCTGCATGCAGTAGTTGTAGGAGGCAGCCGATTTTCTCTCCCGGTCGCACTTCGTAGGCCTTCAGTTGTACGCTTTCGGCGGGCTTGAGTACCGAACCCAGGGCGACCCGAACCGGATTGCGCATGTACTCATTCACCAGGCCCGCCACAGACTGTTCCATCGTGGCCGAGAAACACAGCGTCTGGCGCTGCTTCGGCAAGGCCGACAGAATCCGCCGGATCGCCGGCAAGAATCCCATGTCCAACATGCGGTCGGCTTCGTCAAGCACGAGTAGCTTGACATCGCGCAGATTCGCAAATTTCCGATTCATGAGATCCTGCAACCGCCCGGGAGTAGCAATCACCAGTTTCGACCCGGCGCGCAGACTTTGGATCTGCGCCTTCTCGGATACTCCACCAATAATGAGAGCCGCCTTGTGCATGTTTTTCGTGCGCAATTGCTCGTATTGCTCGTGAACTTGCATCGCTAGTTCGCGCGTCGGCAGCAAGACCAGAGCGACTGTAGAGCGTACAGGCTCCTGGTCAAGTAATTCGATAAGCGGGATGAGAAACGCCAGGGTCTTGCCCGTGCCAGTCTGGGCCGTGCCGATTACATCTCGTCCGTCAAGAGCAGGAGGAATCGCACGTTCCTGGATAGGAGTGAGGTTGGTGAATTGAGCCGCCGCCAGCTTCCGCTGCAACGCATGCGACAGGGGCAGTTCCGAAAATGTGGTCATTTTGACTTTGTTTCTTTCTGGAGGAGCGAGTTGTCGCGCACACTCTGACACACGTCGAGAGCCGCGATACCGCTCACATTTTGATTCTTAAATTTCACGCAAATAATACGGCGGGCAGGAAAGGCGGAGATGAATCTGGTCTAAAGAAGTGACCACCGCGTAACGAGCAAACCGTGGCAAAAGCGTCTTGTTTAGTATAACAGAACTGGATTTCGTCCCTGAGGGAGATTCGGAAACCGGCAGTGGTGCTGTTTGAAATCCACAAGCGCTGGCCAATCTTGCCTGCCTGTGTCAAGCTGTGGGCATGGCACACACCCGCCCCGAGCAAACGCCCCAAAAGGGCACTCTCCGTGAGAAGAGAAACGAGGTACCCTCCCTGGCCAGGCATTGTAGGGTGCCAATTCTGTTGGAATGTTTAGGCTAAGCCCGGGTCGGAGATTGAAGTCCTCCCAGGTACACGCTCCAGATCTATCGAAGGTCGGTTATGCCACATCGTTTGTCATTCCGGCTAGGTAGTGCGGGAAAAATCTCTCGGCGGGCCTTCCTGACCGGTCTAGTCTGTCTTCTACTGCCTGCTTGCTCATCGCGAACGCCAAGGATCGAGTTCACCAGGGTTCCACCCGCCGACAAGGGCGGGCCGGACACAATGGACGTCATTGCGGGGCGGGTAAGCGGGGCGAAGCCTGGACAGCAGATTGCCGTATTTGCGCACAGTAAAGTGTGGTGGGCGGAGCCGCGGCAGGGCCGGCTCTTGACAGAGATTCGGCCGGATTCCACGTGGGAATCCCATACACATCTTGGAACCGAGTACGCCGCGGCCCTGGTCGATTCCCGGTATCAGCCCTCACTAACATCGCCGACGTTGCCCAGGCAAGACGGGTACGTGATGGCGGTCGCGGTAGTACCTGGCAGCAGCCCCTCCCGTGAGACGCATCGCACCATTAACTTCAGTGGGTACGAGTGGACGGTTCGGGCTGCGCCCAGCGATCGCGGCGGCACTAATCTGTACGATCCATCCAACGTCTGGACGGACGCGAACGGCTTATTACATCTTCGAATTACAGGAGCGCCGGGCAATTGGACCTGCGCACAAGTGATCCTCAATCGCAGCCTGGGCTACGGAACCTACCGCATGATTGTGCGCGACGTTTCCAATCTCGATCCAGCGGCAGTATTTGCCATGTACACGCTTAGCGACATCGGAGCGGCGTCGGCAGACAGGAATCCGCGAGAATGGGACATCGAGATCAGCCGCTGGGGTGACCCCTCCGGTAAGAACGCGCGCTATGTGGTTCAGCCGGCCTACGTGGGTCAAAACACAGTCTGGTTCACTGCGCCCCCAGGAACCCTCACGCACCAGGTCCGTTGGGAGCCTGGAAAGGTGACGCTGACTACCGCTCGCGGCAATGCAAGCGCACAGAGCGAGCCGTTCGTCGCCCAGCATGTCTTCGCTTCCACCGCGCCTGTGCCAGGCGATGAGAAGTTCCGCATCAATCTCTACGACTTCCAGCGGGGACCGCGTCTTCTGAAAGAGGCGGCTGAAGTTGTGATTGAACGGTTCGAGTATCTGCCATGATTCGGCGAATTGCACGCCTGTGTCTTTGGGCAGTGCTGGTGACTGCATGCATTCCTCGGGCAAACGCTCTCGATCCCGAGCGCCTCATCTCGCAGTATGTTCGGGAACGATGGGAGAGTGACCGCGGTTTGCATGGCGAAGTTTATGCCATCACGCAAAGCAGCGACGGTTATCTGTGGATTGGAACCGACAAAGGTCTCTTCCGCTTCGATGGGCTGACTTTTCGCCCCATGGCGGACTCGGGTTCGCCCTCTCTCCCCATCGCCCAAGTTCTGGGACTTACAGTCGATGCTCAGGGAAATCTGTTGGTGAGATTGCCGGAGCGAAATTTGCTCCGATATTCCGAAGGCACCTTTGACAACATACTCCGCTCCCTACAGCCCAGGGAACTCGCGATTACGGCGATGGCTCAGTCGCTTGACGGAGCTGTTCTAGTCTCCGGGCTGACCAACGGCACCTTGAGATTTGCCGGGGGACGCTTCGAAACCCTTGTACCAGTTTCAGCCCTGCCAGCTTCTCCGATCATCTCGCTGGCGCAATCCTCCGATGGGAAGGTCTGGCTGGGGACCCGGGAGGCAGGCCTGTTTTACGCCGATCACGGGCGCGTGACCGGGTTAAGCAAGGGATTGCCAAGTCGCAAAATCAACTCTTTGCTCGCCATCGGCAAGGAGGTGTGGATCGGAACGGACGCCGGCGTGGTGCGATGGAATGGAAGCGAGATCACGGTCGATGGAGTGCCTCCGGTGTTGCGCAGCGCTTGGGCAATTTCGATGTTGAAGGATCGGCAGTCCAATCTGTGGGTGGGAACCAGAGCCGGCTTATTGCGTGTCAACCCTCATGGAATTGCCGAACTGCAACTCGACAAGAACCCACCTTCTGTCGTCAATGTCGTGTTTGAAGACCGTGAGGGAAATCTGTGGAGCGGAGGCCCCTGGGGGATCGAACGGCTGAGCGATAACCCCTTCGCGACGTATGGACGCGCGGAGGGTCTCCCGTCTGACCACATCGGGCCGGTCTTCGTGGATTCAGAAGGCCGCACGTGGTTTGCCCCCATCGAGGGTGGGCTTTACTGGCTCGACCGGGAAGAGCGAGGGCGCATCACTGAGGGAGGGCTGGGCACTGGCGTTGTCTATTCCATTGCCGGTGGCAAAGACGGCTTATGGCTCGGGCGACAAAAAGGCGGACTCACCCACTTGTATTCGCAAAACGGCAGGTTCGCAGTGGAGAGCTACACCGCAGGGCTCGCCCGGAACAGCGTGTATTCCGTGTACCAGAGTCGCGACAGCACGGTTTGGGCTGGGACTTTGAGCGGTGGCGTCAGCAAGCTCCAGGGTGGTCGCATCACAACTTATTCCCGCGAGGATGGGCTGGCATCGAATACCGTCAATTCGATTCTGGAAGACGCCGACGGAACGATGTGGTTTGGAACGGCTGATGGCTTAAGTGCCTTCGCCAACGGTCGCTGGCGAAGCTATACGGTTAACGACGGGTTGCCCAGTAATGATGTGAACTGTCTGGAGCAGGACGCGGGAGGTGTGCTGTGGATCGGCACCTCCGCAGGTCTTGCTCTGCGTAGCGCGGGCGAGATCAGAACTCCTCGGCAACCTTCCGAGGCGTTGCATGGGCAAGTCTTCGGAGTAGTGCAGGACCCGAGTGGGTGGCTTTGGGTAGTCACTTCGAACGAAGTTGTGCGGGTCAATCGCGATCGGCTTCTGGCTGGCGTTCTGAGGGATGGCGACCTGCGCGAATATGGGGTCGATGACGGCCTGCGGAGCGTGGGGGGGATCAAGCGGCAGAGGTCTTTAGTGTTGGATCCACTGGGCCGGGTCTGGGCGTCGATGAATAGCGGACTTGCGGTAGTCGATCCAGCTCAACTGGTTGACACCACACCGCCCCCGATGGTTCACATTCTGTCAGTCTCAGCGGACGGTAACCCGATCAATCCACACAGCGTGGTCAAAG
>Ga0187776_10000592_pt1 | contig 17536 bp, 19 predicted proteins | sample 0216_BV02_MP12_2_FD_132426 | JGI IMG/M metagenome (GOLD analysis project Ga0187776, IMG submission 132426) | Tropical peat soil microbial communities from peatlands in Department of Meta, Colombia - 0216_BV02_MP12_20_MG | ecosystem: Environmental > Terrestrial > Soil > Wetlands > Peat | place...
CGGCGGGCGGGTGGCGCCGCGCTGGATGCTGTGGGTGCTGGCGGGCTTCACGTTCTCGGGGTGGGCGGCGACCCTGTGCGGCTGGCTCGTCACCGAGATCGGCAGGCAGCCCTGGCTCGTCACTGGGATCCTCCGCACCGCCGACGCGGCGGGCGCGGCGTCGGGAGCGCAGCTCGGAGCGAGCCTGACCGGCTACGTGATCACGTATACAGCGATGTTCCTCGCCTACCTGGTGGTCCTGACGCACCTCGCAGGCAAGGGAGCCCAGCCATGATCGACCTGCCGCTCGTTTTCGCCGCGCTGATGGGACTCGCGATGCTGATGTACGTCGTGCTCGACGGCTACGATCTGGGCGTTGGCATGCTCATGCCCGCGGCCGACGCGCGCGAGCAGGAGCTGATGGTCTCCTCGATCGGGCCGTTCTGGGACGCGAACGAGACCTGGCTCGTCCTCGGCGTGGGCATCCTGCTCGTCGCCTTCCCCGTAGCGCACGGCATGGTGCTGGGCGCGCTCTATCTGCCGGTCGCGTGGATGCTGATCGGCCTCATGCTGCGCGGGGTCGCGTTCGAATTCCGCGTCAAGGCCGAAGGATGGCACCGCGAGCTGTGGAACAACCTGTTCTGGTTCGGGTCATTCCTCGCCTCGTTCGCCCAGGGGTTCATGCTCGGGCGCTACATCACCGGCTTCCACGCGGGCTTCGGCTACACGGTGTTCTCCTTCCTCGTGGGCGCGAGCCTGTGCGGGGGCTACGTGCTGCTCGGCGCCACCTGGCTGATCCTGAAGAGCCAGGGCGTGCTCCAGGGCAAGGCGATCGCCTGGGCGCGCTGGGGTCTCGCCTGGGTTGCGCTCGCGGTCGCGCTGGTGAGCCTCGCCACGCCGCTCGTGAGCGAGTCGGTGCGGATCAAGTGGTTCGACTTCCCGCGGACGCTCGCGCTGATGCTGCTTCCCGTCGCAACGCTCGCCGCGGGCTGGCGGGTGTGGGCGAGCACCGGCCGCCTGAAGCGCGGAGAGCCGCAGCCCGACTGGGTGCCGTTCGCCGCCGCCGTGACGATCTTCGTGCTCGCCTTCGCGGGGCTCGCCTACAGCCTGTTCCCCTTCGTCATCATCGACCGGATGACGATCTGGGAAGCCGCCGCGCATCCCTCGTCGCTGCGGTTCATGCTCGCGGGCGTGATCGTCGTGCTGCCCTTCCTCGTCGCCTACACCGCGTTCGCCTACCGCGTGTTCCGCGGCAAGGCGCGTCCCGGCCTGTACGAGTAGCTAGCGCAAGGCCTTCTGGTAGTAGCTCTCGTCGATGTAATTCAGGGGGTCGGCGAGATTCTTCTGCGGCTTGGCGAATTCGCTGCGCAGCTTGAGCACGGTGCGGCAGCCGTCGAGGTCGATTTTCGCCTTCTTCTGGAAGCCCTCGTTCGCGGCGAACATGATCTCGTAGGCCTTCTGCGCCGCCGGGCGCGGAGCGTTCGGGATGTGCTTGGCGTAGATCGCGACCGCCTCGTCCCTGTTCGCCGAATCCTGGAGCCAGTCCATCGCCGCCGCGTAGGCGCGGATGAACGCCACCAGCTCCTCGCCGTGCTTGGCCGCCCACGCCCGGCGCGCGAAGCCGACTGAGGCCTGGTAGGGGCCGAAGGTCGAAGTGGTGTCGCCCAGGCGGGTGAATCCCTTCGACTCGGGCAGGATCTCGGAGGGCGAGCTGATCATGGTGCCCGCGATCCGGCCCTCCATGAGCGCCTGCACGCGCGCCGGCGTTCCGCCCAGCTTCTCGATCCGGTAGTCCGACTGGGAGAGGCCGTTCATCGCAGCGAGCTTGTACAGGATGAACGCGAACCCGGTGGTGGCGGCGTCTACGCCGACTGTCTTTCCCTTGAGCGCCGCGTAGGTCTTGATGTCGGGCGAGGTGACAAATCGCAGCGAGCCCGAGTAGCCGCCCATGAAGGCGAACAGGTCCGGCTGCGCCGGCAGCTCGGTCTCGCCCTGTCCCTCCTGGTAGGCGACGACGTTGTCGTAGGCGGTCGTGCCGAGGTCGTACTTGCCGGACATCATGTTCCGGATCTGCTCGACCGAGTTAGGCGTGAATGAGAGCTTCACCGCGATGCCGCTCTTCGCGAACAGGCCCTTCTCCTCGGCCGCCCACACCGGCCAGTTCCCGCCTCCCGGGAAGGCCACGAGCTCGAGCGTCCTGCCGCCTTGCGCGAATGCCGCACCGGCTGCGACAAGCAGCGCCCCCGCGGCCGCGATTCTCGGATGCATGGGTTTCCTCCTCTGAAAGGTCCCGCGACAGTATACGGGCTCAGCGCCGCGCGCGCGGGTCGAGGGCGTCGCGCAGGCGGTCCGCGGCGAGGTTGACCGCGACGACGGCGAGCAGCAGCGCCACTCCGGGAAAGAAGCTGATCCAGTAGGCGCCCGAGAGCAGATAGTTGAAACCGTTCGCGACGAGCAGCCCGAGAGAGGGCTCGGTGATCGGCAGGCCCAGGCCGAGAAAGGAAAGCGTCGCCTCGAGCGTGATCGCCGCGGCCATCTGCACCGCGGCGAGCACCAGGAGCGGCGGCAGGCAGTTGGGCAGCAGGTGGCGGAACAGGATGCGCGAGTCGGGAACGGCGAGCGCGACCGCGGCCTCGACGTATTCCTTCGAGCGCTCGACCAGCGCGGCGGCGCGCGCGGCGCGCGCATAGGTGGCCCACTGCACCAGGACAATCGCCGCGATGATCTTGTCCAGTCCCTGGCCGAGAATGGCGAGGAACACGAGCGCGATCAGGATCGAGGGAAAGGAGAGCTGCAGGTCGGCGAGGCGCATGGCCAGCGCGTCGATCCAGCCGCCGAACCACGCTGCCGCCAGCCCAGCGGTCGCGCCGATCGCAAACGCGAGCACGGTGCTCGCGAGCCCGACTACGAGGCTGGTGCGCAGCCCGTAGAGGATGGCCGAGAGCATGTCGCGCCCCTGGTCGTCGGTCCCCAGCCAGCGGATCGCATCGGCGGAGGTGTGCGCGAGCGGCGGCAGGCGCGAGTCGATGAGCTGCAGCTGGGCGAGATCGTAGGGGTTCTGCGGCGCGATCCAGGGCGCGAGCGCGGCGGCGAGCGCGAGCAGGGCGAGCAGCGCGAGCGCGCCTCTCACATTCCCGCTCGCACGCGCACGCGCGGGTCCAGCCACGCGCTCAGGAGGTCGACCGCGAGATTGATCGCGACGAACAGCGCCACGACGACGCACAGGTAGCCGACGATCACCGGCCGGTCGAGTACGTTGATCGAATCGATGAGGAGCTTGCCCATGCCGGGCCAGGCGAAGATGGTCTCGGTGACGACGGCGAAGGCGATCACCGAGCCGAACTGGACTCCGGTCACGGCTACGACCGGCACGAGCACGTTCCTCAGCACGTGCACTCCCACCACGCGGCCCTCGGCGAGTCCCTTCGAGCGGGCGAAGCGCACGTAGTCCTGTTGCAGCGCCTCGCGCGCTCCCGAGCGCGCCAGGCGCGCGACGAGGGAGAGATTGAAAAGGGCGAGGTTGGCGGCCGGAAGCAGGAGGTGGCGCAGGCCGTCGGCGGAGAGAAAGCTCACCGGAATGCCGAGAAGGTCGGTCGTGGGCCCGCGCCCGGCGGTCGGCAGCCACCCGAGCCACACGGAGAACACGAGGATGAGCAGCAGCCCGACCCAGAACGTCGGAAGCGAGAATCCGAGTATCGATCCCGCCGAGATGGCCCGGCCGGCGGCCGAGCGCGGGGCGACTCCGGCCCACAGCCCCAGCGGGATCCCGAAGACCAGCGCGATCAGCATCGCCGCGGCCGCGAGCTCGAGGGTCGCGGGCATGCGCTCGAGGATCAGCCCGATCGCCGGCACGTTGTAGACGAAGGAATTGCCGAGGTCTCCGGTCGCGGTGCCCTTCAGAAACCTCCAGTACTGCTCGGCTAGCGGCAAGTCCAGCCCCAGCGCGGTTGTGGCCCGCGCGATCTCGTTCTGGTCGGCCTGGGGATTGATGAGGATGTCGACCGGGTTGCCGATCGCGTGGACGCCGGCGAACACGAGCAGCGACATCACCACAATGACGGCCATGGATTGCGCGAGGCGGCGCAGGCCGAAGGCGATCATCGACGGTCAGCGGCCTGCCCGGCGATGCGAAGGAGCTCCCCGCCGAGCGCGAGCGCGGCGTCGGGCCGGTCGAACAGCCGCGCGCAGCGCGCCGTTATCTGCTCGGACACCGCCCTGCGGTAGTCCGCGTCCCGGCCCAGCCGCAGCGCAATGTCGACGTACTCCTCGGGGGATCGCGCGACGCAGCCCTCCAGCCCGATCTCCCTGTACAGGCCCAGGGTGAAGCGACCCGGGAGCTGCGCGCCGGGCAGGGTGACGACCGGGACGCCGACGGACAGGGCGTCGCAGCTCGAATTGCAGCCGCCGAAGTGAAACGGGTCGAGGATCACGTCGGCCGCGGCGATGTATTGCAGGAAGTCGCGGTGGGCCGAGCGCGGGATGAAGCGTATCCGCGATGCGAGCGGGCCCAGCGTGCGCCCGAGCCGCCGCATGAGCTGCTCCTTCACGCCCTCCCGGACGAACTCGAGCAGCACGAGCTCCCCCTGCGGGTCGCCTTCGAGGATCGCCTTCATCGGCGGGTCGAAATCCGGATGGAACTTGAAGAGATTCTGCGGGCAGCAGTAGAGGTGCCTGCCCTCGGGCAGTCCCAGCTGCGCGCGCGCGCGGCGCGGCCCGTCGAGCACGGGCCGGCGATAGCGCGGCATGAAGTAGCCGGGGAGCCGCACGAGCTTTTCCGTGTAGTACTGCTCGCTGCCCTCGGCCTCGATCGCGTCGGCCGACACGTAGTAGTCGACGGTGTCGACGCCGCTCGTCACCGAATGCCCCCAGGTCACCATCTGGACCGGCGCGAGGCGCCAGAAAGCGAGGAAATAGGTGAGGGGCTCCATGCCGATGTCGGCGAAGAAGGCGACGTCGAGCGCGGCCGACTCGATCGTCTCGCGGGCGCGGTCGAGATCTCGCGGCAGCGCGACGTAGCGGTCGGCGCTCCCGCGTATCGCCTCGGCGAGCGCGTCCGGCTGGGGGGCGATGGCGAACACGATCACCTCGAAGCGCTCGCGCGGGAGGTCGCGGATGAGGCCGAGGGTCGTGCGTCCGACCGAATGCGCGTAGAAGAAGGTCGAGATGAAGCCGACGCGCAGCCGCTTATCCCCCGGCCGCGGCCTGACCGCACATTCCATCCGGCCCGGGTAGACGGTACGGCAGGCCTGGGCGACCTTCCGCAGCAGGGGCGCGTTGTTGCGGCCGTGGTAGGAGAGGAAGAACGGGGTCGCGCCGACCTCGAATTCGGGGTGCTCGATCCGGGGCGGCTTTGCCTCGACCAGCTCTTCCAGCTCCCGCTCCAGGCCCGCCCGGATCGAGTCGATTTCCGCAGACGTCTGCACGATGGTCGGCAGCATGAACGCGCGGCGCAGGCGTCCGGCCGCGCCCGGCCGGGACGCGATGTGGCGGGCCATGAGGCTCCGCGCCTCGGCCACGTCGGCGTCCTCGCGGATGACGGCGAGGCAGAGCAGGGCGTCGGCGTGCCCGGGGTCGATCTCGAGGATCCTGCGGTACCAGCGCTCGGCCTCGCGCTGCTCGCCGCAATCGAGCAGCGCTCCTGCGAGGCGCAGCATGGCGCGCGGCCGGTCCGGATCCGCGGGAGCGAGGCGCTCGAGGACCCCGGCGAAATGCCGCATTGCGCCCCGGTGGTCGCCCAGGTCGCGCAGCACCTCGCCGAGCCTGGCGTGCGGCGCCGGATCGGAGTCGCGCGCCGCGATCGCGGCCTCGAGGTGCCTGACTGCGTCCTCGCGCCGGCCCTGGGCGAGCGCCGCCTCGGCTTCCGCGAGAAGCGCGGCGGCCTTGCGCGGCGCGAGCAGCCGCTCGAGGAGACCCATCACGGCCTCCTGACGTCGCGCGCCAGCGTGAACTCGTCGGTGCGTGGAGCGTAGGAGAGCGGCTTTTGCATCGCCCAGGTCGCCACCTGATGATGCAGGGGGATGACCGCGACGTCGCGCATCGCGACGCGCATCGCTTCGCGCGCGAGCGGCTCGCGCGCCTTGTCGTCCACCGTCGCGAAGGCGCGATCGAGCAGGGCGTCCACTTTCGGGTTCGAATAACCCGACCAGTTGAACGCGCCGAACCCCTTCTGCGGATTCGCCGTCGCGACGAGCGCGCGCAGCGCCAGGTCTCCCGAGAACGATCCCCAGCCGAGCATCGCGAAGCTGAGCTCGCGCCTGGATCCCTTCGGGAGGTAGACGTTCATGGGCATCGTCTCGACGCGCGCGCGCACGCCGACCCGCGCCAGCATCTGCGCCACCGCCTGCGCGATCTGCTCGTCGTTGACGTAGCGGTTGTTGGGTGCCGAGAGGGTCGTCGCGAATCCGTCCGGGTAGCCGGCCTGCGCGAGCAGGCGCTTCGCTCCTTCCGGATCGTAGGCGTCGGGCTTGAGATCGGCCGCATAGCCGAACACCGGAGGCGAGACGAGATTCGAGGCGGGCAGGGCCGCCCCGTCCATCAGGCGCGCGGCGATCGCCTGCCGGTCGATCGCCATCGACAGGGCGCGGCGCACCCGCAGGTCGCGGAAGGGATTGCGCGCAGCCCCCGGCGCGGGCTCGCGCTGGTCGAGATGGAAGAAGATCGTGCGCCAGGAGACCTTCTGGGCCGTCGCCAGCCTCGCGTCCGCCCGGACGCGGGCGAGGTCCGCTGTCGGGACCTGCTCGATGAGATCGAGGTCTCCCGCGAGCAGCGCCGCCAGCCGCGCCGGGTCGCCGGGCACGATGCGAAGCGTGACCTTGTCCCAGGCGGGAGCTCCGCCCCAATAGGCGTCGTTGCGCGCGAGCTCGACGCGGTCGCCGCGCGCGAAGCGCACGAAGCGGAACGGCCCCGTGCCGACCATCGCCTTCCCCGAATCGAAGTCTTCCGGGCGGGCCGAGGCCGCGGCCTTTCTCGACACGATAAAGACCGAGTCGAGATCGTAGGGCACCATCGCGTAGGGCGTGGAGGTCTTGAGCCTGATCGTGTACGGGTCGGGGATGTCCTTGGCGACGATGCGCTGCGTGAACGTGCGCATCTGGCCATTGGGGACCGCCTGCGTGCGCTCGATCGAGAACGCCACGTCGGCCGCAGTGAACTCGCTCCCGTCGTGGAAGCGCACCCCGCGGCGCAGCCTGAACTCCCAGGTCAGGGGATCGAGCGTCCGCCACGAAACGGCGAGGCCCGGCACGAGGCGCGCGTTCTCGTCGACGTGGGTGAGGGCGTCGAACACGTGCCAGCAGACGTTGACGTTCGGCGCGAGGTTGAGGAAATGGGGATCCATCGACGTCACGTCGGCCGCGATCCCGATGCGCAGCTCGGCCGCGTGCGCGGCCGAGATCCAGAGAGCCGTGGCCGCGAGCAGCGCGCGAAGCATGGCGCCTACCTGCGGGCTAGGGGCCCGACGACCTGGATCAGCTGGGCGAAGATCTTCGGGTTGCCGCAGACGATGCGTCCCGACGCCATATAATCGGCCTCGCCGTGGAAATCGCCGACGAGCCCGCCCGCCTCCTGCACCATGAGCGCCCCGGCCGCCATGTCCCAGGGCGAAAGGCCCATCTCCCAGAAGCCGTCGAGCCTTCCCGCGGCGACGTAGGCGATGTCGAGCGCAGCCGCGCCGGCGCGGCGGATCCCCGCGGTGCGAGCCGTGATCTCGCGGAACATCGAGAGATACTCGTCGAGCCTGTCGAGCTCGCGGAACGGGAATCCCGTCCCGATTAGACCCTCGCCGAGCTGCACGCGCTTGGAGACGCGGATACGCCGCTCGTTCAGGTAGGCGCCGCGCCCGCGCGTCGCGGTAAACAGCTCGTTCTTGGTCGGGTCGTAGACGACGCCCTGGGCGAGGACGCCCTTGTGCTTCAGGCCGATCGATACCGCGTACTGGGGGAATCCGTGGATGAAGTTGGTGGTGCCGTCCAGCGGATCGATGATCCAGGTGTACTCGGACTCGCCCGCCGACCCGGACGTCGCGCCGGACTCCTCCGCGAGAATCGCGTGATCGGGATAGGCGCGGTGTAGTATCTCGATGATCGCCGCTTCGGCGGCCTTGTCCACTTCCGTGACGAAATCGTTGTGCCGCTTGCGCGCGACGGACACCAGCTCGACGTCGCGCGCAGCGCGGTTGATGATTGCGCCTGCGCGCCGGGCGGCTCTGACCGCGATTCCGAGCATCGGGTGCATGTTTCGTCCGGGCGATTCGAAAAGAGCGCGAAAAGAGCGATTGCAGCCGAAGCGGCGAATTCTAGTATGAAAGCGCGCGGACCGTTGTCCAGAATCCGGGTCGTGCTCTCCCGCCCCTCACATCCGGGCAACATAGGCGCGGCGGCGCGGGCGATGAAGACGATGGGCCTCGCGCAGCTCGTTCTGGTGCGACCGAGGCGCTTTCCCGATCCGGAAGCTCGGGCGATGGCGAGCGGCGCAGTCGACATTCTGCAGTCGGCGCGCGTGTGCGCGGACCTCGACGAGGCGCTCGCAGGTACGATCTTCTCGGTGGCGCTGAGCGCGCGCCCGCGCGAGCTGTCGCACGCGCCGCTCGAGGTCCGCGAGGCGGCGCAGGAGGCCCTCGGAGCGGCGCGGGAAGGCGAGGTCGCGATGGTCTTCGGCAACGAGACCGTGGGCCTGTCGAACGCGGATGTCCTCCGCTGCAGCCGCCTCGCGCGCATCCCGGCGAGCGAGGAGTACGCCTCGCTCAACCTCGCGCAGGCGGTGCAGGTGATGGCCTACGAATTGCGCATGGCCACCCGCGCGCCGGCGGCCGCCGCGGCGAAGTCCGATCTGGCGCTGCACGCGGATCTGGAGCAGCTCTACACGCATCTCGAGCGCAGCCTCAGGGCGAGCGGCTTCCTGCACCCGCGCGACCCCCGCAAGCTCATCGAGCGCCTGCGCCGGCTGTTCGCGAAGGCGAGGCTCGAAAAGGCGGAGGTCAATATCCTCCGGGGCATGCTCGCCGCCTGGGACCGTCCCCGCGGCAAATAGTTGACCGATTCACTAAGGTTTCCGATAATTCGCCCATGTTCGCCCGCATCCGCGAAGACATCGCCTGCGTTTTCGACCGCGACCCCGCGGCGCGCTCGACCTGGGAGGTCGTCACCTGCTACCCGGGATTTCACGCGCTGCTGATCCACCGCGTCGCGCACGCCTTCTGGGGCATCAAGTTGCGCTGGCTTGCGCGCTTCACCTCGCATCTGTCGCGGTTTCTCACGGGCATCGAGATCCACCCGGGAGCGAAGATCGGGCGCCGGGCGTTCATCGATCACGGCATGGGCGTGGTGATCGGCGAGACCGCCGAGCTCGGCGACGACTGCACTCTGTATCACGGCGTGACCCTGGGCGGCACGACCTGGAACAAGGGCAAGCGCCATCCCACGCTGGGGCGCGGCGTAGTCATCGGCGCCGGCGCGAAGGTGCTCGGGCCGATCGCCGTCGGCGACGGCGCGCGCATCGGCTCGAACGCCGTGGTGGTGAAGGACGTTCCCGCGGGCGCGACTGCCGTCGGCATCCCGGCGCGCATCATTCTCGACGAGCAGGACAAGACGCGCGAAGAGAAGGCGGCGAAGCTCGGTTTCTCGGCGTATGCGATCACCTCGAAGGGCGAGGACGATCCCTTCGCCAAGGCGGTTCAGGGACTGCTCGACCACAGCCTCGACCTGGACAAGCGTATCGACCTGATTCTGAAAGAAATAGAAGCCCTGAAGGCGGACAAGGACGGCGCGCTGGCCGCCACCCGCTGGGGGGACCGCAAGGCGGCCGCGAAATAGTTGACCTGATTAGTCGGGATACGTATAGTTGAGCAGTTTTCTCAGGTATTGTGCCTGGAGCCAACAATGAGACTGACTACCAAGGGAAGGTTCGCGGTCACCGCGATGCTCGACCTCGCCATGCACGGCGGGAAGCGTCCGGTGACGCTCGCCGGCATCAGCCAGCGGCAGAGCATCTCGCTTTCGTATCTCGAGCAGCTGTTCGGCAAGCTGCGGCGCCACACGCTGGTCGAGAGCGTGCGCGGCCCAGGAGGGGGCTACACGCTCGCGCGCGATCTCGCGAAGGTGTCGGTCGCCGACATCATCACCGCGGTGGACGAGCCGCTCGACGCGACGCAGTGCGGCGGGAAGGAGAACTGCCAGGAGGAGCGGCGCTGCATGACGCACGAGCTGTGGGCGACGCTCAACGACAAGATGTACGAGTACCTCGACTCGGTGAAGCTCTCCGATCTCGTCGCGCAGCAGGCGGCGCGCAAGGAATCGGTCAGGGTGCTCCAGGACCGGCGCGGCAAGGAAGCCGCGGTGGCGTGAGGCCGGGCGGGCGATGAAATTTCCCATCTACCTCGACTACTCGGCGACGACGCCGGTGGACCCGCGCGTCGCGCAGAAGATGATTCCCTACCTCACCGAGCATTTCGGGAACCCGGCGAGCCGCTCGCACGCCTTCGGCTGGGAAGCCGAGACCGCGGTCGAGGAAGCGCGCGGGCACGTCGCCGCGCTGCTCAACGCCGACCCCAAGGAGATCATCTGGACCTCCGGCGCGACCGAGGGCAACAACCTCGCGATCAAGGGCGCGGCGAACTTCAACAAGAGCAAGGGCAAGCACATCATCACCCAGAAGACCGAGCACAAGGCGACGCTGGACACCGTGCGCGAGCTCGAGCGCCAGGGCTTCGAGGCGACTTACCTCGACCCCGAGCAGAACGGCCTCGTCGATCTCGAGAAATTCAAGGCCGCGATCCGCCCCGACACCATCCTCGTCTCGATCATGATGGTCAACAACGAGATCGGCGTGATCCAGCCGATCGCCGAGATCGGCGAGATCTGCCGAGCGAAGGGCATCGTCTTCCATTGCGACGCGGTGCAGGCGGCCGGCAAGATCGAGATCGACCTGCAGAAGCTGAAGGTCGATCTGCTGACGGTGACGGCGCACAAGGTGTACGGCCCCAAGGGCATCGGCGCGCTGTACGTGCGCAGAAAGCCGCGCGTGCGCATCGAGGCGCAGATCCACGGGGGCGGGCACGAGCGAGGCTTCCGCTCCGGGACCCTCGCCACGCACCAGATCGTCGGCATGGGCGAGGCCTTCCGCCTGGCGAAGCTCGAGATGGCGACCGAGAACGAGCGCATCCGGCGCCTGCGCGACCGGCTGTGGAACGGCATCAAGGACCTCGAGGAGGTCTACGTCAACGGCGACATGGAGCGGCGCACGCCGCACAACCTCAACGTCAGCTTCAATTTCGTCGAGGGCGAGTCGCTGATCATGGCGATCAAGGACGTGGCGGTGTCCTCCGGCTCGGCGTGCACCTCGGCGAGCCTGGAGCCCTCGTACGTGCTGCGGGCCCTGGGACGCTCGGACGAGCTCGCGCACAGCTCGATCCGCTTCACCCTGGGGCGCTTCACCACCGAGGAGGAGATCGATTACGCGGTACAGCTCATCCGCGACAAGATCGCGAAGCTGCGCGAGCTGTCCCCCTTGTGGGAGATGCACAAGGAAGGCGTCGACTTGAATACCGTGCAGTGGGCTGCACATTGATTGAGTGTCCAGGTAGGAGCAAAACATGGCATACAGCGACAAAGTGATAGATCACTACGAGAACCCGCGCAACGTCGGGTCCTTCGACAAGTCGGACGAAGACGTCGGAACCGGCATGGTCGGCGCGCCGGCCTGCGGGGACGTGATGAAGCTGCAGATCAAGGTGAACGAGGGCGGGGTCATCGAGGACGCGCGCTTCAAGACCTACGGCTGCGGCTCGGCGATCGCGTCCTCGTCGCTCGTGACCGAATGGGTCAAGGGCAAGACGCTCGACGAGGCCGGCAAGATCAAGAACACGCAGATCGCCGAGGAGCTGGCGCTCCCCCCGGTGAAGATCCACTGCTCGATACTCGCCGAGGACGCGATCAAGGCGGCGATCGAGGACTACCGAAAGAAGCATGCCGCCGAGCAGCCCGCTGCCGCCAAGGCGGCGTGACCGGATGATCACCCTCACCGAACGCGCCGCCGCGCACGTCTCCAGCTTCATCGCCAAGCGCGGGAAGGGGGTGGGGCTGCGCCTGGGCGTGCGCACCTCCGGCTGCTCGGGGATGGCCTACAAGCTCGAGTACGCCGACACGGTGAATCCGGACGACCACACCTTCGAGAGCCACGGGGTGAAGGTGGTCGTGGACCCCAAGAGCCTGACCTACCTGGATGGCACCGAGCTCGACTTCGCGCGCGAGGGCCTGAACGAGGGATTCAAGTTCAACAATCCCAACGTCAAGGACCAGTGCGGCTGCGGCGAGAGCTTCAACGTCTGAACCCCGACGAGAACCACTTCCGGCTCCTCGGCGTCCCGGCGCGGTTCGAGCTGGACGCCGACGCGCTGGAGCGACGCTACCGCGAGCTGCAGCGGGAAGTGCACCCGGACCGGTTCGCGGCCGCCTCGCAGGCCGAGCAGCGCGTGTCGATGCAGCTCGCCACGCGCGTGAACGAGGCCTACCAGACGCTCAAGTCGCCGCTCAGGCGCGCGGGGTATCTGCTCGCGCTCAACGGCGTCGACCCGGAATTCGAGACCAACACGGCGATGCCCCCGGAATTCCTGGCCGATCAGATGGAGAAGCGCGAGGCACTGGAGGCCGCTGCGGCAGCTGGCGACTGGGAGGGCATGATCGCGCTCTCATCGGAGCTCCGTCTCGAGCAGGACGCGCTGCTCGCGAGAATAGGGCGGCAGCTTGACGCCTCGGAGTGGGCCGAAGCCGCGGCGACGCTGAGGCAGCTCAAGTTCCTCGAGAAGCTCGGCGAGGACATCGCCGCGGCCGAGGAGAGGATGGAGTCCTAATGGCGCTGCTGCAGATCTCCGAGCCGGGCGAGTCGCCCGCGCCCCATGAGCGGCGGCTGGCGGTAGGCATCGACCTCGGGACCACCAACTCGCTGGTGGCGACGGTACGCAACGGCATCGCGGTCGTGCTGAACGACCACGACGGCGAGGGCCTGCTGCCCTCGGTCGTGCGCTACTTCCGCGACGGGCGAACGGCGGTCGGCCGCGAGGCCGAGCGCGAGCAGGCCCGCGACCCCAGAAACACCGTCGTTTCGGTGAAACGCTTCATGGGCCGGGGCCTGAAGGACGTGGCGCACGTCGAGAACAGCCCCTACGACTTCATCGACTCGCCGGGCATGGTCCAGCTGCGCACCGCGGCCGGCGTGAAGAGCCCGGTCGAGGTCTCGGCGGAGATCCTGCGGACGCTGCGCCTGCGCGCCGAGGAATCGCTGGGCGGCGATCTCTCGGGCGCGGTGATCACGGTGCCCGCGTATTTCGACGACGCGCAAAGGCAGGCTACCAAGGACGCCGGCCAGCTCGCGGGCCTCAACGTCCTGCGGCTCCTGAACGAGCCGACCGCCGCGGCGATCGCCTATGGCCTGGACAATGCGGCCGAGGGCGTATACGCGGTGTACGACCTGGGCGGCGGTACCTTCGACATCTCGATACTCAAGCTCTCCCGGGGCGTGTTCGAGGTCATGGCGACCAACGGCGACGCCGCCCTTGGCGGGGACGACTTCGACCAGCGGCTGTTCTGCTGGGTGGTCGAGCGCGCGAAGCTCGCTCCGCTCTCCGCGGAGGACACGCGGCTGCTCCTGGTGAAATCGCGCGAGGCGAAGGAATTTCTCACCGCGCACGGCGAGGCGCGCATCTCGGCGGCGCTGTCGAGCGGCGAGGCGGTCGACGTCGTCGTGACGCAGCGCGAGTTCCAGGAGATGACACAGCCGCTCGTCGCCAAGACCCTCGGCCCCACGCGCAAGGCGCTGCGCGACGCGCGCCTCGACGTCGCCGACGTCAGGGGCGTGGTCATGGTGGGCGGGGCGACGCGCATGCCGCACGTGCAGCGCGCGGTCGGCGAGCTCTTCCGCCAGACGCCGCTCACCAACCTCGACCCCGACAAGGCAGTCGCGCTCGGCGCCGCGATCCAGGCCAACGTGCTCGCGGGCAACCGCCGCGAAGGCGAGGACTGGCTGCTGCTCGACGTGATCCCCCTGTCCCTCGGGATCGAGACTATGGGAGGCCTCGTCGAGAAGGTGATCCCGCGCAACTCGACGCTCCCGGTCGCGCGCGCGCAGGAATTCACCACGTTCCGGGACGGCCAGACCGCGATGAGCGTCCACGTCGTCCAGGGCGAGCGCGAGCTCGTTTCGGATTGCCGCTCGCTCGCGAGATTCGAGCTGCACGGGATTCCGCCGATGGTGGCGGGCGCCGCGCGCATCCGCGTCACCTTCCAGGTGGACGCCGACGGCCTGCTCGCCGTGTCGGCGCGCGAGGCGACGACCGGCGCGAACGCCGCGGTCGCGGTCAAGCCCTCCTACGGCCTCACCGACGCCCAGATCACGCAGATGCTGAGAGAATCGCTCGACCACGCCCGCGAGGATGTGCAGCTTCGCGTCCTCAGGGAGCAGCAGGTCGAGGGCGAGCGCATGCTCGCGGCGGTCGAGCACGCGCTGCGCGAGGACGCCGACTTGGTCTCGGCGGAGGAGCAGGGCGCGGTGCGGGCCGAGCTCGAAGCCCTGAGAAAGACGCTTTCGTGCACTGATCACCGGACGATCCGGTCGGCGATCGAGCGCGTGAACCGGGTCACCGAGGCCTTTGCGGGCCGACGCATGGACCGCGCGGTCAAGCGGGCGCTCGCGGGCAGAAGAGTGGAGACCCTCTAGGCCTGCATGCCGCGGATCATCGTCCTGCCGCACCAGGAGCTGTGCCCGGACGGCGCGGTCGTCGCCGCGAAGACCGGCGTCTCGATCTGCGACAATCTCCTCGAGAACGGCATCGAGATCGAGCACGCCTGCGAGAAGTCCTGCGCGTGCACGACCTGCCACGTGATCGTGCGCGAAGGCTTCGACACGCTCGCCCCCTCGGAGGAGGACGAGGACGACATGCTCGACAAGGCCTGGGGCCTGGAAGCGCAGTCGCGGCTGTCGTGCCAGGCGATCGTCAAGGACAGCGACCTCACGATCGAGATCCCGAAGTACACCATCAACATGGTGAAGGAGGGCGGGAAATGAAGTGGACCGACACCCTGGACATCGCCATCGCGCTCGCCGAGAAGCACGCCAGCGTCGATCCGCGGTACGTCCGCTTCACCGACCTGTTCAAGTGGGTGCAGGAGCTGGACGGTTTCGACGACGTCTCCGACCGCTGCGGGGAGAAGATCCTCGAGGCGATCCAGATGGCCTGGATCGAGGAGACCGAGTAGGCGGGTTCACGTGCGGCGCACGAAGCGGTAGACGATCCTGCGCTCGAGCGCGGAATCGGGCCGCATCGGCACGCGCGGGTCGGCGGCCAGGCCGATCTCCATGACCTGGCCGGAGCCCGCGGCCGCTGCGCCCTTCTGCGCTTCCGCGAACAGCAGCCTCCGCTCTTCCAGGTTCAGCTCACGCCCGGTCATCCGCGCGATATCGATTTTCGCGTAGATGTAGATCAGGTTCACCCGGTGATGCATCCAGCGGTCCTTCATCTCGTACTGCGCGACGCGCTCGGCGTCCTGGTGCGGGATAGGCTCGACGAGCTCCCCCGGGAAGGCGGAGGGCCGGCAGCCGCAGTTCTCGAGCCTGAAGTAAAGATCGTCGTCCTCTCCGCCCCAGCCGCGCATCGCCTCGTCGAATCCGCCGACGGCGTGAAAGTCTTCAGCAGAACACGCGAATGTTCCCCAAGCGTCGGGCGCGCACGGCGAGGCCCGGTAGAAGTGACGCGGGCGGAAGTTCTCGCGAAGCCAGGGCGCGAAGCCCGAACGTATCTTGATGTCGGCGTCGACGAAGCACAGGCGCGCGGCGGAGGCGGCCGACGCGCCGAGGTTGCGGGCGCGCGAGAGGCAGAAGCCGGGGTCGTCGTCGACCGCCACCACCTTCACCGCGGGGAAATTCTCCTTGACCCAGGCGCGCGTGCCTTGCGGGCAGCCGTAGTCGACCACCACCGTCTCCGCGTCCGCCTGAGCGAGCAGCGGAAGGGTCTGCTTGAGGTACGCGAGCCTGCTCTTGCAGGCCGTGACGAAGCTCAGGTCGGCGGCCATGTAGGGCCGTGAGGATACCACTGCCGGTCCGGTCCGGACCGGCTACAGGCAGCGGAGAACCCGGGCGACGCTCTCCTCGACCGTCACTTACACTCCCCGAGAATGGGGACAACGAGGGTGATCGAAATAGCGCATGTCGGGGATTCACGACTGCGCGTGTCAGGAAATCCCGGCGGCAGAAAAGGTAGAAAGGTCGTCGCGAGCAGGCGATCAGCCCGGAATACGATCCGGCCGTCGGGCGTTCCCTCCAGGGCTGACGGAGCATGCTACATTCCGAACTTCCAGGGAGGAGGTGAGATGAAAGCGAGAGCTGCGCGCCTTGTCTTGGCGATGCTGGCCGGTCTGGCGTCCTGGCAGGTCTGGGGGCAGCCCCCGCAGGGCGAGCGCGTGCGCGGCACCATCGAGAGGCTCGAGGGCAGCGTGCTGGCAGTGAAGACGGCCGACGGTCACGCCATGCGCATCAGGCTGACCGACGACGCGCGCGTCGTCGGCGTGCTGAAGGCCTCCATGGTCGACATCAAGCCCGGCTCGTTCATCGGCAGCGCGGCCATGCCGCAGCCCGACGGCAGCCAGAAGGCGCTGGAAGTGCACATCTTCCCCGAGGCGATGCGCGGAACAGGGGAGGGCCACCGGCCCTATACCATTCCCAACAGCACCATGACCAACGGCACGGTCGGCAACGCGGTCGCGAGCGTCGAGGGCGAGGCGGTGACGCTGAACTACAAGGGCGGCGAGAAGAAGATCGTCGTTCCTCCGGGTGTCCCCATCGTGCGCTACGAGATCGGCGACAGGAGCGACCTGAAGCCCGGCGCGGCCTTCACCATCCTTTCCGCGGTGAAGAGGTCGGACGGGACCTTCGAGACCAACCGGGTGAACGTCGGGCGCGACGGCGCCGTCCCTCAGTAGACATGGCCAACAATCTCACCGCACTCGAGATGCTGCGACAGCAGGCGGCGGCCCGCCCGGCGGCCGACGATCCTGCGAAGCGCCGCGCCCAGGCGAAGCCGGTCATCAACAAGGCGCTGCTCTCGAGCATGCACTACCTCGCCGAGTTCGCGAAGGAGCTGAACGCCATCCATCCGAGTACCGGGGGCCCCTACACGTTCATCTTCCTCAAGCAGGGTCCCCCGATGGTTCTGTCGAGCGCATTCGCCGACTACCGCGCGCGCAAGGTCGACGGCGACGAGGTGTGTGACTACGTCTATCTGAAGTACCAGGCCCGCTACGCACCGCCCGCGACGATGGACGTGGCAGGCGCCGATATCGAGCACTGCCGCCGCATGCTGGCGTTCGCTTCCGTCCCGTTTGAGTTCAACCCCGCCAGGAAGGACGATTTCGGGCAGGCGGTGAGCGGCACCTACACCCTGTCCGCCCCCATTCCCTGCGAGCTGACCCTCCGGGCGGACTACGACGAGCCCGGCGTCCTGGTCGAGCTCCTCAACATAGGAAAGCTCGGAAAGGGCAGTTGCCGGATCGCGCCGGACGCGTTCGACAAGAGC